>Ga0208701_100439_pt1 | contig 8968 bp, 7 predicted proteins | sample DeeseametaMP1482_FD_184188 | JGI IMG/M metagenome (GOLD analysis project Ga0208701, IMG submission 184188) | Marine microbial communities from the Deep Pacific Ocean - MP1482 (SPAdes) | ecosystem: Environmental > Aquatic > Marine > Oceanic | place: South of Fiji, South Pacific Ocean | collected... | reverse complement strand
AGGGAGCGATAGTCCGAAGAAAGATACCGCTCACGGTAGTTGCTGCGGAAGCCAGAAGCAAACCCACGACTGCTGCCAGCATACCTCAAATGGGCTCGAACTTGCCGCCGCCCGAGCGAACTCCGAGTATTTGGAAGCGCTGAAAAATACGCTCTCACCTATTCAAAACACGAAAGTCTGCTTCAATCCTCGCAACCGATACGCCACTAGGGCTCAGAAGCGAGAGGTTCTGCGGAGGGAGGGATGGTGCTGCGCTGTTCCAGGGTGCCCTCACAAGATATGGCTCCACCTCCATCACTTGATTCCGTACTCCCACGGAGGCCCCACTCTGCCCTGGAATAGTTTAGGAATCTGTGCCGGCTGCCATTGTAACGTCCACGACGGCTCCCTAAAAATCTTCCTCAACGACGAGGGCAAACTTGTCTTCACCGACGCCGATGGAAACTGCCTCGCCGAGCAAGCCGACTTGATGTTGGCCGGTTGGCTTGATTTCTACGAGGGCTGGCACGGGGAACGAGAAGATTCCTACAAGATGAGATGGGGTCGTGGGGATTGGTCCGTTTTTGAGGAGGCTGGCTAATCCAGGATGGGTGGGTCAGGGTGAGAGTTTTCTCTAGAGTCTTGTGGAGAATCGTGATCCAGTGGAGATTGCTGTTGGACGGCGACTGCGGGACCGAGCGATATTGGCAGCGGAAACCCACGTGTGAGCTTTTCGAGTTTTCGGTCGCGAAAGATTTAGTGGTAGGAAACTCGGGAGTAGCTAATCCTCGAGTGGCGAGTTGACGATCTGGACGTGGCCGTCCCTTAGAATTTTGAACTCTAGTTGGTTTGTCTCTCGGAGAATTCGATACATAGTAGCGAGAGACTCCGAGCCGTCTATGACGGTGCCATTGAGAGACAGCAATATGTCCTGGTCGCGAAGACCCAGTTTGTAGAGGGGGTGGTCGATGTTGGAGAGGCTGAGATGCAAGCCTGCCACTTCCCCATTTGCAACGAATGGCTTCGCGGAAAATCCCACGAGGAACTCCCCTGGATGGTCCAATAGATGAACTAGCGCTGTCGTAACCCCTATATCGATCTTGCCACTATCTAGAAGAGTCGCCTGCAGCGTTTGCGGACGACCGTCCCGTTCGATCTCAAACTCGAGTCGGTGCTCGGAAAGAAGACCACGACGGACAGCCTCTTGAGACTCAAAAAGGTCGAACTTTTGACCGTCTATACCCGTCACCAGATCGCCCTTTTGCAAACCAAATCTTAGCAAGAGATGTTCCGAGTCGTCCCATGATACTCGCCATCCGACGACCTTCCCATTCCTCCTCTCAGCAACCAGAACAGGAGCGCCAAATCTGCAATCGCTTGCCAGCTGTTGTTCCAATATTCTGTGGCAAACACAACTGGGAGGGTGCGGTTCCCAGCTTTCTTCCTCAGTCATCGCCTCGGGCTCTGGGAAACCTAGACGATAGAGGAATTCTGTAGCCTCCACCACGACAGAGGCTCTGCCGGAAGGTCGTAGGGTCAACGATTCTGCAGAGCGTCCATCCCTGGCCAGTCTTGCCAAAACAGAACAGGCAGCCAAAGCTATCAAAACCCAAACCAAGCTTCGCGCCTTCCGAGAACTCATATCTATCGAACAGCCCCGTCATCAGAAAGAGTCACGGTGAGGATCTGTCGTCGTTCATCTCTCAGAACCTCAAATTCTAGAGTGCTACTAGTTCGCAGAGTTCGGTAGACGTGAGATAGAGACTCTGGTCCGTCCAGTTTGGTGCCGTTGAGAGACAAGACGACGTCCTGATCGCGAAGGCCCAGTCTGTAGAAAGGGTGCCTCGTCTCACCCCGACATTTGACAAGCATACCAGCAACCTCGTCTCCTTCGAGAACAGGCCTTGTAGAAAAACCGCCGTAGCGATGGCCGTCGGGCGGTAAATCCAGAAACTCTCTCAGAAAAATGTCGGCCACGTCCACCTCGATTTCTCCGGATTCAAGTCTCTTAGCCCGCACACTCCGAAATTCTCCACCTCTCTCGATCTCAAACAGCAAATAGGGAGCATCTCCAAACGAGAGAGCGAAGTCCGTCATCGAGTCAAGCGGCAGATGGCTTTCGTTGAGATGAGATACCAAATCACCCTGTTTGAGCCCATACTTGTAAATGGGATGCTCCGGGTCCTCACCGGTGATACGCCAGGCAGACTCTCCATCTCTGAGCTCAGCACGGACGGCCGAAAGGGCGTAGCATTTTCCATCCTCTGTGGGCTTAAAATACTGTCCGCAAAGACAATCCGTCGGGTGAGCTTTGACCACTTCTTCGTCAGCCACTTCAGAAAAAGCTGGCCGCTCCTGTTTCCCGAAAATCAACCGGGAAAGGATGGCCGGGACTCGCCCAAGCATCCCTGCCTCCGAACTACTGTTGCCGGGCACAACCAGCGGCTCCATCGGCTTTTCCCTGGTCAATCTCACAAAAACCGAACACCCCACCAAAACCACCAAAACCCAAACCACCGACCGCGCCTTCAGAGAACCCATAACGGAATGAAACAGAAGCCCGTCGTAAAGGTTGCCAAACTTCCACCAGCTTTCAGGTCTGCCCCAAATCCCACGATCTGAGGTTCATCGAAGGTCCGCCAGCCTTCCGCTGTGTTCGCATGGGCCCAGATGAACAGCTGTCCCGGGTGCCCTCCGTGGAATGACGGGGCAAGGATCTTACGACTTTCTCCGAGGGTCTCGCGGCGTTTACCCCGGACGAGTCGGCTTACGATTGATCGGCAGCACCCGCACAGCCCGTCCCGTCACCCGCCGAACAGCGTTAGCGATAGCAGCCGCGGTGGGGCTCTGGGCCGTCTCGCCGGCTCCCAGGGAAGGCTGGTCTGGCCGATCGATGAGCTCGACCTGGATTTCAGGCACGTCAGGCATCCGCAAAATGGGGTAGTCGTCCCAGTCCAGGGTGGAGATGGTATCTCCCGACCAGCCGACCTGCTCTTTGAGCGTCCAACTTGCCGACTGAATCATCCCCCCTTCGATCTGGTTGGCCATTCCATCGGGATTGATGATTTCGCCCGCCTCGGCTACTCCCCACAGCTTGTCCACCCGAACTCGCCCATCGGGCACCGATACGGCGGCGGCGGCCGCGAAGTAGGAATCTTCGTTTTTATAGCGGCTGAAGGCGAAGCCCAGGTCGTTTCGGTCCGGCACCATCGCTTTGAGACGGCGTATGACGTCGACGGCTCGTGGGTCGTCGAGATGACGTTCGCGAAAGTCCAAGGGGTGCGTACCCAGCGAGTCCGCCAGCTCTCCCATCATGGACTCCACCGCGAAGATGTTGCCGTAGGCGCCCAAACTTCGGAGTGCGGACACCCTTAGCGGCCCGTCGAAGAAGTAGGCTTGCACGGCGAAGTTGGGAAAGTTGTAGTAGGGGACGGCGTTGCGGTAGCCGCCTCCTCGAAAGCCTCGACCCTCTAGCGGAAAGGGTTCAGCCAGATGACGGGCAGCCAGAAGTTTTCCGGGATCACCGCCCGGTCGGGTGGAGTGAGTGTCGGTCCACACCTGATGACGCCAGCGGTCGATCAGACCGTCCTTGTTCAGTCGAGCGGCGATCTTCACTTTCATGGCGCTGCCGTAGGGCTCCCACCCGTGCTCCTCCTCCCGAGACCATTGAAGTCTGAGGTGGCGATTGGGAACCCGTAAAGCAATAAGACACGCATCGGCGGCCACGTCGTCGGCTCCGTTATGACCGTAACAGCCCGACCCGGGGACCCCGATGACTCGAATCTTTTCTTCCGGCAGGCCGAGCATCCCGGTTAACGAGGAGCGAAGCGGGAAGACACCCTGAGTGTGAGTCCACACTTTCATCAGTTCACCGTCGTAGTGAGCTACCGCACAGGATGGACCAACCGAGGCGTGCATGATGTAGGGCTTGTAGTACGTCGACTCTAGGGTCGGCTCGAACGGCTCCACCGAGCCACGATTCTCAACCTCTTCTTGCCCCATGATCTCGATCTCATCCAGCAACTCGGTGAGCGGCTTCTGAGGAATGGATAACGGCTCACTCCACCGGGCACTCTCCGTCAGGTGTTGAGCTGCCTTCATAGAGCCCCACTCGTCTTCCGCCACGACAGCCAGAAAGCTGCCGTCTCGAACAATTTCCACCACCCCGGGAAGCTCACGGACCGCCTCCTCGGAGAGCTTCAATAGCGTCGAGCCGTAACCACGCGGCCTGACGACTCGGGCGTGGAGCATCCCCTCAAATCTCAAGTCTTGCACGTAGACCGGCTGCCCCTGAACCATCTTGGCGATATCTCGCCTCTTCACCGGCTGACCTACGTATCGGTAGTGTTCCTTGGGCTTCAAGGCAACGGGCAACTTCACCGGGCCTTCGAGCTTGCGACCTTTCAAAAGAGTTCCGAAGGAGACACTCGATTTGCCATCTTTGGTGGAGACTACCCCCTCGGTGGTCTTCACTTGATCGACGGGAACGCCAAGCTCTTCGGCCCCCAAGACCAGTAGACGCTCCCGAGCCGAAGCAGCGGCGTAACGGACCGCAGTAGCGCTATTTCGGATCGAGCGACTGCCGGCCGTGTAGCCTTCGTTCGGCGTCTGACCGGTGTCAGCCAGCACCACGCTGACTCTTTCAATATCAAGGTTCAACTCCTCCGCCGCCATCTGAGCAATGGCGATGCGAATGCCCTGACCCAACTCCAGTTTGCCGGTGAAAACTTTGACCGAGCCGTCTTCTCCAATTTTCAACCATGAATTGATCTCAGGAGCATCGCCCAAACTTCCCGGAAGACGCTCCGAATCGTTGCGCTGAGCGTACGCTTGACCGCCCAGAAGAGAGAAGCCAACCACAAGATAGCCGCTCAGCTTCAGAAACTCCCGGCGGAGAAAACCGCTATCCATTCGGGTCACCGGCAGCCGCTCGGACAGCTTTCAAAATTCGAGAATGGGTCCCGCAGCGGCAGAGATTTCGGGCCAGGGCCTCTCTGATTTCTCCGTCAGTCGGTGCGGGGTTCTCGGATAGCAAGGAAACGGAGGCGATAATCATTCCGTTTGTGCAGTAGCCACACTGGGCGGCCTGCTGGTCCAGAAAAGCCTGCTGAACCGGATGGAGTCCGTCCGCTCCGGCCAACGCCTCCAGCGTGGTAACACTCTTACCGTCGAGTTCGGCCATGGGGATGCGACAGGTCGGCCCTTTCGTTCCGTCGATGAGCACCATACAGGCCCCGCACTGCTCCAAACCGCAGCCGTATTTGGGTCCGTTCAAAGCAAGGTTGTTACGAAGGAAGTAGAGGAGCGGTGTGGTGGGATCGCCATCAAAGACGTGTTGCGTACCGTTTACCGTCAAAGAGATGGACATACTTTCATTGTTCCATTTCAGACTTAGCCGCAAACGGTTACCGGGAGGCCCACCCAATTCTCCAACTGCGGTTAGAGAATTGGAAACTCAAAGACCGCCTGTTCATCCTCCCCTCCCGGCGTTTTAAATTCCTCGGAACGCTGTAAATCCGACCACTTCAAAGGCCCGTGCACCCCCCAAGGAATAAACCGCACCACTCCTTCGGACGGCCGCACCTGCACCTCCACAAAGCTTTGGTGAAAAGGAGCTGTATTGTAGTCGAAGGCAGCGGATAGCCATTTGGCGGAGAACGGCCAGGCGTTAAAATCGCGGGTCCACCACCAAAGAGGCAGCTTGTACCACGGCGTGGCCGTGCCGATCTTGGTCCTAACGTCTTCAGTCGTCGGGTAGATCGCCGACTCCGGTAAAGCCGGTCGGGCGGGGAACGCCAGGGCAGGGCCGTAGCTCAGAAACGCTCCTCCTCCGCCGTTGACGAAATGGTGCATCTCCGGAGGTCCGGGATCCCGATAGTATTCAAAATCGTGGGTGTCACCGGCCATCACCACGTTCACCTTAAACTGCCCGGCGATATTTCGAAGGTCGGTGAACTCTTCACTACCTCCCGTCCAGTCCAAGCCTTCGGCATAAAAAGGGTGACCCAACAACAACATCACAAACTTGCCTTCGGCCTCTCGCAAAGCCGAGGTGAGCCACCTCCGCTGATCGGGGTCCACCCTCCTCAGAATTCCCGTATCCACAGCGATCAGCGCGAACTTCTCCGTCTGCAGCTGAAAGTAGGGCGCTCTCTGGTGACCCACATCGAGGTTGTACAGATCTTCAAGCCTCTCTGCTTGTTCCAACATCGCATCGATCCGCCCATCGGTGGTGGTAGAGAGGTTCTGGTCTTCCTCCACCCGCGCTCGGATGGCTCGGCGAGCGGCCTCCTTCTCCATAAAAACCGCACAGAAAGACTCCAGAGCGTCATACCAATCGTGGTTGCCCGGAATGGCGTAGATCGGTTTCTCGAACCCCTTGAAAGGCAGAAAGAAGCGACTTTCATAGTCTCGCATGGCGCCGTCGGGATAGATCACATCGGAGGAGATCACCAAGAAGCGCAAATCCGGCTTGTTTCCGCATTTGAGAATCTGGTCTTTCAACACCAACTGAGAGGCGTCGCCCTCCCCCGTATCGCCGATCACAATGAAACTGAAATCCTCGCCTCCCAGGTCGGGAGTCACTGAGAACCCGCTACCCTGGAAAGCGGTCCCGTCATTCTCCACCGAGGCGCGAACCATCGCTTCCCTCCAAGCGTAAGTCCGATGAGAAGCGTAGCTGTCCCACACTCCGGAGGCCCAATTCTCGGTGTCGAAGTACCAGTTCATTCCCCAAATCGGGACTGTCCCCGCGATGACGGCCGCCACCGGCAGACCCAGGGCCAGTCCCCGCTCCACCGCGATCAAGAGCGAGTAAGAAGCCTGCCGCATTCGAATGGCAAAACGGAGGCGCAGAGTCAGAAGTCCGCGCAAGAACTTACGCCAAAAGACGGGGTCGGCACCGGGTGAGAACGCTAAATGGAAAGCTGCTCGCATAGGGCGACGCAAGAGCCGCCGGGCCAGGAAGTAGACCGGAACGAGGAAGCCAAAGGTGAACACGAGCGCTACGAAAGCGTCTCCTAGCACCGCCACGAAAGGCCCTATCAAACCGACCACGGAGAATTCCGACGGCATTCGAGCCACGTGCATGGCAAAGAGCGTGATTAGATACACAGCCACCCAGCGCCTGTCCGTGCCCCGCAGCGCTTCTTGCTCTTCCGAGATCTTGATGGCCAGATCACGCAGTTCATCGTAGTCGGGAAGGTCGAGTTCTTCGGTGATCTGCTCGCCCGCGTCGGTTGCTTCGAGCACGGGGCTGGTCAGCATGATCGAGGCTGTCCCTAAAAGCCGAAGTCCTCCGGCTAGAGCGAGTGCGGAGAGGTAGAAGGGGTTGAACACCAGCAGACCCGCCATCAGGAAGTTTCCGGCGACGGGTAGAAAGGCTTTCAGGGTGCTCTGCCCTTCCCGCTTCTTACCCGGTATGTTGTAGAGTTGCTGGGTGCCGTCGGCCAGGAAGCCGAATGCGAGAAAGAAGATCAGCGCCGATGCTACCAGCATCGGGGCGCCCAGGACCAGGATCCCCATGCCGACCGTCATCGCCCCGGCGAAATATCCGGCCCTCCGGTGGCGTTCGCCGAGCAGTCGAAAACTGTGCATGACCTCCAGACTGCCGCCCAGAGTCAACAAGAATCCCACCAGTTCGTTGGAAGAGGCCGGAGCAAGAAACGGAGCGGCGAGACAGATCACGGCAAAGACAAACACCACGGTACCTAGCCCGATGCGGCTCAAAGCGGCCCTATTGAATTTTGAAGAGTAGGGGAAAAGGTCCTTGAGTTTCTCTACCGATGGACGCCTCAGTGCCCCATCCATTCCAGATGTTCAAGAATCTCTTTCAGGTTGATCCGCCCGCCCAAAAGCGTGGGGATCAAGGCTAGAATACCCGCAAATCCTGGAACGAGGTAAAAGTCTCCGCTGTCCATGGCTACCAAAATCCCGAACCCAGCACCCATGGCCAGACTCAGCAGCACATTCCAGAACTCCAAGGCTCCAAGCGGACGGCTCTGCCCACCCATAAGCCCGAACGAAACAGCCACCGGCAATCCGCAGCAGACGCCCGCTATCGATCCGATCGCCACGAAACCGACCGACGGGTCGAAGGTGTACCAGATGCCGAAAAGACAAAGCCCGATCAAGGCACCGTAAGCAGCTGCCGGCCCGAGCCGAGGGAACAGCAGCCCGTCCGGCATTTCCTGAATCTTACCGAGCGCATACGCTACCACCAACGAACAGAGAACCCCCAACAAGATCTCTTCAAGAAAAAAGGGCATTTCGAGATTCGAGATCTCAATCGCCAGACCGAGAAGCCCTCCCAGCACCATACTCATCAAAACTGCGAGAGCCGTCTTACCCGCAGACCGATGAGCCACCGTGTCTTCTTGAGTAGGGTCCAGCAGATCCAGCCTCTTGGCCGGACCCCCTTCGCCATCCGCTGCACGAGCGACCTCCGGCGGGTCCGCTGTCAGTGTGGCCGAGCAGCTGTAGCAACTTTTGTCACTCGCTCGGTTAGAACTTCCACATTTAGGACATTGTTGAAATCTCACCGTTGTAGGGAATTTGCTGTCTGTATATTAAAAACCTTCCACCAACAAGTTGCGCAAAGGAAAAACCCGCCGAAGCGGGTCGTTCAAGTCGTCAAGCGCTCTCGGTCGCTCGAACCCTACGGAAGAAACCGAAGCGTCGCGGTATCCACCTGATAGATGGTCCGCGTGGTAAGAGTAAAGTTCAGTCGCGTGACACGGTCCGTTTGTACCGGAACGTTTTCTAGAGTTTGACCATTGAAGCCCTCTAACTGAGCGGTAACCGAATATCGACCGATTGGGACGTTTATGAGAAGGGCCACCCCCTGGGCCGTCGTCACCGATATTCGTGTTCCCGCTGAGACCGTCGCTCCGGGAAGAGGTTCACCGTCCGTTGCCTTCACCGTGGCGTTAATATTGCCGGTAGCACCGCCTTGAGCCGACAAGGCATCTTCCTCGACTTCGGGCCGTCC
>Ga0208701_100438_pt1 | contig 8973 bp, 7 predicted proteins | sample DeeseametaMP1482_FD_184188 | JGI IMG/M metagenome (GOLD analysis project Ga0208701, IMG submission 184188) | Marine microbial communities from the Deep Pacific Ocean - MP1482 (SPAdes) | ecosystem: Environmental > Aquatic > Marine > Oceanic | place: South of Fiji, South Pacific Ocean | collected... | reverse complement strand
GGAAGGAGCCGAAGACGAGGTTCCTCTGTCTCCCGAGCTGGGCCCCGGCGATCTGAATCTGATCGTAGACCAACTGAAACAAGTCAAGGTTGCTCTCCCCGAGAGAGAATAACAGACACCAGGTCAACGACAAGCAGACGCAGAGAGACCGGCTTTCCGAGCCGGTCTTTTCTGTGTTTTAGGTAAGTGAGAAGGAGCGAACAATGGACGAACAGCTGATCCGCCGCTTCAAAGCGGCCGAGCTACCTCAGACAGAATGGAATCACAGAGCCCATCTCATCGTGGCTCTTCACTATCTGACCGAATACCCGCCTCAAGAGGCTCTGGAGAGGCTACGAACCGACATCCAGAACCTCAACCTCTTCCACGGGGTGTACACCACTCCCCAAAGAGGCTATCACGAGACTCGCACTCGAGTCTGGCTGGCTGTGTTGTTGAATGAGCTCAAGGAGGGCGGTGATCCGGGGGAAGTGGTCGACAAATATGCCAGGCACGATGTCGTCCGCGACTATTACTCCGCAGAGCGCTTGGAGTCGCTGGAGGCTCGTCTCGACTGGCTGCCCCCCGACAATGGTATACTCCCCCTCGACCCTGGTGGATGGTGTCAGGCGACCCCTAAAATATTTACGTTTAGGCGGGGGCCTGTTCAAGCCTTTGGGAATTGATTTGGGGATTGAGCAGCGCAGGACTCGATCCGTCTTCTCCAAACAACACAACAGGGATATACATGTTACAACGATTGATTCAATTTATTGTCTGGGCCGCGGGATACTGGGCCCTGGACATCTACCGAACCGGCCGCAAAGTGCTCAAGCGCGACAGGCTCGTCAAACCGGACACCGACGGATTGGAGCCGGTGGAAGTGGTGCGGACCTGTCTGGAGTCGTGCATGGAGCATCGTCGGGTCGGACCCGGCGAGCGAGCCACCGTGGTTTGTGCCGGATTTCGACACTTTAGAGAGCCGTGGGCCAGGGACTTCGGCTTTGCTGCCTTCGGACTGCTGACCGAGGGTCGGGCGGACGTGGTGAACGACGGTGTCCGTCTTTTTTTCAGCCACCAGAAGTCAAACGGACAGCTGCCTCTGAAATTGCACTCCACGAACCTTGCCGAACGCTACCTCCACTCGGTCTTTCACCGAGTCCAGCCGGTGGACGCCGCCTTGATTCCAAGGTTCATCACCGCCCACGGGACCCGATCCCTCGACTCGGTGCTCCTTCTTGTGATTGCCTGGTCCGAATGCGTATTGCAGACCAAGGACATGTCGCTGGCGGTGGACCTTCACGGTCAGGCCGTGCGAGCTATCAAGTGGGTGGAGCGATACGAGGGCAAAACGGGACTGATTCATCAAGGTCCGTTTGCCGACTGGGCCGATAGTATCGGCCGGCGCGGTCCCGTTCTCTACACCAACGTTCTCTGGTGGAAAGCGCTGAAGGGCACAGAAGAAGTGGAAAAGTTGCTGCCCGAGGGGATGCGGCACTCGGCTGAGACCGCCGAGGTGGTCGCTCACCGAATCATGGATGCCTACTTCAAACCCGAGGCAGGCTATCTTTACCAAACTCCCGAGGACCCGATGTTTGCCGCCGCTCCAAACTATATGGCCTGCGCCTGGGGATTGGCCAACGAGGAGCAAGCTAACTCCATTCTGGACTACGCGAGAAATCAGGGAATGAGTGCCATCGTCCCTTCTCGGGTCACCGATAGGGAGTACAAATTCTATCAGGTTGGTCCGGAGATGTGGATCGCGGGGATTCCGAACTATCACACGAACTGCAGTTGGATGTGGATCGGTGGATGGCACGCGGTGGCCTGTCTAGAGACCGGGCGGGTGGAAGAAGCTAAAGAGTACGTCGACCGAATGCTGGAGATCGTCGATCGCGACCGCACTGTTTTCGAGGTCCACGACAAAACCGGCAAGCCACTTTCCACCCGACTTTATCACTCCGAGGAGCCGCTTTCCTGGAACGCTGCCCTCATTCTGTACGCTTACGACCGAGTCTATGGAGAATCTCGATGAAAGAATGGGAAGGCCGGTGGAGAATCGGCATGTTCACCAACGTCTATCTACCGACCACCAACGGGGTGGTCGTTTCGGTGGAGACGTTTCGACGCGCTTTGACTCAGTTGGGTCATGATGTTTTTATTTTTGGGCCGGATAGTGGAGATATCGAGGATCGGGCCCCCTTTATTTTTCGCTACCCGTCCGTGGAACTGCCGCTGCAGAAGTATCCGCTAACTTTGCCGGTGAGCCCGTTCGTTGACCATGTGATCAAGAATCTGAAGCCCCAGGTGCTTCATGCCAACCATCCCGCTCTCTTGGGCCGGGTGGCGGTCAAGAAGAGTCAGGAGCTCGATCTGCCTTTGGTTTACACCTATCACACCCGATACGCCGACTACTCGCACTACGCCGATCCGTTGCCCCAGGAGAATGTCAAAGAGTTCATCGATTCCTGGCTATTTCAGTTCATGAGTAACTGCCATCACGTTGTTGTGCCGAGTGAAAGTATCAAAGAGATGCTGTTCGAGAAGTATCGCGTGTCGAAAGACGTTTCGGTGGTGCCCACGGGGATCGATCTGGAAAAGTTTTCGGACCTCAACCATAGAGAGACGCGTGATAAGCTCGGCTGGAGTGACGAAAAGACCTATCTGGTCTCCATTGGCCGCCTGGCCAAGGAGAAGAGCTTCGATATCTTGATCAAGGCTCTCGCCAAGCTGGACCGCGAGGACCTGGAGCTAGTTATCATCGGAAGCGGCGATGAGAAAGAGAATCTGGAGGAGATGGCTTCCGACCTCGGGGTGGCCGAACGGGTAACTTTCACCGGTCTCATCCCCTTTGGAGAGGTCCCGAACTACCTCTCCGCCGCCGATCTGTTCGTGTTCGCCAGTGTCACCGAGACCCAAGGACTGGTGACTCTGGAGGCCATGGCCTGCGGGCTGCCGGTGGTGGCTGTGGATGCCAGTGGGACCCGAGAAGCGGTGGATGAGGCCAGTGCTATTCTGACCGAACACGATGTCGACGCGGTGGCGGCGGGGATTGAAAAGATGCTGTCCATGGAAGACCTCGAGCCGTATAGGAAGGCCGCTCGAAAGCGGGCCGAATCGTTCGGATTGTTGCGCCAGGGAGAGGCCATGGTCGAGGTCTATGAGAAAGCCCGGGAAGCCCACGCCGCCAAGCGCAAGGTGCTGACACCTTCGGAGGACCATAAAGACAGATGGAAAGAGTTCATGCAGATCTTCGGGATTTAGGGCCTTTAGGAGATCTTGACCCCCGGCAGTTTCGGGATGCGGCACAGTATCTCGTTGATTGGCTGGCCGACTATCTCGCACCGGAGTCCAGACCGGAGCCGGTCTTGAGTCAGGTCAAGCCGGGAGAGATTCGGGCTTCTCAGAGCCGGACGCCTCCGACCACGGGTCAGGACCCGCTTCAGGTTCTGAAAGAATTTCGGGATCAGTTATCGGCCGGTTTGACTCATTGGAACTCTCCCCGGTTCTTTGCCTATTTTTCCATTTCGGCTAGCATGCCCGGAGTTTTGGCTGACTTCTTGAGCGCCGGGCTGAACCAGCAAGCCATGTTGTGGCGCACCTCGCCTGTGACCACGGAGCTGGAAGGGGTGACTCTCGACTGGCTTCGCCAAGGGCTGGGTTTGCCGGCAGACTACACTGGAGTGATCTACGACACGGCCTCTGTTTCCACTTTACACGCTTTAGCCACCGCCCGTGATGTGGTGCTGCCGGACGTGCGGAGCAAGGGCCACGCCGGTCGGCAGTTGGTGGTTTACTGCTCCGAACACACTCACAGTTCCATCGACAAGGCGGTGCTGATGCTCGGTCTGGGCTGGGACAATTTGAGGAAGATCCCGTGCGACGAGAATCTGGCTATGAGCCCGTCCAAGCTAGAAGAGCAAATGAAGGCCGACCGGGCCGCCGGTCTCTATCCCTGCGCGGTCGTAGCGACGACCGGTACCACTTCCACGGCCGCGGTCGATCCCATCGACGCCGTGGCCGATGTGTGCTCACGAGAGAATGTTTGGCTCCATGTGGATGCGGCGTACGGTGGCGTGATGGCGCTACTCGAGGAGCAGAGAGCCGTTTTTCGGGGCTGGGAACGAGCTGATTCGATCGTCCTAAATCCCCACAAATGGCTTTTCACACCGTTTGACCTTTCGGTTTTGTATCTGCGCGACATGGAGCTGCTCAAGCAAGCCTTTTCCCTCACTCCTGAATATTTGAAGAACGCCGAAGAAGGACAGGTGATGAACCTGATGGACACCGGCGTCCAACTCGGACGGCGGTTTCGCTCACTCAAGCTGTGGATGATCTTTCGATGCTTTGGGTTGGAAGGGCTTCGGGAGAGGCTTCGCTATCATCTCAAGCTGGCTGATGAGTTGGGGCGAATGGTGGAGGATTCAGACGAGTTCGAGCTTTCTTTGCCGGTTAGTATGTCTTTAGTCTGCTTCCGGTGGAAGGGTCACTCCGATGAGGAGCAATTAGAGCTCATGGAGCGGTTGAACTCGGGTGGGCAGTTTTTTATCTCCCATACCAAGGTGAAGAACAAAATCGTCCTGCGGTGCGCTATCGGCCATATCCGCACGAATTCCGAGGATATCGAGGCGTTTTTTGGGGAGATGAAGCGTCTGGCCGTTGTCAGTCCGTGAGTTCGAATCTGTCGCCAAAAAAGGGACGGGGTGGCTCTTTTAGTCGGCGCATTTTGGGTGGGACCGCCTCGTGTTCGAAGGGGCAGTGGCGGCAGCCGTTGCCGCAGCAGTTACCGCGCCTGAGGTGGTAGCGCTCTGTGAGGACGAATTTGCCGTTTTCCATATAGAATTCGTCGTCTTTCAGCATAGTTCGGTAAAGCGGTTCTTGAGGTACTGGTAGGAGTCCGGAAGATGGCGGGGGTGCAGGGCTTTGAGATTCGGATCGGTGAGGGCGTGGGCCGACTCTCCTTCCACTACCAACTCGTCGTTGTTGAATCCGCGATACCCCATGATCACGCGTAGACCTCGAAACTTCACGGCGAAGGTTTCCAGTCTCAGCGTGTCTCCGTAGGCCAATCGCCCCTTTAACTCTACTCGGTAGCTTGTCACAGGCGCCAATAACCCGTCCTCCTCGAACTCCTGATAAGGCTTCAAGTGCTCCTGAAAATACCGCGTGCGTCCCTGCTCGAAAAAGACCGGGTAGTGGGAGTGGTGCACCACACCCATCTGGTCCGTCTCCGCGTAGCGCACTTCTATCAGACTTGTCGAGGTCACCACCTCGGCCGATTTTCGGTCGCCCGGGCGAGACCTGCCGATAGGCCATCTTCGAAGAAGCTGGAAGGATCTCGGCGAGATGAATCAGTCCCTCAACAACCTGGTCGGGCGCGACGCGGAGCTGGCTCTGCTCAAGCAGTGGCTGGCCGACGAAGACTGTCGTCTGGTCACCCTCCTCGGTCCGGGGGGGATCGGCAAAACGCGCATGGCTCTGGAGTTGGTGGAATCCTGGGACTTCGGACTGGTCTGGATTTCCCTGGACGACGTCAAAGGGGAGAGGCCGTCGTTGCTCACCCAGTTGGGCTACGCCCTGGAGCTGCCCGAGTGCGATGAGCAGGAGTGGCACAAGAGGCTGGACACGTCGCTGCGTACTCGGACTCTCATCGTATTGGACAGTTTCGAGCATATGCGAGAGCAGGCACCTGAAGTCAGTCATCTGTTGCATCGGCATCGGCAGTTGAGCTTTCTGGTGACCAGTCGGGCTCCGCTGTTGCTCACCGACGAAAGGCTGCTGACACTAAGCCCGCTGGATCTGGGGCATTCCATCGAACTGCTCTCGGCTCGGGCGCGGGCCGTGCGTCCGGACTTTGAAGCTAACGAACAGAATCGGACACTACTGGAGAAACTGTGCCGCCGACTGGACGGGATTCCTCTGGCTCTGGAGCTTGCGGCTGCTCGGCTGCGGCACCTCGGACTGGCGGAGTTGGAGCGAGGATTGGAGCAGAGCATCGAGCTTTTGAGCGGTGGGGGTCCCGATCGTCCCAATCGTCAACGCACGCTGGCCGCTACTCTGGAATGGAGTTCTCGTTTGCTGAATCCGTCTGAGCGAGAGCTTCTCGCCCGTCTCAGCGTTTTTCGAGGCGGCTTCGATCAGCAAGCGGCTGTGGCCATCGGATCAGGTTCGGCGCTGAGTGATCTTCTGAGTCTCAGCGATCAGAGTCTGGTGGCGGCCAGCCACTCTTCAAGTGGGGAGACTCGCTATGCGCTTCTGGACACTGTTCGGACCTGGGCGGAGAAGTCTTTAGAGCCCACGGAGGATCGAGCGGAGCTAGTGCTCTTCCATGCTCGTCACTATCTGAAGCTTGCCGAGGAGTTGGCCCTTTGCCGCGGAGGCGACGCCCATCCTACAGGGCTCAAGCGACTGGCCGATGAGAAAGGGAATTTGGCGGTCGCGCTTTCGACTTTCCAGGAACGCGGAATGGTGTCGGAGGCTCTGCGATTGGTGGGCTGCCTCGGATGGTACTGGGAGGCCTGCAGTCTGCTGACCGAGGGGAGGCGGGCCTTAGAATCCACTCTTGCCCTGCCCGGTGCGGTTAGTCCGGAATCGTCGTCGGCCCACTACTGGCTGAGTGTTCTGCTGCGCCATCAAGGCGTTTATGAGGAGGCGCGAGAGCACGGCGAGAGGGCTCTTTCCTTGGAGTCTAGCCCGGCCAAAGTCTCGGAGTGCCTTGGGGCGCTGGGCCAACTGGCCTTTCGCCAGGGGCAGTACGAAAAGTCCGAGAGGTACTTTGAACAGGCTCTGCAGGCCGCTCGTGAAAGCGGGTCGGCTTTCGGCGAGGTGGATGCCCTCAACGGGCTGGGGCGACTGGCCTGGGTGACCGGAAAGGTCAAAGAGGGCGTGGAGTTCGAGCGCCTCAGTCTCAGCCTGGCCCAAGACAAGAACTATCCTTTAGGGGAAGCCTGGGCCCACAACGCTCTGGGGGAGATCCACCGGAGTCGACAAGAGCCTCAGGCGGCGGCACTCCACTTTCGCCGAGCTTCAGAGCGATTCGGCGATCTCCACGAGTTTTCGCTGGGGGCTCTCGCGCTGCAGAACCTGGCCTACGTGGAGCTTGGCCTCAAGCGTTGGGACGAAGCCGAGCGCGGTTTCAGGGAGGCTCTTAGTCTTTGGCGTAAGGCGGGTGCTCGACACGGTTTGGCGCTTTGCTTGATCGGTCTTGCCGGAGTACTCAACGCCAAGAAGAGAGACCGTTTGGGGGCGAGATTTCTCGGTGCGGCCGACGGTCTTCTCAATTCCATCCAGGTGCGTCTCGAAGCCTCCGACCAGGAAGATTACGCATCCATTCAGGGTTCCTTGCGGTCTCGTCTGGGTGAAGACTTCAAAGAAGAGCATTGGGCCGGTCGGCAGAGTCCGCTTGACGAGCTTTTGGAGCAGCTGGAAGTGGAGTCGGAACCCATCAGCCCCCAGGGTCTCACTCCTCGCGAGCGCGAGGTCTTGCAAGCCGCCGCCACCGGCGCTTCCAACAAGGAGGTGGCCGAGATGCTGGTCATCAGTCCGCAGACGGTCATGGTGCACTTGCGGTCCATCTACCGTAAGCTCAACGTGACCTCGCGTACGGCCGCCTCTCGATGGGCCGTCGAAAACGGTTTGGTGAAATAGTGGATCTACCTGAAATTAGGTATACCAATTTTGGAAGTTACCTGATTCCTTGGATTCGCACTGCCCGTCCTGTGGGTATTCTCTTGGCAAGGAAGCTACGCCGCAAAATCACCGGGTGTAGCCCTTAGAGCGCAACCGCTCTAGAGAAAGGACACGTTTTGACCGTAGTAACCGAAAACTTCAAAGTAGCTGACATCTCTCAGGCCGATTTCGGCCGCAAGGAAATCCGTCTGGCCGAGAAAGAAATGCCCGGCTTGATGGCTCTCCGTGAGCGTTATGGCAAGGACAAGCCGCTCACCGGCGCCCGCATCGCCGGATGTCTGCACATGACGATCCAGACCGCCGTACTGATCGAGACCCTCGTCGAGCTCGGCGCTGAAGTCACCTGGACCTCTTGCAACATCTACAGCACTCAGGACCACGCCGCCGCCGCTATCGCTGCTGCCGGTATCCCCGTGTTCGCCTGGAAAGGCGAGACCGAAGAAGAGTACGACTGGTGCATCGAGCAGCAACTCAAGGCCTTCAAAGACGGTAAGGTTCCCAACATGATCCTGGACGACGGTGGAGACCTCACCAACATCATCCACGACCGTTATCCCGAGATGTTCAACGAGATTAAAGGCATCTCCGAGGAAACCACAACCGGCGTTCACAACCTGGTCAAGCGTTTCAAAAAAGGCAAGCTGATGGCTCCCGCCATCAACGTCAACGACTCGGTCACCAAGTCCAAGTTCGACAACCTGTACGGCTGCCGCGAGTCCCTGATCGACGGCCTCAAGCGAGCCACCGACGTGATGATCGCCGGCAAAACCGCCGTGGTTGCCGGATACGGCGACGTCGGCAAGGGCTGCGCCCACTCCCTGCAGCGCATGGGTGCTCGCGTCGTCATCACCGAGATCGACCCCATTAACGCCCTGCAAGCTTCCATGGAAGGCTTCCAGGTCACCACCATGGAGGACATCGTGGAGCGTGGCGACATCTTCGTCACCACCACCGGCTGCAAAGGCATCATCCGCGGTGAGCACCTCATGCAGATGAAAGACAAAGCCATCGTCTGCAACATCGGTCACTTCGACATCGAAATCGACGTCGCGTGGCTCGAAAAGAACGCCGTCAAGGAAACCAACATCAAGCCGCAGGTCGACCTCTTCGAGCTCTCCAACGGCAACGAAATCATCCTGCTGGCCCGTGGCCGCCTGATGAACCTGGGCTGCGCCACCGGTCACAGCAGCTTCGTGATGAGTACCTCCTTCACCAACCAGGTGTTGGCCCAAATCGAACTGTGGAACCACCCCGAGCGTTATCCGCTGGGCGTGCACTTCTTGCCCAAGCACTTGGATGAAGAAG
>Ga0208701_100437_pt1 | contig 9161 bp, 12 predicted proteins | sample DeeseametaMP1482_FD_184188 | JGI IMG/M metagenome (GOLD analysis project Ga0208701, IMG submission 184188) | Marine microbial communities from the Deep Pacific Ocean - MP1482 (SPAdes) | ecosystem: Environmental > Aquatic > Marine > Oceanic | place: South of Fiji, South Pacific Ocean | collected... | reverse complement strand
TTCGCGGTCTGGGAGGAAGTCACCGTGACCGACGCCGCCTGAAGTGAACGGCCCGAAGATGTTCCGTAGCAGTTCGTCCCAAACTAGCTGTGCCGCTATACTTTTCGATTAACGTGACAGTGCCCCTTGCTGTGTGAGGCCACCCGTCGACACTTAACTTCGTTGCCTGATGAGTGGGACGCGCCCTTCGCTGCTGACGAGCGTCGCAGGGAAGGAAACGCTGCACCACATCGAATTTGAACTCGCACGAACACCACCACTGGGCCTGTTTGGTCGCTCACACCTCTCCACCTCAAATACGCCAAGGTGTTGGTTGACCCCCGTTCGGCAGGCTGCTTTCTCCCGCGCACGTCCCAGATCTAACACTGTCGACGTCCGGTCCGCGATCTTTCTTCCTCTGGGAACTTCGCGCTTACAGAGCAGTGAGAACGCGTTCACCGAGTATGTCGACCAGCATCAGGGCGACGTGCAGGTCGAGATGGTTTGTCATATCTCGGCCAGTTAACTCGCTTGCCCTCTTCACTCGTTGAACGACGGTGTTCTTGTGTAAATGAGACGAGAGCGCCACGGCGGTGTAGCTCCTGTTAGCTTCCAGAAACGCGAGGAGGGTCTCACGAAGTTCGTGAGAGCGTTCATCTGTACCGGCAAGGCCTCCCAATGTGGCGGTGACAAACGCCCGGGCATCCGGAATATCCTTCGCCACAAGGGAAACGAGTCGGACTTGGTCGTAGTACGCGATCTGGCCCAACCTGCCTGGCCCGGCCATATGGAGGATTTCCAGAGCTCTCCGCGCTTCCTGGTGGGAGCCAACGAAGCCCGTTATTCCAGTCAGTAGTGTTCCCACGCCGATGGTGACGCGTTCGGAGACCGGGTGTGCCAGCTTTCCAGGGTTTGCCCCGACGGCGACCCAGGCGTCCATCGTGGTCAAACCGGTGGCGATGGTCAGTAATCCTGCTGCCCCGACGTCGGTGGCGAAGGATTTCGCGGCGGCCTCCAGTGCCTCGACCTGGTTCGTGCTGTCCGCTTGTCCGTGCAGGGCCAATGCCATATGCCCACCTGTGAGTGGGTAGTGCAGGAGGTGCGCGGTGTCGTCAACATTGACCGCCTCACCTGCGAGCATCGCTCTCACAAGGGCGGCGCGACGGGCAGCGCCGGAGGTCGCACGTCGTTGCAGTTCGCGCTCGTACTCTCCGATCATGATCTCGGAGAGGCGGTCGATGTACCGGACCCCTGCCGAGATCGCGAGTTGAAGTTCGCCGGCTTGGATCACTGAATCGGTGTGGCGAGCAATGACGGGCGCGCACCACCGAAGCCAGTGCTGCATACCGAGTTGATATCCGCGAAGTATAGCGACCAACGGAACTTGTTGCACGACAGCCTCATCAGCGAAGTTCAGGGCCTCCGGGGGCGGCTGAACTTCCGAGTCAGGCGAGTCGAGGATAAGGAAGATGCCGAGTATGTTCGCTTCAGCACTGATCTGCAGGCCCCTGGTAAAGGCAGTCGATCGCTTGAGATCGGGAATGGAAGATTCGACGTATTCCCGTGTTAGGTCCACCGCGAGTGCGTGAGCCCAGTTGAGTGCGCCGACGCCGCCCAGCACGCGAACCTCGTCGTCGAGTGAGAGCAGGGTTCTTCGTTGAGTCGTCGGGACGAGAATGTCCTCGGCTCGGAGCTTCTGCCACCATCGCATGAGGTCATCCTGCCGCAGATCGGGCCGGATCTGTCGTGTATCTCTCCAATCCGGCGAGGGGGTTCCACCGCGAATCTCGGCTGGCGGCCACAGGGCTGCTCGACCGCGTGCATCCTCAGCCCTGCGGCCTTTTAGCCAGCCCGTGTGACTACTCGTCGCCGGTCCAGTAGAGCGAGGACTACACCGGCGCGTGCGGTATCGAGAAACAGCTGCACGAGACTGACTTCGCGCATTGACGATCAGCTGCAGCGCAGTACGTATTCCGATAGGGCACAACGAATTCGGTTCACTCAAGAACTGGAAACCGACGATCATGCGGGCCTGGCCGTTACACGTCGAGAGGGATGTGCGGCAGGAACTCGAGCCCGTACAACCTGTTCGTCTCTTCGCAGAAAGCCTCCACCGCTGCCGTGTCGTTGGGGTCGAGTTCGAGATTCTGGACGGCCGCGAAGTACGCCGGAAGTGTTGATCCGGGCGTGAGCGCGATGATCGTCTTGCATGGCACGTCACTGGTGACGTGATAGCTGTGCGCGTAATCCTGAGGACCCCACACCAGTTCGCCTGGATTGGTCACCAGTGTGTGACGCTGACCGTCGCCATCAAGGACGGTGACGGTCAGCTGGCCTTCCAGGATGAAGAAGCCCTCGTCCTCGCTGTGATGGGTGTGAAACCACGGACGTTGGCCGACGGGGAAGGTGACCTCCGCGAAGGTGAGCGAGTTGTTGGTTCGGTCTCCCATAGCATGCAGAACGAGGGTCGCACCGGGGATTTGCGGGGCACCGTCCCACTCGCTGCCGCCCATCACGATCGTGGCGTTCTTCGGGTCTGAGATGTACGCGCCACCCGGGCCCTCCATGCGAGTAGGAGTGCGGTCATTGATCGTCGAAGTCATTGTCTTCCTGGCTTTCCGTTGTAGTGAACCGTGCATATTGTGTGCGCTTCGTCACATCTCATGCTGCCAGTCGTGCTACCCGAAAACGATGTCCTCCGGTTCCATAATTCGAGCACCGAGGTGGTTCCGCAGACCACACCCGTGAATGTCGGTCGGCAAGGTCGGGAACTCGGTAGGTACGGGGAGGTAAACCACAATCGGCGCTGTGAACGGCCGCTATGCGTCGAGTCGCCTTCCGTGCCTTCCCACGTCGATCGGTTGCGCGAGGTCTTCTCTCATGCAAGAAACCGTAAAATTGATGCGTGTTCATCGGATCGTTCCGGCGCGAGTGCAGTGCCGCGCACCCGACCGGGGGCGCTGGAGCCACGCCAAGTGAGAGGTGGTGGCAGGCGCATCCAAGTGCTTGGGGTTCTCGAACATCGGACGGTGGCCATAGACGAATCCGGGCGCCCGTCGGTTGAGTCCAGCAGAGTGGTGTACGACCAGTCGCCCTGAAACTACGGGCGTGTCGTTACCCGAACGAGGACGGCCACCGCGTGATTCTTCAAGAGAGCTACCAACTCGACCTGAAGAGAGAACACGCGATGACCGATCACAACTTTATCGACCCCGAAAAGTTTCTGTCCGACCAACTCGCCGCAGCGAGCCCCGACCTGCTCCGCTCGATGCTCGGAACCTTCATCACCGCACTGATGGGCGCCGAAGCAGACAGCCTGTGTGGAGCCGGATACGGCGAACGCACCGACGACAGAGTGAACTCCCGTAACGGCTACCGCCACCGCGACTTCGACACCCGCGCAGGAACACTCGACGTCGCCATCCCCAAGCTGCGGCAAGGATCCTATTTTCCGGATTGGCTGCTCGAGCGCCGCAAGCGCGCCGAACGGGCCCTGACCTCGGTCGTAGCGACGTGCTATCTGCTGGGGGTGTCGACGCGGCGGATGGAGAAACTCGTCGAATCGTTGGGCATCAACAGCTTGTCGAAGTCGCAGGTGTCAATCATGGCCCGTGACCTCGACGAACAAGTCGAATCGTTTCGCACCCGGCCACTCGATCAAGGCCCATATACCTTTGTCGCCGCCGATGCACTGGTGCTCAAGGTGCGTGAGAACGGGCGCGTGATGAACGTGCACGCCCTGTTGGCGGTCGGAATCAACCGCGACGGGCACCGAGAAATTTTGGGTGTCGACGTCTCGTCCGGGGAGGACAAGGCCGGCTGGTTGACGTTCTTTCGCGGCTTGGTCGCCCGCGGATTGACCGGGGTCAAGTTGGTGACCTCCGACGCCCACGCCGGTCTCGTGGCGTCGATCGGCGCCACCTTGCCCGGTGCATCATGGCAACGCTGTCGAACGCACTACGCGGTCAATCTCATGTCGATCACCCCGAAAACGCAATGGCCGTGGGTGAAGACGATGCTGCATTCGATTTACGATCAACCAGACCGGAAAGGTGTTGAGGAACAGTATGATCGGATGCTCGATGCCTTGTCTGGCAAGCTTCCAAAGGTGGCGGCGCATCTCGATGACGCCCGCGCCGAGTTGCTCGCGTTCACCGGGTTTCCGAAGGAGATCTGGCGTCAGATCTGGTCTAACAATCCGCAGGAACGACTCAACAAGGAGATCCGTCGGCGGACCGATGTCGTCGGCATTTTCCCTGACCGCACCTCACTGATCCGGCTCGTCGGAGCGGTGCTCGCCGAGCAACACGACGAGTGGACCGAAGGCCGTCGATACCTCGGACTGGATGTCTTGGCTCGCTCCCGAGTAAGTCTCGTTGCCTCGGAAACCGTTGACGACAGCACAATTGATGAGGAGATGAACTCGACTACCTCTGCTGCACTGACAGCCTGAACGAGGAGATCACGCAGTGCCCGTCCTCACACACCACGCATTTGGACTTGACCCGCCCGTCTGCGCTGCAGTACTGTGCGTCCATGCTGCCCATCATTGATGTGAGTGAGTTGGATACGGCGCCCGGACTCGTGAAATTGCGCGAAGTAACGCACGAAGTCGGGTTTTTCTACTTGACCGGTCACAGTGTCCCCGTGGATCTGATCGACGACATTCGTGCTGTCGCAAGAAGATTCTTTGCTTTGTCGGACGAGAGCAAGCGAGCTATTTCGATGATCGAGAGTCCGCACTTTCGCGGGTACAACTCCGTCGGCGGGGAACTCACCAACGGGCACGTCGACTGGCGCGAGCAGATCGACATCGCCCCCGAGCGTGAGGCGATCGCCGGCGCGCATGGACCGATGCGCTTGCAAGGCCCCAATCAATGGCCTGCCGAGATACCCGAGTTCAAGCCGGTGGTTCTTGAATTCCGATCGAAGATGTTCGAGATCGGTCTGGCGCTCATGCGTAAGTGGGCGCTGGCTCTCGGTGGCGATTCGTCAGCGGTCGATGAAGCCTTCGCAGTGGCCCCCGAAGCTCTGTTGAAGCTGATTAAGTATCCACCGCAGCAGGCAACGGACGGCGACGACGGTCAGGGGGTGGGTGCACACAAGGACCCTGGCGTGTTGACGATGTTGTTGCTGGAACCGGGAACTTCGGGACTACAGGCCGAGGACATCTCCGGCGCGTGGATCGACGTGCCACCGATGGCCGACGCGTTCGTTGTGAACATCGGTGAGCTCTTGGAGGTGGCGACTGGCGGCTATCTCCGTGCCACTCGGCACCGAGTGATCAAGTCCGCTGATTTTCGTGAGCGACTGTCGATTCCGTATTTCTTCGGCCCGGCACTGGACATGCCCATGCCGATGTTCGAGTTGAGTCCCGAGTTGGCCGCGCAGTCACGGGGAGTTGCCCAAGACCCTGACAATCTGATCTTCTCGACGTACGGGGCGAATTTGTGGAAGGCCCGGGCCCGCGCTCATCCCGATGTGTACGAACGCTGGCATACGGGAACCGGATAATTTACCCAGACTGACCATCCCGGACAGCGACGTCTGCCGTCCGGGATGTGTCAGGCATCGGCAGGGTGCGCGTGGCAGCGTTGCGTTAGAGTGGTGTCCGAAGAATCGCCCCCGGACCCATGGGCAAGGTTTCCCAGAACACGATTATCGTGAGCGTCCGAGTCGGCGGTCAGTGTTCGGTTCGATATCTAAGGGACAAGAAGTGGACGCACGTCGGTCGTACGTGCATCAGCTACGCCCAGGACGACTGGGTTCCTGCTCCGCAGCCCGACAGCAATCTCGCACAGCACCGCTGCCTCATCGGAAGACCTGTTCAAGGTACGGCCGTGGAATCCGATGTAAAGCCACGCCGTGACGGTCACGCGGCCAGTACACACGCGCGAGTGCTTGCGGCGTATGTCGAGGCGGGTGGCAGCGGTATCCACGACGATATCGGCATGGATGGATTGCCTGGGGTGCCTCCTCCCCGCAATCTGAGGTCCACCCCGGATGGCGAACACCGAGATAGCGGGGTGGCCAGATGCAGGTAGTGGTGGGGTACTTCTACCCCTGTGTAACGGGAGTGAGGTAAGTCATTGTTGGTCTATGAAAACCACACCTTCTTTGGAAATCGACGCCGCACGCCTCGCACGCCTCCCCATCGCCATCAAAGCTGACGTCGAAGCCGATAAGATCGACGGCGCTGTCATCCTCGTGGCGCATCGAGGCGAGATTGTGCTCCATGAAGCGATCGGATATGCGGATCGTGCGACGAACAAGGCGACCCAGCGCGATTCCGTGTTCGTCACGATGTCCATCTTCAAGCAGATGGTCGCCGCGGCGGTCCTGCAGCGAATCGATCGCGGCGAAATCAGCTTCACAACGCAGGTTCGTGAGGTCATTCCTGAATACGCAGTCAACGGCAAAGGAGCGACGACTATCGCCGATCTGATGTTGCATAAGGCCGGCCTGCCCCTCGGCGCACCCGGGATCGCGCCGGAACAGATGGGAGACCTCAAGGCCGTGGTCGCCGTGGTGTCAACAATGGTGCCCCAAGCCGTGCCAGGAACGACCATCGCGTATGCGGCCGTTCTCGGTCATGCCGTACTGGCAGAGATAGGGCACTGTCACGTTGTTGAAGTCGGCGAACTGGGAGAATCGGTGGGGTGAGCACCGCACTACTGTCGTACAAAGGCCACAGATACCCGGCCGAGATCATCAACCACTGCGTGTGGTTGTACTTCCGGTTTCCGCTCAGCTTCCGTGAAGTCGAGGAGATGATGCTCGAACGCGGTGTCGTGGTGAGTTACGAGACGATCCGCCGGTGGTGCGCCAAGTTCGGGCAGTCCTACGCCAACGCGCTGCGCCGACGGCGGGCCCGGCCCGGTGACAAGTGGTACCTCGACGAGGTCTTCATTAAAATCAACGGCACACTGCATTACTTATGGCGGGCGGTCGACCAGGATGGAAACGTGCTCGACGTGCTGGTCCAGTCCCGCCGAAACGCGTTGGCGGCCAAACGGTTCTTCCGCAAGCTGCTCAAAAGTCTGGAGTATGTGCCGCGGGTGATCGTCACCGACAAACTCGGCAGCTACCAGGTCGCCCACCGCGAACTGCTGGGATCGGTCGAGCATCGCCAGTCGAAGTACTTGAATAATCGCGCCGAGAACTCGCACCAACCGACCCGACAACGCGAACGTGCGATGAAACGCTTCACCTCACCTGGGCACGCGCAACGATTCCTGTCAGCGTTCAGCAGCATCTCACCTCACTTCCGGCCCCGCCGGCATCGACTAACCGCGACCGAGTGGCGCACCGAGATGGCCGACCGATTCGCGGTCTGGGAGGAAGTCACCGTGACCGACGCCGCCTGAAGTGAACGGCCCGAAGATGTTCCGTAGCAGTTCGTCCCAAACTAGCTGTGCCGCTATACTTTTCGATTAACGTGACAGTGCCCCCGCGAGGCAGGAGAGAACCCCGCCTATGTCCAAGCATGGCGCGACACCGGGTTCTTACTCACCGAACACAACATGCACCTGTTCTCTGCCTCGGACATCGACGAATGGAACGCCGCGCTCGAACAGCATTGGGACGAAGCGGCATTCGGGCCGTTCGACGACGCACCTTAGGGCCGACGGCACGATCTGGCGGCTGCAGCAAGTCCGAGATCGGTGGTGTAATTCCCACGCCGCTGACCTCGCGCACTGAAGTCCGAAGATGCGAACTTCAGGTTTTGGTCACCAACTAATAGGTGCTGTGTCGCGCTGAACGGGCAATTGCACCTTCGCGCTATTTGCGCTCTAATTATGTACATGACTACTTTGCCGGTCGCAGATGCACGTGCGCGTCTGTCCAAGATCGTGGACGATGCGGAACAGACCCACGCCCGGTATGAGATCACCCGCAATGGGCACCGGGCTGCGGTGTTGCTCGCTGCCGACGATTTCGATGCGCTGCAGGAGACCATCGCAGTGCTGTCGGATCAGGAACTGCTGACATCTCATCTTCGTGGCGTGGCGGAGCTGCCCGAGGGTGACAGTCTCGATGCGGGGGAGTTGGCCGAGGTCATGCGGGTCGCTGGCCGGTCTGCCCGCGCGTGAGCGAGCCTGAAGCGCCGTATCGGCTTGTGATTGCTCGATCAGCCTCTCGCGCTATCAGTCACACTCTTCCCGAGAAGGTCGCCGCTGCGGTGTACGAGTTCATCACCGGAGCGTTGCTGGAGAATCCGCAGCGGGTCGGGAAGCCCCCGGCCCCGCCGCTTTCGCCTGCCTACAGCGCCCGCAGAGGCACCTACCGGGTTCTCTATCTGATCGACACCGGGCGGCGAACGGTGCAGGTCACCGCGATTTCACACCGGTCGGACGCCTACCGCTGAGAAGATTGCACAGCTACCGGATTATGTTGCGGAGATCAAACCTCGCAGGCGTAAAGCTTCCACCAATGGTGGGTGGGTCGCGGTCGCCATCCAACCCGCTTTCCGGTCTGCCTTGCTGCCGAGTGAGTCGGCTACTGCACTCCGCAGAATTCGGAGAGCATCCTCGATCGCCTCGCGATCGGCGTGATCGCGATCGAACCAACTCATGTCCGCACCGATGACCCGTTGGTACTGCACCAGCGCACCGTCCTTGTTCACTCCCGCTGTCTCCAGCAGCTCGAGTGAACCGATCTTGAAGACCAGAGCCCGAGTGATCGTGGTCGGCATCCCGCGCCGGTTTGCTTGATAGACGGTCGGATCGACAATCCGGCCCATTGCCGGAATCCACAACACCAGGTGCCCGGTCCACTGTGTGTCCGATTCCCATTTCGGTGTGCGGCTCCCAAGCTCCACCCACTGCTCGTCCGACCACGCCACCTGCCCGTACACGACCAGCGGCTCGGCCTCGATCCCGTAGTCACGCAATGCCGGAATCAAGCAGCGCACCGCAGCAATGCAGGTGCCGGAAATGTCAGCGGTCACGTAATTCCCCAGGCTTGAGGGGTTGTCCGTCACGTAATTCCTCACCCGCTGTCACCTAATTCCCCACCCTGGGGCGTGTCGGTGCGGGGTCCGGGTGCTGCTCAGGTTCGCTCCTGACACGGGGTCCTACCAAGGGCTCGTGGAAGGGGCCTGAGGTGGCAAGGAAGTCATTCACCGTGAACGATCTCATCGAGATGTTCCGACACTGGAACGCCGGCCGATCCCAAGTCGA
>Ga0208701_100431_pt1 | contig 9533 bp, 8 predicted proteins | sample DeeseametaMP1482_FD_184188 | JGI IMG/M metagenome (GOLD analysis project Ga0208701, IMG submission 184188) | Marine microbial communities from the Deep Pacific Ocean - MP1482 (SPAdes) | ecosystem: Environmental > Aquatic > Marine > Oceanic | place: South of Fiji, South Pacific Ocean | collected... | reverse complement strand
ACGGAGGCGAGCCCTGCCACCAACGCCTCGTCGGCGTAGGGGTTCATCAAGTCGACCACCTTGAAGGGCGTTTCAGGGCAAACTTTGCTTTTCAGCTTGATAAACTCATCGACCCACTCCCTGTCCATGGAAAAGAGCGGCGAATGCATTTGAAACATCGAGTACGGTTCGGGCAGCACTCGCATATAGTTGACCGTGTCTTCCACCGAACGCCGTCGGTCTTTGATTCCTTCTTTGCGGGGCGTCGGACACCATCGAGCGCAGTTTATGGGACATCCGCGCGAGACATAAAAGCTCAGGTCGTCACGTTTCTGGCCTCGCTGTTTGCGCCAATAGGTATAAACGGTCGAATCGATAGCGTCTAAATCGGGGAATCCCCATTCCGACGGGTCCAAGGTTTCTCCAATTTGCGTATTGTACCACTTGCCATCTAGTGCATAGCTACCACCATGACATGGAGGTTCACCGGCTTCATAGGCTTCCACAGCGTCCGCAATGACCCGCTCCGGGTCTCCGGAGACGGCGTAAAAATCGAAAGGCTCTCTTTCGAAATACTGAGGGATATACGAACAGGCCTCGCCCCAGACCAGAATTTTCGTCTGAGGAGAGAGCTCGGCGACCTCCTGGGCGACCCGGCGAGCAGCGTGGGCTTCCCAGGGACGGGCCCACAGGACAAGGTAGTCGGCCGGTTGGTGGCAAGCGAAATGCCTGAGAATGATGCGTTCCACTGCTCCGTGGAAGCCGGCGGCCTCAGTCACGACTTCTGCTTCAGGAAAGCGGCTTCGAAGATAGACAGCGCCGGCTGAGAAAAGTGCTTGGAAGTAGTGAGGTGTTTGGTCGTAAACCAAATTTGGAGGTGAGGCCCAGACGATCTTCATAAAATGATTGCTCCGCTTTAATAAATTTCCGATAATAAACTTCTCGGCGAATTGGTACAATTGTAGGGCCGACACTCGCTTTGCAATGTGAGCTAGTTCACAATAAGAAAATTTTTTGAAACGGAAACTATTCTTGGGGGAGGCGTTTATATGTAATGAAACACCGGGTACGGGACCGCAAGATTAACCTCCCTCCTCCCTCAAGACGTTCAAGCGGTCCTGTGTGCGCCCCCGGTGTTTCTTCTTTTTGAGACCGCCGCTATCGACACCAGGGTGGGTTCTCTTTTGCCATCAGAGCTTCAACCCCACCGACAAACTCGGCCCGCGCGTAGCATTGGGCCTGTTCCAGCGCTTCGGCTTCCAGAGCGCGATCGAGAGCGCTCTTCTCTCCGAGTCTTTGACTCTGCAGCAGAGCTCGCGTCGCCAACGGGGCCGACTTGAGAATCTTCTCGAGCAGCGCCTCGAGTTGCCCGGGCAACTCACCGTCGGCGACCCTTGCGCTGACAAAACCCAGCCTGGCAGCCTCCTCCGCACCCATTCTCCGGCCTGTGAGCATCAAGTCGTTGGCGACCGAGCGGCCCAATGCCAGGGGCAGGAAATAGCTACCTCCCATTCCTGGGTGCAAGGCCAGTCTGGTAAAAGGCGCCGACAACTTGAGCGTTTCGTCGGCTATCCGGATATCACATGCCGCGGCGAAGCAGAATCCGGCTCCGACAACGTGGCCGTGCAAGCAACAGACAAGCGGCACGAGGAGCTCCCTCAACCCTAAAAAAGAGCGATAGAACCATAACATTTCCCCCCGATTCTCCCCCACCGTTTTGTCGGCTTTGAGTCGCAGCATCTTCAAATCTCCGCCGGCCGAAAACGCTCTTCCGTTGCCCCGAATAACGACCGCGCGGAGATTGGGCTTGGTGGCGAGATCGTCGGTAGCACGTCGAAACGCTCGAGCCATCTCCAGACTCATCGCGTTGAGGTTGTCCGGGTTGTTCAAGATGAGGTGAGCCACCCGTTGGTCGTGGCTCATCTCGGTCAGCAGGATGTTTTCACTCATGGCGGCGTTTTCGGGCGGCCGGGTGCAGGCTCCTAGGTGAAATTCTGCAACAGATGGATGGTCGGTAGAGCGGCAGCGATAGTGATGAAGCCGACAACCATACCCATGACCACCATGATCAGAGGTTCTAGAATGTTGGCTGCACTCTGCAACGAATACTCCACGTCTTCGTCGAAGATCCGCGCTACGAAGGCGAACATCTCCGCTAGTCGCGCCGATTCTTCGCCGGCACTTATGAGATAGAGCGCCGAAGGTGTGAACAGTTGATTGAACCGAAAGCAGTCGGTGACTCCCATTCCGTCGGCCAGGTCTAGACGTGCCTTACTTAGCCTGAAAGCGACCAGGGCGTTCCCCGCGGTGGCCTCCGTTCGTGCCAGAGCCTGGTTGAGAGTAATCCCCACGTCCAGCATCGTGGAGAGGGAATAAAGGACCCTTGCGGTCACAAGCTTGTCGTAGACCTGACCGAAGACCGGTATGTGAAACGGTATCATCGACAGTCGACGCTCTAACATGGGCTTGCTATGAATATAGTCGGCGATCCGGTCTCGCATAACGTAGAAGAGAAAGACCAGCAAGGCGACTATCAACGTACCGGGAAGTAGCCACTCACGGCTACTCAGAAGAATCTTTGTGGGCAATGGCAGATCGACCGACAGTTCCTTGAAGAGCGGGGTTAGCGTCGGCAAGACGAAGAAGATAAAGCCGAGGGTTCCGGCAAAGCAGACCAACAAGAGAACCAGAGGATAGGTGACAATGGCGATAATTCGCTTACGAAGCTCTACCTCGCGCTCCAGGGCGTCGGCCAAACGAGCCAAAATATCGTGCAATCGACCGGACATCTCCCCCGACTGCACCAACCCTACATAGATGTGGTCAAAAGTCCGGCTAGTGTCCCCTAAAGCCGCGCTGAAGGTGTAGCCCGATTCCACCTTGCGCATGACCTCGGTGAGAATCTCATGGAGTTCCGGGTCCGAATCAGCGGCAAACTGAACGGCCATGTGAAGCTGAATACCGGCCTTCAACATCACCGACATCTGGCGCGTGAAGATCGACAGCTTCTGGCGGCTGAAGCGTTTGAATTTCTTCTTGGCTTCGGCCTTGGCTCTCTCCTCGGCCTGGGCTTTCGCATAACTCATCGGTCGGGTGCGCTGACCGGCCGTGGGAGCGCGATTGTAGTCCGGGTTCGGCGAGCTGCCCAGTCCGACCTGAACCGTCCCGGTGGGGCTCGCCTCTTCCGGATCCAATTCCGGTGCGGGCTCCGGTGTGGTTCGAACGACAGGTTTCGGGGGTGGAGCCGGAGTCCTGGCCGCCGGTTCAGCGGGCCGGGGGGAGGCGGGCTCTTCGACCGCCGGTTTGACAGGCCGAGACGTAGCGGGCCTCTCGGCTGCCGGTTTGACAGGCGGAGGTGGAACCGGCGGTGCCGTGGGTCGCGGCAAGAATTTCTCAGCCGCCGGCTCCTCCACCTCATCATCGTCAAAGTCAAACGGGTCGCGGGCGAAGATGTTGTCGGAGACCGTCTCTACGAAACGCTCCGGTCCGGCCAGGTCGGTGTCCACATCCGGGTCTAGCCGCGCTCTTTCCTCAGCCTCGATCTCAGCCTTCAATGCCTCCAGATCGGGCAGAGCGGGCAGTTCGGCGCCCTCCTGCTCGGCATACTCCTCCTCCATCCGCTGGAAGAGTTCCTCCGGAGTCGGCAACATCGATTCGCCGGATGTCACCACTTCCGAGTCGAAATTGAGAGCCGCCTCCTCCTTCTCCGCTTTCATCTGCCGAAAAAGCTCTTCCGGAGTGGGCAGCCTGGCCGGCACCTCGGGCTCGTCGGGTTCGAAGGCACTGTCTAGAAAGTCAAGCGGCGGTTCTTCGGCAAGCTTCTGCTTCTTGAATTTCGACTTCAACCGACTCAGGAAGCCTCCAGTCGAAGAGATTGTGTCCTCGGGCGGCGGCTCCTGAACGAGTGGGGCCTCATCCGGAGAGGGGATGTAGGGCAAGGAATCGTCCTCACCCCAAGACTCCAGTTCATCGACAGGGAACGCCTCGAAGCCGTCCTCCTTCTCATCCCACATCGAAGGGAAATCAGCGTCCGAATCGGGCCTGACAGGGATCTCTTTGTCCTGGGGGGGTGCCGGTAATCCCCAGGTCGCCCCCGAATCGATCGCCGGACTCTGCTCCGCGGGCCTCTCCACTTCATCGGGTAACGGGATAAAGGGGGTCTCTTGCTCCTCCAGCACCCCCCAGTCGTCCATAGGTTGGTTAGGCTCGCCGACCTCCACCTCACCGGGCAAGGGAATAAACGGAGTCAGCGCCTCTTCACCGTAGTCGCTCCATGACGATTCCTCGGCGTCCCGGCCACCCACGTGCTCATCCGGGAGAGGGATGAACGGGAGGGAACCGTCCTCCTCGAAAGCTCCCCAACTCTCTGACGACGGCTGCTCCTCTGGTCCGACTTCGCCCGGCAGGGGAATAAAAGGGGCCGATTCCTCCTGGTACTCTTCCCAAGAGCCTTCGGAATCTCTCGGCTCGTTCTCATCCTCGCGCCCCGCCATCCGGCGCATCTGCTCAAAGAGTTCTTCGGGGTCGGGAAGCTCGTCGTCCCCTCCTGCCGGTGCCAGTTCGGACAGCGCATCCGAGTCCGACGATTCCTCATCGTTCGACAGCTGATTTCGGTAGCGCTCCATCTCCCGAAACAACTCCTCGGGGTCAGGAAGCTCTTCGCCGTCCGATCCCTCCCTTTCGGATTCCCGAGCCTCGCGCTCCATTCGCTCGAAAAGCTCACGGGGGTCGGGAAGGTCGGAATCGTGCTCGCTCATCGGACGACCCCCTCACCCAGCGACTGATGGTCCAGAAAGCGAATCATCCGGTAGGCCACACTCCCGTGCCTTATCGGCTCCACCGCTCCGCCCGCCACTTGCAGAGTATTCTGCTGCTTGTCTAACACCCAGTCGTTCTCGGTAGACTCGTCACCCTGATGCGTGCGCACACGGCAGACGACTTTCCCGTCCGACTGATTCTGCAAACTCTGGAGATCGACTTGATAAGTCCACCCGGCCTGGTCGTGGCATACGATGATCCACTCCCCCGACCGTCCGCCGCCGAACAAGACGAAAAAGGCTAGAAATATGGCAAAGACTGCCTTTTTTCTCAAAACAACGTTCTCATCCCGACTCCAACATTCGGTACCCGATCGGATAATCCATAGCGGCAACAAAAAAAGGCCGTCACTTCCGCGACGACCTTTCTTGAAGAACGATTGACTTAGGCCTTTTGCAGGTCTTTGAGCATCTCCTGAAGCTCACCGCTCTCGTACATTTCCAGAAGGATGTCCGAGCCACCGATAAACTCGCCCTTGATATAACACTGAGGGAAGGTGGGCCACTCACTGAATTCTTTCAGCCCCAGGCGCAAGTCGTTGTCGTCCAAGATATTGAAATCGGCGAAGTCGACCTTGGCGGCTTTCAATACCTGAGCGGCGCGGGCCGAAAACCCGCACATCGGGAAATCCTTGGTCCCTTTCATATACAGAACAACGTTGTTGTTCTTGACGTCGTTCGTCAAACGCTCTTTCATTGCGTCGGATAAGCTCATTTCATTTCTCCTAAAAACTTAGTTGGGTACTCCCGTTTTCAGCGCCAGGGCGTGAAGCGGTCCGTCGAAGGAGTCTCCAAGCGCTGCGTACACCATTTTATGTTGCTGCACTCTCGTTTTCCCCTTAAAGCTCGGGCTCAAAACCGTCGCTTCGAAGTGGGTTCGATCGTTCATCGGGTCTCGGACGTCCACGGAGGCGTCGGGCAAACCGTTTTTGATCAGTTTTTCTATCTCGTCTGTGGTCATAACCCTGGTAATATAATGATTCCCTACCAAAAAAGTCAAGATTAGCGAAGAAACCAGGAAAATCAAGCCGTACCTGAAAGGCAAACTATGGGCCCGATTGTGTTACGTCCACTTCGGGCCTTTTCTTTTGGCGAAATTTAGGAGCAGAATCAAGTTTTGAAGCAAGACGAAGAGATCGATAAATTTGAATCCGAGGTCAAGAAGACCTACAGGAGAGAAAGTGACCAGGAACAGATCGACGCGTGGGTCCAAGAGTTCAAGGGAGCCATGGAACTGCGCTTCGCCAATGATGAGGCGCGCGATCAAGAGGAAATTCGAGAAGAAGAACGTGAAAACATGAACTTCAATCTCGTCCTGTCGTTGACCATCACGCTGGCCTTCCTCGTTGTCAGCTTCATTTATCGAAACTCCATGATGGAGTTGAGCGGACAGATCAAGGGGTATATCACCAAGAACTTCGGTTGGTTCTTCGTCCTGCTCAGCACGGGAGCCGTTATCTACCTCGCCTATCTCGCTTTTTCGAGATTCGGAGATGTTGTTTTAGGCGATCCGAAAGAGCGCCCCGAGTTCGGGGACATTTCCTGGTATTCCATGCTCTTCTCAGCCGGGATGGGGGTGGGAATCTTGTTTTGGGGAGCGGCCGAACCACTGACCCACTACCTGAATAACCCCATCCACGACAGCCAAACAACCGAAGCGGCCCGGGCCGCCATGGCCATCACCATGTTGCACTGGGGAGTCCACGGCTGGGGAGTCTACACTCTCTGTGCCGTTGCCGTAGCCTATTATGGATTCCGCAAAAGGAAGAGCTATCTGGTTTCCTCTTCGCTGACCGGCCTCTCGCCGATCAAAGCTCTGGACCGACCCCTTGCCGTCATTGTCGATCTGACAGCTACCATCGCCATCGTGTTCGGGCTTGCGGCGTCGCTTGCCATGGGGACTTTCCAGATGGCCTCGGGGCTGGAGAAGACCTTCGGCGTCGCCGCCAACCAACCGATGGGATACGCCGCCATCCTGGCCCTCATTACGGTCTGTTTCGTCGCTTCCGCCACCACCGGGCTGAAGAAAGGTATCAAGATCCTTTCCAACCTCAACATGCTGACCTGCGTGACCCTCCTGGCCTTCGTCTTTGTGGCCGGACCGAGCCTGTTCGACATCAAACTGTTTATCGACACAATCGGAGGATACATCTCCAATCTTCCCTCGATGGCGTTTCAGGTCGCCCCGTTCACTCCGGAATACGAGAAATGGATGGCCGACTGGACCATCACCTACTTCACCTGGTGGATCGCCTGGTCGCCGTTCGTCGGAATCTTTATCGCTCGTATCTCGCGGGGTCGAACCATCAAAGAACTTGTCCTGGGTTCTCTTTTGGTGCCCGTCCTTTTCACCGCGTTCTGGTTCTCCGTGTTCGGCGGTGCCGCGCTCACTCTCGTGATCAACGGAGACACCCAGTTCGTAGCTCTGATCGAAGCCGCGAAGTATCCCGACGCCCTGTTCTATCTCCTCGAATGCATGCCGTTCACCCAGTTGACCAGTATCGTCTCGATCTGTCTCATCTTCACGTTCCTGGTGACTTCCGCCGATTCTGCTTGTTTCGTGCTCGCTATGATGACGAGTGAGGGCGATTTGGACCCCAAAATGAGTCTGAAGCTCCTGTGGGCAGCCGTGATGGCCACCCTGACCGCTTTTTTGGTGAAAGACGGAGATCTCGCTCCCATCCAAGCAGCCGCCCAGCTCTGCGCCGGCCCGTTTGCCATCGTGCTCCTCCTGATGGCCATTTCTTTGCCGGTCCGATTACGCCACCAGGTACGACAACGAAGAATCTAATCTGTATTCCCTGGTATAGGAAGCCCCTGTAGATTTATCGAACCTGCCAGCATGCTGGGGCGACTCTTCGGAAAAGACGAGGGCTCTATACGAGGTGATTATTTCGGTCTGGGGCCTTTGTGCCACAAGCTCGGTCTCTCCTCAAAGGCCCGCAAAATAGTAAAGAGTTCCCGCAACGCGGTGGAAATACGGCTGGCAGAATTCGACTGTCAACTGCCGCACGTTGCCAGCCGAGTTGGCGGACATCCCGCCCTGCCCGACGATGTGCCCTGGCCTCTCTCCTCAGACGGCTCACCCCTGGTCTTTCTGGGGCAATTTTCTTGCGACGAACTCTCCACGGAGAGATACGAGGGACTGCCGGACGAGGGGCTGGTCTCCGTCTTCCTGGACACTCTCGACGATGTACCCGAGGAGGCCAGGGTTTTCCATTACAGCCTGAGTCGCGATATGCGCCGACGGCCGCCGCCCAACTCGTCGGCCACGGAAAAGATGGCTTACCGGCCGACCTTTCACGCCATCATCACCATCCCGCGGCCGGACAGTAAAGAGTATGCCCAACTGCGCCTGAGTCAGGAAGAGAAAGAAGCCTACAACGATCTCCTGGACGAGCTGGACAGCCGCCTGGAGCCGTCCGCGCTTCAGCTCGGCGGCCATCCTCCCTATCGCCTGGAGGAAGAGGCCATCCCGCCTGTCGACGACGGCAACTGGGAATTCTTTCTGGCTGTCCACGACGTGGACGAACTGTTTGTCAGCTGGCCGGAAGGCGGTTGTGCTTTCATCTGGCTACCGCCCCTGGACACTCGTTTCCGCAGAGGCCGCTCAGCCCTGACCTACCAGGTCCTGGAGTACGAGGACTGGGAAGAGGACGAGGAAGATTGGGACGAAGAGGAGGAAGAAGACGAGGATTAGAGGTCAGGCCGGACCTTTATGCCCGCGTCTAAAAAGCGAAGGCATCAGCTACTGCAACTCAGCATCGAGCAGCCGGGCTTGCTCCTGGCCCACTCCGGCCGTCGCCCTTCGAACGACTCTCTCCCCGCTTGCTTTCGGTAGGGGTTTCAGGTTGATAGCCCTACCATCTCCGAGTTGACCGGCCCATCCACCGAATTGGTGACCGCCATAGCACATCGAATAGGACTTCATGCCTTCGACCAGTCCGCAACCGGCCAGGGCATCGACCATTCTAGGGGCGTTTATCTCCTCGTCCGAGAGTCCGATTTCGTTCGCCATCTCGCGAGAGAAAGCCAGGAGCTTCGGAGCTCTCACGGGGGTCGGAGTCACCGGCGACCAACACGCGCCATAGACTTGGCGCGGTCGATTGTCTTCTTTCTCTTCGCCTGGAAGTGTGGAAACGAATCTGTTATCGAAAAAGAGGCCCATAGAAGCCTCTTACCCGTGAGATTTGGCGGCTAAAGATCTCGGCTCTAATCTCTCCAGTAGATCGTTTCGACTTGAATACGCTCACCTGGAAGTTGATGGACGTAGGCTTCCAGCATCTTGCTGCTGTAGATAAACTCAATATCCTGGCATTCCAAAAACTCGATACCGTTGGGACCCCCGGCCTCGGGAGTCGTCTCCTGCAGAGAGACGATGCTACCTTCGAACGTCGCATTTCCGGTGCCCTGACCGTTCATCCTAATACCACCCCGAGCGTAGACGAGGCCTTTGAAGATCCAGTTCTCAGTTTCATCTGGGTTGGTCAGTTCCACGTCTCCCCCGGCGAAAATGAGAAGACCGGAGCCTGCAAGCGAACTGTCCACGGTCACCGTGTTGGTATTCTTGGGCTGTATCCGGACGTCCCCATCGTTGGAAATCAGAGCGCCCAGCCCCTCCGTGATACCGTTCTTGATGTCGATCGTTCCGTCGGCGCGGATCACGGATTTCGAGACACCACCGTCGATGGAACCGGAGGTCTCGTAGCCCAGATTCAGTCTCGGCGGGGGCACGGG
>Ga0208701_100424_pt1 | contig 9808 bp, 7 predicted proteins | sample DeeseametaMP1482_FD_184188 | JGI IMG/M metagenome (GOLD analysis project Ga0208701, IMG submission 184188) | Marine microbial communities from the Deep Pacific Ocean - MP1482 (SPAdes) | ecosystem: Environmental > Aquatic > Marine > Oceanic | place: South of Fiji, South Pacific Ocean | collected... | reverse complement strand
TCGTTCCCTACATTTCGGTAGCTCACCAGACTCTCCACTTTCTGGCCTGCCGGTACCTCGCCGAGGGCGAGCAAGGCCGGCTCGAAAACAAGAGGAGGGCTTGAACTAAGGAGCAGTGCCGGTGACAACGAGATGGCGAAGACCAGCGCCGATCCTCCGGCGAGGGCTAGTTTGGAACGCTTGCCGGCGATTCGATCGAGCCGCCATCGATCTTTGGGGACTAAGAGAACTATCGACATAGCCACCAACAAAAGGTCGAGGGCGAGATGGGCTCCGCTGACTTTGGTGTTCGCCGCGAAGCACCCACATTCGATGTCCAGCCCTCGCGCCAGCGCGCTTCCCACGAAAAAACCGAAACACACGGACATAAGGAGGGTTCCCAGGGCGGCAGCCCTGGTAAAGAGTCCTACTATGAGGAAGAGGCCGAGCAGAAGCTCCAGGCGAGGCACCACCACCGCCGCCGGGTATTCCCAGCCGGAAGGGAGGAGCTGATATCCGGCCAGGGTCTGCAGAAACTCAAAGGTTTCATTGACTTTCATGCAGCCGGAAACCAAAAAGACCGCGCCCAACACGACTCGGGTCGCGGCGACGACGGCCTCTTTTTGAAGGGGGTGTTTCAAAAGGGGTGATCACATAGGGGAGGCAGTCTTCGGGCCCCCTGGGAGACGGGTTCGTCCGCAACATGCTTGGAACTTTTTGCCACTACGACAGGGGCACTCATCTTGAGCCCTGGCCTGCTCGAACAGCGGCTCCAAGCGGGCTGCGAACGACATGACGTGGGCGGGAGATTGGCGGCGTTTCAGCATGGATGCCATGAAACGCATATAAGGGTTGATGTGTCGGAAAAACCGCTTGTAACCCGCGCAGAGGTAGTTCAACCCGTCTTCTCCGTCGGGAGTCTTGATGAATCGGTGTTTCGGGCACTCGCCGTGGCAGGCGAACCTGACGTCGCAATCCAGGCAGTACTGGGGAAGAGTTTCCCTCTTGTCTCGACCAAACTGCCTCTGCTGCGGCGAGTTCATCAGCGAAGAGAGCGGAGTGTTCATGATATTACCGAGCCTGTTCTCGGGATACACGAAGTGGTCGCACGAGTAGAGGTCTCCGTTGTGTTCCAGGGCTACCGCGGCTCCGCAGGCCTCCCGAAACCAACAAAGGCTGGCGGGCATGCCGATCCAACTCTGGAGTGAGACGTCGAACAGCTGGACAAAGTGCTTGCCGACATCCTCTCGAACCCATTCGTCGAAAATCGTGCATAGGAAATTGCCGTAGGGTTCGGGCTCGACCGACCAGTTGGCAAGAGATCCGTCTTGCACCGGCAGCACCATTTTGAGCAGCGAGGACGGTTCGGCGGCGATGCGCTCCACCAGGGGGATGAACTGCATGACCAGACTGCCGATCTCTTTGAGAAACCGATAGACTTCCAAGGGATGGTCCTGATTCTTCCGATTGACCACCGTCAGAGTGTTGAACTCGACCTCGTGTTTCTTCAGGAAATCAAGTCCTCGCATCACCTTTTTGAAGCTTGGGCGTCCACCTCGGTCGACTCGGTAGTGATCGTGAAGCTCTTCGGGGCCGTCGATAGAGATACCGATCAGGAAGTCGTTCTCCTTGAAGAACTCGCACCACTCGTCGTTCAGCAGTACACCGTTGGTTTGGAAAGCGTTCTGAATGCTCTTGTCGCCGGCGTACTTTTTCTGAAACTCGACTACCTTGCGAAAGTAGTCGACTCCCAGCAAGGTGGGCTCTCCACCCTGCCAGGCGAACTGGACCTCAGGCACGGAGTGCGCTTCGATGTGGTCGTGGATGAACGTCTCCAGGACGTCCTCGGGCATGGCCCAGTCGGTGTCGTCGGGATAGAGCTTCTCTTTTTCGAGGTAGAAGCAGTATTTGCAGTCCAGGTTGCAGATGGGGCCTGTCGGCTTGGCCATAACATGGAACCCAGGTAAATTCGGCATCTCGGCCGCTTCGCGAACGGTGTCGGCGTCCCTTTTCTCTCGACGCGAAGATAAGGGATCAGGAAAGAGGGTGTCCTTGAATCATCGTCTTGCCCTTGTCAAAATAGCTTCGGGCCTTGAGAAGCAAAGGCTGAAAGGAATCGATCTTCTCCAAAAACGCGTCGTTCTGGATGATTTGGAAACCGGTCAGATCTGTTTCCAGCTCTTCATCGTGGAAGAGCAGAATACAGCCGCTGAATGCCTTAAAACGGTCATCTTCACGCTCCATCGATTGCTCCAGAACGGTCACGCCGGCGCGGACGATTTTTATCCGTAAAGGTTTTTCGGCCGCATCCCCCAGTAAGTTCACGCAAAGACAGGCTCGTAACGGCACCCTTTTGGGCGCGAACCTCATGCTGATGTTGTGCCCGTCTTCTAGAAACTGGAGCATCCAGGCAGCCGAGCTGTTGCCGTCGGGCTTCAGGGTGTTGTTTACTCGAATGGCCGAGACCCAGAGGTTCATGTGGTCGCCTCGCACGACATAAGCGCTCAAGGACGGACGAAGGATGCCACAGCGCATTTCGTCGGGAGCCGCCATGTCGTAGAGGATGTTGTCGGCCGGATGATAGGCGTGCCCGTAGTAGCCTTGTTCGATCAGACGTATCTTTTTCAAGTGGCCGTTGAGTTCCGAGCTCGGATGAAGCTCCAACTCTCGCGCGTCGACGAAAAGTTTGACCCCCGAGTAGCGACAGTTGTCCTCCAGGACTTTGGCCGCCTCGGCGCGCCGCCTGGCGCCCTGCCAGAACTTCCAGGTTCGGGGATGAAGCACCGAAAGGGTGAAAGCGTAGGGATGATCGTCTTCATCCAAAGGCCTACTCAAGACAAAATCTTCGATCGAAAATCTTCGCTGACGGTTGATGAAGACACGTCGACCCATGTGCCCTGCGGAATAGGACCAGAGCGTCTCCAAATTCTGCTCGGTGATGGTTCCGATAAGACCGCTGATGAAATCGACCATCACCGGGTCGTCCACGGCCAGAGGGTCGGCGAAGGCCCGGTAGATCGATTCCGAGTCGGTGATTATTCCGCCTCGGGGGGCGCGAAATCGGACCACCGTCCGGTAGCGTTCGATCTTGACCTTCACCGTGTCCGCCCGCAGATGGTGGGCTACCTGCACGATCTTCAAGAGATAGTGCGAGTGAGAGGGGAGGGCGAAGGCGGCGAGCTTGTCGGCGGCACGAGACAGATCGAGGGTGAACTGTCGCCCCTCCGATTCCAGACTGCCTTCGGACGCCTGGCTTTGTAAGTACTGGTCAAGCCCCATCGAGACGCCCTAAAGATAGCACCTGATCTGCTCCCGCCAGAGCGGCCAGTCGTGGATGCCGGGATCGTTCCAAACGTGACACTGATGGGGGATGCCCAGTCGTCCCATCTCGGCGGCCAGCGACAGAGTGGGGTCTTTGCAAAAATCCCACTGACCGGCGGTCAGGATAAACTCGATGTCTCGGACACGCGGATCCAACTGGTCGGGGGAGAGGGTCTTCAGCCGGTCCAGCGGGGAGTTGGCCAAGACATCGTCGTCGAAATAGCCGTCCACGTACTTGTAGGCTTCGTATTCCCCTGACATAGCGACCACGCGACTTGCCAACTCGGGGTAACGGATCCCGAAATTGACGGCGTGAAAACCTCCGAACGACGCTCCGGCAACGATCAGAAACGGGTTGGAGTTGCGGTTTCTCAGGTGGGGGAAGAACTCGTGGACCAGATATTCTTCGTAGGCCAGATGCCAGTCGATCTGATCTCTCTGATGATCTTCGAAATTGTACCAGGACAGCCGGTCGATCGAGTCCACGCAGAAAAGCTGCAGCCAGCCGTTGGCGAGATGCTCGGAGATAGAGCCCAGCATGTGGAAATCTTCCCACTGATAGAATCGGCCTTTGGAGGTCGGAAAGACCAGTACCGGGGCTCCGCCCCAACCGTAAACGAGATGCTCCATCTCCATGCCGAGACTGGCGGAATAGATCTTCTCGTAGGTTCTCATCCCATATTGGTCAGCGAGACCGCCTGGAACCCATCATCGGATTCTTCGCCCTCATCTTCATCCTCTTGGTCCTGGGGCTCTTCGACCACCAGGTGCTCCTCGACCAGATCGTCTTCTTCCTCATCCAGCATCATCATCCGATGACGATTCGGCATGGCTTCCATGGCGCTTCGCAGCATGGTGTCGGCTCCGGTGGGCCAGTTGAGCTTATCGGCGATGGCGATGATCGTCTCCCGGTCGGGGCAGGCTTGAATCCAACGGCTCAAGACGGCGTCCATCGCGTCGGGATGTTCGCCCGCCATCAGGGTGAGACGGCAGAGAACATCTCTGACCCGGGCCTGCTGGGTCGGTCGGATGTCGGCACTGTTGAGAAGGGCCAATCTTCTGATCCCCTCGCAGCGATAGTTCTCCAGCGGGATCGTTCGCAGATGCTCGAGCGCTCGCGAGGGGTCTTCACTCAGCAGGGCCAGAGACAAGTCGATGAGTGCCCGACAACGCAAGCTGATGTCGTCGATGCGAGTCGCGTGAACTTCGGCTTTCTGGAAGTTTTGGAGGCGAATCTCGGTGCGCAGAATGCCCAGCCGTTCTTCGTCTGTCAGCTTCTCTGAATTTCGAGCCGTCTCCAGCACGGGAATCAATTCTTCTACCCGGTCCAGTCTTTGGGCCAGATAGAGCAGGTCGAGGAAGGCGGCCGAGCTCAACCACTCGCTGTGCTCTCGCTCTTCCAGGAAACCTCGGGCGGTTTGAAAGAGCTTGCGCGTTTGGGTCTTGTTTTCCACCACCATATAAACTTTCAGGAGGGCGGTGGCGGCCAGCAAGCCGCGGGCTTCCTCTTGCTCGTCGAACAGGCCGCGTGCTTCTTTGATCAGGCGCCGAGCTTCTTTTTCTTCTCCCGAGGCGTGAAAAGCCGCTGCTAGATCCGAGAGCAGATGGACCCGCAGGTCGAGTTCGTCGATACTACGGACTGCCTCGGCGGCCTTGCTGCGATAAAGCTTGGCATGGTGGTTTGAGCCAAGGCGAGAGAGACCGGCTGCCAGCACGACCATGGCCCGCCCCTTGGCCTCCAGTTCGGCGGGGCTGTCGTCGAAGCGGAGACTGGAACCGAGACGGACGATCTCCTCGGCGCTCTGGTTGTCTCCGGCCGAGGCGCTGGAGAGGAGCCTGACCAGTTGCTTGCTCTCCAGATCTAATTCTTGCAGACACGCACGTAGCTCGAGGGCGTGGAAAGCCAGGTCTCGGGCTCGACTGATCGGCCCGGTGGCGGCGACTTTCTCGGCCAGAGAGATGAGCGCGTTCGAGCGACCAAAGCTGTCGGCGATGGAAAAAGCGGTGGCGGCTGCCATGGAGACTCGTTGAGAAGCTTCGAGGGGGCGTCCCTTGTAGGACAGGAGTACCGCGAATCGACCCAGGAAACGGCACTTCTCGGCCGGATCCTGAAGGGCCAGTATCTGCCCCGAGAGGGCGTCCAGAAGAGCGGTCGTGAGCTCCTTGGATTGGGAGTCCTCCAGACTCTGAATGAGTCCGCCCAGAGAGTGCTTCAAGATCTCTTCATCATCGATCTCCGCGACCCAATCCAAAAGGGCTTCGAACGCTTTGTCGACCCACTCCTCGGAGCTGACGGGAATCAGCGCGGCGGCCAGAGTGGCCACCGGCAATTGTCGGTTACGGACTTCCTTGAGTCGCTTCTCAAACTCTTTCTGAGGATCCTTAGCAGCGGATAAGAAATCGGGATAAGCTTTCTTCTTGTCGCCGTTCGTGCCCACTCGGGCCAGTCGGGATTCCAACTCTCGCACCAGGCGGTCCCGGTTCTTCCCCGGTGCAAACTTGCGAGCGAGCTGCAAGGCGTTTTTGGTGTAGTCGGCTCGCTGTTGGGTCGGCAGGTGGTGATTTTTGGCCACCGTTTTCCAAGCCAGACAACCCTGCTCTCGGAGGCCGTCCATGGTCAGGACCTTCTCGATGAGATCGCGGAGTTCGTCCGGAAGTCCGGAAGTGCCTAGCATCCCACCGAGCAGTCCGGCGGCAAATTCGATGTCGAGTTCGGTCAAGTCGACCTTGGAAAGGTCGTCGGCTTCGAGCAGGAATCTCAGCGTCTCGTCCCACTGGGCGGCTTCCAAAGTTTGCGATGCGAAGAGAAGCCAGACCAGGAAACGCTGAGGCTCGCCGGTGATGAGCTGGCCGTTTTCCTGGGCCAAGCTGAGATGACCGGCGTCGGCCAGGCGGTGGACGGTCTTGATCGACTCCTGCTTTCGAAGCTGTGCTATGCGGCAGCCGAAGGAAACAATCCGCGGAAGATCATCTGTTTCGAGGCTGGCCAGTAGTGAAAGTCTGAGGTCCTTGAGCACACTCGGCAACATACCTGTGCGCTCCAGTTTGAGCTGAGAAAAGGAGCCCTCGTTGAGCCAGTGGAGCACCGAGAAGTCTTGCTGGCGAGAAGAGCGAGCAAGGCGATCACAGTGAAGGACAAGATATCGCCAGCCATACGGATCGTGCATCTCGTGCCACGACTCGAAAGTGTCTCGAAAGAAAGACACGATGCGTCCGTGGACCGCTCCCATATCGCGGCTGAAGGTGCTCTTCAAGCTTGCCGACATGCCGGGTGAAAAGATGGTGATTCGTCCGTCGACGTTGGTGAGGATCGGACTCAGGTAGTCCAGCGCTTCGAGAATCTGAACCGACGGAATACCGGTGAAGTCGCTGAGAGCGCCGAACGGAAGGGGCTCGGGTGTGTCCGCCATCAGGAGTGCCAGTTGCTCCATCAGCACGCGCACATTGCCGTTGTGGGGGCGAGTGGTTTCGCGCCAAAGAGCCACGTAGTAAGAGGCCAACTGCACCATGCCCTGTAGGGGGTTGCGGACCAGAAATTCTGCTTCCCGAAAAGTGGAGATGCGGTCGGCCAGATGACCAAGTTCGTGGAGGTCCAGGTATTCTTTCAGGTCTTGGCGGTGCCGCTCGTCACTGGGGTTAATCTCGAACTGCCAGGTGCCGGGCGACTGCAAACTTTCATGGTGAACGCCGGGACGGTAGGCGAAAAGCAGAGGAACGCCCGGGAAGTCGTGAGCCAATCGCCGACTGCGCCAGACGACGGGAGGCGAAAGCTCCACGGAATCGAGGATCAGGAGGTTCGGGGCTCGCCCACCAAGGGCTGTAGGCGAGAGCTGGGCAGGCCAATCCAAGCCGTAGGCGCCGTGGGAAAAATCGATGATCACCGTACCGGGCACGGTCTGGGCGAAGGCGTGCAACAGGCGACTCTTGCCGGCGCCGGGGGGGGCGCTCAAGCAAGCGTGGCGACCGCCGCTCTGGAGCCATTCAGTAAGGCCAGAAAGCAGCCACTCGCGTCCGATCAGTTTGTTTTGGTCTAGTTCCGTATCCGACTCCAAGGCGGGCTCCGACAGTTTGGTTGCTCCCCGCTTTCTCCTAAGGGGTGAGGTACTCCTTGAAGTGTGCCTTTATCTCCGGAGTTCTCTTTGTAAAGAAGGGACTTAGCGTCATCGGGAATATTTTTCAAATATGAATACCCTATTAGACCTTAACAAAAGAGAAACCGGCCTGGGGGTGTTGCCGTCGACTCTTCCGGTGGTGGAACTGGCAAGACATGTGTGGATCGACGAGCGAGCGGTGGAGCGGCTTTGCCGGCGCTGGATCGACGAGAAAGTCGAGGCGCCCGCTTGGGACGAGCGCTACCACTGGAGCGACGGGACTCTCCGGACGGCCACCGCGATTCTGGTCTTGGACGCCTGGAACTTTTGCTTCTGGCCGGAACCGGGCGAGACCAAATGGACGGTCAAGTATCAAGGCAAAGAGCTAAACGGGTATATGGCGCTGGCCGCCTGTGTGAAACGGGCTATCGAGGAAGGCTACGAGCTTTATCAACCGGCCGTCCTGGCCAAGCTAACCAAGAAGGACCTCAAGAAGATTTTTCGAGGGAAAGGCGAGATTCCGCTACTCAGCGAGCGATTGGAGCACGCCCACGAGATAGGAAACGCTCTGCTCAAAAACTGGGGCGGCGATTTCGTGAACATGCTCAAGGCCGCCGAGGGTAGCGCGGTTTCCCTGGTGGAGTTGGTGCTGGAGCACTTCCCGTGCTTCGACGACGTGACGATCTATCGCGGCCGGGAAGTCAAGTTTTACAAGCGAGCGCAGATCTTGCCGGTCGACCTGATGGGTGGAATGCAGGGCGAAAGCCTGGTGCAGTTCCACGACATCGGAGAGCTGTCGGCATTCGCCGACTACAAGATACCTCAGGTCCTGCAGGCTCACGGGGTACTCAAGTACTCGCCTGAACTGGTAGCGCTCCTGGAGCGAGAGGAAAAGCTGGTCCCGGGTGACTCGGCCGAGGTTGAGATCCGGGCTGCCATGGTTTGGGCCGTCGAGTTGATTCGACGGGAGCTGGCTCAAGCGGGTCGAAGCGTGCCGCCGTTTGAACTGGACTGGATGCTCTGGAACCTGGGCCAGGAGCCGGTGGAAAACGAACGTCCCTACCATCGCACGCGGACTGTCTTCTATTGAAGAAACCGGTTCTGGTCACCGGCGCCAGCGGAAAACTCGGAGCCTACGTGGTCCGAGCCCTGGTGAAGGTAGGCCGACCGGTAGTGGCTTGGAGCGGCTCTCGTAGGGGACGTTTGGACGGGGTCGAACTCTGCCCGGTCGACCTGGCCGAGCCGTCTCAGGTAAAACAGGCCTTCGCCGCGGCCGACCCGTACGCGGTCATTCATTGCGCCGCCCTTTCGGCCGTGGGGGATTGCTATCGCGACCCGGTTCGGGCTCGACTTGTCAACACGGATGGAACGGCGCTGCTGGGTGAACTGGCCGATCGGATCGTCTACACCTCGACCGACCTCGTCTTCAGCGGAGAAGGGGCACCCTACACCGAGTCTCACGTTCCGGCGCCGCTGTCGTTGTACGGCCGGAGTAAGCGAGCCGGCGAAGAGGCCCTTTTACAACGCGAGGGCGCCGCGGTGGTGCGGGTGGCCTTGATGTACGGTCCGTCCTTGATCGGCTCCGGCGGTTTTTTTGAACAGCAGAGTGAGGCCTTTTTGAAGGGCGCAAAGGTCAAGCTCTTTCACGACGAGTGGCGCACACCGTTGGCTTTGGATGAGGCGGCCGGCGGACTTCTTCAGGTTTTGGACGCGGGCTTTGAAGGCGTTTTGCATCTGGCCGGTCCGGAAAGGCTTAGCCGCGAGGAGATGGGACGCCGATGGGCGCGATTCTTAGGGGCCGACCCGTCGTTGGTGGAGTCCGTGAGCCAGAGCGACCTGGAATTCCCGGAACCGAGACCGGCCGACGTTTCGCTGGACTGCACCGAGGCCTCGCGTGTTTTTGGGTGGAGCCCGAAACCTTTTAAGTCGGGGCTGGCTAGAATGAGTAAAGAGAAGTAAACTTTGGACCAAGTCGGCCGAGCGGATGTTTCCAATCCGCGGGAACCGGCTAAAATAAGAGCAGTGGGGGCTTTTCGGAAGAAAAGAAGCATAAGAACGGATTGGATATGGGCCGAGTGCCACAGGAGACAAGAGTTTTGCATCCCGCATGCATTGTGAGGTCGGGGAATGGCCTTCCCGTTCTCCTGGACACCGCATTGGGTGATATAGCACAACACATGAACAAGCCTACACTGAACCCTAAGCCGGAAGTTCTGGTTCTGGATTCGCAACCTCGTGTCCGAGACAGGCTGGGAGAGATTCTCTCGGACATCATCCAGATTCGAGTCGCGGACACCCCGGAAAAAGCGCTTGAAATTCTGTCCGACCAGACGATCTCCGTCGTCGTGACCGACCAGCGCTGGCTGAAAGAAGGGCGCGACCTGCTTCTTGAAGTGTCCGAAGTTTCTCCCGCCACT
>Ga0208701_100422_pt1 | contig 9915 bp, 8 predicted proteins | sample DeeseametaMP1482_FD_184188 | JGI IMG/M metagenome (GOLD analysis project Ga0208701, IMG submission 184188) | Marine microbial communities from the Deep Pacific Ocean - MP1482 (SPAdes) | ecosystem: Environmental > Aquatic > Marine > Oceanic | place: South of Fiji, South Pacific Ocean | collected... | reverse complement strand
TGCAATGGCCCATTCATGCCGGAAGCGGGATGCCGGAAGCGGGATGCCGGAAGCGGGATGCCGGAAGCGGGATGCCGGAAGCGGGATGCGGCGAAGCGGGATGCCGGAAGCGGGATGCGGCGAAGCGGGATGCGGCGAAGAGGGTGCAAAAAGGCCCGGCTCAGGCCGCGGACAAGGCGAACATTCGCATGTCGCGGTCGGTTCGGTTCTTGTACTCGCCGTACACGCGCACCATTTCGTTGAAGGCGTCGTAGATTCTGACCTTCTCGGCGCCGGTCACCGGGGTCGCGGTGACGGGAATCTTTTTGCCCCCGATGGCGACGGTGGCGCGCGGTTCGGCGAGCAGATTCGATGTCCACGCTGGATGATGCTGCTGCCCGAAGTTGCTGCCGACTACGTAGAGCCGATCGTTCTCGCGGTAGTACAGCAACGGGGATGTCCGCGGCTGGCCGGACTTGCGGCCGGTCGTGGTGAGCAGTATGTGGTGAGCAGTATTACGGGCGCCGCGATGGGCCCGAGGACGGTGAAGCGTCCGTTCGAACGTTCGAGGAGCTTGCGGTCGATGCCTGCCAGGTTGCGGATCACCCAAGATCCGGGTTTCGTCGCTGCGAATGCGATGGCGGGTTTACGGATGAAGCTGGATTCGCTGCCCCAGCGGACGTCGGGAAACGGTGATTCGGCCATGGTTGTAGCTGACTCCAGCGCATCACTGTCTGTCAACATCGAACCGCTACGCTGACGGGCATGGCCGAGCCAGCATCGAGCATCTACATCGCCTCTCCTGAAGGCGACACCGGAAAATCGACCATCGCTCTCGGGGTGCTGCAGATGTTGTGCGCCTCTGCCGCCCGGGTCGGCGTCTTCCGGCCCATCGCGCGGTCCTCGACGGAGACGGACTACATCCTCGAACTTCTCATCGATCACACGACGGCGGATCTGTCCTACGAACAATCACTCGGTGTCTCCTACGAGGCGGTGCATGCCGATCCCGACGCCGCGCTCGGCGAGATCGTCTCTCGCTTCCACGACGTCGCGTCGCAGTGCGATGCGGTGGTCATCGTCGGCAGCGACTACACCGATGTCGGCAGTCCGAGCGAACTGGGCTTCAACGCGCGCATCGCGGCGAGCCTGGGTGCACCGGTGCTACTGGCGCTGCGCGGGGCGGACAGAACTGCCGACGAGGTCCTCCAGTTGGCGCAGCTGAGTCTGTCCGAGCTGCACAACTACCATGCGCACCTCGCTGCTATCGTCGCCAATCGGTGTGATCCGGAGGCCCTGGACGAGATCACCGCTGCGCTGGAACCATTGGGTGTACCAGCGTGGAGCCTGCCGGAGATCCCGCTGCTCATGGCCCCGACGATGGCCGAGTTGCTCGAGGCGGTCCACGGCAAGCTCTACAGCGGTGACGTGGAACTGATGCAGCGAGAGGCCCAGCGCGTCATGGTCGGTGGCATGACCGCCGAGCACATTCTCGAACGGCTCACCGAGGGCGTCGTCGTCATCGTGCCGGCGGATCGGTCGGATGTTCTGCTGGCACTGGTCAACGCCCATGAGGCCGAGGGCTTTCCCTCTCTGGCAGGGATCGTCATGAACGGCGGCATCGAACCGCATCCGGCAATTGCTCGCCTCGTCGCCGGACTGGGTCCGAGGTTGCCGATCCTGACCACCGAGCTGGGCACCTTCGACACCGCCTCGGCTGCGGCGAAGGCGCGCGGGCGGGTGGCGGTGGGTTCGCAGCGCAAGGTCGACACTGCCCTGAGCCTGATGGAGCAACGCGTCGACGCCCGGACACTCCTCGATCGACTCGAACTGGAAATTCCCTCGATCACCACTCCGCAGATGTTCGAGTACCAGCTCATTCATCGTGCTCGCGCCGACCGCAAGCACATCGTGCTCCCCGAGGGCGGCGACGACAGGATCCTCCGCGCCGCGGGTCGCCTGTTGCAACGACAGGTGGCGCAGTTGACCATCCTCGGCGAGGAAGGCCCGATCCGCAGGCGTGCAGCCGAACTCGGAGTCGACCTCGACGGGGCGCAGGTGCTCGACCCCAAGACCTCGGACTATGCCGAGGAGTTCGCGGCCGAGTACACCGAGATTCGCAAGCACAAGGGCATGCGCATCGAACGGGCCCGCGAGGTCATGTCCGACATCTCGTATTTCGGAACCATGATGGTGCACAAGGGCATCGCCGACGGCATGGTGTCCGGCGCCGCGCACACCACGGCGCACACCATTCGCCCGTCCTTCGAGATCATCAAGACAACAGATGGCGTCAACACCGTCTCGAGCATCTTCCTGATGTGTCTGTCGGATCGAGTTCTCGCCTACGGGGACTGTGCGATCGTGCCCGACCCCACGGCCGAGCAGCTCGCAGACATCGCGATCTCCTCGGCGGCCACGTCGGCGCAGTTCGGGATCGAGCCACGCGTGGCAATGCTGTCCTACTCCACCGGGGATTCTGGTTCCGGCGTGGACGTCGACAAGGTCCGCGAGGCAACCCGGCTGGTACGGGAGCGCAGCCCGGAATTATTGGTGGACGGGCCTATTCAGTACGACGCGGCGATCGAGCCGTCGGTGGCGAGGTCGAAGCTGCCCGACTCCGTCGTCGCCGGACGCGCGACAGTGTTCATTTTTCCGGACCTGAACACGGGCAACAACACGTACAAGGCGGTCCAACGGAGCGCTGGTGCGGTGGCCGTCGGCCCGGTCCTGCAGGGCTTGCGGAAACCCGTCAACGACCTCTCCCGTGGTGCGCTGGTGGAGGACATCGTCAATACCGTTGCCATCACCGCCATTCAAGCGCAGGGCATCGCGAAATGAGTGTGCTGGTAGTCAATTCGGGGTCGTCGTCGGTCAAGTTCGAGCTGGTCGATCCCGATTCCGGTGACTCGATCGCCGCCGGACTGGTCGAGCAGATTGGTGAACTGCAGGGCCGTGTCGTGCTCGACTACCGCGGTGAGACCATCGAGAAGCGTCGGGAGATCGCCGACCACACCGTTGGGCTGGCGGTGGCCTTCGAGATACTTGCGGGCGCTGGAGTCGAACTCGGCGCCGATGTCACTGCGGTCGGCCATCGCGTCGTACACGGCGGTGACGTCTTTCACGAGCCGACGCTGATCGACGAGAAGGTGCTGCAGCAGATATCGGATCTCAGTTCACTTGCACCGTTGCACAACCCGCCGAACGTGCTCGGTATCGAGGTCGCCCGCCGACAGCTGCCGAATGTGCCGCATGTCGCGGTGTTCGATACGGCGTTCTTCCACTCGCTGCCCGCGGCCGCATCGACCTACGCCATCGACCGCGAGATCGCGAAGAAGCACCACATCCGCCGGTACGGCTTCCACGGCACCTCGCATCAATACGTCTCGCTGCGGGCCGCCGAGTTCCTGGGCCGCGAGGATCTGAATCAGATTGTCCTGCATCTGGGCAACGGTGCGTCTGCGTCGGCGATCGAAAGCGGAATCCCGATCGACACCTCGATGGGGCTGACACCGCTCGAAGGTCTCGTCATGGGTACGCGCTGTGGAGATATCGACCCCGGTGTCGTCATGCACTTGCGGCGCAGCGCCGACATGGATGTCGATGCGATCGACGAGCTCCTCAACCGGCGGTCGGGCCTCGCGGGCCTCACCGGGGTCAACGACTTCCGCGAGCTGGGCAAGCGTATCGACGACGGCGACGCCGACGCGGTCCTCGCCTATGAGGTCTACATCCATCGCCTCCGCAAGTACATCGGTGCCTACATGCTCGCGCTCGGAAGACTCGATGCCATCATCTTCACCGCTGGGGTCGGTGAGAACGCCGCCGGGGTTCGGGCGGACGCGCTCGCGAATCTTCGAGGTTTCGGCATCGAGATCGACCCGGAGCGAAATATGATGCGCAGCAAGGAAGCTCGCGTCGTATCGACGGAGGGTTCGGCGGTGACCGTTCTCGTGATTCCCACCAACGAGGAACTCGCCATCGCGCGTGCAGCGCAGAAGCTGGCTAGAACAACGACTGGGGTCTGATCGCGTTCGCCAGATCGACCAGCGTGTAGCGATGCGCTCGGTCGGTGGCGTTGCGGGCGAGTGCACGCAGGCCCGTCTCGGTCCCGGTCCGCAGGCCGTGTTCGGTGAACGGTACGCCCAGGATCGGTTCGCGTTCGGCCTCGACCGCGTGACCGGAACGAACCCAGTCCATCGCCATCGCCAATACCAGCGTGCGCATCTGCAGAGCTCTCGGTTCCCGTCGCGGCAACATCGCGACACGCCTCGCGGCCTCTCGGAAGTCTGACTCCTCGAGATCGGGTGCCGGCCGGTCCATCAGTAGCGTGAGCACACTCGTCATGCGTGCGACGGAATAGTGCCGCGAACTGATCGGAACCTGATCCAGGACGGCGACGGCCCCGGCGGGGTCGCTGCGATACATCATCTGACGGGCCAGGCCGAACGCGGAGCTGACGACGGCGCGGTTGGTCCGCCAGACCGATCGATAGTACGTCTCGGCGCACACACGCCATTTCTCGTGTTCCTCGGCCGAGGGGAGAATGCCCTCGGTGATCAACTCGGCGCTGGCAGCGAGCGCGATCTTCGGTGCCAACTCACCGGGGAGGGCGTCGAGTACCTTCTCGAAATGCTTCGAGGCGGCGACGAATTCATTTCTCGAGAGGTCGAGAAGGCCGGCGTACCACTCGACCCGCCACGGATCCGGACCGTCGGTCTGCACCTGCGCGAGCACCGACTCGGCCGTACCGAAATCGCTCAGGTCGATGTGTGCCTTGACCTCCGCCAGGGTGATCTCGAGGCCACCGGAGGAACCGTCGGCGAACCGTTCGATCCCGTTGCGTCGCGCGTGCGCCAGAGAATCGAGCGTCTGCTGCGGCTCGCTGTGTACGGCAGCGGCGAGCAGCGGCGCACTCGGATCGAGGGGGTCGACCAACGGGACCGGCAACGCGGCAACCACGTCGCGGGCGTTGATCCGGTCGCCGCGCACCTTGCCGTCGACGTACGTGTCGGTTCGCCCGACCGATTCCTCGGTGCCGAAGGTGGTTCGCGGTGGACTGAACGCCGTCGACAGGCCGGGCCGCTCGGTGCCCGTTTGCAGCGCCAGGATCTCGCGGAGCACACCTGTCGCCTGGCTGGCCAGAATCTCCGCCGACGCAAAGCGCTGCCTGGGATCGAGGTTGGTGGCACGCACGAGCAGACGATGGAACGACGGATAAATCCGCAGCACCTCGTGATCGTCTGGGGACGGAATGCCCGGCGCGTACTTGCCCTTGGTCGAGGGCATGTCGAGCGTCAGAACAGCCAGGGTACGGCCCGCGGTATAGATGTCCGACGCCACCGTCGGGCCGGTCTCGACGATCTCGGGAGCCTGGTAACCGGCTGTGCCGTAAAGGAATCCGTAGTCCTCCACCACTGCGACCGCTCCGAGATCGATCAGCTTGATCTGATCGTCGGTCACCATGATGTTCTCCGGCTTCAGGTCGTTGTAGACCAGACCGATGGAATGCAGATATGCCAGCGCGGGTAGGACTTCGAGCACGTACGCGATGGCCTGCTCCGCGGGCATGCGGCTCCCGTCGGGGCGAGCGGACAGAATATCGCGCAGCGAGCGGCCACCGACGTACTCCATCACGATGAAGCCGATCTTGGTTCCATCGGCGCGTGACTGCTCGACGAAGTTGTAGATCTTCACCACACCCGGATGCGCCACCTCGGCGAGGAACTGACGCTCGGCGACCGCGACAGCATGCGCCTCGTCGTCGCCGAAATGCAGCAGTCCCTTGAGCACCACCCAGCGGTCGCTGACGTTGCGGTCGATAGCGAGATAGATCCAGCCGAGTCCGCCGTGAGCGATGCATCCCTGCACCTCGTACTGACCGGCCACCAGGTCGCCGCGCTCGAGCAGGGGAGAGAAATCGTACAACGATCCGCATTGCGGGCACGTGCCCGAAGGCTGATCAGGTTGGCCGTCGTCGCTGCGACCGACGGGCGAATTGCACTTCCAGCAGAATCGCTTCCGCTGCGGCACCGCCGGATCGGACATCACCGCGGTAGCCGGATCGACCGGGTCCACTCTGGGGATCTCGACGAGGCCTCCGCCGAGCCGCCGCTTGGTGCTCGTGCGACGAGATCGATCCGACCGCGTACGTCCCGACGTGCGCGAGGAGCGAACCGGCGACGGGGCGGTGGCCTGGGTGCGGTCGGAGGGCTCGGTGCGGTCGGAGGGCTCGGTGCGTTCGGTGGCCTGGGTGCGTTCGGATGCCTGGGTTCGCTGGGATGCCTCGGTCCGAGCTGCCGGCGCGGTGGCGGGGCCGGTGGGGGTTTCCGGATCTCGGATGCTCATCTGTGCCGCTCCCGTCAGTCCACGTACTGCGGTGACGGAGGGCCGGGAGAGCTACCCATGACGGCAAGCCAGCGGTTGTAGGACCTGTTCCAGGTGCCGTCGGCGCGGATGCGCTCGAGGGTACCGTTGACGAACCGAACCAGATCGTCGCTGTCTTTCGCGATGCCGACGCCGTAGGGCTCAGGGCTCAGACTTTCACCGACGATCTCCAGGTAGGGGTCCTGGGCAGCGAGGCCGGCGAGGATGGTGTCGTCGGTGCTGATGGCGTCGACCTGCCGTTGCTGCAGCAGCACCAGACAATCCGACCACATCGCCGCCGTGAGGATCTGTGCAGTCGGCACGATGCGCTGCAGCCGGCGAAGCGAGGTGGTGCCGTCGACCGCGCACACGCGACGGTTGGCCAGATCCGCAACGCCTCTGACCCCGGACCCGCGGACTGCCAGAACTCGATGCTGCGCTTGGAAATACACCGTCGAGAACGACACCTCCTCCTTACGGGCGCACGTGATGGTCATGGTCTTGACCACCACATCCACCGTCGACTCCTGCAGTGCTTCGATGCGCTCGGCGGAGGTGAGGATGCGGAAGTCCACGCGGTCCGGATCGCCGAAGAGATCGCGTGAGATCTCGCGGGCGATGTCGACGTCGAAACCCACGAGTTTGCCCGACATCGGATCGCGAAAGCTGAACAGGTTGCTGCCGGTGTCGAGGCCGACCGTCAGACGTCCGCGCTCGCGGATCGCGTCGACCGTCGGAGTGGGCGGCGCATCCTCGGGCGCGATTCCGGCCGGCGTCGGGCGCAGACTCGCGGTCGGCCGCTCGCACTGGACTTCCGGGAAATCCGCCGCCGGTGCGGTGGTCACTGGACCGGCCCCGTCTGGAAGAGGAGGTTCGATGTAGCTGCGGTCCGGTTCCGGTGGCAGCGCCTCGGGGGAAACACAGCCGGCGACGAGAACGCCGACGAGTACGAGGAGAACAAGCGACAGCAGACGGTTCACAGGTACTCACGCAACCTCGGTATGAGTCCGACGATCACTGCCCCCGCGGCAGTGATGGTCAGAATGACTGCACCCGAATCCAATCCGGTCAACGCCGTCTTGGCGAGCTGGACGTTGGCACGTAGGTCTGTTCGGGCCTGATCGATGCCGTCGGCAAGCATGTTGTCCAACGCCGCGAACTGGACGCCCGAATCGGCGATACCGCTACCGGTGGCAATGGTGACTGCGGTGTTGAAATCGCCGATGGCCAATGCGTCTTCCACACGGTCATGCGCGTCTTCCCACATGATCAACACATCGGTCATCGCATTGCTGCCGTCGAGCACCTCCCGCAGACTCTGCGTGTTGGTGTCGAATTCGAGGTTGTATTCGCGCGTATCTCCGCGCCGAACCAGGTTGAGAGTCTCGTCGGATCGAGCCTGCTGCGCGAGAATGAAGCCGGTGGTCAGATTCTGAAGCGGTGCGACGCCCTTGTTCAGCGCTCGATCGGTGGCCGTCGCCGAGATCAGCCCGGCCACGAGCATCCAGCCGAGCAGAATCGTGATCAGCCCCGTGGCGGTCAGGAAGCCCAGATTCAGAGTGCGATGGGTGCGTCGGGACAGATACACCTGGGCGAGAACGAGCAGCACCAGCGTCAACACGATCAGGGCGATGGAGAAAACCGGGGGATGGACGAACCGTTCCTGATCGGCCGACACCCGTGCTGCCTGCTCCTGGTAGAGCCCTTCGGCGCTGGGCAGCAGCGAGGTCTGCATCAGCGTCGACGCCTCACCCAGGTACGAGGACGCCACAGGGTTGCCGCTGCGGTTGTTCGAACGCGCGGTCTCGATCAATCCGGTGTATACCGGCAACGCCGCGCCGATCTCCGTCAGAGCGACGAGGGCTCCGTCGTCCGCGTCACCGAGACCCCCGGATGCGCGGATCAGCTCGCTGCCTGCCTCGCCGATGGCCTGGGTGTACCTGTCGCGGACTTCCTGCGGTTCGAGACCGCCGGAGATGAACGCGGTCGACGCGGCGGCGTCGGCCACCGACAGGGAACCGTAGAGATTCTGGGCGGAGTTGGCGAACGGTTCGGTCTGCACGAGAAGCGTGTCGAGCGTTTCGGCGCGATCGGCGAGGGCTACCGAGGTCACCACACCGGCGACCACCGAGACCACCGCCAAGAGGGCCCCGAGCAGGATCATGCGAGCAGGAGTCGAACGTGCCACGCGGCGCAGTTCTTCGCGGCGCGGGTCACGCTCCGAAGCCGTAGCTGCCGTCGTGGGAGGGACGGCAGCAGTTGGTGTAGTGCCGACCACGTTCACAGGTGCGAGCATATAAGTTCTCCCGGGCCGCACGTACGTGGAACGCCTCTCTCGTGTGGTTCACCTATGGTGGTCGGTATGCGCGGCGATGGTGACGGGTGGGTGGTCGGGGAGAACGGCACACGGCACTGGGGCAAACACGGCGCAGCCGGTCTCCTCCTTCGCGCGCCTGCCCCTGATGGTGGGCCGACGGTATTGCTGCAGCACCGGGCGCTGTGGAGTCACCAGGGCGGCACCTGGGCGTTGCCGGGCGGGGCCCGCGACTCGCACGAGAGCAGCGCGCACGCCGCAGTTCGGGAGGCACACGAGGAGGCCGGGATCGGCCTCGAACACCTGCGGGTGCGAGGTGAGATGATCACCGCGCGCGTCGAGAGCGGATGGTCCTACACCACGGTCTTCGCCGACGCCGAAGTGCAGCTCGATACGATCCCCAACGGCGAAAGCGTCGAACTGCGCTGGGTTCCCGAGGACATGGTCGATCAGCTGCCCCTGCATCCGGGGTTCGCGGCGAGCTGGCCGACGCTGCGCACCGAGACGTTGCGTGTGCTGCTGGACACCGCCAATGTGCTGGGCTCGCGGCCCGACGGGTGGTGGCGCGATCGAAGCGGTGCCACCGCAGCCCTGCTGTCCTCACTCGCCGCGGCGTTGCCCCGGACCGTCGAACTACCCGGCGGCGGTTTCGGATGGCTATCGCAAGTGGAAGCAGTGCTGGAAGGCGAGGCGCGAAATGCCCGATTCGAAGACGGCCGCGTGCCGTTGATCCATGCGTCGGGCAGCGGAGACGACGAACTTGCGCGACGGGCACACGACGGCGGCACCCGCACCGCCCTCGTCACTGCCGACCGTGGCCTACAGCAGCGACTGCCGACCGACGTTCGGGTACTGTCGCCGTCCACAGTGCTGAGCTGGCTCGGTTAGCGTCGCGGGCGCAGAATCTCGGCCAACTCGCGCGCTGCGGCCTGCGGATCACGGGCCTGCGTGATGGCCCTGACCACGACGATTCGATCGGCACCCGCCGCGAGCACCTCGTCGACATTGCTCGCATCGATACCCCCGATGGCGAACCACGGCCGCGTCGGCGCGGCCTCGGCCGTGCTGCGCAGCAGGTCGAGCCCGGCGGCGGTCCGATTGGGTTTGGTGGGCGTCGCCCAGACCGGGCCCGTCGCAAAGTAGTCGACTCCATCTTCGATGGCCGCAAGACTCGCCTGGTTGCGGTTCTGTGTGGAACGGCCGATGACCACGTCCGGGCCGAGGATACTGCGGGCGTAGTGAACAGGAAGGTCAAA
>Ga0208701_100418_pt1 | contig 10323 bp, 10 predicted proteins | sample DeeseametaMP1482_FD_184188 | JGI IMG/M metagenome (GOLD analysis project Ga0208701, IMG submission 184188) | Marine microbial communities from the Deep Pacific Ocean - MP1482 (SPAdes) | ecosystem: Environmental > Aquatic > Marine > Oceanic | place: South of Fiji, South Pacific Ocean | collected... | reverse complement strand
CCCCCCCCGGGTCCAACCCGCGGAAAAACGCTAATTCAACCCGCGGACTCGCCCCACACCACCACCCCCCCGGTCTAACCCGCGGAATCGCCCCACACCAAAGCATCCCCCGGTCTAACCCGCGGAAAAACGCCACTTCAATCCGCGGACCCCCAAAACCCGACAACCAACGCTCAACGAGAACAACCTACCGGACAACAAAAAACGCCCCTTCCGGAGCGCTCTCTGCAAGTCTGAACTTCTTCTTAGCCTTCAGCTTTAGAAGACACCCGATTGTACCCGGAGCTATTCCTGACATCGGAATCCACTCGGAAGAAACCGTTATACTCTTCAGAACTCTTGGCCCACTTGCTCTCCCACTCGTTGGAAACGACTACGGACTGGCCGGAGCCGGGAAGCACGGGTGTGCCGGGCACTCCCTTAGCGTCTTCATCGTCCATCCACAGAAGACTGTCCCACTCGGAAATGGGCGAACTGGTGTAGTCGACCTTTTCGGTGCGGCTCGAGGAAGAAGAGCTGGAACGGAAGACATCGTCGGCAATCCAGAAATGCGCGTCGACCATGGTGCTTCGGCTGTCTCGGGACTCGCTGCTGAGCTGGCTGCCCACCCGAGTGACCACTTCGATCGGCTTGCCGCCGTCGAGCAACTCTTTGGCTGTACCGGGAGCGATACGAACCAACTGATTCTCCTCATTGCGGGCGAACAGTCGGGCCTTCTTGTTCAAATCTTTCATAATGCGCCGCGCTTCACCGCGGTCATCGGAGTCGAGGCCCTTAAATCCGGTAGCGCCGGCCGAGTTGGCTTGAGGAGCGTAAGTGACCTCCGCTTGCGGGGTGGAGAAAGTGAAGGTCTCACCAGTCGCTTGACTCTCAGCGCCTTGAGTGGCTTCTTCGGCGAAAATAACTTTTTGAGTTTGCACTCGGGAACCGGTGGTTCCGCTCTCTACGGTCCAGTTTCTGTTGAGGTTTAATCCTGCTGCGTTCATTGGTCTGCTCACTATTTCCGGGTCTGTCGACCTCTAGTTTTTCTTAGTTTAGCGAGATGAGCTGAAAATCTACTTAAAGTTTCAATGAGTTTGAAAAGAAGGCATTCTGTCCTGAGCCAGCCAGCCCAGTTCGCGACCAAGCACGCCGCCGGTCACTCCTCCGATGAGCGCCGCTTGGGGCATCCCGGGGGCGACTCCCATGCCGGTCAGCATGCCGGCCAGCACACCGCCCATCATGATGACGTCGCGCACGTTGACCGAGGCGGTCGTGATCACTCGAGCCTTGTCCGTTGCTCCCAAATCGATCGTACCGTCTCTGGTGACGCGCCGGTTGTTGAAGCTCGTATGACGGGTATTCCTTCCGGCAACGCCGAGCCCGGCTTGCTCGTCCTCCCCCATCACCAAAGCGCAACTTCCGGCGTTTTTGTAAACTCCGTGGAAGCCCTCGGGAAGACCCTGACCGCCGAGACTGTTCTCCGCCTGCAGGCCCTTCTCGGTAAGAGGAGTGAGAGTGTAGTCGTACGTTCTCTCCAGATAGGAATCGGAATCGTGACGACGCACCGTGCTCCGGTTGTTGTAAGCCGAGACATCGAGAGTATGAGTCTTGTCCGAACTCTTGCCGTCCAGAAGGAAAACAGGCTTGTCGGACTTCATCAGTCGCGCTGCGGTGATAGCGTCGACCTGATTCAGCACATCGTAGCCGTACTCCGAGCGTTGACCCAGATCGGCCACCAAACGCCGCTCTTTATCCAGTTTCATAAGCGCCTTCTGATCGGCCGACGACCAACCGGCTTCTTCAGAAGTCAGTCCGGAAGTGTCCGGGGTGAACGGCTTGATTCGTTCGCCCAATTCTCCTCGGGAAATCATCTCGGCCCGTACTTCTTGTGGAGTTTTAACGTAGTTTTCGGGACGGCCGTAGTAACGTGTCTTTCTGACTTCGCCGTCCAGGTTGACGGTCACCGATCCGGAGGTTTTGCGAGCGGTTCGATTCCAGGCGATGTAGGCACCGAGACCCAGCCCGGCCGCCGCTCCGACCGGCGACATATTGGCCATGGCTAGACCAACGCCCCCTCCCAAAATGCCGTGGTGCAGGGCAGCGAACATAAAATCTCTTTTAACTTCTTTCTTGGCGTACTCGGTGCGGGAGGATCCCAGATCCACCGAGTCCGTCTGACCCTCCGAAAGTTGCCGGTCCAACTCGCCTTTAGGCGTGAGACCCTGGCGCGGCAATGGATTGCTGGAGGACGGTCTTTGTGTCGATCTGATCTGCATAGTCTCAGCTTAAAGACCCCGCCTGAAAATTATCTGAACCGGCTATCCCTCGTCGCGGTCCAGGGAAGCAATCTCGAGCTTGATCGACTGCTGCCAAAGCCAACAGCCGGTCGCAAACAGAGCCGGTACACCCAGAGTCACAAGCCCAAATGCGGCAACCCAAAGCCGACCTCCGGTGAGGAGAGCTAACCCCAGGCCGGCGATCAACAAGAGGGCTTGAGCTCCGACAAACCACCGACTACCCCCGGACTCCCTCCGGAAGGACTCTAGAAATATCAGTAGCGAGAGAAGAAGTAACCCCACGGCCGCTCTCGACCCCACGGGCGCCAGTGCCACCAGCGGCGCAAGTAAAAAGAGGCGATGGAGATGCCTTGAAAACCTGATAAATAAGAGCACCCCGGAGACGCTAAGACTGAACAGCGAAAACAATACAAAGAGGGTCTCGCCATCTCTCGATTGAGAGAAAGGCCAGGCAAATAGCGCGACCGACACGGCTAGCATCGCCAAACTCAATACGGTCAGGCGAAGGGCGAAGACGAGCGCCATCAGCCGGGGTTTATCAACCTCCACGGTTCAGCCAATCGGAAAGCTTTTCCGCAAAATCGGCAGGACGATCGAGGAACGGCCAGTGGCCCGAATCCTCGACGATGTCGTGCGAAATCCGGCTCCCCGACAAGAGCTCCAGCGACCTCTCGCAGATTCCGCGAGGAACACCGGCCAGATAGTAGGAGGGCACGTCCAGGCTCTCCATCCGCCCGATCATCGTTTCGCCCTCGGAGAGTGCCACCAGGTCGTTCGAGTGAAGATAGACCGACCGCGGATCGGCCAAACGCATGCTGGCGTAGTAGCCACGATGAGCCTCATCGACCATTCCCTGGTGATAGAGACCGTCCAAAAGTTCTCGACGACCCCACTGCAAGAAGTCTTGTTCCGTGCATCCCGCTACTCGCCCGCTGTACTGGCAGTCTCCGAGGCTCAGATTACCCTCGATGTTGACGATGGCCTCAATGTGGTCGATTCCGAACTGCTCGGCCATCATCACCGCCAGGACTCCACCCATAGAATGACCGGCCACCACACAGCAGCCGGTCAACTCGAGAACAGGTGCCAGAAGCTTCGCCGTCTCCGGCAGAGAAAGAGGCTCCGCCCAGCGGGAGCGACCGTAGCCAGGCAAATCCAACAACCAATGAGTGTAAGCTTTCAAAGCGGACTGCGCGATGACACTTTCGAAGCACAGGCTCGACTCTCCAAGACCGTGGACCCAGAGGAGCGACTTCCCCGTACCGAAAGAACGAAGGGCCATGTCTCCTACGAAAGTGTGCATCATTAAAAATTTGTCGTCAACCTAAAGCAGACCTGGGGACATCCCAGGTCTGCTTTCAGGCTCGTTGGGTCCTATTTAGAAAACTGTACGAAAAACCGCGAAAAGTGGCAGTTCGTGCAAACCTTAACAGCCACACCCAACGACTGATCTCCCTCACCCACCGGAAGCTTTCCGGCTAGGGGAAGAGTGGCCCACTCCACTTTTTCGCAGACGGGACATTTTTTGTCGTTCCCCTCTTGGGAAACCTTCTCAATAAACTTGTCCATCAGCTCAACCTCCGCTCCTAATGGAGCATCATTTTTCGCCGATAGCCTAGCTCCTCCAAAGGTCTCAGACCCGTTCCCCGCACTTCTTTCGGAATCTTGTCTTCCAGAGTGAAGTGCGGGGAATGGGTTTGGATGCTCTGACTCGAACCGCAGCGACCTATGAAACTGATGATGTCGGCAGCCCACGGAGGGTTCGGTTCGGAGAATGTCCCTCTGGGAGGAGGCGCCGCCGTGTTTGAACGTTTGATCACAAGCGGTGTCTTTTCAGTCTGGGACTTGCACCTGCTGGGTGCCGGCCCCGACGCTCCCCGGGAAGGGGTTTACCACCGCTTATCAGCCCCCGCACGTGCCCCCAGCGCGCTGGGAATGATGGAATACGCCCGTTTCTGCGACGACTTTGGGAAGGCCACCACGGAAGCCGCCTTGCAAATCAAACCGGACGTCCTCCTCTGTCACGATATCTCCGAAGGCCCCGACGTAGGGAGGCTGGCCAAAGCCGGAATCAAGGTTGTGACTATTTTCCACGTCGACGTGGTCGACATTTTCAGCCGACTCTACATGAGGAGAGTTGTCTCCCCCGAGACACTGACACGGGGTTATCGGCGATTTCGCTCTCTGCCGTGGCCCGCGGTACTCCGACTCGTCTTTGAGAAGCAGCAAGCTGTCTGTGAAGACGGCGCTCTTTCCATCGTGCCCTCTCGTGGTGCGGAAGCTCTTCTCAAGCGATGCTATCCGAACGACAGCGCTCCTGTGAAGACGATCGGATGGGGTGCTCCGACGCGCCGTTTCGATGACGACGATGTCGTCGACACTGCCCGAAGACTTCGCCGGGAACACCAGATCCCCGAGCAACATCGAGTGCTCTTGACTCTGAGCCGGCTTTCTCCCGAGAAGGCTCAGCACCGCATGCTAGAAGCCGTCCAATACGCGGAGGAAAGCGGCCGTATGCCTCCCGACATCACCGTTGTTATCGCCGGTGCTCCGGCCTTCATGGAAGGCGAAAGGCACGCCCGCCGCCTGAAGAAGCTGGCAGCGAAACTCCGGACACGAGTCGTCTTTCCCGGGCACGTGGGAGGCATCGGGAAGGCCGCCTGGTATCGCCTGGCCGACCTATTCGTGGTCAATTCGCTCCACGAGAGCTACGGTTTGACCACCCTGGAAGCCATGCAGCAAGGCTGTCCGGTCGTCGCGGTCAGGTCTTTCGGCACCTCCGACACCGTCAATTCCAAGGTCGGTCGCCTGGTGCCCCCAGGTCCGGATATCGAGATTCGACTGTGGGGTAACATCGAGCTACTCTTAGATAGCAACCTCGAGATAATGTCCGAAGAGGCCCGAAGAACGGCGGAAGCCAACAGCTTCAACAGGGCCGCCCGCGAGGTTCGACAAGCCTTGGAAGCCCTGTAATAAAGATTAATAATAAGGCACCCAAAGGAATACCGTTTTCGCTATGGAACCGCGCCCGTTATGAAAGATAACAACAAGCGCTACGGAATTCTGGTGGGCGGCGGACCGGCTCCCGGCATCAACTCGGTAATCTCCTCGGTGACCCTGGAAGTCCTCAAAAGAGGACACTCGGTGATTGGAGTTTACGAAGGCTTCCGCCATCTGATGGCCGGCCGCACGGAGATCGAGTTTCTGACCGTGCCCAAGGTGACCCGGATCCATCGACTGGGCGGCAGTATACTCCGCACCTCGCGGGCCAACCCGACCAAGAAAGAGGAGCATCTCCGAAACACCGTTGAGACCCTCAGAGATATCGGCATCACCCACCTCGTGACCATCGGAGGTGACGACACCCTCTTCTCCGCCACCAAAGTGGCCGAGTATTCGGCCAAGTTCATGAACTACGACCTGAAGTTCTGTCACGTCCCGAAAACCATCGACAACGACCTTCCGCTACCCGCGGGGGTTCCTACTTTCGGATTTGAGACGGCACGTGCCGAAGGCGCTCGAATGGTGCACACCTACTTCTCCGACGCCAGGGCCACCCTCCGCTGGTTCGTGGTCGTTGCGATGGGCCGCAAGACCGGACACTTGGCCCTGGGGATCGGCAAATCCGCTTCAGCCACTCTGACACTCATCCCGGAAGAGTTCGAAGAAATCACTTTGAAAAAGGTTGTCGACACTATCGCGGCCTCCGTTTTCAAAAGACGCGCCATCGGTACGCGACATGGTGTGGCCATCGTTGCCGAGGGCTTTTTGGAATTCATCAAAGAGGATGAACTTAAAAAGCTGGTGACTTCTCACCAGTCCATAAGCTACGACGAGCACGGACACTTACGACTGGCCGAACTCAACTTCAGCGACATCCTCAAGTTCGCCCTACTCAAGCGCCTCGAAGAGTTCGGCGTGAAGATGCGGGTCGTAGACCAGGAGATCGGCTACGAACTCCGCTGTGTGGCTCCTTGCGCCTACGATATCGACTACACTCGAAATCTCGGCTTCGGCGCAGTGGAATTCTTAGAAGGTGGCAACTCCGCCGCTATGATCACGATCCAGAAGGACCAATTCGTGCCCATGACGTTCGAGGACCTACAGGATCCGGAGACCGGCAAGACGAGAGTTCGAACTGTGGACACGAACTGCTTGAGCTACCGTATCGCTCGGGAATACATGATTCGACTGGAAAAGAAAGATCTGGAAAGTCCTGAAATGCTCAAGAAACTGGCCTCGGCGGCACACTGCTCGCCCGAGCAGTTCAAGCAAGAGTTCAGCTACGTAGCGGCGGACAAGTAACCGGACCCGCCCTCGACGACAATACCAGTCTCATTGACGCTCAGGCCCGTAACCTGGGCGTCGATGTTTTTGGGAAGAAACTTCTGCTGGTCGATGAGAAAATCATCGCCCCTCTGGGTCACACCCATTTCGGACATCTGCTGGGATGCGAAGATCGAGGTCGCCAGGCCGGTCAGGAAGTTTGGCATCGGGACCCCGGCCACCCGGCTACCCGTCAGCCGAAAGCGGGACTGTCCGGCCCTACTCGCCGACAGTTCGCCGGTGGCCTCGAACCCGACTTCTATCAACTTCTTCACTCGCCCCTTAATGGCGATTTCATTGGGGCGACGTCCCGCCGATACGGACAGGGAACGAACACCCGACTCCTCTAGTTGGCGACCGGCCATCTGAGGAATCATCTTGTTGAGAGTCTTGAACGGCACGGTCAGCTTCATATCCGAGACCTGCACCTTTGTCTGCAGAGCCTGGCTCATGTCGGGAAGACTGGGGTTTGGCTTGGCCCATCGCTCCAACTCCGTCATAGCCGCAGAGAGATCGGTGATGGCCTGAGTGCTAGCTTCCAGCCTATCGATGGTAAAGTTGTCGGTCTCCCAACCGGTGATCGTCAGTTTCCCCTCCACCGGGTTGATGGAGATCGGGTCTCGCTTCTCTTGCAGGGCTTTGAGTTGCTCTTTGAGTCGCCGATTTTCGGCCAGTAGAGCGGAGTGAGTGGGAGTCGCTACTTTCATGACCCTACCATACTCCCTCGCTCTGAAAAAATCCTAAAGCCTTAAAGCGGTATGTTTCCGTGCTTCCTGGACGGTCGATTGACCCGTTTGCCGCGAAGTGTACGCAACGAAGCGATCAGTCTCTTGCGAGTGTCCTTAGGCTCGATGATATCATCGATGAAACCTCGAGAAGCTGCCACATAAGGGGATGCAAAGCGCTTTTTGTAGTCTTCGATCAACTCTTCCCGCTTGGCCTCGGGATCGTCGGCTTCAGCTAGCTCTCGTCTGAAAATGATATTGATAGCTCCCTGCGGTCCCATGACCGCGATCTCACCCGTCGGCCAGCTCAGATTGACATCAGAGCGAATATGAGAGGAGCACATAACATCGTAGGCGCCACCGTAGGCTTTCCGCAAAATCACCGTCACTTTGGGAACAGTGGCCTCGCAGTAGGCGTAAAGGAGCTTGGCACCGTGCTTGATGATCCCGCCGTGCTCCTGGGTGACTCCGGGCAGGAAGCCGGGCACATCCACCAGAGTGACCAGGGGGATGTTGAATGCATCACAAAAACGCACGAATCTGGCCGCTTTCTGGGAGGCGTCGATGTCCAGGACTCCAGCCAAGAAAAGTGGGTTGTTGGCCACGACCCCGACCGGACGACCGTCCATTCGGGCAAAGCCAACGGCGATGTTCTGGGCCCAATCGGCCTGGACTGAAAGGAAGACTCCGTCGTCGACGATCTCCTCGATCACCTTCTGAACATCGTAGGGTTTGTTGGGATTGGCGGGGACCAAATCCTCGAAACCGCGACACCCTCTATCCCAAGGATCGCTGGTAGGCCCCAGGGGAGCGTCATCGAGATTATTCGAAGGCAAAAAGTCTAAGAAATCTCTGAGAAACTGGAGACAGTCCGCTTCCGAATCGAAGGTAAAATGGTTGACCCCGGATTTGGTGGCGTGAGTCATGGCTCCGCCCAACTCTTCGAAGGTCACCTCCTCGTTCGTCACCGTCTTGATGACGTCTGGTCCGGTGATGAACATGTGAGACGTCTCTTTGACCATCAACACGAAATCGGTGATAGCCGGGCTGTACACGGCGCCACCGGCACAGGGACCTAGAATGACGGAAATTTGAGGCACCACGCCACTGGCCTGAGTGTTGCGATAGAAGATCTCGGCATAGCCGCCGAGACTTTCCACACCTTCCTGAATACGCGCCCCGCCGCTATCGTTGAGCCCTACGACGGGAGCGCCGTTCTGAAGAGCCAGGTCCATAATTTTGCAAATCTTCTGGGCATGAGCCTCACCCAGAGCACCGCCGAAGACGGTAAAATCCTGGGCGAAAAGATAGACGGTTCTCCCGTTGACCGTGCCGTGACCGGTGATCACTCCGTCCCCTAGAATCTGCTTCTCGCCCATCCCGAAATCTTGACATCGGTGAGTGACAAATCGGTCTAGCTCCACGAAGCTCTCGGGATCTAGAAAGTGCTCGATCCGCTCTCGAGCCGTCATCTTGCCGCGGGCGCGCTGTTTCTCTTGGCGAGCTTTGCCGCCCCCCTCGAGGGCCTCGTTCTTCAAGCTGACCAGCCGCTCCAGTTTATCCTGATAAGTCTCCATCATTCTCCTCGTATCAAGCCATCTGGTGCTGCAGATACAACACCCGCGTTTCTTCCGAACTGTCCCACAGTTCGTCCAGCTTCGCCCAGCCGTTCCGCTCTCGAATCAACGGAAAATCCTTACTGCAAGAAGCGAGAAACGGTTCGGCCGTTTGAAAGTCCGGAAACTGGCTTCGTGACAGAAAGGGAGTGGCGTAGTGCATGGGAACGACCAATTTGGGTCGAAGCTTTCTCACCACCTCGGCAGCAGTCGGACCATCCACGGTGTAGCCCCCGCCTACCGGAATCATCAACAGGTCCAGCCCTTGAAAACGCTCCTCGTGGTGGGGCTCCAGACAGCATCCTAAATCTCCAAAATGAGCGATTCGCCGCCCCGACCATTCCAGCAAAGTCAGCGACACGGGATCGGCGTCTTCTCCTTCCCCGTGCCAGCCGATTTCACCGTCGAGAACGAGCGGTCCGTAACTTCGTCGAGCCACTCCCCTGGCCACCTGACAGGCTCCGGAGACCTGAGAGACAGCGTTGTGATCGTGGTGATCGTGACTGACAACAACGAGATCAACCGAGAAGAGACGGAGTGGTCGGTATCCGATGCTCGGATCGTAAGGATCGAACACCACGCGATAACCGTCGTGTTCTATCAAGAAGCAGCTATGTGCCAGGTAATCCAGGCGCATGCCTCCAGATTGTACCGGAGGACCCGGAATCCTGTTTAAGTCCCTCAGGATCTGGTTCTATTTCGGAGTCCCGTTTTCAGAAACGTACCAGCGATAAAAGTAAACCACGAGCCCGGTGAACATGAAAACCGCCGTAACCAGCTTCATGATCACGCCGCCGAACATCTGGTCGGTCAGAGGGCTGAACCCTTCGATATACCGCGGCGCTTTAGCGTAGGTCGGATAGAGAACCGACGGACAGAAGGTGAGCACGGCAAAAAGCGGGATCTGGCCCAAACTCACAGCCAGCACATACAGGATTCTCAACCCGTTGTGAAGTGGCTTCTCACCGGTTTCCCGGCCCAACAAAGGCCAGTACATAAAGATGGAGCAAGCCACGAAAGTGATGTGCTCTAAGAGGTGGACGAAGCTGTCTCGAAGCGCCAACTCATAAAACGCCGGAACGTGCCAGAAGATAAGTATGGCGTTGAAAGCGATGCACGAGGTTATCGGATTGACGCAGAATCTCAAGACCTTGCCCAGTCCCTCGGTCCGAAAGAGAAAATCGGAGAGCCAGACCGGAGTACCGTAGATCAAAAAGGGCGGAAGGAAAAACATCAGCATGACATGCTGAAGCATGTGGACGGAGAAGAGATAGGTCTCGCCGATGTGGTCGATCGGCGTGGCCACGGCCGCCACCAGGATGAGAAAACCGATGCCGAAACTTACCGCTCGTTTCTTCTCGAACGGCTGGTCCGGGG
>Ga0208701_100417_pt1 | contig 10333 bp, 7 predicted proteins | sample DeeseametaMP1482_FD_184188 | JGI IMG/M metagenome (GOLD analysis project Ga0208701, IMG submission 184188) | Marine microbial communities from the Deep Pacific Ocean - MP1482 (SPAdes) | ecosystem: Environmental > Aquatic > Marine > Oceanic | place: South of Fiji, South Pacific Ocean | collected... | reverse complement strand
GCTCGGTGATGGTTCCTCGCCGAGCCTTGCCGGAGGGTGACTGTACGATAAAACGGAACTTCGGCATACCCGTGAGCTTCAACGAGCGTTCCAGATTTCATTTCGAGAATTGGTCTCTATCTGCAGGCCTTCCGACAGGCTTCGTGGGAGTATAGAAGGGTGACTCAGAAGGCCCGTCGGCGGAGGAAAAAGCCACAACCCACCGAGCATACGGGTGCGACAACCGCCCTGACCTGGCTTTTGGTCGGATTGGCAGGCCCGATCGGTTACTTCTTGTTTGCTCCGACAGGTGAGGTCGAGAAACCGGCCTCACTCATACTGATCTATCTGCTGTCCGCCCTGGGATTGGATCTTTTCGTGGGAGCCTCCAGAAGAGTCACACTGCAGCGGATTACCCCCGGGGTCGTGCTGGCCATTCTTGTCACTCCCGGGGTTCCGCCCTCGGTGGCGTTGGTAGGCGATCTTCTAGGCACCATCGCCGTGGCCTCGACCTCGAGAATCACCTACACCTTGATCGGACAGGCCGGAAAGGCTCTGATCCCCGCCGCCGTGACGGCTTTCTACCTCGTCTCGCGAAGCGAAGTCACACTGGAGACGTATTTCTTCGCCACCGAACTGTTTCTGGTGGCCTCGCTGCTCACCCGAACCACCGATCCGCCGTTTCGCTCCGACCTTTTCCTGGTTGTCTCTTATCCCGCTATCGCTCTCATGCTTCGCTCTCTAGCCGAACTGCATCTGGCCTACGTCTTGCTGGCCATACCGTTGCTTTTTCTTCTCACCACGGTGGACACCGATATGCTACTGCGCTACTTCCAGCTTCAGAAGAGACTGGACCACTCTCAAACCGAGATCAAGCAGACCCGGGCCGCCCAGCGACAGACCGAGATCGAGAGTCGACGAAAAGGCATACTCCTCAACCGCAAGGAGCAGCAGATCTCCCTTCTCAACGGCCTGGGCCGAGAGTTGGAAGCCGCGGAAGCGACCGAAGACCTGGGCCGTTTTCTTCTTAAAGAGAGCGTCCGTCTCACGGGAGCGGGCGCTTCCATGGTCGTCTTCAGCGACGACCCGGCCGGCCGGGTCGTCAAAATTATCTGTCAGGCTCCCAAAGAATACTGGGGCATAAGGGAGGGTGATCGAATGCCGGGCCTGACCAGACCGGGGATCGGACCGAAAGAGCCCTGGAGGGCTCCTCTCTGGCGGGGCAAGCACTCTTTTCTCACCGCCAAGCTCGGCGACGAAGGCTGGCTCCTGCTGGCATCCGATGAGCAGGACGCCTTCCCCGCTTTCCTGGAAGAGTTCTTCTCCGCCGTGGGACGGCACGCCGGTAGTTCGGTGCTGGCGATGCGGCGATTGACCGAGGTGCGAGCCATCGCAAGCAGAGAAGCCGCGGAGAAAGAGAAGGTGGCTCAAGAGAAAGAGAACGTGGCCGCTGAAAAGGAAAAGGTAGCCGAGCAGAATCGAAACCTTCGCCTGTTGCTCGAAAACTTCGAAGGGATCACCGAGGGAGCGCTGACGGCCGACCACGAGCTTCTGAGAAAGGGAACCCGCGCCATCAAGCAGATGACCGGTGCCGACGAGGTCATTCTTCAATCCCGCCCCCTGTCCGAGTACCCCGTCGATGAGACTGGAGTCCTGGCGGAAGGCACCCGTTGGCCCAGCCATATCTATCACGCCGGAGAGGGCCCTTCCGGAAATCTTCTCTGCCTGAGTCGCCGGCCGGAAGCGTTCAGCGAAAGCCAGATGGAGTGGTGCACTCTGATGCAAGACTTTCTGGACAAAACCATGGAAAACGGCAATCTCCACCGGGAGGTTCAGTCCTCCTACGCCCAACTGGAGCGCACCCAGGAAGAAGTCGTTCTCTCCAGCCAGTGGGCTGCCGCCGGTCGTCTGGCAGCCAACGCCGCTCACGAACTGAACACCCCTCTCGGTGCCATCAGGCTGGCCGCCGAACAGGCCTCCTTTTTCCTGGAGAAAGGCGATGCTCCGGCCCCCGCCGTCCAGGGAGTGCAGTCGATCCTTCGCTCGGTGGACCGCTGCCGCCAGGTGACCGATCGCCTCCTGATCACGAGCCGGCCCGTGGACCAGGGAGAGGAAGCCTCTCAAGCCTCCATTCAACCGCTGCTCCCTATCGTGAAGGACGCCGTCGCCTCGGTCCAGCCTTACCTTCGGGCCTCCGACATCAAACTGGTGGACCATCGCCTGATGACCGACTATCAGGTGAGAGCGGTCATTCAGGATCTCTACTGGGCGGTCGTAAACGTTTTAAAGAACGCCATCGACGCCCTGAACGAACAGGCCGGCAAGGACAAACGGATTGCGATCGGCACCAAGGAAACGGAAAAATGGATTGAGGTCTTGATCGCCGACAACGGACCCGGAGTGCCTCCGGAGCTCAGGAACAAGCTGTTCGAACCGTTCTTCACAACCAAAAAGCTAGGTCAGGGGAACGGACTAGGATTGTCTCTAAGTCGCACGAACCTCCGACGATGGGGGGGCGATCTGGAGTTGGCCAAGACCCAGGGCGAAGGCGCCACTTTCATCCTCACCGTACCGAAAGTCGGTAAATAGGATATGCATGTGGTCACCAGGAAGGGACTTGAATGGAAGTAACTAGAGCGAAGATTCTTCTCCTTGAAGACGATCCGGAGATGCGTTCCATCCTGGAACAGATCCTGAGCTATCAGGACTACGACGTGACGGCCGTCGAAACCGGCTTCCAAGCGATCGAGGCGGCGAAGACCAACAACTTCGACCTGATCGTGGCCGACGTCCGCGTGGATGGTCCGGACGGAATCGAGGTCCTCAGCGAAGCCCGGAAAGACCAACCGGAGGTGGGCACGCTCCTGGTTTCCGGCTACTCCTCTCTGGAAGACGACGCTCGAGCGGAAAAAGTGGGGGTCGGTGGCTTTTTGAGAAAGCCGTTCGAGACCCAACGCTTCCTAGAACTCGTTCAACAGCAGCTTCATAAGCGACGCAAGAAAGAGAAAGAGCGCAACGTCGAGCAAGAGGGCACCAACGTCATGATGACGCTGGTCAACGCTCTCTGCCAGGCTTACAGCACCACCCCCCAGCCCGGCCAGCCCGAAAAAGTCAGTAAGGCTCGGGAGGTCGCCACCAAGCTTGGAGTCGCTTCGGGACTTGAGGGTTCGGTCTTGAATCAGGTTTCGGCAGCGGCCGTGCTGGCCGTCCTCCCCGAAAAGATCGTGGGCGATCTGAGGCAATCCCTGGTGGAAACGACCAGTCAGATAGATTCGCTTTCGGAAGCCCTGGCCAACTTCGAAAGGCCCAACGACGACGATCCTCGCCCTCCTTTGGAAGCTCGTATCGTCAGGTTCGTCAAAGCCGTCCTGGACGAAAAAGACCTGGACAAGGCCGGTTTGGATAAAGAACTCCTGGTTCTCTACCGTTCGGAGTCCACTCCCAGCGCCGCGAAATCCGGAAACAAGGACAATCAACAGCCGGGTCAGAGTCAGAGCTTTCTGGCCATCGCTCAAGCTCTGGAGCGAGCCGGCGATGTCAACGGCGCCGCCGCGGCCTACAAAGAGTTGCTGGCGGCCAAGCCGGAGGGCGAAGCGGTGGTAGAGGCCCAACTCGGTCTGGCTCGACTGGCCGTGCTGCGGAAAAAGGGAGACGAAACTCGCCACTGGGTCTCCAAGGCCACCGAGGTGGCGGCATCGGTGGGACGTTTTCGCTCTTGTCTCACCGACTACTACGGCGGTCTGCTGCTGCGACAGGTGGGCGACAAGGACGCCAAGCGACTGCTCCGCCGGGCCGTTCCTTCTCTCATTAAGTTCGGATTTTCCGACGCCGTGGCTCTGTCGGCCGTGGCCTTGATCGCCGAGGGCGAGAAGGTCGACCAGGAAAGATGGAAATCGATCGGCCGCCGGCTTCTCTCACCGTCTCTCAGTCGGGACATCCAGAAACACGCCATGTGGTTTATTCCGGCCCTGCTGGAAACCCTGACCAACCACCCGCTGCCCGGCTTTCTTAGCCGGTTTATCAACCATCTTCCCAGGCTGTTCACCAAGATGCTGGAAGACCAACTCCTGGAATCGAACGATCGCTTGAGACTGGTGCGGCTTCTGGGCGAAGAGGAGTCGCAACTCCCCGAATCGGTCTGGAAGCTTCTCACTCAGGACAATAGCCAGGAAGTTCGCGATATCGCCAAGAGCCTGAAAGTGCGAGTGGAGGCCGTGGCTGCGCCCTCGCTTATCAGGCTCTCTTCCCTGGGACCGTTCGAAGTGCAATGCGGCGGAGAAACGATCCCCGACCGCACCTGGAGAACCCAACGGACACGCTATCTGTTTGCCTACCTGGGCTACGAATGGGGCCGGCAGGTACACGAGGAGATCCTGCTGGACGCTCTTTGGACCGACAACGAGACTCCGGACAAGAAAGGTCTCTACTGGAGCACCTCGGCGATCCGTCGTATCTTCAAAGGTCTGGGTTTTCAGTCGGAAGTGGTGGAACGTGTCGGAGAGACCCTCCGGGCCAACCCCAACGTCTCGATCTGGCACGATGTGAACATTCTCGAGGGACACTTCGCGGCCGCCCAGCAGGCCACCGACAAAGGCGAAGCCGACCGGGCCAAGTCCGAACTGCAGGCAGCCCTCGAGATCTATCGTGGTCCTTATCTGGAAGGCTGCTATCTGGATTGGGCCTTGCGTCGACGTCAAGATCTGGAGCGTCAGACCGCCGACGGTGCTCTTCAGCTTGCCGAACTACACTTCAAGTCAGGCGATCACAAAGAAGCCGTGGAGGCTGCTCGAAAGACGCTCACTCTGGAGCCTGCGCGTCAGGAAGCTCACCTGCTGGCCATGAAGGCGCTGATGGAGGGCGGGAGACCGGAAGCGGCCATCGATCAGTATCACGAGTGCGAAAAGCTGCTCCGGCAGCACTACGATACTGAGCCGGAAACTGTGATGATCGAGTATTTTCACCGGGCCAAGCTACTGATGTGAAGGGCCTCCGCTCATCCGCGGAAACGGCCGTCAGCTAGAATGAAACCCACGTCCGTATGAGCCTCGTTTCCTTGTAAGAGCGACTGGGCCAGGCTCTCTTCCTTTCTCTCGGCCTGGACCACTTCTCTCACGTCGCCGATAACTTGGGCGCCGGACACGATCCCTATAGCAATTCCCAGAGGAAACAACGGTGTGGCGAGCAGCGCCGCTCCTAATGCCAGGCCCGCCAGATGGCCCAATCCTCTATCTCGCTGTTGCCCGGTCTGTTCCGCGGCCTCCAGATAACAGTTAGCTTTGTTGACGTAGGTCTCACCTTGCGCGCTGTCGATTCGCAGGGCCAGAATGTCTTTCTGCTCCGGGTGCGCCGCGCGCAACTCCGCCGGCGACCCATGAGAGCGGCCGGTCGGAAGGCCCCTCTGATCGACGGGGAAGTAAACCTGTTTCTGTGCTGTCTTGATGGCGTTCATCCGACCCTCCAAGGTGATATTCTTACGTTCATCCTAGGGCTCGGAGCTTTTACAAACCTTTAAAAGAGATTGAACTTCCATACGAAGATGTTAACTTTCGCAAGCACGGAGCTATTGCCATTCTCGACATTTCATGTTAACGTGACTAACATCAAATCAGAAAGTACATATGTCGACTCGATCGTACACCCAAAAACGTAGAGCTAAGACTACCGAAGCCACTGGGGAACGTATCGTGGATTCTTTCCTGAATCGGCTCCTGAAGCACTGGTATGACGAGATCACCTTAAAGGAGGTGGCCGCGGATGCCGGTGTTACGGTTCAGACCTTGGTGCGGCGTTTCGGTGGGAAGGGAGGCCTGTTGAAGGAGGCCGTCGCTAAGCTGGCCGGTGAAATCAACGACCAGCGAGTGACGAGCTACGAGGATCCCGTGGTGCTAGTCGAGAGTCTCCTCGACGACTACGAACGAACAGGAGATGCGGTACTACGACTCTTGGCCCTCGAGCATCGCCACGAGGATCTTGCGGATCTGCTGGACTTTGGACGTTCGCAACACCGTGAATGGGTCGTCCGTACCTTCCCCGGGCCGCTTGACCGAGAGGCTCTCGACATCCTGGTCGTAGCCACCGACGTTTACACCTGGAAGCTCTTGTGCCGCGACATGGGACGCGAGCGCGAGCAGTATCGCGATATTGTGATCGGACTGATTGATAGAGTTCTTGCCGAGCAAGGAGAGGAAACAACATGAACTATCTCTTCACGACCTGGGAAGGCGGGGGAAACGTCACTCCAGCTTTGGAAGCCGCGCGCCGTTTGCTCGCCCGAGGCCACCGAGTTCGAGTCATCAGCGAGGCCTGCAATCGTCCGGAAGCAGAGGCCGCCGGAGCGAACTTCTTGTCCTGGCGCCGGGCGCCCAGCCGTAGCGATCGGACTCGCCATAGTCAAACGTTCAAAGACTGGGCCGCCGAGAGCCCTCAAGAAGGCTTGCTCACTGTCATTCGTGACGTCTGGTGTGGACCTGCACTGGCCTACGCTCAGGATGTGGTGGAAGAGCTAGAACGAGAACCCGCCGACCTGGTCGTTACATGCGAAGCGCTCTTCGGAGTTATGGCGGGCTGCCAAAGCGTGGGTCAGAGTTTTGCTATCCTCAGTCCCAATATCAGTCTTCGCCCGCTGCCTGGAATTCCGCCGTTGGGGCCGGGGCTTCCACCCGCGCAAAACGAGCAAGAGGCTGCGATGCACGCCGGGATCGCGGTGGCTGTGGCCTCCATGTTCGACTCGGGCCTGCCGGCTCTCAATGAGGCCCGGGCCAGTTTGGGGCTGGAAGCTCTCGAACATCTGGTCGACCAATTCGATGAAGCGTCGATCGAGCTTTTGGCTACCAGTCCGGCGTTCGATTTTCCCACCGATAGCTTGCCTCCGAAAGTTCGCTACGTCGGGCCGATCTTGGCCGATCCGCTTTGGACAGAAAGTTGGGAGTCTCCCTGGCCGGCGAGCGATCAAAGACCTCTCGCACTGGTGGCCTTTTCTACAACCTTCCAAAACCACACGGAACTGATGCAGACTCTTGTCGACGCGCTCTCGGAGCTACCCGTTCGGGTCCTGGTGACCCTGGGAGGTCCGTTGGAGTCCGGAGACATCCGCGCTGCTTCGAACTGCCATATCGTCGAGAGCGCTCCTCACAGCCAAGTCATGAAAGAGGCTTCCCTTATTATCACCCACGGAGGTCATGGAACAGTGATCAAAGGGTTGGCTAGCCAAACCCCTATGCTGCTGCTGCCTCATGGCCGGGACCAGAACGACAATGCCGTCCGTGTGGTGGCTCGGGGCGCGGGGCTCTCTTTAGAGAAAAATGCCGCCAAAAATGCGATTCAAGCGGCCTGCCGTCGCCTGCTAGAGGAGCCGGAGTTCTTGGCGGCGGCCCAACAACTGGGGGCTCTTGTGGCGGAACATGCTGCTCAAAGCAGCGTGGTTGAAGAGCTGGAAGAGGCCGCCCGTCAAGCAGGAAATAGGGAGGCTCGCGCTATCGGGCATTGCTAGAGGTCTGGCCGGACCTCTAGGCATCGTGACATCTATTTCTAGTTCGCGCCCTGACACTGTCCTCTTTTGCCGATGCGAGAGCTGTATTCAGACAGCCGTGACACTCTTCTCCTCTCCTTCACCACCATCTAGTTTCTTGAGGTTTTCCAATGCGTTATCATGCCCTTGCAGTTTTTCTTACTTGTTTTCTCACTTGTCTTCTCGCCGGTTGCGGCGGGTCGAGTGGTAACGGAACTTTTGTCAACAATCTCACACCCAACGGTCCTGAAGTTCAGGTGCCCGCCGGCGTTTCCACCGGAAGCGTGCTTCTGAGCACGACCTTGCAGCCGGCAGCTCAAGGGCAACAGACTGTCACGCACAGCAGTCAAGTTGTGCCGGCTGAGGTAACCCATTTTCGGACCACGGCTGTCGATTCGGATGGCGCGCTGGTCTTTGGACCCGAAGTGGTGGTGAAGGCTGCCTCGGTCACCTTCGAAGGGGTGCCGACGACGGCGGTTCGTTTTCGAATTGAACTGCTGACGGCTGACGAGATGGTGTTAGGCACTTTCTCTCAACCGATCACGATTCGGGCTCAAGAGCTCATCGAAGTGAAGAATCCGACCTACACCTTCATTGCTCTCGTCGGTGAGACGGGAGTCACGGGCCCGACCGGACCTCAGGGTGAGACCGGACCCAAAATCTCTCGTGTCTCGGTGGCGTCCGATGGAACTCAGGGAGATTTTCAAAGTCTGAGTCCTTCTATCTCAGCCGATGGCCGCTATATCGCCTTTCAAGCTTCCGCTAGGAATCTGGTGAGCGGCGATACAAACGGTAAACAGGATGTCTTCGTCCACGACCGGCAGACCTCGTCCACGAGCCGTGTCTCGGTGGCCTCCGATGGCACTCAGGGAAACGATCATAGTGAGTCAGCTTCTATCTCAGCCGATGGCCGCTATATCGCTTTTCATTCTATTGCTAGGAACCTTGTGAGCGGCGATACGAACGGTCTCCCCGATATCTTCGTCCACGACCGGGACACCTCCACCACAAGCCGCGTCTCGGTGGCCTCCGATGGCACCCAGGGGGATGGTAGTAGCTTGGAGCCTTCGATCTCCGCGGACGGCCGCTATGTCGTTTTTCATTCCCATTCTACGAACCTTGTGAGCGGGGACACGAATAGTAACCCGGACGTCTTCGTTCATGACCGGCAGACCTCCACCACTAGCCGCGTCTCGGTGGCATCCGATGGCACTCAAGGGAACGGCCTTAGCCAGGCCTCTTCGCTCTCCGCGGACGGCCGCTATGTCGTTTTTCAATCTGTTGCCAACAACCTTGTGCTCAGCGACACGAACAATAACGCGGATATCTTCGTCCATGATCGGCAGAGCTTGTCCACAATTCTCGTCTCGGTGGCGTCCGATGGAACACAAGGGAACAGTTTTAGTACGACGCCTTCGATCTCCGCGGACGGCCGATATGTCTCCTTTGGGTCCAATGCTAGCAATCTTGTGAGCGGAGACACAAACGATTTGACTGATGTCTTTGTCCACGACCTGCAGACCTCGGCCACAACTCTTGTCTCAGTGGCATCCGATGGCACCCAAGGCCGCGATATCAGCCAGACCTCTTCGATCTCCGCGGACGGCCGCTATGTCTTCTTTAATTCCAGTGCTACGAACCTTGTGAGCGGGGACACGAATGGTTTCACTGATGTCTTTGTCCACGACCGCCAGACCTCGGTCACAACTCTTGTCTCGGTGGCAACCGATGGAACTCAAGGGGGGGGCGCTAGCAGTGGTGTCTTCGTCTCCGCGGACGGCCGTTATGTCGCTTTTCATTCTGAGGCTACGAACTTTGTGAGCGGGGACACGAACGATGCCCGGGATATCTTCATTACCCGTGGCCCACTTGCTCCCTAAGACCGCCAAGGTTTACACGTTGTTTACAAACAAAGCCTTTACCATCGCTTGTTCGGGGGGATAAAAGCCTCAGAACACACTCCTCGATTTGTATAGAGCCTCCCCGAATTTTCGGGGAGTTTTTTTTTATCTCAAGCTACCGGGCTTTTCATTGGGCTGACATCGCTCGGTCCTGAACTCGCTCGACAATTTCTTCCAGAAAAGACCGTTTCCCGACTCGATCCACTGTCTCACCTTCCAGCGGGTCGTAGCCGTGATACTCGGTGAGAATGTCGTAGATCTCCGGGGACGCCTTTTGCAGGCGCTCGGGGTTGAAATGGAAATCCGTATTGACACCCGGATAGGACTCCCCTCCGAAATTGTTATTGAGAGGGATCGATTTGAAATAGTCCTGAACGCGGTCGCTCTTGAATTCGGACTCGAACGTTTCTCTGAACTCCTCGGGAAAGTCTTGGGGGAAGTTCTGTCCTTTGGTCCATTTGTGGTCGCTCGTCGCCGCCTGGACGACGTGACTGAATTCATGGGTGAAAAGATTCTCGCCGTACACCCTGCGCAACAAGACTTAAGTATTGAACTCTGAAAGGTGCATACAGCAGCCTTTAGAACATCTCGTGATGCTTTGTTCTGCTCGTGTTTCTTTCTTGGTTCTCCTTCTCATCGCCCTGTTCTTGCCGGGCTGCAGCGGCTCCAGTGGTGGTAGCGTAGCCTCGGCGCCTCCTCAGCGGGCGCCGCAGTTTGCCACGATTCGCATCAGTCAGGTGCTGCTGCGGGCCGTGCCCAGTCAGGTCACCCGAGAACGATTCACCGGATACGACAGTTCGGGGCTGGTCGTCTTTGGACCCGAAGTTCACGACAAAGCCCCCGTCATCACTCTGGAAAGAGTGTCCACCAACGTGACTCGGCTGCAGATTGAGTATCTCCAAGGCGACACCGTGATTGGTCTGGGATCGCTTGCCGTCAGCCTTAC
>Ga0208701_100416_pt1 | contig 10349 bp, 9 predicted proteins | sample DeeseametaMP1482_FD_184188 | JGI IMG/M metagenome (GOLD analysis project Ga0208701, IMG submission 184188) | Marine microbial communities from the Deep Pacific Ocean - MP1482 (SPAdes) | ecosystem: Environmental > Aquatic > Marine > Oceanic | place: South of Fiji, South Pacific Ocean | collected... | reverse complement strand
GAGAATAGTCGAACCACGAAGCCCAGCTTTGCTATTCCCTGCTCTCCGCTAGTTCTGCTGCAACGGGCAAATTCTCCCAGAAAGTCATCAATTGTCCCAGGCCCGCATCAAGTGGGTTTAAGGGTCCAGGTCTAGCCGGGTGGGGCGGGAGCCTTCAAGCCGTGACGCCGGAGGGCTTCGGCACGAGCTGAGGCGCCTCTTTTTTGACCAGGGGGGTTCCTGTCGCCCTTTTTCGGCTCTTCAGGAGTTCGGCCAGATATCTGGCGTCGTCTCTGATGCCCCTTAGAAACTGGCTCCGGATGTTGCGCGAGTTTTCGTAGCCCATAAAGAAAAGGTCCTGGTGTTCCGTCGATTCGAGTTTGGAAACCTCCGGCTTGTTGCCGTCCAACAGGGGCCATAGATGGGACAGAGCGGCTCGGTATCCGGTGCAGAAAAGGATGACTTCGAAGCTCTCGGAGGTGCCGTCCTCAAACTCCACTTCGCGACCCCGAATCTCCTTGATATTGGGGTGGGTCGGCACGATGCCCCGGTCCAGGAGCGATTTTTGGAAGCCTCGTCTGAGCCTCGGCATGAGTCCTGGTGGCTTGGGTGCGTTGATCTTGGCTGCGATGTGCTCCCAGGCCATATTGAAGGGAGAGAGCAGTGCTTCTTCGACCGGAGAAGGCCAATACTTGATCTCCTCGCGGTGGCTGATATGGATCTCATGACCCATTTTGTGAAGCTCTTCCATCAGTTCCCCTGCCGAGAGGCGGCAGCCCACGATGAGGATTTTGCCGGTGGGTTTCCCCAGCCTGTCGCTGATCGTGGTGGGGTAGCGGTATTGGGCGGAGTGCAGCTGAATCAGGTCGCTCTCTTCCAAGCCTGGAAAGTCTGGAATAAACGGGTTGGAGTAGTAGCCGGTGGCGTTGACCAGCACTTCGCAGGAGAACATGCCCCTGTCGGTTTCCACTTCGTATCCCCGGTCCGTCTTGCGGGCCGAGAGGACTATCGTGTTGGACTGGACCGCCAGCTCATGTTGGTTTCGATATTCGGAAAGATAGCGGGCGTACTCACTCCGAGTGGTACGGGCGAAGAGTTTGGTGACGGGGACGGGGCTGCCGTGGAGGACGTTGTTGACCCAGGGACCGTATTCGGTGGAGTCTGTCATGGAGTAGAATGTACTTCCGACCTCGGAAGATTTGTCCAAAATGAGGTAAGAAAGACCGCGCTGGGAGAGCTCGTAGCCCAGGGAAAGACCCGCCGGCCCGGCTCCAAGTATGAGAATCGGTACATTGGTCATTCCGACACCCCGTCCATGTGCCCGTCGATTATGTCGACTTCGAGAACTGCTCCAGCCGAACATTCAAGCGCCCTCAGATTAGACCGAATGCCTTGTTGGGGTCAAGGGCCAAAAGACCTAGACCGGCCCAGAAGCTCTAGGACACGCTCTAGATTAGAGCTTTCAGGCCAGGAGAATCCCTACCGAGATCGTAACCTTCCGGCCTTTCATTTTTTCTCAAGGTGGTCGTTGTGAATAGTAAGCTTGGAATCATTGGAGTCCCTCTGGACCTGGGCGGCAACCATCGCGGCGTGGATATGGGTCCTTACGCGGTTCGCCACGCGGGGCTCATGGAGCGGCTGCGCAAGGCCGGTTTCGAGGTGCGAGATTTCGGCAACATCGATGTCCCTGTTCGAGGTGAGCTTGAGCGAGGAGATCGAAGCGCTCGCTACCTTAAAGAGATTACTCGCGTCTCCAAGGTGCTGTGCGAGCGAGTGAAGACGATGCTGGAAGACGGCTTTACGCCTATTACCGTGGGTGGAGATCACTCGGTGGCGCTGGGGAGTGTGGCGGGCGTGACGGCCTACCGCAAGGAGCACGACCTGGGCCCCATCGGTTTGATGTGGGTGGATGCCCACGGCGACCTCAACACACCGGAGTCTTCCCCCACCGGTAATATCCACGGCATGCCCGCCGCTGTTGCCCTGGGCAAAGGGCCGGACGAGCTCGTGAATCTGGGCTTTGAGGGGCCGAAGGTGGAGATGGAGAAGCTGGTCCAGATCGGACTGCGAGATCTCGACCCCTTCGAAACATCGCTGCTGAGCAAAGGCATCATCAATTTCTACGCCATGAGCGAGATCGACGCCTACGGGATTCACGACGTCACCATGGCCGCTCTGGAAAAGGCCACCGGCAACTTTACCCACCCCATCCACTTGAGCTTCGACCTGGATGCCCTGGACCCTAAGGAAGCGCCCGGGGTGGGCACGCCGGTGGAGGGAGGTCTTACCTATCGAGAAGCTCACCTACTCACGGAATTGCTGGCCTCGGCCCGGCTCCAGGACGGCTCTCCCGTGGTGGCGAGCCTCGACCTGGTGGAGGTTAATCCGATACTGGACCATCGCAATCGGACCGCCGACATGGCGGTCAGTATCGCGATCTCGGTGTTGAGAGAGAGACCGCTTCGCCTCAGGCCACTCCATTAACCCACTCTAGGGCATCGGCCCGACGTAAGTCGCCTTGGGGCGAATCAGTCTCCCGCCGGCTCTTTGCTCTCGATAGTGAGCCATCCAGCCCAGAATCCTCCCGGTCGCAAAGAGCGGCGTGAACCACTCGCGTTGGAACCCGATTTCTTGAAGTAGAACGGAAGTGTAGAACTCCACGTTGGTTTGCAAAGACCGATCTGGCTTATGAACCGCTAGGGCTTCCAGGGCGGCTCGCTCCACTTTTTCCGCATGATCGAGATAGGAGCTTGTGCCCATACGAGAGACGGCACCCTTCAGCACCGCCGCGCGAGGATCGCGGGTGCGATAGACGCGATGTCCGAAGCCCATGAGCCTCTCGCCCTTGGCTAGCTTTGTCCGGAGGTGTCCAACTTTGTCTGAGACATCACGGAGTTCGTCCAGCATATCCAGTACCGGACCCGGTGCACCGCCGTGAAGCGGTCCGCTGAGCGCGCTCAGACCGGCCAGCGCCGCGGAGACGGGTCGAGCACCGGTGGACGCGACCACTCGGCAGGCGAAGGTCGAGGCGTTCATTCCGTGCTCGCAGACGGTCACCAGATAGGTGTTGACGGCTTGGGACAGTCGGTCTTCCGAAGTGTTCTGATAGAAAAGGCGGACCAGATCTTGGGACACGGAGAGAGAGGGATCGGGGGGAGCTAGCTCCGCTCCGTTTCGACAAGCAGCCAGCAGGACGGGGAAGGCCGCTATCAGCTCTTGTTCACTGGTCTGGTCGGGTAGGGAGGCCAGCGCGAGCCGGAGCGCTTGCATAGGTTCGAGGTTCGGCAAGACGGAAAGGACCGGCTTGAGTTTCCGATAGATGTTGAGACGAAGAGGACCTAAAGGCGCGCCTTGGGGCAGCAGGTTGCGATAGACATCCTCGAACTCCAATCTGGAAAGGTCTTCCAGGGCGGTTCCGTTGATGATGAGGCGACCGTTCGCTCCGTCCACCAAACTGAGGTTGGTTTCGGCCACGGTCACGTTCTCCAGGCCGTTTGAGACAGTTTCTTTAGCAATCATTCTTCTATTTAGGAGTCTGAGATAAAGGTCGTCAACATTGATTGTAAAATCAATATGTGGATGACAGGTTATCTTTCCGCCAAACAGGCTTCCCAGAAGCTTGGAGTCTCGCTCTCCACGCTTTACGCATACGTTTCCCGAGGGCTTATTCGCTCTGAACCGGATACGGTCAAACGACGTCGTCGCTACCGAGCAGAGGATGTGGAGAAGCTCCTGGCGCGCAAATCCGGCGATCCGGACAAGCAGTTAGCCCAGGCTCTCAGCTGGGGCGAGCCGGTCTGCGAATCGCATCTGACTTTGATCGAAGACGGAGAGCTTTACTACCGGGGGCGTTGGGTGAAAGAGTTGGTCCGTCAGGCTACTTTCGAGGATGTTATCGAGATCCTGTGGGAAGGTTATGAGAGAGTGGACCCTCTCGAACTTTCCGGTGAGGAGCCGGAATTGGAGCCCTTGAATCGGTTTGCCGTGACCCTCGCGCGATGCGCCCAGCGTGACCTCGAGGCCTGCGACATCCGGCCCGCCACGGTGCGGCGAACGGGGGCTCGCATTCTGAGCACGCTCTTTTCCACGGTTTGTCGTTGGAGAGCGGACGAGTCTCTGGCCGGCTCCCTGGCCGCGGAGTGGGGGTTGAAGAAGAAGTCGATTCTAGATGCCGCTTTGATTTTGTGTGCCGACCACGAGTTGAACACCTCGGCTTTTACGGCCCGTTGCGTGGCTTCGGCGGGCGCTTCTCCGTACGGCGTGGTGCAGGCCGGACTGGCGGCTCTGGGAGGTTTCCGGCACGGGGCACACACCTTTAGAGTGGAGGCGCTGTTTAGAGAGGTCGAGGCTCTGGGGGCGCAACGGGCGGTGGAATCTTATCTAAGAAGAGGAGACGAACTGCCCGGGTTTCGTCATCAACTCTATCCCGATGGCGATCCCAGAGGGCGCGATCTTTTGGCTTTGCTAGACCCCATGCCGCCGACAGCCGAAGAGCTTGTGGAAGTCGCCGGCGCCATGAATCAGGGCCGTCCCAACGTCGATTTCGCGCTGGTGACGCTGGCTCTGAGCCTGCAGCGACCGCCCGGAGCCGCTCTGACTCTCTTCGCTCTGGGCCGATGTGTGGGGTGGATCGCCCACGCCTTAGAGCAGTACGGCACCGGCAAGTTGATACGACCGAGGGCTCGCTACGTTGGGCAGCTACCGGGTTGCTTGTGAGGCACGGAGAAAGTCGTCCAGAGTGGCAATATTGCGGTCGATGTTACGACCCATGCGAAAGAGGTAAGGGCGACCCCTTCTGCTTAATGCGATGGCGCTTCTCAGTCGTGACGCCATCACCAGCGAGTGTCTTGCCAAGCCGGAAAGACGATTGCGAAACAGAAACTCAACTCCCTGAAAAATGCCCATGCCGATGACAAGGTCGCGGACCAGAAATCGAAAGAGAGCGAGTCTCGTGGTCGGTTCAATCCTGGAGGTCCCACCGGAATGCCTCACCCCCACGAGAATGGGGCCGGGGGGCAGTGGGGCGCGTTCGAGTTTGCCCTCAAAGAAATCAAGATCGATCAGAGTCTTGGGATCGAACTCCATGCGGCTGACCTTCCGTAGATGTCTCTCAGGCACGTTGGCGGGAGGCTTGCCCTTGCAGCCGAGGCAGAGTGGAAAGGGATAGATATCGCCGTCGACACCGACCAGCGGGGAGTCTTCACTGATCAGACCGTAGGGCTCCTTCGAGAGGAGATGGAACGTGGTGGTACTTTTTCCGCCACCGGACGGACACAACAACAGGGCCGCCTCTCCCGCACAAGAGAAGGAGGCCGCGTGGAGTCGATGGAGGCCGCGTTTGTCCAGATAGAGACCGACTTTGGAAAGGATATAGAGATAGAAGACTTCGCGCAGGAGATCGATACTCTCACTGCTGACAACGGCCGTCTTGTGGTCCTCTATCAGCAGAGCCTCTCCGAAGTAGTCGTAGTAGGTCTGAGACCCGTGTTTGTACCTGATGTTGCGTGGCCCGATGTAGGAGGCCTCGCAGTCCGGCAAGAGATGGAAGTCCGGAGGACGATGGTGGGCCTCCAAATGGAGATCGATGCGGTCAGTGGTGGGAGTGAGGAAGAATGAAAAGTCGCGGCAGAGATGGTCGACCACCCGCTCGTGGGAACGGCCGATCTCCACGACGTAGCCGTAGAAGTTGAGAAGGCAGGGTTTCACTGGCAGAACGATTTCCTTGGTCGAGCCGGTAGAACCTCTACGCTCAAGCGCCTGTCACGGGTGAGGAATCTCCGAGTTTCCGAAGAAACGCCTTGCGTGACGACAGGAGACCATTTGATGACAAGCTCTAGAGAACCGATTTTTCTTGAAGCCAAGATGGTGCCCCGAGTGTGGGGTGGAGAGAGGCTGGCCGAAGAGTTTGGGAGGGAGCTTCCTCCTGAGCCGATCGGGGAGAGCTGGGAGATTCACGGCGATCTGACGGTGAAGGGGACCGACAAGACTCTCGACCAGTTGGTGGAGGAGCGAGGGGAAGCTCTGCTCGGCACGAGAGTGGACGGTTCGGCTGGATTTCCTCTCCTCACGAAATGGCTGGATTGCAAAGCCTGGCTCTCGGTGCAGGTGCATCCGGACGATGAACTGGCCAGAGAGTTTACCGGTGACCCGAAAGCGCGTGGTAAAACCGAAGCCTGGTATGTGCATAAAGCGGACGAAAACGCCGAGTTGATCCACGGTCTTTCCGACGGCGTGAGTGCTGAACAGATATCAGGGGCCGAGGGCGAGGCGATCCTGCCCCTGCTCTCTCGCTTTCGACCGAACTCAGGCCAGCTGCTGTTCACTCCGGCCGGCGAAGTTCACGCTTTAGGTCCGGGCAATCTGATCTACGAGGTCCAGCAGAGTTGTGATCTCACCTATCGATTCTACGATTGGGGCCGCGACCGCGAGATCCATCCGGATAAAGCCGCTCAGTGTGTTAAGCGAAGCCGTCCCACGACCGCTCAGGTCTCTGAGAGCCTTCTCAGTTGTCCTTATTTCCAGATGGAGCTCGTTGAGGGGCCGATGCGTTGGGAGGTGGGACCGGAGTCTTTCCAGATTCTGGCTACCACCACGGAAGCGAGATTGGAGTGGGATGGTAAGGTCGTCACTCTCCCGTCCGGACAATCGGTTTTGCTACCTGCGGGTTTGGGCTCGGTGGAAGTCACGGGCAATTTCTTGAGAGTAGGTGTCCCGTGATTTTTGTGATTATGGCAGGGGGTGCCGGGACGAGATTCTGGCCACTCAGCACCGAAGAGCGACCCAAGCAGTTTTTGGCCTTGACGGGCGATCGAACACTCTTGCAGATGAGCTACGATCGAGTGGCCGGACTGGCATCTCCCGAGAAGGTCTTCGTACTGACCAGTGCCGCCTACACCGATCTGGTGAGAGAGCAGTTGCCTGAATTGCCGCACGAGAATGTGGTCGGGGAGCCTTGTCGTCGAGACACGGCGGCTGCCGTTGCTCTGGCGGCGCTGCTCGTGGAGGACCGCTATCCGGGAGAAACGATGGTCGTGCTCACCGCCGACCACGTGATTGAACCGGTGGAGCAGTTTCATCTGGCGCTGCGAGAGGCCGCCGCGGGATGTGGCGGCGGGCGCCTTTATACCTTGGGCATAAAGCCCACCTTCGCGGCCACTCAGTTTGGATATCTGGAGATGGGAGAGCAACTCGAACACGGCACACTCTCCCACTTCCAGCTTCGTCGCTTCAAGGAGAAGCCCGATCTGGAGACGGCGGAGAGTTTTCTGGAGGCCGGCAACTTCTATTGGAACAGTGGGATGTTTGTTTGGAAGACATCCGATATTCTAGCCGAGTTTCAAACTCATCTCCCTCGTCATATTGAAGTCCTACAGCCTGTGATTTCTCAGGTCGACAGCGACGATTTTGAAGAGGCTTTCGCGCGTCTTGAGCCGACTTCGGTGGACTTTGCGATCCTGGAGAAAGCCGCCAATATCGGAGCCGTGGTTCCCCGGATCGAGTGGGACGACGTGGGCGGCTGGCTGGCCGCGGAGCGCTATCTCCGTTCCGACGGCCGGGGTAACGCTCTGAAGGGTCGAGTGCTTTGCGAAGGCGGTCGAGACAACACGGTCTTTGTGGAGGAGCAAGGCGAGGAGGTCATGTTACTCGGCGTAAGTGATCTGGTGGTCGTTCGATCTGGTGGAAGAACCCTGGTGGCTCACAAGGATAGTCTCGACGAGCTGAAATCGTCTCTGTCCAAACTCCAAGAAATGGGTTGATGTCGTGCTGGAGGTGGTCTTTCCGGACACGTCGCGCCTGGAGAATGAGAGGCTCTGTTTCGCCACCTCCGAGGCCCATCTGTTCGAAGGACGTTTTACCCGTCCGGCCTTAGCCGCCGACCTCCTCTTGTCGCTAGCCCAGGTCGTCGGCTCTCGCTTCTATACTCCGCCTGCCATGGTCGCTCGATTGGTCAGAGAGTCCGACCCCGTCATCACCTGCGGCCTAGAACAGATGCGTTGGGAGGGGTTCTCCTCTTGTTGTAGTGTCTACGCCAGAGTGGATATGGAGAAGGGCGCTCTGGAAGGCTCGCTGATCTCTTGCGGAACCACCAATGTGGATTTCGGAGGCGAGTTTCGCTCTGCTCTGGCTCGAGCCCGAACTCTTTCGAACTGCGGGATCTCGGTGGGCCGGGACTATCTCCAGGTAAGCGCGGAGGAACAGGTGACGGAGAGGAGAGTGAAGCTCCCCCGGCGCTGGCTTCAGGGTTTCGTCGAGGCTCAGTACCACCAGTTGAGTATGCAGCCGTTTGCCGAACTCTCGGCCCTCGAATTTCGTCGTTTCGTGCAGTCTTTGCCCTCCACCGCGAGTCGTTCGAACGGATTTCTGCAAAAGCTCGGAAAGGGCGTCAGACTAGGTTTCCGCGAGGTGCGGAACAGTCTGCTCTTGAGTGGCTGGGACAGACTGAAGGTGATGCAGAGACTCCTTCAGCATTCAGGGAAGGTGCGAATATTCGGGAATTCGGGCGGCGCCACAGCCTGGCAGATGGAGGTTCCGGATGGAGTTTTTACACTCGTTCTGAGCCCCAGTCGTAGCCGTGGTTTCTCCGGAGAAGGTCAGGCTCTCTACGCCTTGAGCTTTGACTCCGATCGGGAGCTTGAGGAGAAGCTGGTCGGGGCGCTCGGTTGGGACACTCCCAAGACAGTCTCCGAACTGGCTTCGAGGATGGAGCGCGGCGAAGAGGAGGCGGAAAGAGCGCTGGCCCGACTTTCAGCTCGCGGAGAGCTCGGCTACGACCTGAAACGCGAAGGGTTCTATCGGCGCGACCTTCCTTTCACTCCGCCGGACCTGGAGTCGCTTCATCCCCGCCTGAAGTCGGCCCGAGGTCTGCTCGATTTTGTCCGCTTTGAGGGGGGGCGAGCGATGGTAGAGAGCGGTGATACCACCTATGTGGTCAGTTGGACGGAGGGCGAGGCGAGCTGCAACTGCCCATGGTTCAGCGGTCACTCACTCGATCGTGGGCCTTGCAAACACATCCTGGCTGCTCAGTGGAGTCTCCGGAGATGATGTTGGAAGAAGCTATCCGCACCGACCCGGAGCGGGTCGCGGCGCTGCTGTCGGGGTGTTCGGAAGAGGAGCGCAGGGAATTGGCTCCCGTGGCCCTGGCCTGGTACAAGAAATGGTGGGGAGACTTTGCCTCGGAGATCGACGGGGTTCCACGACAGACCCTGAATACCACGGTGACTCTAGCTGTCTTGGGTACCGCCAATCTCGCTCAGATCAAGAAATACAAGGTTTTCGGACACTATGACGACGAGCTCTGTATGAGGGTCCTGGAGGAGAGGAAGCCCGCATGGCTCGAGGCCTGGGCCTTGTGGATGTTGGAGGAAGTGCCCGCTCGTTGGACCTTTATCCGCAAGTTGGAGCGTCGCGGCCTGATTCAGCGGCCGGATACCGATATGTATGTGCTCGGTATGATCAGTGGCCGGCGCATCACACCGCTTGAAACGCTCAGGCAAGATCCTGAGCTACTCCGGGAGATACCTCATCTCTTTAGAGTGGAAGGCGGAGGTGAAAACAGCCTGGCGGCCCATGATAAGTACGCCAAAAAGAGCGGCTGGTCGGAGGCTCTTCTGGAGCTTTCTCAGAGCGGGGAGATATCCAGGGATGAGCTGTTAAACCGCTCCCTTCATGCTCTCTCTCTCGATTTCGGCAGCTTTCGAGCTGGTTGGTTCAGTCGATTTCACGAAGCGCTCAAGCCGACTTTGGCCGAGCGAGCCGCCCGAGCCGACGACTACCTGCGGCTCCTGCAGAGCCGCAACGGACCGACCCAGAGCATGGCCCTGAAAGCGCTGGTCAAGATCGCTCGCAAACACGAGTTGAACTCTGACCACTTGAATGAAGCTCTGCAGAGTGTGTGGGTCAGCTCGACAAAGAGTATCGCCGAGCTTGGAATGAAACTGCTGAGCGGTTTGTCGGAAGAACGGCAGAGAGAGCACTTGACTCAGGCCTTGCTACACCCTGACCAGAGCGTTGTCGAGGCTGCCATGAAAGCCCTTCGGAAGCTGTCTCCGAGCCCGCAAGGCGATTGGCGAAGGCGTTGGCTGGAGATGGCTTCGGAGGTTCCGGCGACCTTGCAAGGGTGGTGGAGCGGCTGGTTGGGGGAGGAGACGGTAGTGGAGCCGGTCGAGAATCGGCCGGAGCCAAGCGGTGCTCCTGAATTTCGTGCTCTGGTCCCCTGTGAATCGGGGGCGGAAGTCTGTCAACTGTAAGCGATGTTTCGCCGCCTAGACTTTTTGTAGATTCGAGGAAGGACTTCTCATGGCGGCGATCAACGCCGATCCATGAGGCAAAATGTCGATAAAGCGGGCTCCGTTTCAGAGCTTTCGCGGTTG
>Ga0208701_100415_pt1 | contig 10458 bp, 4 predicted proteins | sample DeeseametaMP1482_FD_184188 | JGI IMG/M metagenome (GOLD analysis project Ga0208701, IMG submission 184188) | Marine microbial communities from the Deep Pacific Ocean - MP1482 (SPAdes) | ecosystem: Environmental > Aquatic > Marine > Oceanic | place: South of Fiji, South Pacific Ocean | collected... | reverse complement strand
GATCTAGCGGCCCTGGCCGCCTTCGAGTTCGCCATCGGGGGCCTGGTGGTCTTCCTGGCCGGACTCACGGCGGTCGATCTCATGCCGGTAAGAGCTGCGGGGGCGGTCAAGGGTACCATCGGACTGATGAGTTATTTGGGGGCAGCCACTCAGGATTGGGTGTCGGGATTGTTGCTGAAGGCGGGCGAGAGCGAGGTGGCCGGACAGGCGGTCATAAATTTTGATTACGCCTTCGCTTTCTGGATTGGGGCGTCCATACTTTCGATGGTCCTGGCAACGTTTGTCTGGAACATCAAGCCGGAAGACTAAGGCGTGTGGACGCACTATCGTGCAATAAGTTGGGAAGTCTTGTTCTCTATAGTTTTTCATGGCGAGACTTTAACACTTTTGTAATATAACTCTGTTCTCTTCAAACTGAACTTAAAAGAGCCCTGATAGGTTTAATGTATGGCCATTAAAAGTTCAGGAAGTGCACCGAAGCCCGCCGCGCCAAAGCCGGCGGCCCCTAAACCCGCGGCGCCGAAACCGACAAGTTCCGCCCCCGCCCGTTCTTCGGGTTCTTCGGGAAGCTTGAGCACCAAGCCCAAGAGCACTTCAACTACCGGCTCTGCGACAGCTTCCCAAACCGGCACCGACGGCAAGTCGGGTTCTCTTGAGAGTTCCAAGAACGGTAACAGTCTTTCCGAGGAGAAGAGCGCTCAGGACAAGGCTAAAAGCTTTAAGGACAAGTGGCTCGAGTCGCTACACGGGGAAGACAAAAAGGAGACGGGCAAAGACGGTCAGACCGAGGAGAGTTCTCAAAACGAGGAGACCAGGGAGTCGAAATCGACCGAGAAGCTGGGAAGCCAGTTCACCGACCGGATGAAGGAAATCGCCGGTGAGAATCCCGAGCAGCTCGACGCCATCCTGAAGCAGTCTTTCGACAACGCCACACCCGAGCAGTTGGAGAAGATGAAGTCCGATGCCGCCGAAGGCAAACTCTCGGTGCCCGAAAACGTGTCCTTCGTCGAGGCTTCTCAGCTCAACGGTGCGCAGGCTGCTTACGATGCTGAAAACGGCGGTTCTATCATGTTGTCGGAGCAACTGAAGTCCGACCCCGAAGCGGCCCGCAAGGCCTATACCGAAGAGATGGGCCATCACCTGGACGCGCAATACACCAACGGCGACTCCAAGGGAGACGAAGGTCAGATTTTTCAAGAGGGTCTGGACCGGGGAGAAGCCCTTCCGGAGCAGAGAGTTCAAGAGTTACGTGGTCAAGACGATAAGGGTGTCGCCACGGTCGACGGCAAGCAAAAGCAGGTTGAGAATCGTCGCCAAGAATCGGCAGCCCCCGGCGCCGCTGAGGAGCAGCCGAGTTTAGCTCTTCGCTACGAGGGCGCCGAAGACCGGCACACCGAAGCGACTCAAAAGCTGGAGCGGGCCGACGAAACTTTAGACCGCCACAACGACTGGTTCGCGGAGAAGCGAGACGCCACTCATCGCTATAAGGTACCCCATAGTCAGCGTTCTGATTTGAACCGCGCCGAAGGCGACTACAACCAGTTGCTGCGCAACGAGAATCGCACCGAAGCCGAGACGGAGCGGATGGGTCAACTGGGCCGCTACGCCGACCAGTTCTACGGTCGCGGTGGCAACTCGTTCACTTCGCTCGCCAACAAGCAGTACGGTCTGGAGCAGAGCCGTGACAAAGCAAAAGCCGAAGTTACTCAGGCTCAGGACTCGAAGAAAGCACTTCAAGACGAGCTGAAGGCTCTTCCCGGCGAACAACAACAGCAGGTACGAGCCGAATATCAGGAGCGAATCTCCAGTGGGGAGCGAGTGGGCAGCGCTCAGAATCTGTCCGAGCAGCAGCAGAAGCACGTGGACACGCTCAACAACCCGGACGCGAGTTCCGACGAGCGAAGGAAAGCTATCTCTCAGTTGAGGCTGGAAATGACCAGCGGCCGAAACACCGATACCGCGACCGAACCGGCCGTGGCCGACGAGCTGGCCAAGCAGATGCAGGCCGGCGACCAGAGCGCCTACGAGGCTCTCAAGGCGGCGGCCAAACCCGGCCGAGACGGTGAGCCGGTCAATCCGAGGGCTCATCAGTTGCTCCAGAATCTGGAGCTTTCGAAGAGTGAGAAGGCCAACCTCGACCAGCGGATGACCGAGCTTCGTGAGGCCGACGGCATCACCGACCGCAACGACCTGCGGGATCAGTTTCGCAACCGCGGCGCGGCGGCCGACTACATGACGGACAAGATGACCGACTACATCGCCAACCACACTTCCGACGAGCAAACGAACAAAGACTACGACTATCCCACCGGTTTTCAGAATCCTGGAGCCCAGGAGCAGTTTCTCAACGATATGTCCAAGAAGAATCCGGACATTGCCGACAAGGTGGAGATAGCAAAACTGGGTCAGGCCCGAATGGATCTTATGGAGGCTCGAGGGACGAACAGCGATCAGCTACGCGAACAGGCGCACCAGAAGCTTCAGTCGGCTCTCAACGATCCGGAGAAGGCTCCCGCCGTTCGTGACTTCTACGCCGACTACGAAGGCGATGTGAGTCAAGGGGCGAGGTTTCTGAACGACAAGAAAGATTACGACGGTCTGGCCTTGTTGAGCCAGGCTAAGGATACCAGCGGCTACAGTGTCGGAATGGACCACTATCTTGGTCAGGGTGGGCGAAGCGCCGCCGAAGCCGTGCAGCGCCAGTACGAGCACCTCAACGATCGGGGACGAGAGACGGCCGGCAAGTTTTTCGAGAGCCGGCAGTCGGAACTCATGGATTGGGTCGGTGAAGGCGGTGTGGACGGTCTGTCGCAAAGCGTGGCCGACTCCGTCAAGCACACCAAGCCGACCGAGTATGAAGGTAAGGAGTACATCAGCGCGAGTGGTCGCATGGATGCTCTGGCCGAAGCGGGTACCGATCAGTCGCGGGAGGCCCTGGCGAGCCTGGCCGGAGACGAGAGAATGCTCGGGACTCACGAGCATTCGGACAGTATCGGGGAAAAGGCGCTGGAGACCCTGGAAGCCGATCAGGCCGGGCGCGACGATTTCTTCTCCGCTCTTCGTTCCGATGACGACGGAGCAAGGCGGAACGCCCTCCGAGTGGAGCCGACCATCGGTTTCACCTCGACGTACAGCAAAGCCGCGGAGTACACCACCGCCCAGAGAGAAGAGTTCCTGGCCGGTTCGGTGGAGGCCCTCGGTAAAACCAAAGACGCCGAACTGAGACAGAACGCCGTCGAAAACATTCGCGAAGTCGGCATCGATAACGCCAACCAAAACTTCGGTAGTCACGATCCCGCCTCTTTCGAGTCCCGCGCCGAAGCGTACGGTGCTCTGCACTCCCAGGCCGACGGTTTGGACCCGAACAGTGCCGACTTCAAGGAGCTAAGAGGTCTGGCCGACGGGGTAGGGCAGGCGGGACTGTCCGGGACTCCCGAGCAGCTCAACACTCGTCGAGAGGTTCAGGATAAGCTGAACGAAGCCGCCCTGGGCGACGACAACGAGTCGCTGGCCAAATTGGCCGGTGCCACCGACGCGCGGAGTCTGGCCCTGACCGACGCGAGAATGCGCCACTCCGGTGAGGAAGATGGGCTGGTTGGTCGAGTCGGTGAGATGAGGGAAAACGATCCGGCGAGCTACCAGCAGCTGCTTCATGAAACCACCAAGGACCGCGGTTTTCAACAGACCGGAGAGCTGGGCGAATTTCTCAATCAAAAGGCCGAACGTGCGGAAGCTCAAGACTCCAGTTCGACTCTTCCCACGGAGCAGCAACGCGCCGTCCAACAACGGCTCGGTTCCGAATTGACAGAGTCGCTGCAGAACGCGCCGCAGTCGGAAGCGGGGCAGTTGGCGCAGGATGTTCAGCGCACTCAGGAGTTCACCGCCGAGGTGAAAGATTTGGAAACCCAAAGAGAGCAACTACACAAGGCCGGTCGCCACACTTCCGAAGTGGATCGCAAGATCGACCAGGCGACCGAGGAGTACGAGAACTCAAGATTTGATTCGCTCGGCCTGCAAGGCAGAATGGATGCGGTCGAAAGCCTGGGCGATCAGTACGGTGCGATTGAGGAGATCGCCGCTGCTCAAGGGCTGGAGGGGCGTGATTTCGACAACCTACTGATGAAGTCCGCCGAGCTTCAGCGCCTGGGAAATCAGCAAGGTCTAGACACTCTGCTGGAGTTAGGCGGGCAACAGGGCGGGCTGAACTCCGGCGAAATGAATTTGATGATGGATTTGGCACAGGACATGTCCCCCGAGAAGTTCGATTCTATCCTGTCTTCCGGAAGCAGCCCCTCCGATGTAAGAGACCGCTTCGCCGACGTGATGCAGCAAGAGGTGAACGACTACGCTGCCGGACAGACCCGGGGCGGTTGGTTCGGAGAGCAGGGACGGCTGGACACGAAAGGTGAGCGAGCGACTGATTTTCTCGTGGACAACGGCAGAGGCAGCGAACTCCTCTACAACTCCGACGGTAGCGGCAGCGCCTTCGACCGGATGTCTCAGTCCAACGACCCGGCGGCCCAGCGCACCGCTTCCCGGATGGCCGACCGCATCGTGGAGACCTCTCCCGACGGCTCCGCACTAAACAACGCCGGCAGACTAGGTCAAGAAAAGATCGACGGACCCCCCAAGAACGAATCTCCCGACCAGACGATCGCTCGGTTGGAGCGACTTCACGGAAAGACGGAGGGCCTGAAAGAAGCCGACCAGGAGCTGCAGCAACGAGTCAATGCGGACGTTCGTTATCAGCAGACCAAGACGATCATGGGTCGCAAAACCGGTGAAGGAGCTAACGAATCGGAGAAAGCCGTGCGCGCTCACCGCGATTTGTTGAGCAAGATCGAGGCAGACCAGCGGAATCTGCCTGAAGGCGAAAAATTCGGCAACGAAAACGAAAAGTTGGAGGCCGCGCGCATCCTCACCGACGGTCGCCTGGAAGCGGCCAAGCAAGGTGAACGCGCCTATGAGTTGGAGCGTCAGAAAGAGTTGATGCTCGGCGACAACATGAGCACTCGCCAGATCGAAGCGATGATGGGGATGTTTATCAACTCGCCCACCGACGAGCTGTCGTTGAAAGTCGACGCTAAAGTTGGAGTCGAACTACAGGCAGCTCTTTTCGGAAGCGCCGAGGCATACGTAAAGGGGAGCTTGGGGATCTCCGCGGCCGAAAAGGAAGACGGAAAGTTTGCTCTCAATTTTAGCTCCGCTTTCGGAGCGGGTGCGGGCGCACAAGCCGGTATCGGTGATGTAGGAGTGGGTGCCTCGGTCGAGGGGAACGCTTTTGCGAAGAAGTCGATCGAGTTCAATTCGAAAGAGGAAGCGGCTCGCTTTCTGGCTCAGAAACTTTATGATGCTCAAGAGACCTTGGGAATGGAACCCAAAGGTCCTCGTCCCGAGTATAAGAACCCGTCTCACGCTGTGACCACCGGGACCAACTTCAAGGAGAAGGTTCAAGTCGGACCGGTCACATTCGAGCGGGAGAGAGAGAACGCGACCAAGACGAAGGAGCAGGCCAAGCCATGGCTTGCTGCTGAGGAAGACAAGAAACGCGATACCGAAATTCACACTACCAAAGACAGTATGAGCGCGGAATTTGATATCGGCCGTGGTCGCAGCTTTGCACTGTCGATGGAGGCTGAAGATCAGGTGGGCGACAAAAACAACGTGGGCAACGGAACCACCCTTCAACTGGCCATGGACCTGGGTCTTCCGCTTGGCTCGTCTCAGGCTCAGATCGTCGACTCGACAGTCGGAAATTTGATGTCCGCCACCGCAAAATTGGACCCTTCAGGGGCTTGGAAGCGAGGTCTGTCGGACGACCAGATCCGAGAGAAGTTGACCAAACAGTTCGGAACCGGACAACTGAAGCTGAACGCCAAAGGGGGGTTGGAACTAAATTTCTCGGCCAATTCAAACCTGATGCTGAACTCAGACGGAACGCCGAAGCTCGGCGAGGACGGTAGGCCAGTCAACGGAGTGGACGTTTTCCGAGACTGGATGGGCGACACTCTCTCCGGTACCACCGACGCGGCCTGGCAGATGAACAACGCCCGAGTGGCTTCCGAGCTGGAGCTGAATTTCTCCCAGCGAGCACGCTACGGGACGGGCATCGTGAACGCTTTCGCCGAAGTCGGTATCACCGCCAAGTACCGCGATGCCACCACCCTGGCGGGTTCGCTTCTCCACGGTCGCTTTATGATGTACGGACATACCCAGGGCAAAGCTTTCGACCGCGACCAGGTCGCCGAGCTTCAGAAGGACGGTATCGTTCACGCCAGTGGTCGGGAGCGAGGCACCATCAACAACAACGCTCTGAACTATAGCTTGGGCCGGATGCGCAGTGAGTTCGACGCCCTCTACAATAACGAGCAGTGGCGCAATGAGAATCTCCGTATGCCCGACGGAAGCATCATGTCCCAGGAGCGGTTCCAGCAGAATATCGACGAATATCTCATCAGCGCTCGCGATGCCGTTTACGGTGGGGTGGAAAAAACGGGTAAGGCGGAAAACCGCGACACCTTTAAGGAGTCCGTCAACGTCGATACCATCACCCGGGCTCAGGAATATCTTCAGTCCCAGGGTCTGATGGATGACGAAGAGGTCCACAGCTACGGCCGCTACCTGGACTATCTCGGTTCACTGGAGACCCAGCCCGGTGTTCCCAGTCAGGTTCTCAACAACGTCCGAAACGAAGTCGATCGTCGTTTGCAAAACCGGCTGGACGCTCTTCTGGGCATCCCCGCCGGCCGGTAAGCCGGTATTTCTTACCTCCTATAGTAACCGGCTGTCCTCAAAAAAAGCTAAAAAATCAGCGCTCGACCCAGTCTCCGAGATGGTAGTGGAGAAGAGTTGTGTGGGAATGTTCGGATGCCAACTTTTGAAAGCGAGTCAGCCAGTCTTTGTCGAAGCCTTTTTGTTCAAGTCGACGGAGTTCCATGGTCGAGTCCGTAGCCAAGAGCTCTTTTGAGCATTGGTATGCTTCGGAAGGGGAGAAAGCCTGTTTGGCGAGGTCGTATTCCGGATCGTAGAGAGTGAAGACACCGGCTTCGTAGAGCACCTCCATTCGACGGGCCGACTCGGTTAGCTCTCCGTCCTGGTCGCAGTAGGTGAAGACCGCTCTTTGGCTGGGTGGTAAGGCCAATTCGTTTTGGGCCATTTGAGAGTCATAGTCGAAGGATGAGCGCTGACAGCTCTCTCCCAGACCCGAATCGGACATAAGAGGCCGGGGGCATCATCCAGTCTCCGGGCTTTCCTTTTCCCTCCCGCGCACGATGCCCCGTATGAGCGATTTTGTACATCGCGGAATTCGGAGTCTCCGACTGCCAGTTGGTGAAATCCAATCGAGATACTCCGTGATTGACGTCGTAGGCTAGCAACCACGAGACGGGGGCGACTCTGGAGTACCAGGGTCGGCTCTGTCGGCTCGAATGGCAGTCGTAGCAATGAGTTCGCAGGATCTCTCGTATCTCCGGTGGGGCCGCGATCTCTTCGCCGCCGGCGTTCTCCGGCCAGTCGACGGGCACAAGCTGGATAGCGATGAAGAGTACGAACGCTACAGCCGAAAGACGCCGAGCCCATGCCCTCAGTTGCACTAGCTTTCGCGCCGTCGAGCCTGTCGAATTTTCCTTTTGACCCGCTCGCTTCGCGGAAATTTCCGGGTACCGATGAATTCGAGAATCCCGAAGACGTCGTGAAGCTCGCTCTTGTCCACAGGAGGCACGGCCGGGAATTCCACCAGATCGTCGTCACCTTTGCCGATCATAACTTCGGTCAGAGCCGCATACTCGTCGGGCTCCTCTTCTTCGACCGCTGCTTCCTGGCGCTTCGGAACGTAGGCATACTCTTTCGAATCTTCAAGAGTGACCAGCTGCTCGGTGGGCTCGGAATCCTCTTCCGCTTCACTGCTCACGGCCACCCGATCGGCGGTGTGATAGCGCGGCGCCTCTTCGTAGAGCGGCTCCCATCTTAACCAGCACATCTCCTCTTTGGAGGCTTCGTCCCAATATTCCGACTTTTGGGATAGCTCCCAGCCCAGTCTTTGCAAAAGGGGGTCGTGCGAGGCAAACGCCTGATAGGCTCCTACTCGGCAGGCCCCCTCGATAGGGCAGTCACGCAAACCAAGCTCCCGTGCCGAGCCGGTAAAGAGCTTAATCAGGCGGAAAAGACACGTTTCGTAACCTTTCTTCACGAAGATGTCGTCCACGTAAATCACGCGTTCTTTCCGAGCTTGCTCCAGGCGGCTGAACTGAGGGTAGACCACAACATAGGCTACACACTCGGAGTCGGAGTGGAGAATCCAAGACATGGAGCATTTGGATTCGTCCAGATCGGCCAGCTTCTTTTGGAGCTTCTCCCGTCCAAGCCGAAAAACGGGTGGGTACTCGTCTTCGTGAGCTAATATCTCGTCGAGGTGAGCGAGGCTAAGAGGAGTTTGTGTGATCGGCATCAGCTGCTCATGGAGTTCATCATGACCAGCTTGAACAGCTTGGCTTTGGCCTTATCGGTCTGCTCGACGCACTCGGAAAGATCGCCGACGTCGCGGTCTTCTTCCATGTAGCGTATGAGCGCATCCATGGCCTTCTCAAAATGTTCCAAGGCGTGTCCCACCTCATCGGGTAGGGGATCACGGGGTACTTCCGCGAGCGTGCTGATTTCGCTCTCGTGTTTGAGCATCCCCAGGGCATCAACAGAAGATTGGATTTCGAGAAGAGCTTGTTCTATGTCCAGAGCGTTCTCTTGAAAATCCTCTAGTGAAGCCGAACGTCCAAAGAGGTCGCTAAGCGAGTTGAGAGTGTCGTTGAGTTCCTCTTGTATCTCACCGAAGTCTTCGATGAACTCGGAAACGCTTTTGCGGGCCTCTTCCGGCACGTCGTCTTCCACCTGGCTTAAGCTCTTGAAGTTGGACGAGATATCCGAAGAGGCTCGGTTTAGAATGTGCTGGACCGAACCCAGGAGATGAGGAAAGAGCTCCTTGAGGCCGTCCGGTGTCATGGAGCCTGCCTTCACCTTGGTCAGCGAATCTCGAATAAACTCGGCCGGCTTACCGTAGAGGTGAAGCGGGACGGGTTCGAAGCTCTGGCCGCAGTGGCTACACTTCTCGGTGTCGTTCTCCCCTAAGACCTGCTCACAAAAAGGGCACTTACGCAATGAACCTCCTGATGCTTATCCCTTATGGAAAGGGCAGCTTGTCTAAATCTGCAAGCCTTCGCTCTCGTTCACCCGCGGTTGCTCCACGGGACCCGAGTTGTCGGCTTCTTGTACCGCTTCGCCCCCACGGGGCTCTGCCCCCTGTTGGGCCTGACTTTCGTTGGCTTGTTCGGCTTGTTGAGCTTCCTGAGCTTCCTGAGGCTGCTGTTGCTCCTGCTGTTGTTGCTGTTGCTGGCCCACCTGGCGGGGGTTGCCGCGCTGCTGTTGCTGGTTCTTTTTCTGCTGCTGATTCTGTTGGGGCTTTTTCTGGTCGTCGCGCTTCTCACCACCCTGTTGTTGACCGGCGTCAGGATTGTCTTCCCGAATTTTGATCTTCGTGTTTCTTCCGTCGGGTGAGTCTTTCAACTGCTCGTGAGCCCGGTCGGCGACCTCTCGCCCGGCCACCGAACCCTTGTTGTTCCCCTCGTCGATCTTCATCTTCAGGAGACGCTGCTTGTCACGAGCCCCTTGTCCCGAGTCTCGAGCCGACTTGACTTCCTGGGTGAGTTGTTCCAGGTCCTGTTCGTACTTCGACTTCTGATTGTCTCCGGCGCCCTTGTCGTTCTTGAGGTCGGCCATCGGGTTTTGGAGTTTGGCCTGCTTTTTCTTCTTCCGGGCCTGGCGGGCTTTTTGTTTGCGCTGAGCTTGCTTCTTCTGGTTCTTCTCAGCCTGCTCTTTCTTCTTCTCCGACTTGGACTTCTTCTTCTCGTCCTTGCTTTCTTCGGTTTTCTTGGAGTCTTTCTTGCCGTCGGCCTTTTCAGACTTCTTGGCGTCTTTGTCGCCGGGGAGATCAACCTCCCCCTTTTTCTCGCCTTCCTTGGAGGGCTCTTTGACATCAGAGTCAGCCTTAGAGCGACCCTCAGGCTTCTTGGTTTCGCCCTTGCCGTCGGCCTTTTGATCTTTTTTCGCGTCGGATTTTTCAGTCTTCGATTCGCCCTTAGCATCGGGCTTTTCGGTTTTTGAATCGCCTTTCTCGTCCGTCTTGGCCTCAGATTTCGCTTTGGCTTTGTCTGCCTTTGGCTCGGCTTTGGCTTCGGACTTCTCGGCTTTAGGCTCCGCTTTCGCTTCGGCTTTCGGTGTTTCGGACTTGGCCGTCTTTGCCTCGGCCTTGGGAGCCTCCGTTTTGGCCGGTTTGGATTCGGCCTTGGGGGTCTCGGCTTTGGCGGGCTTAGATTCTGACTTGGGGGTCTCGGCTTTCGCGGGTTTGGATTCTGCCTTGGGAGTTTCAACCTTGGCGGGCTTCGACTCGGCCTTCGGCGTCTCGACCTTGGC
>Ga0208701_100413_pt1 | contig 10570 bp, 9 predicted proteins | sample DeeseametaMP1482_FD_184188 | JGI IMG/M metagenome (GOLD analysis project Ga0208701, IMG submission 184188) | Marine microbial communities from the Deep Pacific Ocean - MP1482 (SPAdes) | ecosystem: Environmental > Aquatic > Marine > Oceanic | place: South of Fiji, South Pacific Ocean | collected... | reverse complement strand
CCGCTCGCGCGGGGTACGACGCTGGGTGACCGTGAGCCGGTCGGCCGGCGTGGGCGTGACCTGCACGAGCTCCTGGGCCGCTGCGGTCATCAGGCGCGAGCGCAGGTCCGCGACGAACTCGGGGCGGGCCTCGGGGGCCGGCGCGGTGCGCAGGGTCCCGACGACCTCGAGCAGCTCGGCGAAGCGCGCGTCCTCGACCCGCTGGCCCGAGGCGGCGGCCTCGACCAGGGAGTCGAACTCGTCGGCGCGTCGTCGCGCCGAGAACACGGGGCTCATCGCTGCTGTCCTGTCGTCGTGTCGGAGATCGGGTGGTCGGGGCCGTGGTGGCCCGACACCTGCCTCAACGACCGGTCGACGGGGCGGGTTACGGGGTGTGATGCACGATTCATCAACCGTTCAGGAACAGCGCGGTAACAGGGCGCTGCCGCCGTCAGCCGGGCGCTCATCGCAGGCCCTCCGGCATCAGCTTGGCCAGGTTGCGCACCCCGCGCAGCTGCAGCTGCTTGACGGCGCCGTCGGAGCGGCCGAGCACGGCCGCGGTCTCGGCGATGCTCATGCCCTGCAGGAAGCGCATGACCAGGCAGTCGCGCTGCTCGTCGGGCAGCTCGGTGAGCGCTTTGAGCAGGATCTCGTTGGTGAGCCCGGCGAGCACTTTGGACTCGGGGCCCTCGGTGGCGTCGTCGTGCTGGCCCATGTCCTCGGTGGTCATCTCGAGGCGGGTGCGGCCGGCCTTGAAGTGGTCGGTGGCCAGGTTGCGGGCGATGGTCATCAGCCAGGCGCCGAAGTCCTTGCCCTGCCAGCGGAAGTTCTGCATCGAGCGCAGCGCCCGGAAGAACGTCTCGGAGGTGAGGTCCTCGGCGAGCGCGCTGGAGCGGGTCCGGTAGAAGAGGAACCGGTAGACCGAGGCCTGGTAGTGGTCGTAGAGCAGGCCGAACGCCTCGGAGTCGCCGGTGCGGGCGAGCTCGACGAGCGCGATCAGGCGCTCCCGGTCGGCCGCGTCGTCCTCGGAGGACGCGGCGAGGTCGGAGTCGCCGTACCCGCTGCCGTCGGTGCCCAGGCTGGTGCGGGCGTCGTCGTCGGCGACCGCCTCGGCCATCAGGCCCAGGAATCGGCGTGCGGTGGCGTCCGGCGAGCCGGTCGCGGCGCCGGCGAGGGCCGGCGTGAGGCCGGGGCCGAAGCCGCCGGAGAGGGGGTCGATGAGGGCGTGCGTGACCAGGGTGCGCAGGGCGTCGAGCCCGCGCACGACCTGCTCGGCGTGCAACGCCATCTGGTGAACCCTCCCGTTGTGCTCCCCCCATGGAGCCCGACGAGCGTACGACTTCCGGGCGTGACGTGGAACAGGTTCCGCAAAAACGGCACACCTGTGCACCGGTCGGCCGCCTGTGCCGGAGCCCCCGGTCCAGACCAGCTCCCGCCGGCCGTGACCGCGCCGTGACCGGCGTGTGACCGAGCGGTCGCTCCGTGACGGGGTTGCCGACGGTCCAGGAGTCAGTGCCGGCGGCGCAGGGTCAGTGCCTGCGGCGCAGGGCGACCCCGGCGGCCACGGTCCCGCTCACGGCGCCGGCGGCGGCGCCGACGACCAGGCCGGCGCGGGCCGCCTTGCGACCGGTGCGGTAGTCGCGGATGCGCCAGCCCTGCTCCTTGGCGTGGTGGCGCAGCCGGCCGTCGGGGTTGATCGCGCACGGGTCGCCGACCATGGAGAGCATCGGCAGGTCGTTGTAGGAGTCGGAGTACGCCGAGCACCGGCTCAGGTCCAGGCCCTCCCGGGCGGCCAGCGCCTTCACGGCCTCGGCCTTCGCCGGCCCGTGGAGCATGTCCCCGACGAGACGGCCGGTGTAGACGCCGTCGCGGTGCTCGGCGACCGTGCCCATCGCGCCGGTCAGCCCGAGCCGGCGGGCGATGATCTGGGCGATCTCGATCGGGGCGGCGGTCACCAGCCAGACCCGCTGGCCCTGGTCGAGGTGCAGCTGGGCCTGGGCGCGGGTGCCCGGCCAGATCCGGTGGGCCATGCCCTCGTCGAAGATCTCCTCGCCGAGCTCCTCGAGCTCGGCGACGGTGTGCCCGGCGATGAAGCCGAGGGCGGAGTTGCGTGCCTCCGCCACGTGCTCGGGGTCCTCGACGCCCACGACCCGGAAGTAGGCCTGCTTCCAGGCGGCACCGACGATCTCGCGCGTGGTGAAGAACTTGCGACGGTGCAGCCCGCGCGCGAGGTGGAAGATGCTCGCGCCTTGCATGATCGTGTTGTCGACGTCGAAGAAGGCTGCCGACGTGGGGTCCGGCGGGGTGTCGAGCGCGGCCTCCACCTCGGCGGCCGAGGCCGCGGCCTCGCCGGCCAGCACGGAGCGCTGTCGCAGGTCGGGCAGGGTGCGACGGGGAGGCGGGGTCACCCCGCAGAGCCTAGGAGATCGCGCCCCCTGCGCCTAGGAGCCGCGACCCCCCGCGAGCGCGGCGTCGCTGTGCCAAGATCGAGCGCATGTCCGAGGACGGAACAGTCGACTCCGCCACTGCCCCCCCAGCCTCCCCGGCCTCCGCGCCCCCGGCCGACGCCACGCTCGCCGACCTCGTGTCGACGGCGGCCACCGACGTGCCCGACGCCGTCGCGCTCGTCCACGGCGACGTCCGCCTGACCTGGGCCGCGCTGGAGGAGGAGGTCGCCCGGGTCGCCCACGGCCTGGTCGCGGCCGGGGTGGTCGCCGGCCACCGCGTGGCGCTGGCCATGGTCAACCGACCCGAGCTCGTCGTCTCCTACCTCGCGGTCCTGCGCGTGCAGGCCGTCGCGGTCCCGCTCAACCCGCGGGCCACCGCGGAGGAGGTGGCGCGGATGCTCGCGGACTCCGGCGCCCGCATGGTGCTGGTCGACGAGGCGGCCGTGAGCGTCGTCCGCGCGGGCGTCGCGCGGCTCGAGACCGAGCTGTCCGGGGCCACCGACCGGCCCGGGGGCACGCTGCCGGCCGAGCTGCTCGAGCGCGCCGTCGTACCCCGCGTCGTCGTGGCCGGCACCACGCTGCGACCCCGCGAGCGGTCCTACGACCACCTGCGCGCCGAGCGGGGCCGCGAGCACCCGCCGCTGGTCGACCCGGAGCGGCTGGCGACGCTCCTCTACACCTCCGGCGCCTCGGGCCGTCCCCGCGCGGTGATGCTCAGCCACCGGGCCCTGCTGGCCAACGTCGAGCAGGTCGCCCGCGTCGAGCCGCCGATGATCGGGCCCGGCGACGTCGTGCTGGGCGCGCTGCCGCTCTTCCACGTCTACGGCCTCAACGCGGTCCTCGGTGGCGTGCTGCGGCACCGCGCCACCCTGGTGCTCGTCGACGCCTACGACCCCGACGCCGTGCTCGACCTCGTGGCCGCCGAGGGGGTCACGGTGCTGCCGGTCGCGCCCACCGTCGTCGGGCACCTGCTGGGTCTCGAGCGGCTGGCCGAGCGGCTCGCCCCGGTTCGGCTGGTGCTCTCCGGGTCCGCGCCGCTCGACGCCGACCAGGTCGCGGCGTTCCACGAGGCCACCGGGATCGTGGTGCACCAGGGCTACGGCCTCACCGAGGCGGCCCCGGTCGTCACCAGCACCCTGAGCGTCGCTCCTGCCGAAGACGGGGCCGGTCCCGTCCCCGCCCAGCCCGACCCCGGGTCGGTGGGCACCGCGCTGCCGGGCATCGAGATCCGTCTGGTCGACGACCACGGCCACACCCCGCTGCAGGGCGACCCGGGGCAGGTGAGCATCCGCGGCGCCAACCTCTTCAGCGGCTACTGGCCCGACGGCGACGACGCCCCCGACGAGGACGGCTGGTGGGCCACGGGCGACGTGGGGTTCCTGGCGCCCGACGGGCAGCTCTTCCTGGTCGACCGGGTCAAGGAGCTGGTCATCGTCAGCGGCTTCAGCGTCTACCCGACCGAGATCGAGGACGTCATCGAGGAGGTGCCCGGCGTCCGCGAGGTGGCGGTGATCGGGGTGCCCGACGAGGACACCGGGGAGGCGGTCGTCGCCTACGTCGTGGCGCCCGACCAGGACCCGGAGACCGTCGAGGCCGCGGTGCGGGCCCGCTGCGTCGTACGTCTGGCGCGGTTCAAGCAGCCGCGTCGCATCGAGGTCGTCGACGCCCTGCCGCACACCGTCACCGGCAAGGTCCGCAAGGGCTCGCTGCGCGCCGCCGAGCGGCGCCGGCACCTGGAGCTGCTGTGAGCGCGACCCCCCGGGTGCGGCTCTACTCCCGCCCCGGCTGCCACCTCTGCGACGACGCCAGGGCCGTGATCGCGGCGGTCTGCGCCGAGCTGGGGGAGTCCTTCGACGAGGTCTCCATCGACGACGACCCGGCCCTGGTCGAGCGGTTCGGCGAGGAGATCCCCGTGACCTTCGTCGACGGTCGACAGCACGACTTCTGGCGGGTCTCGCCCGACCGGCTGCGCGCTGCGCTCACCGCGGGCTGAGCGCCGGGCCCGGGGCGACCGGGCCACCGCCGTACGCCGAGCGGCGCCACGGGGCGTGCGGCCCCTTACACCCTGAGAGGGGTCTCGCGCGACCCGAGCGACGTGGGCTGCGCCACGTGTGCTAGCGCCCCTCCCGCTCGTTTTGTTCTCCCGTTCACAAACTCCTACAGTGATCGAGCCGTCGCGGTCGCGAGGGCCGCGCCGGACCCCCGGCCGACCCCCTCCTCCGACTCCCACCCGCGACGGCTGGGCTGGAGAGCGAGCAGTGACCGAACGGACCCCCACCGAGGCGGCACGGGACATCCCCGAGGCCACCGTCGCGCGGTTGCCCGTCTACCTGCGGGCCCTGACCTCGCTGGCCGAGTCCGGCACGCCCACCTGCTCCAGCGAGGAGCTCGCGAGCGCCGCCGGGGTCAACAGCGCCAAGCTGCGCAAGGACCTCTCCTACCTCGGCAGCTACGGCACCCGCGGGGTCGGCTACGACGTCGAGTACCTCCGCTACCAGATCGCCCGCGAGATCGGCGTCACCCACGACTGGCCCGTCGTCATCGTCGGCATCGGCAACCTCGGGCACGCCCTGGCCAACTTCTCCGGCTTCCGCAGCCGTGGCTTCCGGGTCGTCGCGCTGCTCGACGCCGACCCCGGTCGGCACAGCGAGCAGGTCGCCGGCATCGACGTGCGTCCCTTCCGCGACCTCGCCACGATCGTCGCCGAGCAGGGCGTCGCGATCGGCGTGATCTCCACCCCCGCGCACGCGGCCCAGGACGTCGCCGACGCCATGGTCGCGGCCGGCATCACCAGCATCCTCAACTTCGCGCCGCAGGTGCTCTCGGTCCCCGAGGGCGTCGACGTGCGCAAGGTCGACCTCTCCATCGAGCTGCAGATCCTCGCCTACCACCAGCAGCGCAAGGCGTCCGCTGTCGAGGGGACCGTCCTGCCCGGCCCCGACGGAGCCGGTGACGCCGACGACCTCGACGGACGACTGGAGGCGCCGGCATGAGCGTGCTGATCGTGGGGGTCTCCCACAACTCCGCCCCCGTCTCCCTGCTGGAGCGGCTCGCCGCGCCCGGGGCGGACTCGGTGCACAAGCTGGTCAGCGACGCGGCCGGCTGCGCCCACGTCGCCGAGGCCACCGTCATCTCCACCTGCAACCGGCTGGAGATCTACGCCGACGTGGAGCGGTTCCACGGCTCGGTCGAGCAGCTCTCCACGCTGCTCGTCGAGCGCTCGGGGGTCTCCACCGAGGCCCTGCTCCCGCACCTCTACGTCCACTACGACGACGGTGCGGTCGCCCACCTCTTCCAGGTGGCCGCCGGGCTGGACTCGATGGCCGTCGGCGAGGGCCAGATCCTCGGGCAGACCCGTGAGGCGCTGCGCCTGGGCCAGGAGCTCGGCACCGTCGGGCCCGCGCTCAACGTGCTCTTCCAGCAGGCGCTGCGCGTCGGCAAGCGCTCGCGCGCCGAGACCGGCATCGACCGGGCGGCGCCCTCGCTGGTCACCGCCGCCCTCGACCGTGCCCGTCCGGCCCTCGGTGACGTCGCCGGTCGCTCCGTGGCCGTGCTCGGCGCCGGCGCGATGGCGGGGCTGGCCACCGCGACGGTCTCGCGCCTCGGGGCAGCCGACATCGTGGTGCTCAACCGCACGCCGGAGCGTGCCGAGCGCCTCGCCGCCGAGTACGCCGGTCGCCCGGCGCCCGTGGAGTCGCTGGCCTCCGAGCTGGCCGGTGTCGACCTCCTCATCACCTGCACCGGGGCCACCGGCGTCCAGGTCGACGCCGACCTGGTCCGCGCCGCCCGCCCCGACGGCCGCCCGCTGGCGATCATCGACCTCGCGCTCCCGCACGACGTCGACCCCGCGGCCGCCGAGGTCCCGGGGGTCACCCTGGTCAACCTCGCCGAGCTCGCCGCCGGGCTGCACGAGTCCGAGGCCGGGGTCGAGATCGCCGCCGTGCGCTCGATCGTCACCGAGGAGGTCTCGGCCTTCCTCACCGCCCGCCGCCAGGCCAGCGTCACCCCGACGGTGGTCGCCCTGCGCTCGATGGCCACCTCGGTGGTCGCCGCCGAGATGACCCGCCTCGACGGTCGCCTGCCCGACCTCGACCCGATGGTGCGCGCCGAGGTCCTGCACGCGGTGCGCCGGGTGGCCGACAAGCTGCTGCACGAGCCCACCGTCCGGGTCCGCGAGCTCGCCAACGAGACCGGGGCCGTGTCCTACGCCGCCGCTCTGGCCGAGCTCTTCGCCCTCGACCCCGACGCCGTCACCGCGGTCACCAGTCCCTCCGTGCCCGAGGAGAAGACCCGATGAGCGCCCCGACCTCCCGCACCGTGCGCGTCGGCACGCGCCGCTCCCTGCTCGCCACGACCCAGTCCGGCCACGTCGCCACGATGGTCGAGGGCCTGGGGATGCCCACCGAGCTGGTCGAGATCACCACCGACGGCGACCGCAGCCAGGCTGCGGGCACCTCGCTCGTGGGCAGTGCCTCGACCGGTGTCTTCGTCAACGCCCTGCGCGACGCGCTGGTCGCCGGCGAGGTCGACCTCGCGGTGCACTCCCTCAAGGACCTGCCGACCTACCCGTGCGAGGGCGTGACGCTGGTCGTCGTGCCGCCGCGGGAGGACCCCCGTGACGTGGTCGTCGCCCGCGACGACCTCACGCTGGGGGAGCTGCCGGTCGGCTCCCGTGTGGGCACCGGCTCCCCGCGCCGCGCGGCGCAGCTGCACGCGCTGGGTCTCGGCCTGGAGGTCGTGCCGATCCGCGGCAACGTCGACACCCGCATCCGCGCCGTGCGCGAGGGCACCGTCGACGCGGTGCTGCTGGCCCGGGCGGGTCTGGCCCGGATCGGCCGCGTCGAGGAGGCCACCGAGGTCCTCGACCCGCTGCAGGTCCTCCCCGCGCCCGGTCAGGGTGCGCTCGCGGTCGAGTGCCGCAGCGACGACACCGAGCTCCTCGAGGCGCTCGCGGTGCTCGACGACCCGCGCACCCGCGCGGCGGTCGAGGCCGAGCGCTCGGTGCTCGCGACCCTCGAGGGCGGCTGCTCGGCCCCCATCGGGGCGCTCGCGGAGATCGTCGAGGGCGAGGACGAGGAAGAGTTGTGGGTGCGCGCGATCGCGTTGTCACCCGATGGGGCGCTCTCGGTGCGGATGTCCGCCACCGGCTCGCCTGCCGACGCCCACGGCGTCGGTGCCCGTCTGGCAGCGGAGATGCTGGCCGACGGGGCAGGACAGCTGGGCCAGCCAGGTCCGGCCATCGAATCAGGACAGGTGCCACAAGCATGACCCGAGGCAAGACCACCGCACGAACCGAAACCCCCACCACGGCCCGCGTCGGCTGGGTGTCGTTCGTGGGCGCCGGCCCCGGCGACCCCGAGCTGCTGACCGTCCGCGCCGTCGAGCTGCTCAAGCAGGCCGAGGTCGTCGTCACCGAGTCACCCGAGCACGCCGAGCTCGTGCGCCGCGTGGTCGGGGTCGACCCCGCCGACGAGACCGCCGGTCCCGAGATCGTGGACGGCGGCTTCGGCGAGGACGGCCAGCCGCTGACCCACGCCGCCCGCGCGAAGGTCGTGGTCAAGCACGCCAAGAAGGGCGGCCGCGTCGTCCGGCTGATGACCGGCGACCCGTTCACCTACGCGTCGGGTCCCGAGGAGGCGCAGGCCTGCGCCAAGGCCTGCATCGGCTTCGAGATCGTCCCCGGCATCTCCTCGGTCGCCGGCGTCCCGGCGTACGCCGGCATCCCGCTGACCAGCAAGGACCACCGCGAGGTGGCGGTCGTGACCTGCGACGGCACCGTCGACTGGAGCCGCTACGCCGACGACCGCACCCTGGTGCTGCTCTCCGGCGTGGGCCAGGTCGGTGACATCGCCAAGCAGCTCGTCGCCGCCGGGCGTCCCGCGACCACGCCGGTCGCCGTGACCCGGGTCGGCACCACCACCGAGCAGTCGACGGTCACCTCGACGCTGGCTGACGTCGCCGCCGACGTCCGCGCCGCGCGCATCGCGCCGCCGGCCGTCATCGTCATCGGCAAGGTCGTGGACCTGCGCCAGACGCTGTCGTGGTTCGAGACCAAGCCGCTGTTCGGCTGGCGCGTGCTGGTGCCCCGCACCAAGGAGCAGGCCGGCTCGCTGTCGACCAACCTGCGCGGCTACGGCGCCATCCCCGAGGAGGTCCCCACGATCTCCGTCGAGCCGCCGCGCAACCCCCAGCAGATGGACAAGGCCGTCCGCGGCCTGGTCGAGGGCCGCTACGAGTGGATCGCCTTCACCTCGGTCAACGCGGTCAAGGCCGTGCGCGAGAAGTTCGAGGAGTACGGCCTCGACGCCCGTGCCTTCTCCGGCCTCAAGATCGCCGCCGTCGGTGACAAGACCGCCGCCGCGATCGCCGCCTGGGGCCTGCGCGCCGACCTGGTGCCCACCGAGGAGCAGTCCGCCGCCGGGCTGCTGGACGTGTGGCCGGAGTACGACGAGCAGCTCGACCCCATCAACCGAGTCTTCCTGCCGCGTGCCGACATCGCCACCGAGAACCTCGTCGCCGGTCTCATCGACCTCGGGTGGGAGTGCGACGACGTCACGGCCTACCGGACCGTGCGGGCCGCCCCGCCGCCGGCGCCTACCCGCGACGCGATCAAGACCGGCAAGTTCGACGCGGTGGTCTTCACCTCCTCCTCGACCGTGCGCAACCTGGTCGGCATCGCCGGCAAGCCGCACGCCTCGACGGTGATCGCCGTGATCGGCCCCGCAACGGCCAAGACCGCCGAGGAGCACGGCCTGCGCGTCGACGTCATGGCGCCCAAGCCCGACGTCGAGGTCCTCGTCGACGCCCTGGCCGACTTCGGTGCCGCCCGCCGCGCCTCGCTGCTCGAGGCCGGCCAGCCGGTCACCAAGCCGTCGGACCGCAAGACCTCGGCCCGCCGCCGCAAGGCGGAGTGAGGTCCGGGCCCACCGGCCCACCCGCCACAGGCACCCACAGCGGCCGCCACCCCCGCACCCGCGGGGTGGCGGCCGCTGTCGTGTCGGTGCTCGAGGGGACCTGACAGGATCGGTCCGTGACCGAGCACCCCGTCCCCGCCCCCGTCGTCCCCCCGCTGGTGCGGCCCCGCCGCCTGCGCACCACCCCCGCCCTGCGGCGCATGGTCGCCGAGCAGCAGGTGCAGGCGCGCCAGCTGGTCCTGCCCGTCTTCATCCGCGAGGGCCTCACCGAGCCCAAGCCGGTCTCCTCGATGCCCGGCGTCGTCCAGCACACCCGCGACTCGCTGCTCGCCGCGGTCTCCGAGGCCGCCGAGCTCGGTCTCGGCGGCGTCATGCTCTTCGGCGTCCCCGAGACCAAGGACGCCACGGGTTCCGGCGCGCTGGATCCCTCCGGCGTCCTCAACCTGGCGATCACCGACGTCGTCGCGGAGGTCGGCGACGCGCTGACCGTCATGAGCGACCTGTGCCTCGACGAGTTCACCGACCACGGGCACTGCGGTGTCCTGACCGCGGACGGCCGGGTGGACAACGACCAGACGCTGGCGGCGTACGCCGACATGGCCCGCGCCCAGGCCCACGCCGGCGTCGACATGGTCGGCCCCAGCGGCATGATGGACGGGCAGGTCCGGGTCATCCGCGACGCCCTGGACGCCTTCGAGCACACCGACGTCGGCATCCTGGCCTACTCCGCGAAGTACGCCTCGGCCTTCTTCGGCCCCTTCCGCGAGGCCGTCGACTCCTCGCTCGTCGGGGACCGCCGCACCTACCAGCAGGACCCCGCCAACGCGCGCGAGGGTGTGCGTGAGGCCCTGCTGGACGTCGCCGAGGGTGCCGACATGGTGATGGTGAAGCCGGCGCTGCCCTACCTCGACGTCGTGCGGCGCGTGCGCGAGGCCGTCGAGGTCCCGGTGGCGGCGTACAACGTCTCGGGGGAGTACGCCCAGCTCGAGGCGGCCGCCGAGCGCGGCTGGATCGACCGCGAGGCCGCGATCCTGGAGACGCTGACCTCCATCCACCGTGCCGGCGCCGACGTGATCCTCACCTACTGGGCCTCCGAGGCCGCCCGCCTCCTGGCCATCTGACCCGCCGCCGCCCGCCGCCTGTGGTCGGCGGGTCGGTCGGTGGGTAGGGCGTCGGGAATGGCCTCCCGCCGCGGCGCACCCCCGGCGGAGGGGAACCACCCCTTCCGCT
>Ga0208701_100412_pt1 | contig 10602 bp, 5 predicted proteins | sample DeeseametaMP1482_FD_184188 | JGI IMG/M metagenome (GOLD analysis project Ga0208701, IMG submission 184188) | Marine microbial communities from the Deep Pacific Ocean - MP1482 (SPAdes) | ecosystem: Environmental > Aquatic > Marine > Oceanic | place: South of Fiji, South Pacific Ocean | collected... | reverse complement strand
GGAGCCGCGGGGGCGGGCTCTTCCGTCGTCGGGGCAGCCGCCGCTTGAGGGGCGGCCGGGGAGACCGGCTTCGCCTGAGGGGTAGGCGCCGGCATGGTCGGCTCGACTCGCGGTTGAGCTTGAGCCTGCGCCGCTACCGCCGCCCGTTGGGCAGCTCGCTCTTTCCAGGTTTCTCGGAACGACTGGAGGGAAGCTTGTTCTTGCTGGAGATAGACGGCCAGCAGATCGCGGGCCGCGGTGTCTCCCTTTTCATCGGACCAGTCCATCCAGGCTTGATAAATGCTTTCCAACTGCTCGGCCAGTTCGGCGGAGTCGGGTCTGCGGTGGAGAGCGTTACGCACCAGACTCACCGCGTGGGCGAACTCTTGGGAGCCCACCAGCCAATCGGCCCACTCCGCCGAGACCTTGATCAGTTCGGCTTGGAGTTCATCGGCTTCGGGAGCGTACAAAAGGGCGGTCTTCAGCACCCTGGTCGCCCCTCGATACTGGCCGTTTTCGGAAAGAACTCTGGCGCTGTCCAACAGGGCCGACTGCAACTCGGAGATCGAGGTGCCATCATCGGACGAAGGATCGGGTGGCTCGCTGCCCAGGCTGCTGCAGACCATGAGGTGGGCGATCGATTCGGGTGAAAGGACGCCTCCGTGATTCTGGATGAGGGCCTCGTGGAAATGGAGTTGTCTTCGGGTTTGGGGTTCAAAATCGACAGCCATAGGAATCGGAAGGAGATCCTTTCTTTCTTCTTCGAGCGTGGCGGCAGGGGCCGGGCTCGCCTGGGGTTGGGCCACGGGTGCGGCCTCGCTGGTTTCGGCGGGAGCAGCGGCCGGAGCAGATGGCTCCGGTGCCGCCGCTTCCGGCTGGGAAATGGGAGCAGGGGTCACGGCGGCCGGCTCTGGTTCGACAGCCACCGGCGCTGCAGGGGCAACGGGCGGCAGGGAGATAGCCTGGGTCGGCGCCTCGCTGGGAGGAGTCGGTGGTACGGGAACACTGGTGGTCGGCGCCTCACTCGGTGCGGGAGGAGCGATCGCTTGCTCCTCGGCGGGCGGGGAAGAAGGGACAGCCGTCTCGGCCGGGGCGGCGGGAGCAACGGCTACCGGAGGTGCGAGCGGAACGGCGGCTTCCGGCGGCGCGGGTGTGACCACTTCGGGAGGGGTCGTTTCAGCCGGTGGCTCGGGTACCGCTACGGGAGACTCCGGTGTCGAGGCTGCAGGCTCCGGCGAAGCCGGGCTGACCGGAGCGGGCGAGGGCTGGGCCGGTTCGGCGGCGGCGGCCTGGGTGACGGCTTCGGCGGCGGAGCTGAGGTCGGACACACCGGTGGCGAAAAGGGGACTTTCTTCAGAGACCGAGCTGGGTTCCGGCGACATAGCCGACGGCGATTCGAAAAGCGGTACTTCTTCGCCCTCGGGAAGAGTGGTGGACAGCAGGGAGAGCAGCGGATCTCCATCTTCACCGCCGGCCAGGGGTTCGAGGCTGGTGGCGGGGAGCGCATCCGGCTCTGTTTCGGGTTGAGCTTTGGCTTTCTCCTCTTCGGACATGGCGGCTTCCACGGTGTCGAGTCGCAGCAACTCGGTGGTAGCTTTGTCGGAAAGCTCCGGCTGATTGGAAGTGACGGCGAATCGCCAAACCTCTCGGGCGTTCTCCAGCTTGCCTTGCTGCTCAAGCTCGCGAGCGAGTATAGGAAGGCTCTTGACCAGACTCTTGTCCAGGAAGGCGGCGTACTCTTCCGATTTCATTCCGGCTTTGACCGGCTTTTGGAGATCTTGATGGAGGGTGCGGGCCTGATCGGGGCACCCCTCGTGAAGACTAGCTAAGAGCAAGTTCTGATACAGTTGCGCGAGACCGAAGGCGTTGCCTCGCTCGTTGAAAAGCGTTTTGGCCTCTTCCTTAAACTGGCCCGCCTGTCCCCGGAACATTCGGAGCCATCCTTGCCCCGCTTGTCTGTTCCCCGCGTCCATGGTCAGAGCTTGGCGAAAGAAGTCTTTGGCAATGTCGAGGACACGTTTCTTCTCGTAGACCATTCCCAGAGCGACCAGATTCTCCGTGGTCTGCTGGGCTGCGATCTTGGTGCTTTCTTTGAGCACCGCCATCGCTTCGTCGTACTTTCCGAGCGCCACTAGCGCACGACCCTGCTGAGTCAGCGGCTCGGGATCGCCCGCCGCCATCCGAGCGGCAGCGGTAAAGGAGCGCTGAGCGTTTTCCGCTTGATTCAGAGCTAGTAAGGACCGACCCCAAGCCAGTTGGACGTTTTTGTCGTAGGGATGCTGCTTCGCTGTTTCTTTGAGAACTTCTTCGGCTTCCACCGCCCGCTGAGCCTTCAGGAGAGAAAGCCCGTAGGCGATCCTGAGCTCCACGTCGTCGGGCTTGTTCTGGAGCAAGATTTCGTGGAGTTTGGCGGCTTTGTCACCCTCTCCGAGCGTTTCGAACATGCGAGCTGCCAGCTTCGTCATTTCGGCGCTCTTGCCGGGCTCTTTGACGATACCGCTGCCTTCGACCAGCCTTTTCGCCTCTAAAGGGTCGTTGCTGTTGAGAGCTAGATTGACGACTCGTGCGGCCAGGGAGAGGTTGGTGGGGTCCTGAATCGCCACTTTTTTGACGGTTTGAACGAGCCGTTCGGCCGCTCCCATGGCGTTGCTGAGCTCTTCTAGCTCATCCCAGCTGGTGAAGTCCGCCGGATACTCGTCCAGGGCCTTGAAATAAGACTCTAAAGCCTCGTCGTAACGATAGGTGGCCTTCTGGCAAGCGGCGATGGCCGAGAGAAGCTCGGCGTTGCTCTCTTCGCGCAGTTCCACTGCCTCGGAAAATCTGTTCTCGGCGTCCTCGAAACGTCCCTGACTAAAGAACACGCGTCCCAAGTAAAGATGGGGCTGCCAGGCTTTAGCATTGGTGTCGAGAGCCTTCTTCAGATGACGAATAGCCAGGGCCGTTTTGCCTTTTTCCTGCATGTAATGGCCGAGGCAAGCTCGTGGCAGACAGGAATCCGGGTGGTCTTCCAGGAGGTTTTCGATGATTCGAATCTTATCGTCGAGGTCTTTCTGCTCGAAGTGCTGCTCGAACTTCCTCGGCATGGCTTCGTCTTCGGGTCTGGCTTTCCAACGACCCATGATCGCCTTGGTCTTGAAGCCTTCGGCGTCGAGAAGACTCGCCACCCGCTCCAAGCTGGCCCAGGGCTCTAGATTCGTGGGTTCTACCGAGGTTTCAAAGAGAAGGTGGTTGAGAGCGCTGGTTTTGACCAGCGTGTTGACATCCGGTGGGAGGCCGAATCCGGTGGCGAAGCCGGGCTTGTTAGCCACTTCATTGAGCAGAGTGGCCGCCTCCACGCCGAGTCCCTTGCCGGCGGATACCAGGGCTTTTAAGTATTTCCAAAGAGGGACGTCAGGCTGTTTGGCGAGACGCCCGTCAATGAGTGGAAGGGCCTCTTCGTGACGAGCCTCCTCCAACAAGGGGAGAAGGCTGTCGAGTCCTTCTATCTGAGTAGACGCGGTAAGGCTATCCATGGGGGGCGGCTTTCTCCTCGCTGCGTAAAAATACCCCCCCCGCTCCTAGCTCGATCCCGGATGTCACAAACTCTTTCAGAGAGTCGGTTCTGGCGGGTATGGCGAACAGTCGCTCAGGTAGACTCTTGAGGGCTTCCAGTGTGGGGTGCTTCAGTTCAGGCACGTCGCTGGAAACCACTTGCTTCAACACTTCGGGAAACTTTGCCGGATGGGCGGTCCCGACCACTATCTTCGGTAAGTCCGGCTCGAAATCATTCAAACACTGGTCCATGGCCCACCAGGCGGTGGCTGTGTGAGGGTCCAAGAGCTGTTGGTGATTCTCCCACACTTCTTTCACCGTCGCCAACGTTTCCTTGTTGGAGCAGGCCAGGGCCGACCACTGGCTTCCTGGGTTGGCTTCCAGTTGGAGCTCTCCCGTGGTGGCGAAGCTGGTCATCAACTCTTTCACTTTGGCCGGGTTTTCGGAGGCCAGGAGGTACAGGTATCGCTCGAAGTTGCTGGCTACCTGAATGTCCATCGCGGGAGAATGAGTGGCTCGGGCCGTCCCTCTCTTGTATAGGCCGGTATTGAAAAAGGTCGGAAGGATGTCGTTTTCGTTGGAGGCGAGGACCGTGCAGGCCAGAGGAAGCCCCATTCGACGAGCATACTCGGCGGCCAGGATGTTGCCGAAATTGCCGGTGGGGACCGCCACTACCGCCGGCACTTTTTCCAACGCCCTCGGTGTCTGTAGGTAGGCGGCGAAGTAGTAGACGACCTGAGCGGCGATGCGAGCGAAATTGATGGAGTTGACGGCTCCGATCGAGTTCTTTCGCTTGAACTCCAGGTCGCTGGAAAGATCCTTGACCATGTGCTGGCAGTCGTCGAACGTGCCCTTCACGGCGATGTTGAAGACCGAATCGTTCACCACCGTGGTCATCTGTTGTCTCTGAAGATCGGCGATACGTCCTTCAGGATGGGTGACGAAAAGACGAACCCGCGGCACGTCTTTCAGCCCGTGGATGGCGGCGCTTCCGGTATCGCCGCTGGTGGCCGCCACGATGTTCAGCTCCTGGCCGTTCTGCTCCAGGATGACACCAAACAGGCGGCCCAGAAGCTGGAGGGCGACGTCTTTGAAGGCCAGAGTAGGGCCGTGAAACAACTCCAACAGTTGATACGGACCGACCGGACGCAAAGGAGCTACCGGCCCGCCGTAGCTTTCACCGTAAGCGGAGCTGCAACACTGTCGAAGAGCTCCTTCGGGAAGATCTCCGGCAAGCGGCTCGAGGATTCGAAAAGCCAGTTCGTCATAGGGGAGATCTTTCCACTGCGGCCACTCCTGGCTGAAGTCGGGCAAGCTCTCCGGCACCAGGAGCCCGCCGTCGTCGGCCAACCCCTCCAGCACGGCCTGGCTAAAAGTGCGTTTTTTATTGTCTCCGCGTGTTGAAACGTAATTCATGATGTCTCTCTAAGGTCTTGGTTACTAGAAATCGGTCAGTTCGGCGCCGATTTGCCGGGCCCATTGGACCAGGATTTCGTCTTCCAGCTGGGAGTCCGGGTCGAAAGCGATGCGATAGAACGTCGAATCGAACTGCTCTCGCTTGTCGATGACACAGCCGGTCTTGGGCTCTTTCAGCAGGTTCGGTCCGAGCCCCAGGTCCAAGCTGACGTGCATCCCTACTTCAGGGCCGTCGGCTTCGGAACGAGCTAGAATTCCACCGGGAGCGGCGTCCAGCAAGATCAGCCTGAAGCGACTTTGATCGTGGCTGGCGCGCGCTATCACTTGTTGCTCTTCGACTTTGTCGAAGCGCAACCGGCGATTCTCCCGTCGTTGCTCCAACAACTGAGAATCCTGTCGCTGCCTCAAGAGCAGGTGGCCCAACCAGGAGTGCAGGACGTCGAGCACCGATCCGGTGTGGGCAAGCCCGTACTCGCGCCATTTCGAGTCTCTCTGAGAGCCCCTCCAGACAACCTGGAAATCCAGAGTCCGGTGTAGTGGGTGGCCATCCAACAGGCCCGAGAACGGGATAACTCCGATTTCCGTGCCTTCTTCCAGCTCCGCAGGCGTCGAGAGCCGTGCTCCTCCCAGCGAGAGGTCGGAGATGTTGGCCGGCACTTCGGGGGCGTCTTCGGTGCCGGTGCCCGCGATTCTCACCTTCGCGTCCACCGTCAGGCGAGGAAAATCCCGATGTTCTCGGACTTCCTCAGCTGACTCCCGATCTTTTTGCTCCGACGGCACCCTTCACCTCATGCTTTCGATCAATCTGTAACAAACAATTAACCAATCGAGCGCCACCCTCCTTTACTCTATCATCATGAAAGTCCGCTCAATCCAGTCTCATCAAGTCTTATCACCCAAAACGAGAGTCAACTTCGAAGTCGACGCTCGTTCGCTTCCTAACGTCGACCAGGTGGAGTTGAAAGGCTCCTTCAACCCCGAAACCGGCCTCTTCGACCCCAAGTGGAACGAAGGCAAGGCTCTGCCGATGAGGGACGACGGCAAGGGTGGCGACCAGAAGGCGGGCGACGGTATCTACACCGCCCAGGTGGACCTCTCCGGCGCCAACGGTAACGATTTCTGGTGGGGAGCTCAAGACGGACAGGGCCGCTACCTACGGACGACCGAGCACGATCCCAAAGTCACTCTCAGCGGACAAGAAGAGATGCGCACCAGAATGGCGCCGCTGACTTTGAACCATTACGGACTTCAGGAGAACGACGGCAAGGCGAGCGTGACCGCCTGGTCGCCTTCGGCCGCAACGATGAAGCTGGTTCTCTTCAATCCCGACGGCGAGCCGGCCGGGGAGCGTGAACTGAAAAGACTCGACAACGGCACCGACTGGAGAGTGGACCTGGGAGCGGGCAAATCCGAGCTGGAAGGATACTCCTACCTTCTCAAGGAGACCGACAGCCAGGGCAAGGAAACCTCTTACATCGATCCGTTCGCTCGCAAATTGGTGGGACAGCAACGAGGTCTGGAGCGGATCTTCGTGGATCCCATCGGTGGTTTTGAGACCGGCTGGTACGACGACTCCGGCAAAGGCGGTCCGAACTACGCCGACAATTTGCAGATGGCGCGTTTCAGCGTGGACGGCAAACAGGGCGCCGACGAAATGTTCTTGGTTCTTAAGGACCAGACCGGCAAGCCGTTGAGCAAGCAAGAGTTGGAGTCCAGACTCGGACCGACAGGTCTGACGACTTATGAGAACGCGGCGCCTAAAGACAAGAGGGATTGGGACGTCCTGACCCACTGGCAGCTGACCGAGAGCCCTTCCCTTGAGCCCTACCTCACTTCCGACGAGATCGCCAGCGACGGCAAGATCCCGTTGAAGCGGGTGGAGGAGAGCACCGGTGACGGCGGTTGGATGGGCATCGTCCACAACTTTGGCGCGCTGGAAGGTCTGCAGTACGAATTTCACGCGATGAAAGACGGCAAACCCGTGGCCGACATCAACGGAGACGGAAGTCTGAGCAAAGCCGAACTCGGCCGAACTTCCTACAACGAGAAAGAGAACACCATTTCGGCCACTCCGGGTTCGGCTCGCCGAGCTTTGATTACCGGATTCGACTTTGAGCCTCGTCACTTCGACAAGCCTCGCATCGAAAGCGATCCCTCTCGCCAGGTGATCTACGAAGCCCACGTGGGCTCGCTTCTGACCGCTCCGGATAATCCTATTCAAGCGACTTACGAAGACCTGACCCAGCGTCTGGACTACATGATCGATATGGGGGTGACCGCTCTTGAACTGATGCCGACCTCCGAGTTCGGTGGGAAGAAAGACTGGGGATACACCATCGATCACTATTTCGCGGGTGCCGACGGCTACGGATTTTCCATCCCCGCCGGCAAAGCCAGACAGGAAGGGCTGTTGCCCGCCGATTCCGGTCACGGTGCCGACGAGGAAGTCTTCATCAACGGAACCGACGCTCTGAAGTGGTTTGTCGATCAGGCCCACGAAAAAGGCCTCAACGTCTACGGCGACGTGGTCTACAACCACACCTCCGGAAAAGCCGACGGAGACAACCCGTTGAACGCCATCGGTGGGGAGAACACCGACTTCTTCCGCTGGCCCGACGGCCACTTCCACGAGACTCCTTGGGGCCGCAAGCCGGACTTCGCGGACCCCTTCGTGAAACAGTTTTTCACCGACCACGCGGCCGGACAGTTGACCGAGTACGGCTTCGACGGACTGCGTTTCGACTTCACCCAGGTGTTGCATAACACGGGCGACGACTTTCAGCGAAACGCGGGCCAGGAGACCCTACGACAAATTCAGCGCGGTATGGAGCTGGTGAGACCCGGCAACTTCACCGTGGCTGAAGATTTCTCCGGAGACCCGATGGTGGCCGCCGACCTCGGCCAATCGCGCTGGGACGGCACTTTCGAGCGAAAGGGTATGGGCTTCGACGCCGTATGGAACGACCGTTTCCGCGACGACCTTTTCCACGCCGTGGAAAATAAGTCGGGTGCGGCCGACCGCCTGATGGACGCTCTGCTACACCATCACGGTGTTCCGAGTTGGGACAACGCCGTCCTGTACGCTCATTCTCACGACGAAGTGGGTAATAGCGGCGAATGGCTGGGTCGAGGAGCGGCCGGCACCAAAGCCGACAGCGGCGTACTCTCCGAACTTCCCCGAGCCAAGGCTCGAAGCGGAGCTGCCCTGACTCTACTCGGCCCTGGAATTCCCATGATCTGGCAAGGCGAAGAGTTTCTGGCCAACAACGACTTCAAACACGGTTTGACCACCACCTGGGGTCAAAAGACCGAATGGCTCGACGGTACGGCCGAAGAAAAGGCGACTCCTGAGTCTCAGGCTCGCATCGGTCACCTCAACCTCTATAAGGACCTGATTTCACTGCGCCGTTCCAGCGACGCTTTCTTGCCCGGTGCGCCTATCAGCCGGGTGATGACCCACAACTCTGACAAAGTTTTGGGTTTCCGCCGCGATTCGGCCAACGGCGACGACAGCTTCCTGGTCTTCACCCACCTGGGCGATGCCAACCGCACCGACTACTCGGTGGACCTGCCGGACGGCCAGTGGAAAGAAGTCTTCAACTCCGACGGCGAGCGCTACGGCGGCACCAACACCGGTAACGGTGGAGGGGTTATTTCCGGGGATAGCGTTCAGCGGATGGTACTGCCCGCGGGCGGAACTATCGTCTTTAAGAAGGTGTAGTGTATTCTCCCAGATCACAGTTGAAGTGTGATCACTGATCACGCTGCAACTGCGATCTAGCTTCCTCGCTTCTGCAAACGAGGGTCTGCCGATACAGGAGTAGTTCATCTCCCTTGTCGGAGTCGACCGTTCCGGAGGGCTTGAAGCCGCACCGTCTGAGCAGTTTTTGGGAGGGCAGGTTCTCTTCTAGTACGATGGCTAGGAGTTCGCGGAGCTGCAGAGATTGAGCGGCGTATTCGAGGGTCAACTCGATCGCCTCTCGGGTGAGACCTTGCCGCTCGTACTCCGGGAGAATGGCAAAACCCAGATCGGGTGCATCGAGGTAGTCCCGTTGAAGGAGACCGCAGAGCCCGATGGCCTCCTCCGAGTGCTCGACCACGTAGAGTCCGAATCCGTGGGTTCGATAGCTGGAAATGAGCGAGTTTTGAATGTAGGCTCGGGCGTCTTCGTGGGTACGAATCTGTCTGTCCCCGATGTAGCGGAGCCAGCCGGGGGCGTTCATCAATCGTCGAAGAAAAGCGGCGTCGTCGAGGCGGGCCTGCCGAAGTCGAACCCTTTCCCCCGCCGTGATGGAGAGTGCGGTCGAGCCACTCTCCACTACCGAAAAGCTCCCAGGCCGGTGATGGCGCGGCCCACGATAAGAGCGTTGATCTCTCTGGTGCCTTCGTAGCTGTAGATCGCTTCGGCGTCGGCCACGAATCGGCCGACGTGGTGGTTTAGAAGAATCCCGTTCCCACCCAAGAGCTCGCGAGCCAGACCTACTGTCTCTCTCATCTTCACCGTACAAAACATCTTGGCAAGCGAGGCGTGTTCCTCGCGAAGCTCTCCCTGGTCCTGAAGCTGGCTCAACCTCACCACCATCCCTTGAGCGCTCACCAGATTGGCCAGCATCTGAGCCAGCCGATCCTGTACCAGCTGAAAGCCGGCGATAGCCTGCCCAAACTGCTCTCGCTTCTTACAGTAATCGAGAGCCAGCTCGTAGGCTCCGGCGGCACAACCCACCGCTTGCCAGGCCACCGCCGCCCTGGTCATTCGCAGCACCCGGGCCGTGTCCCGAAAGCTCCGGGCGTCTTGCAGCCGATGGCTCTCCAGCACCACGCAGTCCTTCATCGTAATTTCGGCGTTCTGTACCACCCGCAGAGCCATCTTGTGCTGCATCTTCTTGGTCTGGAAACCTTCCGTCCCCTTTTCCACCAGGAAGCCCTTGACTTGCCCATCGGCCTTATCCCGCGCCCAGATCACCGTGATGTCGGCGAAGGTGGCGTTTCCGATCCATTTCTTTTGGCCGTTCAGCACCCATTTGTCTCCCCGTCGTTCGGCTGTGGTGGCCAGCCCCTTGGAAATATCCGACCCGTGCTCCGGCTCGGTCAGACCGAAAGCCCCGATCACTTCCAGCGCCCGCATTTTGGGCAGCCAGTACTCCTTCTGCTCTTCCGAGCCGCACAGATAGATCGAACCCATGGCAAGCCCGTTCTGAACTCCGAAGAAGGTGCCGATGGAACAATCTATCTTGGAAATCTCCTGACTCAAAAACCCCTCGAAAAGCCAGCCCTCGCCCGGGCAGCCGTAGCCCTGATAGGGTGCGCCCACCACGCCCAGCTTGGCGAACTCGGGGAGAAGATGGTGGGGGAACTCTTCTTTGGTCCAGTGTTCGTTGATGATGGGCTGGACTCGTTCTTGCATGAAGATGCGGACTTTTTCGAGGGTGTCGCGTTGGGAGTCGGTGAGGAGTTGCTCCAGGTTGTAGAAGTCGCTTGGGTTTTCGATGAGGGTGTCGGTCATGGGTTTTGGGTGCTCCTTTGTGGGATGAGTATTCCCAGATGGGGTGGGGGGGACACTTAAAGGTGGGGGTGTTTTTTTGGTTTGGGGGTGTGTTTCGATCACATTTCTGTTGGCCGTCAACCCGTCTCGACTGAACGGCGTGAATTGAGGAGTCTTCGGCTATCTCAAGAATT
>Ga0208701_100409_pt1 | contig 10753 bp, 8 predicted proteins | sample DeeseametaMP1482_FD_184188 | JGI IMG/M metagenome (GOLD analysis project Ga0208701, IMG submission 184188) | Marine microbial communities from the Deep Pacific Ocean - MP1482 (SPAdes) | ecosystem: Environmental > Aquatic > Marine > Oceanic | place: South of Fiji, South Pacific Ocean | collected... | reverse complement strand
CTTTCGAATCAGCGATTCGAAGTGTCACATTTATTGGCGGAATATACTTCCCGAAAGAAGTACATCCAATTCATCACTATCCAGTTGACAAAGAACAAGGCAGCTGAGTCGCTGCTGTGACGTCCCGGCAGCGCCGGGGCGTAGAAAGAATAGTAGCGAGCATGTCGGAGAGTGTCAACCCCTGTTTTGACTTTTTCCAAAAACCGCTCGAAAGAGCAGCCGAAGAACGGGCGCAAACCCCGCCACGAAGCCGTTTTCTCGAAACGCAACTTCTCGAGAAAAATAAAAAAACGGCGGAGTTTTATCTCTCCGCCGTTTTCGAAAAGTTCACTTTTCTGGTAAGACTTCTACCTGAATCCCTTTAGAGGAAGAATACTGAAACAGCTTCAGCCCGTACCTCTCCGGATTCGGACTAGATACGATGTATCCGTCCGCCAGTTGTTTATAGAGGTAGTTCTTCCCGGTCACCGGATCCTGAGGGTGCCGCTTGATGTAGTCGGGATAGAGTTGGTCCATTGTTTTGGGAAAAGTACCGTTGTTGTCCTTAGCATACATCTCCACCTGAGTGGCGATGGATTCAATGTGGTACTTAGAGAGCTTCACCATCTCCTCGAAACGCTTGCGCTCGGCACGCAGAGCCAACCAGCCCCAGGAAACAGGTCGAAGCGTAAAACCAGCCGGCAGTCCGTACTTGGTGGGGTCCGGAAAGGTCAGAGTATATCCCTTGCGGTTCTCAGCCGGCCTGTAGATGAAGTCCTTCCCTGTCACAGGGTCCTTTGGAATAGGGACCGGCCGGGCTCCCCGAGGGAGTTCGGAATTGTAGGCCAGGTTCAGTTCTTCCAAAGTAGGCGGATAGACACCGGCCTCCATGAAGAAGAACTCCAACATAGACTGCATGGAAGCAAGCTCTTGAAGCCCTCCCTGCATGGAGGTGTCCGGACCGGAAGCCTGAGGCGCGTTCTCTTCCTGAGCCCAAGCTCCGGCACTCAGTAAAAGAACGAGAAAACCAACAAAGAGGCGACGAACGACTCTCACTGGCCCATCCAATAATCCTTGAGCCACTTACTCCGAGTAGGATGACGAAGCTTCCGCAACGCTTTGGCCTCGATCTGCCGGATCCGCTCGCGAGTCACGCCGAACTCCTGGCCCACTTCTTCCAGAGTTCTAGAACGACCGTCCTCAAGTCCGAACCGCAACTGAAGAACTTTCTTTTCCCGTTCGGTCAGGTTTTCCAGGACGTCTTCCATCTTCTCTTTCAAGAGCTGGGAAGAAGCTGCCTCGGCCGGGGCCACTGCATCGGAGTCTTCGATGAAGTCGCCCAGATGGGAATCTTCCTCGTCGCCGATAGGAGTTTCGAGGGAAATCGGCTCCTGGGCTATCTTCATGATCTCCCGGACGCGCTCTTCGGTAAATTTCTTCTTGCGAGCGATCTCTTCCTGAACGATGGGATCTTCCATGTCCAACTCTCGACCGTACGACTTGGAAGCCGCTGCGCGAATCTCTTCCACGTCGATCGGATACATCTCACGAGTGATCTCCTCTACCGAGGGATCACGACCCAGCTCCTGGAGAAGCTGGCGAGAAACCCGAATCAGTCGATTGATCGTCTCCACCATATGCACGGGGATACGGATCGTCCGAGCCTGGTCGGCCAGTGCCCGCGTGATGGCCTGACGAATCCACCAGGTCGCGTAGGTACTGAACTTAAAGCCTTTTTTGTAGTTAAACTTCTCGACCGCACGGATCAGTCCGAGGTTCCCCTCCTGGATCAAGTCCAGGAAGAGCATGCCGCGGCTGATGTACTTCTTGGCGATGGAAACAACAAGCCTCAAGTTGGCTTCCGTCAACTTACGCTTGGCAACAGCTCCATCGTTGATAAGAAAATCCAACTCGTCGAGTCGCTTGAGAATTTTTTCATTCTTCTTGTTGCCCGCGTCGCGAAGTTTGTCCCGGAAAGCGCGCTTGCCGAGCTCCCAGTACCGTTCAACCGTTCGGTTCTTCTCCAGCAGGTCTTTGATAGCGGGGACTTTCTCCTCCGCCTCATAGGCCTGCTCCAACCGGCGCAACACCTCTTCGGCCTTAGCCGCTTGCTGAATCGCCTGTCGATGCTTAAACTCCGAAACGGCTTGCTCGGAACTGGTCAGCTGACTACGTGCTTGCTCGCCTGCCTCGATCAACTCTTGCAGCGAACCGACGACGGTAGGCCACAAATCCTTGATCTCCAGCATCTCGCCCAGCGCTTCATCACCGGATTCGATACGCTTAGCCAGATCGATCTCTTCTTCGGGGGAGAGCAGGTCGACTCGACCGATCTCCTTGAGATACATACGAACCGGGTCGTCGAGCGACGCACCCGCAGTCGTATCCTTCTTCTTTTTCTTCTTCTTCTTTTTCTTGGACTTCTTTTTGTCGGCAGCAACGCGCTTGACTTTGCTCTTCTCCGCGGCCGTCGTGTTGTCGTCATCGTCAACACGAGCATCGATCACCTCGATCCCGGCAGCAGCCATTTTTTCCAGCACTTTGTCGACCTGTTCGGGTCCGACGTCTTCTCGCTGGTACAGCATTTCGGAAATGTCTTCATAAGTAAGCGAACCAGTCTTCTTACCTTGGGTAAGAAGCTTCTTCACCGCCTTCTCCAGGCTGATTTCCGGCTTATCCGACTTTTTCGTCTGACTACTCATTTCTTCTACCTTTTAGTCGTTTTTGCAGGTAAAGATACTCTTTATAGAGTTCAGAGTCCGGTCCTACGGTCCCCTGACTCATACCTTCCAAAACCTGTTGACGAATCTTTTCGAAACGTGGCTCGAGCCCATTTCGTTTGATATCACTGATAAGCCTTTCCATTTCGGCCTGACTTGAATCAGGAACTTCAGCCGCCATCAAACGGGCCCAGGTCGCTTCGTCGGACTGTCCATCCAGATCAGTCCAGGTTAGGGGTCTCTCAATACTCCGAAACTGCAAAAGAACCTCCAGGAATGGGCGAAGCTCCCTTCGGGAGAGGTCTTCAGGGTTCAACGATTCACCGACCAGCTGATTCCATTCAGGCCGTTTGAGCATCAAACTGAGTAGTCTTTCCTCGGCATGAAGGCTTGTTCTTCCCCGCGAACGTAAGATCGGCCGGGCCTTTGGCTTGGGGCCCGGGGAGGCTTGACGGGGGTCGTCATATTGGTCCTCGTCCGTCTCGGGGGGCGGCTCTCCGAAGTCCATTTGGGTGGGAGGTGCAGGAGGTTTCGAGCGAACGATCGTGCGCTTCGGCTGCAATCCTTTGCGATGTTTCTCCACGAGGTCCGCGATCACGCTTTCCTGAATAAAGAGCATCCCCGCAATCTTGCGACAGTAGTCGTTGCGAGCTTTTTCATCCCTGATTTTAGCGATCGCGGGCAGCACGCTCTCGGAGAAGTCGTCTTTCCCGGCCCTGGTGGTGAGATCAAACTCCTCACTTTTTCGAGCCATAAGATAATCCACCACCGCCACGGTGTTGTCTTTCAGCTTACCGAAAGCCTCGGCCCCCTGCTGCCGGATGATCGAATCCGGGTCCTCCCCTTGTTCCAGCTGGCTTACGTGCACCAGTAGGCCCGCTTGTTCAAACAGATCGATCGCCTTTTCGGTGGCGCTTCGACCGGCCCGATCGGCGTCATAGAACAGATGAACTCGCCGAGCGTAGCGAGAGAGAAGCTTGCACTGCTCAGCCGTGAGAGCGGTCCCGAGAGAAGCCACCGCGAGAGGAAAACCGGCCTGGCTGACGGCGATCACATCCAGGTAGCCTTCCATGACCATAGCCTCCTTCGAGCGAGATATATCGCCGCGATGGAACGAGAGACCGTACAGATGCTCCCGCTTGGAATAGACGGAGGTTTCTGGAGTATTCAGATACTTGGGGTTTTTCTTGTCCGTGCTTTCCTGGATTATCCGCCCCCCGAAAGCGACCACCTTGCCCGGAGCGTTCGTGATAGGGAAGACGAGTCGCTCCCGTAACAGATCGCGGCTACCGCGTTGCCGGAGAACCCCGGCTTCGATGCCGTCCTGAGCGGTGTATCCGGCGCCCTCGAGCTTTTTAGCCAGCGCATCTCCGGAGGGCGGGGCCCAGCCGAGACGAAATTTCTCGGCCGTCTCCATGGTTAGGCCGCGCTGCTCCAAGTAGTCCCGAGCGGGCTTGCCGAGGGGGGACCTCAAAAGCAGTTCCGAGTAGTATTGAGCCGTGCGTTCCAGTAGCTCCCGCAGCCGATCGCGATGGCGCGCCTCCGGGTCGTCATTGTCGGATAGTTCGAGCGGAACACCGACCTCGTCGGCCAACTTCTTGACCGCCTGGGGAAAGTTGAGGCCCTCGATGCGCATCAGAAAATTGTAGACCGAGCCGCCTTCGCTGCAGCCGAAGCAGTACCACAATCCACGCTCTAAGTCGACGGAAAACGAGGGGGTCCGCTCTCCGTGGAAAGGACAGAGGCCGATCGCTTTCCGACCCCGCGTCTTCAGCTGGACATAGCGACCGATCACCTCCGCGGCGTCGACCTTACTGGAAATCTCCTCCAGCTTTTCCGAGGGAATCCGACTCACAGCTTGCTATCCCAGGGAGAGCGGTAGCCACCTCTCCAACTCCGCGGCAAATAGTAGTAGGCAAGACCAAGATTCCAGAAAAAAAGTCTCCACAGAGCCGTACCTATATCCAGGTATCCTTTCAAATCGGACACAGGGCCTCCAGAAAAGCGACTTCCTCTTGAGTCAGCTCCCGACAGGCTCCTCGCTCCAACCCTTCACTGCTAAGGCCGCCAAACTTCACCCGCTCCAGACGAGTACAACGAAGCCCCACCTCCTTCAACATGCGTCGAACCTGGCGCTTCCTGCCTTCTTTTAGAACCAGCGAAATCTCCTGACCTTTTTGCTCCACCTTAGACGGTGCCCGAGTCGGTCCATCATCGAGAGTCGGTCCTGCCTTTAGCTGCTCCAGAACGGCGGAGGTGATAGTTCCCTCCACCACCGCCACGTACTCTTTCTCCACACCCGACGACGGATGGAGAAGGCGATGGGCCAACTCTCCGTCGTTTGTGAACATCAGCACTCCCAGGGTCTGCCGGTCGAGCCTCCCAACCGGATAGACCCGGCCCTCCCCCACCAGGGCGTCTTCAGGCAAGAGATCCATCACCGTGGGACGCCCCTGGGGATCGGCCACGGTGGTCACGTACCCCTTCGGCTTATTCAATAGGAGATAGCGCTTATCGGGGAGAGTGCCGACAGGCTTCTCGTCGACCTTCAGTTCGGTGAAATCCGCTTCGGTGACGCTTTCACCGATCTGAACGACACGGCCGCGCAGGGTCACACGCCCCTCCGAGACCATCTGCTCACAACTTCGCCTGGACCCGAAACCTAAATGAGCCAGCGCTTTTTGAATCCTCATAGCCACTGTTGGGGTTACAACTTCCTCTGCTAGGAGTCCTACGGTGGCAATACAATAAGTTCTGGAGAAGGAGCCGACCTCGGCCCATCAGAACATAAGCAATAGTACCCGCACGACATTCATCGTCTGGGGGCGGGAAAGATTTGAGGAGTCTGATTTGAGTGATCACAGCGCAGTAATGAGTAAGTCCATCGTTTATGACGGTGAAGATTATACCCGTGACAATCTTGAAACGATGGTTAAGGACTACGCCGAGAAGCACGAAACTCGTATCGGCGAGCTAGAAGAGCTTAAAAAGACCCACGACACGATCAGCCGCGAGATGACGGACGAGCTGGCCGAGCAGAAGACCGTGTGGGATTGCGTCAAGGATATGACGAGCGGCGAGAAGGGGGCTGTGAGCGCCAACATGCGCCTTCTCCTGGAGCGCATCCCTATGCTCAAAGATCGTTTACCGGATCGCCCGCTGTCCGAACTGCTCCAGCAGAAAATTCACGTCACGGAGACCCGTATCCGCGAAGTGGGTGGCTTTCTGGACCGCATGGAATCCGAGATCGAGAACGTCAGACAAGACATCGTTCGCCTCAATAAAAAAATGATTGTAGCTGCTCAAAACGAGGAGAAAGCGGCCGAATACGTGCTGCAGCTTCGCCAGATCAAGGAGCAAGCCGAAGCCGAGCTGGCTGAGATGGGTGACAACACCACCGCCGCTCACCGTGAAAAAGAAGCCGAGATCGACGAGATTAAACGTGCTATCTGGCAACACGGCGGCAAGCTAAGACTCTACAGCAACGCAGAAGACCGAATCGCCAGTATCGTGAAGATGAACAACAACTTCATGGAGTTGTTGACCAACCTGCACACCAATATGCAATCGCTTTACGACGCCGGTCAAGAAGTTCTCGACGAACTCCGAGGCAACTTGAGTTCCCTGAGCACCGCCACCGAGGCGAGCGAACTGACACTGGAAATGCAGAAGTCGATGGAAAGCCTCAAAGTCAGCGTCAACCGCGTGGCTCGACTGGCCTCCGATACGTCGCTGTACCTCACTCAAAACGTGGACCGCATGACCAGCCAGATGAAGATCTACGACGAGGAGACCGAAGCTCTGGTCAGCTCCAACCTTCAAGCCGAACGAGATGTCCGCGAAGGTCGGATCGACGAAGTTCTCGCGCTTGCCGAGGCCGAACAGAAATCCAGATTGCTGGGTGAAGGCGGCGGCGGTGACTCGGGCGGCGGAGAAGAAGAATAGCAGTCAGAAAGGCCTGGCCTTGCGGTGACTTTCGATACATCCGCCCCCCAATATGACGAGATAGACCCTCCCAGCCCGGGTAAGGCCGGCGGTGAGGGGCAACCCACCTTCAAGCGAAATCCGGTCCAGGTGCTCTCCGGCCAACAAGCAGAAACCTACTGCAAACTGGTGGAGGGTCTGATCCGTGGCGGGAAGCCCAACAACTCCTACCCATCCGGTCGGGGTGTGGCCAACCTTATCTACTTGCTTCGCCCGTCTACCAACCGTGGACTGAGCAACGACGTACGGGTCAATCTGGGCAACGGTCTACCGGATGAACCCGACATAGGGCGCGTGATCGCGGACAAAGACATTTGTGAAAAAGTCCTGCGTAGCCACGATATCGCCTCGGTGCGTGAGCGAACCGACGACGCCTCCAGGCGTCTGGTCAGTCGCCTCGACTACTACCTGGATGTTCAGAAACGCGAGTTGCCGGAGCGTTTTCGGCTCGACCTCAAGCTGAAACGAGTGGACGAGAAGCTCCAGACAGCCGACTTCATCGCCGTCTTTGAGCGCTTCGACCCGGGCGAGGGAGTCTTCACTCGCTACAATATCCATCTTCAGCATCGCAGTGACCGCTGGTCCAAGCCGAAGGTAGAACTCAAAGGCGACGATCTGAAGTACACCGAGGAATTCCGAAACGTGATCTCGCGCTACTCCTCCGACGAAGCCGAGTTCGCTTTTATTCTTCTCTCCGACGTACCCGGCATCACCGTGCAAGAAATCAGCCGTGGTCGAATAGGGCCCCTCTGGATGAACGGTGTGCCATGCCCCGAGCCGGTCAAGCAGCTTCTGGACAAGCACCCCGGAAACGTGATCCTAAATTTTCCCTTCGAAAAAGTGTTTGTGCCCGAGGTGGAGGGCAAGGAAGACGACAATCGCGACCCCTTCGCCCGACTCTATCGTAACAGTCTCGACGCCGAGAACAGAGAGATCGCTGACTCTAGGGCGCGCAAGTTAGGCTATATCGTGCACAAGGAACGCAAATTCGCGTGTTCGAAGCCGATCCTCAATCCACTCAGAGATCTCTGTAAAGAAATGGGTAAGCCCTGTGTCATCTATCCGGGGCGGTAAAGAATGAAACGACGAGAACTGATATGCACCGAAGCCGATCTTAGTCAGGAGCTTCCGCTGGCGCGAGCCTACATCAAAGGTCAGGGGTTTCACAGCTTTATCATTTCCTGCTGCACCGGCCCATACGGTCCGACTCACGACCATTTGACTCTTCTAGACACCGTAGAGCACGCTCTGGCTCAGATGATGGAGGTCAGCAAAAAGCTCTCCAACACCATCATGAACGAGAGACAGGCCGCCGGATTTGCATTTGAGTCGAAAACCAGTCCGACCGACGACGCGTTCTGCCAGTACTTTGCCACTTTCGTGGCTGCCGACGCGGCCGCTGCGCGCACCTCCGTCTTATCGGACGAAGACCCTGAGATAAAGGGAGCGTTTCGCCAGCCGTGGGTGAGATACTTGGGGGACAACGACTCCAAAACCAACTGCAAAACAGTGGTGGCGGAGCTGTCGGCTTTTCTGGATTTTCATCAGATGCACCCCGACAAAGAGCGTCGCATTTCGGAGCCGAAAGAGTTGGCTTCCTGTATGACGGCCTTCTTTCGCTTGCTGGCCAACGGAGTCAAAGAGATCGGCACCGACGCCGAATACGAACGACATCGTGTCGCCTTGGAGTCGATGCAGATCGATATCTGCGGCCGTCACTACGCCGGATTCGACTTCTCCGCCAAATCGGCGGAAAACGAGGAGCCTGGCGAACTGCTCCCCATTCACCACGAAGACGTGGTGGGAAACAAGGAGTACATCGAGGCTGGGCTTCGTCTGGCTCGAGACGTGGCGGGATTCGACTTCACCACTGGTCAAAACCCGAAGAAGATCAACCCGGTCTTGTTTGGACAAGGCGCGCCTGGCTGCGGCAAGACTATCACGGCGCACGCCATCGGCAACTTCTTTCTGGACTACTGCCGAAAGCGAAATGTGCCGGCCCGGTTTCTCGTCATTCGAAGGACCGACTGGGCGTCGTCGTATCAGAACGCTTCGGCCAACAGACTAGTTGAGATCTTTAAGGAAGAAGTTCAGAACTATCCCGGTGTGGTCGGCGTCTACTGGCCCGATATCGACACCGCCTTCGCCGCCCGCTCCTCCCCCGGTCTGCGAGCCGAGGAAAGCAATATTTTAGGAGCTTCCTTCGGAATCTTCGACGGTACGCTGATCCCGAAAAACGGCAAGTGGTTTTTGATGTGCGACGCCAACTACATGAACATGGACGAGGCGACTCTGAGCCGGATCTCCCAGGACCCCTATAAGATACTAGGCCCGACCAGCGCTGAAGATTTCGTGGAGTTGATGAAAGAGAAGAAGCTCAGCGAATTCGACGACCTACTTCATCTGAGCGACGAAGAGTGGCACGAGATCGGCAAGCTTTGCATCGAGTACAAATTTTCGGGGCGAAACGTGGACAACATTTGCCAGAAAATCCAGGTGGAGATTCAGGACGTCGAACCGCCCGATGATTACTACGACGCCGACTTCGATACCCGAAAAAGAATCTTGCGGGAGTTGGCCAAGCCTGTCAACTTCCAGCGTCTCCAGAATATGCTCAAGCAGTACAAAGAGTTTGAAACGGTGGCAAGCGAACAGGTGGAGCAAGAGCGCTTTCAATCCCGCGTGGAAGAGATCGTGCTCAACCTTTCCGCCCAACAGGCCGCCATGCAAGCCCTCGAAGGCCAGACACCGCTCTAGTGTCGGAATCCTGGCAAGTCGCCGAGTGGGGTCTTACTCAGCTTAAGAAGGTTGAGTGGGAGTGCCCCGAGCCGTCTGCGGGTGAAGTACAAGTCGCCTTTCAGGCAGCTTCTCTGAACTATCGAGACCTCTTGGTCGTCGAGGGCAAGTACAATCCGAAGTTTCCCCGGCCCTTGGTGCCCTGCTCGGACGGATTCGGCTCTGTCGTCGCAGTGGGTCCGGGAGTGGACGAATCGCTCCTGAAAAAGTCGGTGATGACCAACTTCTGTCCCGACTGGTGTTCCGGCGAGCCTCGGGAGAAAGTCCTGAGACGTACGTTGGGTGGGCCTCTTCAGGGAGCGCTTCAGCAGCGTCGCAACTTCGCCCCTTCCGAAATTCTCTGGCTGGACGAGCCGGCCGCTCTCACTCCCGGTGAATGGGCCACCCTCCCCTGCGCGGGAGTCACGGCTTGGAACTGCTTGAGTGGCCTGAAACCCGGACAGACCGTGCTTCTTATCGGGACTGGAGGCGTCTCTTTATTCGGCCTACAAATTGCCAAGATGCATGGTGCTCGAGTCCTGATCTTGAGTTCCTCTGCCGAAAAAAGGCAGTGGGCCAAGGAGATGGGAGCCGACGCCGTGTCCGACTATCAGGATACGGACTGGGGACGATGGGCACTCGAACAGACCGAGGGGCGAGGGGTAGATATCGTCCTTGAAACCGGTGGAGCCGGGACGCTCGCCCAGTCGCTCAAGGCCGTGAAGGTGGGCGGAAAAATTGCTCTCATCGGTGTTTTGAGCGGGAGCAAAGAGCCACTGAATATCCTGCCGCTGGTGATGAAGAGCGTCAACGTTCAGGGAGTGGTGGTGGGTCATCATCAGCACGCCGAGGAACTCGTTCAGGCCTATTTGCAAAGCATGCAGCGCCCTGTGGTCCACGAGACTTTCGGGTGGGACGACGTGCCGGCCGCGTTCGAAGCTCTGGCCTCAGGTCGACAATTCGGCAAGATCGTCATCGAAATACCCCAGGAATAGGGTTTTCAAGGACCTTCTTTTACGCTATCGTTGGGAAGCGTGCACCGGTAGCTCAGGGGATAGAGCGCTTGCCTCCGGAGCAAGAGGTCGGAGGTTCGAATCCTCCTCGGTGCGCCACTTCTTCCACTCAGAACCCGTTAGGACGCAGGCCGGAGCAAGAGGTCGGAGGTGTCCTCGGGCGGCAAGCCGCCCTCCGGAACGCCTGCGGCTTGCGAATCCTCCTCGGTGCGCCACTTCTTCCACTCAGAACCCGTTAGGACGCAGGCCGGAGCAAGAGGTCGGAGGTGTCCTCGGGCGGCA
>Ga0208701_100406_pt1 | contig 10928 bp, 10 predicted proteins | sample DeeseametaMP1482_FD_184188 | JGI IMG/M metagenome (GOLD analysis project Ga0208701, IMG submission 184188) | Marine microbial communities from the Deep Pacific Ocean - MP1482 (SPAdes) | ecosystem: Environmental > Aquatic > Marine > Oceanic | place: South of Fiji, South Pacific Ocean | collected... | reverse complement strand
ATAGTGGTACACCGGTGTACCACTATTGGACCTATTGCAAGAAACCACAGGAGGAAAATATCAAAATGGCATTCGTAGGATTCGGAAATTTCAATCGGGCTAACCAGGCGGCACTGCTGCAACTTCAGCAGCAGTCACTACTAGGTTCGGTCAACCAGTTTGCTCCGGCACCGGTCGGCGGCGTATTTGGGGGTCCTCAAAATCTGCAGGCGATGGCTTTTCTGATGCAAGCGTTGCAGAGCGTCTTCGCTGCTTTTACCTCTTTTGCCGGTGGGCAGGTGCCGCCCGGAGGAGTCAACCCTGGCGTCGGCTCTCCTTATGGTGGGCAGACGGGGACCGTTCAACCGGGTTCAGGCGGACAAGGGAGTTATCCTATGCCTGTCGGCAGTGGTGGGCAGGGTGGTTATCCTATGCCAGGCGGTAGTGGTGGGCAGGGTGGTTATCCTATGCCTGGTGGCAGTGGTGGGCAGGGTGGTTATCCTATGCCTGGTGGCAGTGGGGGGCAGACTGGCTATCCTATGCCCGACAACTATGGGGGTCAGCCGGCCGCCGGAGGCACCGCTCCCGCTACGTCGACCCAGGCACAAAGGACCGCCAATCAAGCGTCCGCCGCCAGACTCCTCAGCCAAAACTTTGACCGGATCGACAAGAATCGTGACGGTGTCATTAGCGGCGACGAGATCAACCTCTTCAGAGACAGCCAGGCCAACGCGCCCCAGGCCACCAGAGACGCACTCGGCTCTCTGGCCGACGCCGTACCGGAATTGATGTTCGGGACCATCCAGTCCGGCGACGCCGCCTGGTTTGGTCTGAGCAAGGAAGACCTGGTGACGGCGCGGCGGCAGCTGAACAGCGGCACCTCTCTTGAAGAGATCCAGCGGGGCATCCAGACGAGAATCCTGCGCGAGCGCAACGTGCCGTACAACGGTCGGTCTCAATCAGCGGCCGAGGCGTTCCGGACCTATGTGGAAGAGCAGCGGACGCGGGTCTTGAGATAGGCAATAAGGGGGTGACGTCGCGTGTTACCTGGGCGCTGTTTCGACGTTTGGAGCAGGGCTTAGGTCGCGCGGCGCTTGTCTTCTGCAGGGGAGCGTGGTGTCCGGACTCTCGGCTTGAGTTCGACCTGGCGCGGGACTTCCGTCTTGAATTCGGCGCGGTATGGGACTATAGTTCGGGCTGGGACAGGCCTCGCGGGTTGAGATCGGCCTGATGTCGGACTCTCGGCTTCAGTGCGACCTGGCGCGGGGCTTCCGTCTTGAATTCGGCGCGGTATGGGACTATAGTTCGGGCTGGGACAGGCCTCGCGGGTTGTGTCCGACGTGGTGTTGGACTCTCGGCTTCAGTGCGACCTGGCGAGGGACTTCCGTCTTGAATTCGGCGCGGTATGGGACTATAGTTCGGGTTGGGACAGGCCTCGCGGGTTGAGACCGGCCTGATGTCGGACTTGCCGGGTCTCCTCTCAAGCGGCCTTTCGGCATATCCCCCAGGCCAAGCTCAGAATGTCCACTTCTCGCAGCCTAGAGGTTGGGAGGCCCAATGCGATCTCGCGCTCCCGATCGTCGTTAGACGAATGGCCCGTCCCATCGATTTCGATAATTCGCCAACCTTGGTCGCTCCACTCTAGAACATCGACTCTGAACAGTGAGCCTTGGAAGCTAACTTGAAAGAATTGGTACCGAGTACCCAGGACAAGACAGGGACGAGGCCTGTTCCCAGCATAATTCCTTGTTCGCGGGTCAACGACCGGGACCGGGGTGGGGTGGAATAACGAAGGCGCGACCAGAGCGGGAACCGCGCCGTCGGCTAAAAGGTAGAGCACATACAACGCCTCTAGGTATGACTCGCAAGTGACCAGGTGACAGAATTGCTGACACAGGGCGGACTCGACGTCGCTTCGTTGGTTTATTCGTCTGGTCAGTAGGCCAGTCAATTCGCCCTGTCGCTTAAGGCAGGTGCGATACCTGTTGTAGCTTGGACGGTCGCGATGCGCAAAGAAGGGTTGGGGGCACTCAGTTAGTCTAGCCCCATTGTCTAGAAGTTGTTTCGTTGCTTTCGGTGGAGAGATGAAGACACGTCCCAACTTGAACCAGCGTCGAATGTGACCCAGTTCTTGGGAGTTCGGCATACGCCGGCCGCATTCCAGCGCTGACCATCGCCAGGGAGAGATGTTGCAAAGTTCCGCGGCCTCTTTTTGGCTAAGGCCGCGGTCTTCTCGGTGAAATTTTAGACTTAGATGAAATTGTTGGTCGAACATGGGTTTAGGTTAGAGGCTTGATTTTAAGGATTCATTGCGTAATTGTTACGCCGGTTTTTCTAAATTGTGAAATTGGTGTGAACTCGAAGATGCTACGTCGAAGAAGTTGTGCGCTCGAATCCGGGAACGGCTGGAGATTCCTAGCTTGAGTCCGACGTGGGGCGGAACTATAGTCCGGCCTCGGGCGGGACTACAAGGTGAGGTTGACGTGGTGTGGGACTCCCAGCCTGAGTCCGGCCTCGTGTGGAGCTATAATCCGACGCGGTGTGGGACTCGAGGGTTGAGGTCGAACCGGTGTGGGACTCCCAGCCTGAGTCCGGCCTCGTGTGGAGCTATAGTCCGACGCGGTGTGGGACTCGAGGGTTGAGGTAGAAGCGGTGTGGTACTCCCAGCCTGAGTCCGGCCTCGTGTGGAGCTATAGTCCGACGCGGTGTGGGACTCGAGGGTTGAGGTCGAAGCGGTGTGGTACTCCCAGCCTGAGTCCGGCCTCGTGTGGAGCTATAGTCCGGCCTGGGGCGCGACTATAGGCGTGAGATCGACGCGGTGTGGGACTCAATGATTGAGGTGAAGCGGTGTGGGACTTCTAGCCTAAGTCCGTCCTCGTGTGGAGCTATAGTCCGAAGTGGGGCGGGACTTCCGAGGTTAGTTCGACGCGTTGATGGACTCCCGGCTTGAGTCCGGTTCCGTGGGGGTAATAATCCAGGCCGGCGCGGGACTCGAGAGATTGGCTTGAGTCCGACCTGGCGCTGAACTATCGTCCCGCTCGGTGAGGAACTAAACGACTGTGACCGACCTAGATGCGAACCTCACCCCAACTCAAGGAACGGAATGAGGCTCCGTCAGTCTCCACGAGTCGTCCACCGCGAGGGCTTCTTGGAGTAGCTTTCGATGTCGCCGAGTACGTAACTCAAGATAGTCGGCGCCATGCCAATACACGAGTATGAACAGAAACAGAAGCACGATTTCCAAGAGACCTCCTTACAGTCTGGTTGCGGGTTGTCGAAGAGCGTCTTTGTTAGTATAAAACTAAACGAAATCGCGGAAATGACAGGTCCTGACAGCGAGCAGTCCGGGAGGAAGGCTCATCGCGAGGCACCTGAAAGTCGCTCCAGGACCTCGAGCCATTCTCCTACCCAGAGACGCGCGGCCGGAAGAAGGCTCCGGTCGCCGGTGATGAGCCGCTGGTTAATCCAGGGCTTGACTGGACCAGAGAAATGTAACACCGGACACTGTTCCGGTGTTAACCCGCTGACCCGTTGGTACAGCTCCCGTTCTTGAAGAACATAGTTGAAACGAGCCGGTGCCAGGGTCATCCGGCGATGGAATTGATGATTGATCACGGCCTGGTCGGTCAAGTCGGTCTTGAGACCGCTCCACCAATCCGGCTCGAGCCGTTGCAGCAGCGAGCGGTAGGCGTCCTCACCTCGGATTTGAGAATCTAACCGGAATATCCCGGTATTGATAGTGTCGGTCAGAGCACCTGGTACGGGTGGGCCAAATCCTTCTTCGAGGGTGGTACCGTCGCGCCATCCTCCCGCCTGTCGAATCTCCTCTCCCACGCCCACAATCGGACCCGGAAGTTCAAGCAATTCAGAAAGCGACCCTTGAATCAAAAGGTCGGCGTCCAAGACCAAAATCGGCTCCGGATCGTTCAACTGAAAAGCTTGCAATACGAGAAGACGGTCGCGACGCTCGGTCGGGATAGGCAATCCCGCTGCCAGGTCAGTGATTCGGGGGTCGTGCTCCAAGAAGTGGTAGCGAAACGGCAGCTTCGCGAAACTGGCCCGCTCAACCGGTCCGAGTCCGCGTTGGAGTATATAGACCTCTCGGCCTTCCCGAGGATGGTGCTTGAGGAATGAGGAGAGAGTCACTAACGCGCCGGGAACAAACTCCGGAGTGACTACCAGGAAAAGCTTAGCTGTGTTTCCCGAGGTCAACGTTGCGTGTGGGCCGGGCCTGGCAAGAGAAAGCGCCGCGGAGCTATTTCTGGTACCTGCATCTAGACCGCTTTCGCAGTTTCTCAGTCTAGATCCTTGGCAGACTCTTCAATCGAGCCTGGTCTCGTCACAAGTTTTTAACATCTTCCAGCAACTGCTGTTCGCTCACCGGAGCTCGCCAGTGCTTGGCAAGGTAAGCCAGAAGATAGCGAACTTTCTGATGTTTCCAGACGCTCTCGTTCAGCTCTTGTTCTTCGCGAAAAACCTTGGAGGGACCGAAGCTCCTCCGACCTTCGACCGAGGGGGCCGTCTTTCAGGTGTCGCTTCCGGTCTCTTGAACATCCTGAACATCGCTCTCCAGGATCTCCGCTATATGAGGCGCTATCTTCGGCGCCGTCTTCCTGGCTTTCGCCAGCAGCACCCTTTGGATTTGAGCCGTGGTGGGAAGTGTGGGAATGCCGACCGTCTTCAGCAAGTGGTCCGTCACGGCGTAGCCGATCGCCCATGGCCACCCGAATCGGAGCCCCACGTAGACCAACACCCCCAGTGAGGCGAAACTTGCCCCCCAGCCAAGCCCTTTAGCCCAGCCAGGCACGATCCGTGCCGTAAAGCTCTCCAGGTTTCGCTTGGAAACTCCGGAGCCGTCCTTGAGCATCAGCAAATCAGCGAGGTCGTAGGCCACGCTTTGCACTTTTCGACCCGCCAGCCCGAGGAACAAGATCGCCGTGGCAGTGGCGATGACAGCGGCGATAGGAACGTTCCAGAAATTCATCCTTGAGATTTTTCGTCCGAGGCCGGTTCTACCTTGTTTAGGAGCCCAAACTGTTCTGTTCACATTCATTTAACTTCGCTTCGGGAACCTTGACCTTGCCCATCCCGTTGTCTCTCTTACACAGATATAAGAACAGCAGGAGAAAATTTCATGATCGAGAGTAGTGCCCTACGTCGCGGAGCCCGACCCGAGACCGGTAACGACGCCGCCCCTTCCATAACCTCATCCAGAGTCGTCGCTTTAGCTCCCCAAGAGAGCGGAAACGAGAGAGGCTCGGTGCGTTTCGACCCTCTGGAGATGGAGGCCAGCTTCGAAGCCTCCGAAGAAGCGACGATCGACGACAGCTTCTTGCGTCTTGGTGCATCGCGAAACGGAAATTCGCTCTTTCGAAACAACCAGAGCGTGGAGCCTCAGCCGAACCCCACGGTCTTCGACGAAGAGTTTTACCTCGCCACCAATCCTGATGTGGCCGAGGCCGTGGCCGGCGGAGCTTTTCCCTCCGGTCTGGAACACTATCGACAGTTCGGTGGAAACGAGGGGCGCAATCCGAACCCCTCGTTCGATGAAGCTTTCTACCTTCAGAACAATCCGGACGTTGCGGCGGCGGTGGAGGGGGGAGCCTTCGAGTCCGGATTCGAGCATTACACGAGACACGGCTCGACTGAGAACCGCCTCCCCAGTGCCGGCTTCGACCCGGAAGGTCTGATCGCTCAGCCGCCCGTCGACCCGGCTCAGAGGGAAGAGTTCATCATCGACCAATTGGCGCAGCATAACGACCTCTCCACTCTGGCAGCCAACGTGGACGACAATCCCGAGAATTTTCAGGCGCTCCTCAACATCTTGAATGAGGACTTCAACGTCGTCATCCGCGATCTCAATGAACAGGGCAACGGCCCCTTCACCACGGAGGATCTGCTCAACGTCGCCAACCAACTCAACAACCTCCCCGAGCACATCGTAGAAGCCTATATGGAGGGCGGTCAAAGTATCGTCGTGACCAACGGCGACTTCACCCTCTCTCAGGAATTTCAGGACGCGCACCCCCCGGGCCTATTCGAGAGAAACGAGGCCGGACAAGTCTTGGGAGCCGATGGGACGCCCATCGCGGGCGACGGTGGAACTCACGCCTACGGCGCCGCCAACGGCACCGGAACGACTTTCGTGACGCTCGAGGCGATCCGAGAGGACGGCGGAGGAAACGGAGGCGTCGAACGAGTGGATGGCTCCGACTCGACGCTGCTTCACGAGTTGGCTCACGGGCTCGACAACCTGGGCGGAGACGACTCCGCCTTTCAGGAGGTCAGTCACTCGTCGGAGTTTGCGGCTCTCGTCAACCGACCGGAAGTTTGGGCTTACCTTGAGACCATCCAGAACGGAGACTTCCACTCCGACCCGGCCAATGTTGAGGAACATTTCGCCGAACTCTTCGCCAACTATTTCGCTTCGCCTGAAACGCGCGCCGCCATTCCGGCAGCAGCTCAAGATTATTTCGCCGGGCTTCAACTGCAGTCTTGATTTGTGTCAGGCAGAGTGAAATCAGGCGGATTCGGATGCTAGCTCGACGAGAGCGAATGGAGCTTTCAGAACGAGTTAGGGAAGCAGGCGATTCGGCCTTGCGTCCAAAGTCAGCCTGATGCAAGTACGTAAGCCTCTGTCTGACTTCTTCTCCGCCCAACACGAAACCGCCGAGGAATTTCTCGAGAACGCACGCGTGGCTCTCAAGGGACTCAAAGAGCCCATAGAGATGTACTCCAACATCCTCGGAGTCTGCACCAGTTTCGGTGAGGCCTTCGCCGAGGTACTTCCCCCGCTCCAGGAATGGTCCGCGTTGGTGAACTCCGCGGAGGAGGAGTACACGCCGGGCGGACCGCCGATGAGTCCGGTGACCGACAGCCTCTTCATGTACTGGATGCTGACAGAGCTCCGCTTCGGGCCGGGGCCGGAATCGCTGATAGAATGCGTGCAAGCTCTTTTGGGCGCGACGAAACCTAGGAAGTCGGACCAGAAACTCCTCGACATCCTCCAGAGTCTCTCGAACTCGAGGCTCTCCATCTACGAAGTCACCCACAAGCGGAGAGGTCGACTCACTTTGGAAGAGATTCTGACCGGAGAGACCGTGACCTGTGAATGTATCACCGGCTACCCGGGAAAGGAGGGGGAACTTTGGCTGGTCAGACTCCTGCCGGGATTGAAGCCGGAAGACCCCTACATCACAGCGACCACTCCGTACATCCTCCGGGGCTGCACCCGCCAAACCTGGGTAGACCAGCTGGAGCAAGAGGCCGCGAGGGCTGGGATTTCGGCGGACCAGCTCTTCAGGTACGGTCATCCCGGATTCAGCTGGCTGGAGTTTGTATTTCAAGGTTACTCCGGCCAACTCGCCGGGGCCATCTACCTAACCGGTGAGTTGCAGGACCCCTCCACTCGCCCTCACTCGGAAGGGCGTGATTTGCGCCCCTCTTACCACGCTTCCACCGTCGACCAACTGGACTTCGAGTTCAATCTCACAAACGGACAACGAAAGTTGGTGGCTCACTGTTTTCCCGAGCTGGAGCCGAAGCTAAGCTTGGAGAAGAAGACTCGACAAGATGTCTCTCTCAAGCCCAAACAGGTCCTGGAGCTCAAGAGGTTCGTGTTGGAAGAAGCACTTCCGGGATCCATGGGATCGGAACTCACCGTGGCTCGGGGCCTCAACGGCGTGCTGGACGACGCTCTGAGAGCCATGGCCCAGACGCTCGAAAGAGCCTTCGAGGAGGAAGACGATTGGGAAAAGTCCGATCTTCTCATCCGTTTCACTTTGCAGGATGTCGCCGAAGAGGTGGTCCGCTGGGTCAAGCTGCCGGCCAAGTACGATCTCTTGGACCTTCACCAGATCATCCAGATCGTCTTCGGCTGGGAGAACTGTCACCTTCATCGATTCGAGTTCGACGGCGTGAGCTTCGGTCCCGGAGAGCGCGACTATGAGGAAGAAGACTACGACCTGGAAGAGGCGTTCCAAACATGCCAAACCGCCTTCTATCAGTACGACTTCGGAGACGATTGGCGGGTCCGACTCGACCTACTTCGCCGATATGAATGGAGCGACGGAGTCCCTCTTCTGGTGGCCGCTCGAGGCCCTAACGTGGTGGAGGATTGCGGAGGACCTCCGATGTTCGACGACCTTCTCCAAGTCGTACGAAATCCCAAACTCGAAGATGAGCGAGGCACGAGAGATTTTGTAGGCGACGATTACGACCCGTGGGGCGTGACGGAGCCTGCCATCCAGGAGTCTCTGGCTGCCTCGTTCGGTCCGGAGTGGGGATCAGGATGTCGGGAGATGCCGGTCTTTCGATATCAAGTCGAGGCGTTTGAGCTGGATGGTAAGCCCGCCGACCTCGTGATCGCCTACGAAACTCAAGAAGAGGAGATTCTCTTTGCCGAACCTTGTCTTCGCACCGACGATAACAAGCTGATCGGCGAGGCGGTCCGGCAAGGTCTTCTCAAGCTTTTTCATCCCGAAGCCGTCCTTGTTCAAGACAAGGAGCTGATACCCGTGATCAAGGGCACGACCTCTCTTCGGGTCAAAGTCGAAGAACCTTTGTACCGAGCAAGAGAGATCGGTGAAGAGATAGAGTTGAAAATGGCCGGGCGATACATCGCTATCGACCACTTGCCTCAACAAATTGCGTCCGAGTTCGTCGAGTTTGCCAACCAGTATTACTTGAACCCACCCTGGTTCGATGTCGACGACGACGCTTTGATGGTCATCCGGGGACTCACACCTCACCCGCTGATTTTATCCGTTCTCGGAAGCGAAGGCGTCGAACTCGGCCTTGCCGTCTTTGAGGATGTCGATGAAGCCATCCGCATCTTCACCGACCAGCCTCGTGGCTCCGGAGATCTCTTCTTTCTCAACTACCTTGAGCGTTGGGAAGGGACCTTACTCAAGAGAGACCTGGCCGCACGAGGTCTACCCACTCTGTCGGACGTCACCCCCGTCGTCTTCAATAGTAAAGGTCAAGCCGGCATTCGCGAGTACCAACTCATCGTCGACATTCTAAAGCTTGTCCGGCTCTTCCATTTCAAGAAAAAGAAGATTCAGACAATCGCGCTCGACAATCGTGGTGAGGTCGAATTGACCTGGCCGGTCTCTCCAAAGCAGCTGGAGGAATATCGTCAGGATACGACCGAGCAGCCGCGGAAGCTTGGGCGGAACGACCCTTGTTGGTGTGGGAGTGGGAAGAAATATAAGAAGTGTCATTTGGGGAGGGATTGAGTCGGGTCGACCCCTAACCCAAAACCCCCAATCGCGCGATGAGGTACATCGTTTACCACGCGTACCGGGCACTGGGTCAAGCAGGCAAGGACTGCCCCCAACCCCGTTGAATCTCTAAGAATGCGCTTCCCCAGCCGACCCGACCCCAGTTTCGAAGAGGACTACGATGATGGAGATCCTTATTCTTGTATAGCTGCGGGCGCGGCTGGAGTGCCCTCTCGATTGGAGTCACTTACAGCCCAAGTTGAGGCTTGTTACGGGCAACCTGCCGAAAAACTTGAAGCTTTGGTCAAAGCAGATCGTAAGAGCACCATCTCCGCACTGTGGGAAGTCTGGTACAAGAACCGTCATCTCAGGAGACCGCCCGACCATTCGCGGGCGGATTGGGCGGCAAAGCAGTCGGCTCTATTAGGGAATGTTTCGATTGTTGAGTATGAAAGGGGTGGGGGCTAGACGATTTGATCGCATGTTCTTAGCTCTCCCCTTCAGCCTCCACCGAGACCGTCACGTCTGAAAACTTACTGATGCCTTTGTCGAAAGTCGCGATGGGGATCGCTTTCTCGACGGCCTGAGCCGCGACGAGACAGTCGACGAAGTGCAGCTTGGTCGATTCTGCTAAGACCGTCGGTAAAACCACCAAAGAGAGACGACCTGCGTCAGAGGCGGCAAAAAGGAGCGACGCCACTTTGGAATGCTCCTTGTGGTCTTGAACCAGGTGTCGAACAATAAGATTTGTGTCGACTAGCCTATCAGGCGCCTTCATCTTCTCTTGTCGGCAGCGGCTCTGCGAATCTGCTCAAAAGTCATCCCCTGACCTTGGTTGCTGGCCAGGCGCCCCGTGCCGCCCCCACCAAGCTTCGGCCCTCACCAAACAACGGTTCAGTTAACGACTCGTGAGCAACAAACCGCCCACTGCAACCGCAGCGATTCCGGCCCCCACTCCCAATCCGATCAGAGGGTTGCCATGCTGAAGGGCCAACACAGCCGCACCAACCCCGGCTCCTACGCCTCCGATGAGTCCAGCGGCGCCGGAGATGGGACCGGTGGCGCTGGTGTCTCCGTTTTGGCCGCTGATCAGTCTGGAGACTCCGCTAGAGACCAGTGCAAAACCAGTTGCGCCGCCTACGAGAAAGGCCGGGATCGCGCTTGCCCATCCTAGTCCGGATGCGGCAAGCCCGCCGGCGACTCCCACTCCGCCGACCACGGCTAGGGCAGGCCCCCATTTTATTGTACCGGGTTCGGGGTTGCTGGATTCCCAGCGGTCACGTTGCGTGACCGTGGTGGATAACGTGTCCGGTTCTTTCCGGGCCAACGGTCTAGCCACGGAGGTTTGAGTTGAGGTTATAAACATAGTTGCTCCTGCATCTACCGATGAGTATCGATTCGGGGAGCCTATTCGAGAAGCGTCACAGGAACGTCAAAACGGTACCGAAGAGAATGCCCCCCCAAGACACGTCCGTCGGCGTTGGCAGCAACACGGTGCGGACCCACCAGAAGGCGGAGGCTACCTGCCTCTATCGGGCTTGAGCGACCTGCCCGCGAAGATCCCCGTCAAACCAAAGAGTAATCCCAGTATAATCGGCACGTAGACTCCCCAGGAGGCTACTCTCATCAGCACGGCCGATTTCGGCTCGTCGGGGTCGTAGTAAACCTTGATGTCTTGGCCCTCTTCCCAGCGCTTTGCTTCTTCACGCGCCTGCTCACGGCGGG
>Ga0208701_100405_pt1 | contig 10972 bp, 5 predicted proteins | sample DeeseametaMP1482_FD_184188 | JGI IMG/M metagenome (GOLD analysis project Ga0208701, IMG submission 184188) | Marine microbial communities from the Deep Pacific Ocean - MP1482 (SPAdes) | ecosystem: Environmental > Aquatic > Marine > Oceanic | place: South of Fiji, South Pacific Ocean | collected... | reverse complement strand
ATGGACCCGTTCGTCGGTGTTTTCTTCGTCCATGGTGGGGCGGTTGCGGGCGAGTTCGCAGATGTCGGCGAAGGTGTTGAGCAGGACCAGTTCTGCTTCGACGACGGCGGTGTCGTCGCCGGTGACTGCGGTGCGCAGTTGTTCGTATCCGGAGAGCAATGCTCGGGCGCGGGAGGCGCTGACATCGAATCCGGTGATCAGTGCGGACAATTCTTCCAACCGTGCCAACGCTCGGCAGCTGGCCGATTCGTTGCCTGGGCCCGCTACGGTGCGGAACTGCACGCGTTCGGTCTGGGTGGAGGTTTTCTGCTCCCCGGCTTGATCGACCCGCAGCAGGGCGGCACCGGAATCGACTTGACCGTTCACCGAGGCGAGGACTTCACGGACCCGGCCCGCGTAGGGCGAGCGGACCGCGGTTTCCATTTTCATCGACTCGAGGACCACCAGTGTCTGTCCGGCTTCGACGTCGTCACCGACAGCGACGGGGACCGCGACGACGACGGCGGGGGCGGGGGCACGCACCAGCCCGGCCTCGTCCTGGCTGATCTGATGGGTGATGCCGTCGACCTCGACGAGGAAATGCGCGGCACCGGCGACGGTGACCACCTGGTAGCGGCGATCGCCGAGGATGAGTCTGCTTTCGTACTTCCCGAGCCGTTCGATGTCGACCTGCAACTCACCGCTGCCACTGACACCGCTGCCGCTGTCGCTGTCGAGGATGTCGCCGTCGATGCGGTAGCGGTGTGGTCCGAGTTGTCCGACGCCGAGGGTGTAGCCCTGTCCTTGGTAGTTCAGTTCGACGGTGCGGCCGATGGTGTGTGCGGCGCGGGGGCGGCCACCGCGGGCGGAGGCGAGGAACGCGGCCCGCTCGTGGGCTTCGGCGCTGTCGTAGGCATCGATGGCGGCGGCGAGGATCGCGATGTCGGCGACGGTCGTCGGTCCGGTGGGGGTGCCGGCGTCGGTGCGGTCGAGCCACCCGGTATCAGCGGATCCGGAGATCACCTCGTTCTTGTCGAGCAGGCCGAGGAGGAACGATTTGGTGGTGGTGCCGCCGTCGATGACCACCGTCGTCTCACGTAGTGCGGTGCGCAACCGGGCGAATGCTTCGTCGCGGTCGCGGCCCCAGGCGATGATCTTGGCGACCATGGAATCGTAGTCGGGGGGAATGACATCGCCTTGGGCGATGCCGGTGTCGACGCGCAGACCGGAGCCGAGGGGGAACTTGAGCAGCTCCACCGTGCCCGGTGCCGGGGCGAACCCGTTGTCGGCGTCCTCGGCGTTCAGACGCGCTTCCACAGCATGCCCGAACTCCGGTGGGCAATCGCCGTCGAGACGCTCCCCGTTGGCGACCTGGATCTGTAGTTTCACCAGGTCCAGTCCGGTGGTGAACTCGGTGATGGGGTGTTCGACCTGCAGGCGGGTGTTGACCTCGAGGAAGGTGAAGATTTTCTGTTCGGGCTGATACAGGTACTCCACGGTGCCGGCGCCGACGTACCCGGCGGCGCGGACCAGCTCACTCGATACCGTCCGTAGGTGATCGGCCTGCTCCTTCGACAGCAGCGGTGAGCTCGATTCTTCGATGACCTTCTGGTTGCGTCGCTGAATCGAGCAGTCCCGCACACCCGGCGCCCACACGTTGCCGTGCTCGTCGGCGATGACCTGCACTTCGACGTGGCGGGCATCGGTGACGAGACGTTCGATGAACACCACCGGGTCACCGAAAGACCGCTCCGCTTCACCTTGGGTGCGTTCGAGAGCGAGTTCGAGTTCGTCCTCGGCGAAGACCTTGCGGATTCCTCTCCCGCCGCCGCCGGAGCGGGCCTTGATGATCAACGGATACCCGATGGCCTGGGCATGACGGCGGGCATCGGAGCGGGTCAGCACCGGACCACCGGACCACGGTGCGACCGGGACACCGACCTTCTCCGCCAAAAGCTTCGCCTCGACCTTGTCCCCCAACAGACGCATCGCATCAGCGCAAGGCCCGATGAAGGTGATGTTCAACCGGGCCACCAGATCGGCGAACGCCGGATCCTCCGCCACGAAACCCCAGCCCACCCACACCGCGTCCGCACCGGACTCGACCAACGCACGCTCGAGCTCACCATGATCGAGATACGCCGAACCCACCTCCGGCTTACGCAACACCACCGCCTCATCCGCAGCACGCACGAACATCGCCCGCCGCTCGGAATCGGTATGCAACGCCACCGTCCGGATACCGTAGTCGTACTCGGCGTTGAGTTCCTTCACAGCCCTGATCAGGCGAACCGCCGCCTCACCCCTGTTGACTACTGCAATCCGCTTGAACAACGTGTCTCTCTTCGTCTCGTATGTGTCGGTCTCGCCGGGACAGGTGCGTCCCGCCCGTCGGGGTTCTTATCAGATATTCGGCCCGCTGGTGGCCGAATTCGGACGATGATCTTCGCGGCGTGGCGTGACCAGTGCTCGATCTCGGGTCTGTCATCGGTACCGCCGCCCCGGTGTGCCGAATGGGCATGTCCGAGTGCGGCTTATTCTAGCCGCTCACAGTGGGATTGCTACGCCAACGGATTCTTCTGCATGTGTGACTCATATCGCCCTATTCAATAGTCAACTGCGGCAGGCGATTTCGAGTACCGGTGGAGAATGTGCCACGAAATTTCTCCGAAGGCTTGACGGCTTACTGGCGAGTAGCGTTGAGGGAGCGTGTATTTCGCGGGCATCCGCAGCATGTGGTTACCGGCCGGTACGTTACCGACGGGTACGAAGTCTGGGGCTTCCGGCGGCACCGTCCGGGTCGACGGTGCGGCACGGTGTGACACGGTGTGAGTGTGCGCCCTGGAGGCGTCCGGGTCGCGTCTTGTTCACCGAGAGGACACTGCCGCGTCGCCGCGGGCGATCTGTGAGCTGAGCGTGAACGGTCATCGTGTTGTTGTTACATCGCACGAGAAAAACCATCCAGGAGTTTGGACAAAGCACTTCGGATGAACTCGACGACTATTCTGGGCTGTGTTGGCAAACATCCGCCCTGTTCGAGGGTGGCCGTTCGAGATTTCAGAGGTTCAACAGTGTCGACTTCACCGGTGCCGAGTCGTGACCGCGCGGAGGGCCCCGCCGCGCAGGACGTCCGTGGGCGTGTGCTCCGCCTCCTGGAGTTCCTGCGTGAGATCGTCACGACACGGACTGCACCCGTCCTGCGATACGACGACCACCCGCGGGTTCAGTGGTTGGACGCCGATCCTGGCACCTCCTACCTCGACGGGAGCGCGGGCGCAGTGGTGCTCAGGTCGGCTAGGTCGGTCGTCGAGCCTCCGCCGGACCTCCCGGGAATTCTGGTCGGTCTCGTCGACGACGCATCGCTCTCGGACAGCAGCCGACGCACGCTCGAGCTCCTCGACCCGACGATCCCGTCCGAGGCCCTCGCACCCACTGTCGACGGAAGCGCGCTCGATGTCGAAGGAGTGTCGGATTCGGCGGGGGAACTGGACTCGGAGACCGACTCCGATTTCGATGTCCGGCGCGCCTACGAGGTCCATCATGCCTTCTCCGGGTACATGCGCCGGTGGCGTACCTGGGCCGAAGCCGACCGTCGCCGCAGGCCGCAGACGGTGCTGTTCCAGTCGCTGCAGGTAATGATGCAGGAGCTGACGTCCCGGCCGGAGTCGGTGGAACTCGTCGTGGCATCGGGCCTGTTGGGGCTTCCTGCCACCGAGGAACGCGAGGAGGTGCGCACCCACCTGCTCACCCAATCCGCGACGATCGAGCGTGACGTGCGAACCGGCGACCTCCTCGTCGTGTTGTCGCCGAACTCGCTCCCTCGGCTCGAAGACACCCGGGTATTGACCGGCATGGAGGGTTTCGATTCCTCCGGTTCGGGAGTGTTGCAGGCTTCGCTCGGAGAACGGATCTCCTCACCGCTGTCCTCGGCGGTGCCGTCTCTGCTGACCGAGTGGGCTCACCGGGCCCTGGGCGCGCAATTCGATACGTCCGACCTGCTTGCTCCCGACCCGGTGTCCGCAACATCCGCGCGACCGTCCCTGACCTTCGCGCCAGCGCTCGTCCTGCGCAAACGTGATTCTTACGCGCTTCTCGCCTACTACGACCGCATGATCGAAGACCTCGGCGCACCTGATTCCGAGATTCCCCTCGGGCTGACCCAGCTGGTCGAGCCCATCGAGCCGGAGAAGCGTCTGGCATGGCTGGCCGAGACCGGCGCGGCCGACCTGAAGCAGCTCGTCGCGGATCCGATGTTCCCGCTCCCGGCAAACGCCGAGCAATCGCAGATCGTGCATCGTCTCGGCCGGGACAGCGGCGTCGTTGTGGAAGGTCCACCCGGGACTGGGAAGACTCACACCATCGCGAACCTGATGGCGGCCCTGCTTGCGCGGGGCCAGCGCGTTCTGGTCACTAGTGAGAAGTCACAAGCATTGCGGGTGCTGCGCGACAAGCTGCCACCGGAATTACAGGAACTGTGCGTGTCCGTCACCGACCTCTCCCGTGGTGGTTCGGAGGAGCTCAGCCGCAGTGTCGCGCGGATCGCCGATCGCAAGGCTGCGTACAACGACGTCGACGAGGCGGAAAAGATCGAATCGTTGACGGTGCGACGGGCGGAGGCGATCGCCAGACGTGCTGCGCTCCTGGAGTCCGTCGTCGAGCTTCGAGCCTCGGAAACCGTTGTGCATCCCTATATTTCGGACGGCTACGAGGGCACCGCTGCGGCGGTCGTTCGCAAGGTCGCCACCGGGGCGGAAGCTCATCAGTGGTTGCCGGGTCCGGTGTTCACCGAGCGCCCACCGCTGAGCGGTACCGAGGTCGACCGGCTACGTCGCTACCTAGCGACATCCCTCGATGGGCAGCCGGCCCGGATGCGTCAATCGTTGCCCCCACTGAAGTCGTTGCTCCCCAACTCGGCCGAAGTGCATCAGCTCTGCGTGCGCGCAAGTGCGACAGTTGAGATGGCGTCGGAGCAGTCCTCGCAACTGGTCGAATTCCTCGGCGGTGTCGACCCCACCGCAGCATCCGACATCCGACGGCTGTGCGAGGAACTCGACGCGCGAGTTCGCGAAGTGCAGGATCTCGAACCCGTCTATCGGCAATTGATCGATTCGGTCCTGTCGGGCGAAGCTGCGCATCTGTGGTCCCGTGTGAGTGGGATCGTCTCGACGGTCGAGGTCGCGGCTCGGGCAGACCGCTTCGTCGGAGCTCACGACGTAGAGTGCTCGCTGACGACGAATGCCGCCCTGCAGGCCATGGAGGCCCTGGCGGTGGCGCTGGAAGCAGGGGTGGAATGGCGCGGCAGGCTACGTCGAAGCCCGCAGCAGAAAGCAGTGGAGGATCTGGGGATTGTGTCGCGGGTCGACGGCATGCCCACCTCGTCTGCCCTGGCCGCTCGTCTCGTGACCGAACATCTGCGGGCGCTGGACGTGGTGCATACTGCGGCGGTCTTGCTCTCGGACCTCGGTATCACCGTCTCCGCGCAGGGATCACGGTCCAGGCAGGTCAACGACCTGCAGCTCGTGACAGCCAAACTGACTCGAGTGGGGGCTGTGCTGCACGCGCGAGATGCGTTGGTCGAGCGGCTCTATGCTGTGTCACCTTCCGCGCCGTGGATCAAGAGCCTCACCGACGCAACCAATTTCGCCGGCGCGGCCGGTGCGATCGCTACCCGAATCGATGCTGACGTTGCACGGACCGAACTGGACCGAATTCTGTATTCCGTTGCAGCAGAATTAGATACTGGAGTGTCTCCAGAGGGTGCCGGGTTGATCGCCGCCTTGAGTGCGGCTGATGCCGAGGCAGTGACACTGGCTTGCGAAAGCTATCTCGCGGCGTGTCAGGAGCAGGAAGACCAACGGGAGAGGGAGCGGTTGACGACGGCGTTGACCGAGGCCGCTCCCACGCTCTACCAGCTGGTGGTCGACACCGCAGCCGATCCGGACTGGGACGAGCTCAGCTGGCAGATGTCCAAGGCATGGGCGTGGCGCCGAGCGCGGGAATGGGTAACCGATCAGCACCGGGAAGGTATCGAGCATCGGCTCGACGCACAGCTGAACGAGGCCGAAGCAGATCTGGCCGATCTCACGGTGCAGCTCGGTGCGGCGATGGCGTGGCGCGACTGCCTCGACCGCATGACCGCAGTGGAAGTTCGAGCATTGCAGACCTACCGTGAGCACATTTCGGCGATCGGTGGAGGCGCGGGCAAGTACGCCGAGACTTTCCGTAGCGCAGCTCGGTCTGCGATGCGTGATGCGCAGAGCGCCGTCCCGGCGTGGGTGATGCCGCTTCAACAGGTGCTCTCGTCGATCCCGCCTGCGCCAGACACATTCGATGTCGTCATCGTCGACGAGGCCAGCCAGGCGGACATCAGCAGCCTCTGTCTTCTCTACCTGGCGCCGCGCGTCATCGTCGTCGGCGACGATCGCCAGTGTGCGCCTGCCGATGTGCCTCAGTCGGGGACGTTGGAAGATGTGTTCGAGAGGTTGGATGTCTACCTACCGGACATGCCCGAACACGTCCGTGCCACGCTGACACCGCGGTCGAGTTTGTTCTCCATGCTTCGGACCAGATTCGGCCAGGTGGTTCGGCTGCGCGAGCACTTCCGCTCGATGCCGGAGATCATCAACTGGTCCAGTCAACAGTTCTACGGCGACTCACCGCTGGTTCCGCTGCGCCAGTTCGGGGCCGATCGCCTGCCTCCGCTGCGTCACACGTTCGTGCCCGATGCGACGGTGGTAGGTAAGGGTTCCACACTCGTCAATCAGGCCGAGGCCGCTGCCATTGTGAACCGGATCGTGATGTGTCTCGACGATCCCCAGTATGACGGTAGAACCTTCGGTGTGGTGGTGCTGCAGGGCACTTCGCAGGTCGATGTGATTCGGAACAAGCTGATCGAGCGCATCGGAATCGACCAGTGGGAGGACCGGCGGCTGCGAGTGGGAACACCTCCCGACTTCCAGGGCGACGAACGCAGCGTGGTGTTCCTTTCGATGGTCGTCGCGCCCACTCAACCGTTCATCGCACTCACCGCCAACCAGTACAAGCGACGCTTCAATGTCGCTGCGTCTCGGGCGCAGGATCAACTCTGGCTGTTTCACTCGGTTACCGTCGACCGGCTCAAACGCGCCGACCTGCGGAATTCCCTTCTGAGCTATATGACGTCGATATCGCCGGCTCCTGCGGCGCCGATGCCGACGGATGTGGTCGCCGACAGCAGGCATCCCGGCTTCGCGACGATCTTCGAGCAGCATGTCTTTCTCGAGCTGCGGCGTCGGGGCTATCACGTGAGCCCGGGTGTGGAGATCAACAACCGCCGTATCGACCTCGTCGTGACCGGGCAGGCGTCGAGGCTGGCGGTGGAGTGCGATGGCGACACTGTGCTCGGCAGCGAGGAACGTATGGTGGTCGATCTGCTGCGTGAGCAGGAGTTGAAGCGGTGTGGATGGGTTTTCTGGCGCGTCCGTGAGTCGGAGTTCTATCTCGATCCGGAGTTGGCGCTGTCGACGTTGTGGTCCACCCTGGCCTCGTCGGGAATCGAGCCCGATTCGGTAGATGCGGATACCTCTGGTGGCGACGACCTGAACGGATCGGGGACGCACGCCGAAGGTGACTGGGCGCCGGTCGATCTCGACCCCAATCCCGACGACGTGGTTGCCGGGATCGCATCACCGGACGCGGAGTCATCCGAGCTCGAATCCGAGCCGTGGGGCATGCCCAACGGCACCGACGATGCCGCGGTTGTGGAGAAAGCGCTGCCGGTCAACGGGTTTCGCGGCGGATTTCACAGCGGCGGGTTCGGGCATCGTCGGTGACGTTTCGGCCTCGCGGGCAGTGGGCACACCGTCGAACAGTGCCACCGAGTGCGGGTGGCGTACTACGACGATCCCACTGCAAAGGAGCTGTCCATGTCGAGAATCGCTGTGTTCGGAGGTCACGGACAGGTAGCACTGCGGCTGGCACCATTACTGGTGGCCCGCGGTCACGAGGTCGGGTCGATCATCCGAAACTCTGCGCAAATCGATGAGGTTGCCGATGCCGGAGCGACCCCTCTCGTCGCAGACATCGAGTACCTCGACGTGGAGAAGATCGCCACGCTGCTCGACGGCTTCGACACGGTCGTCTGGGCTGCGGGTGCCGGTGGCGGCGACGCCGACAGAACCTACGCAGTCGATCGAGATGCCGCCATTCGGTCCATGGACGCGGCCGGCCGAGCGGGTATCGGTCGCTATCTGATGCTCTCGTACTTCGGTGCCGGACCGGATCACGGCGTCGAGCGCGGCAACGCGTTCTATCCATACGCGGAGGCCAAGTCCGACGCAGATGAGTACCTGCGATCGACGTCGCTGTCGTGGACGATCCTCGGGCCCAGTGCATTGACGACGGACCCCGGAACCGGATCGATCACCACCAGGGAAGACGGCGCGACCCGAGAATCGGTCACCCGCAACGACGTAGCCGCGGTGATTGCGGCCGCCATCGACAGCGAATCCACGGTTGGTCGATTCATCGAGTTCGACAACGGAAGCACTCCGATCGAGGAAGCGATCCGCTTCTCGTAAACCGAAGTGAGTGCTGGCATCATCGACGCACGTGACGATAGAACTTGTGGCCACCGATCTCGACGGCACATTGCTCGGCTCGGATCGGACCATCTCGGCTCGCACAGCCCAGGCGATGTCCGACGCCCGGTCGGCGGGCATCGAGGTCGTGTGGGCCTCGGCCCGCGCGCGTCATTCCATCCACGATCTGGCTCGATCCTGCGGTTTCACCGGAATGGCGATCGGCGCTAACGGTGCGGTGATGTTGGACCTGGCCGACGGAACTCCGAGTATCGCGGCAACCACAGCGATCGCAGCGGACGCCGTCCGATCGGCGATGCATCGAGTGCGCGAGCTGGTGCCCGGCGTCGTGTTCGCGACGGTCGGCCCCACCCGATTCGTGGCCGAGCACGGTTACGCAGCGCTGTGCGTCTTTGCCGACCACCATCGCCACCCGCACGAAATGGAAGTTTCGCCAACAGTTCTCACGGCGGAACCGACGGTGAAGATCGTGGCAAGACATCCCGAGCTGTCCAGCATCGAGGTGTTCCACACAGTTATGAGGGCACAGGTCGGTGACGTCGAACTCACGCACTCCGGCGCGCAATACATCGAGATGTCCGCTGCGGGGGTGTCCAAGGCGAGCGCGCTGTCGACGCTGTGCCACAGGCTGGGTATCGAGCGGAGTTCTGTCGCCGCCGTCGGCGACGCCTTCAATGATCTGCCCATGCTCGAGTGGGCCGGCACCGCACTGACGACCGCGAACGCGATACCCGAGGTCAAGGCTGTCGCAGATCGGATTCTCGACACCAACGACGAAGACGGAGTGGCCGTGTATCTCGAGGAACTGGTGCGCAGCCGCCGGTAGGGAACGGCCATCCTACGATCGAGCGGGACACTGTCCATGTGATCCGCGTCGACGAGGGGTAGGTACATGTCCGAGGCAGGAACGAGCGCGTTCGGCGAAATGACGGTCGCCCAGTATCTGGCGGCCAACAGCGTAGAGATGGCACCCGTCGATCGCGACGGTGCCGAACAGCTGGGTATCGCCGCGTCGACACCGGCAGGCTGGCAGGCAGCCCCCACCGACCAGTTCCCCGGCACCACCGAAGTTCTGGTCGAGCCCGGCATGATCGAGAACGGATTCGCTCCCAACGCGGTGCTGCTGGTGGGGAGGTTGTCCGCCCGCGTCGATCCGGAGGCGGTGCTGAACTGCAGCTTCACCGACGCCCGCCTGCTGCCTGGATGGTCCGAACTCGAGGTGAGCTTCGACGATCTGGGTCCGTGGCCCTCGCGGTTCGTTCGCGGAACGTTCGTCGCGGATCAGCTGAACCTCGCTGTCACCACGCGCTACGCCGTCGTGGGCGCCGACGAGCAGTATCTGGTGCAACTGACGGTCACCGTAGCCACTGATCAGATGGACAAGCTCGCTTTCGATGTCGCGGCGATCAACGACGGTCTCTTCGTCGGTGGGCGCTGAACAGTTTCTCGCTACTGTCGAGGGCATGCCGAATCGCACCGGGCGGGCCCGGCACCTGACGCTGGTGCTGGACTCATCGACGGACCGTGAAGCGGAAGCGCAGGATCGCGAGATGTTGCCCGTTCGACCGGCGGCGCTTGCCCAGCTCATTCTTCGCGTGAACCTCGAGGATGTTCGGTCGAGCGTATGGCGCCAGGTCAAGGTGCGATCCGATCTTCTGCTCCCGGAGCTGCACGCGAACGTGCAGTCGATGATGGGTTGGTCCGAGACCGCAAGATACGAGTTCGTGATGGACGCGGCCGGGCGTAGCTGGGCGTACCGGCCGCGTGCGTCGCACCAGCACTCGGATGGCGATACGGTGCAGCCCGCAGATCATGTCCGAATCGATTCGCTCTTCGTCGCTGCCGGCGATGTGGTGCGGTACAACCACAGCGGAACGTGGTCGGCGACGATCGAATTGATCTCGGTGGACCCTGATATCGACGACCTCAGGCCTGTCTGTGTCGCCGGGGCCGGTGATGGTTCCGAGCCCGGAGATGTCACCGAGTTGCTCGGCGTTGCGAACAGCCGCCTACGAGCATTGCCCTTGCCCCGCTCGACCGAGGTCGAGAGCGCTGCAGCATCGCCAGCGATTGCTCGGTTGTTCAGGCATACCCGCACCGCTCCGACGCCGCGGCTGCTCGAATTGCTGCCAAGATGCGAACTGACGATCGAGAGTTCCGTCGACCTCCTCGTCGCGCAGAGGGCGATGTCGAAGCTCACCGGGTTCCTGCAGCGCGTCGGGCGCGGACTCCGATTGACCGATGCGGGTCACCTTCCGTCGCTGGTCGTCGACTCCGTGCGCGAGGAACTGCTGCGAGAAGGGGCAAGGAACCTAATGGGACTTGATCGGCGAGTCTTCGGCTGGAGCTGGTGCAACCGGAGAACGCTGGTCACCGAGCCGCTGGTGGGTGAGCACTATTTCAACCTGGAGTGA
>Ga0208701_100401_pt1 | contig 11350 bp, 11 predicted proteins | sample DeeseametaMP1482_FD_184188 | JGI IMG/M metagenome (GOLD analysis project Ga0208701, IMG submission 184188) | Marine microbial communities from the Deep Pacific Ocean - MP1482 (SPAdes) | ecosystem: Environmental > Aquatic > Marine > Oceanic | place: South of Fiji, South Pacific Ocean | collected... | reverse complement strand
CGCGACGTTGGCGAAGCGGTTGCCCAGGTGTCTTGCTTCACCCAGCGCCGACTGTTTGACGGTGCTGCCGAAGCTGTCTTTAGGGGCTTGAGCTTCCTGCTCTTGCTCCTGTTGCGGAGGGGCCTCTTTGGCTTGAGCCGCTCCTTGAATTCCGTTTGGACGTTTTGTTGTTTGTATCTGCATCGTTTTCTCCAAGCAGTTGGGTCGAAGACTAGTGGTCTCTCACTCCGGCCACCCGACTTGCGTCGGGCAGCCTCAGGAGTTTAGAGAGACGAGCGGCACGAGCTCAGCTGGCTTTGCAAGCTGCTGATGCGGCTGTTCAGGCTGCCGATTCGGGAGCGCAATCTGTTCTCTTCCGATTCGGCGCTGTGCAGTCTGCTGCGAGCGGAGTCCCTGGACCGTGTAGCGGAGTTGTAACGAGACTCCGCTCTGTCTTTGTCGGACCGTGCATCACGCAGTTCGTTTTCGGACCGTTCTTTCTCACTTCGGGCGGCGTTCAGGTCGGAAACCACACCGGGCTTCTCGGCGTTGATGCCGGATTGATACTTGTCGTTGATTCGGTTGTTGATGTCCACTTCGTAGTTGTTCAAGCGGCCTTCGAACTGGTCCAGCTGACCGTGCAGGTCGCTGAAGTGCTTGTCGATTGGCTTGCGCTCTTCACTGAAGATGGAGGCAGCTTCCTTGTCGATGGTGTTGTCGAGTTTCTTCTCCCAGCCGATGAGTTCGGAGCGGAAGTTGTTGAGGTCGCCCTGCCAGCCGTTGAGGGAAGATTCCCAGTTGTCCAGCGACTTGCGCTCTCCGATGATGGCGTGGTTGCCCTTCTCGTCGAGTGCGGGGTCGGGTGTAGCGGAGCGCTCTTTGAAGCTCGCCTGGGCGTTGTCTTCGATGCGAGTCTCGACCGTGTTGAGTTCACCGGCGACTTGCTTTTCGTCAGCTTGCATCTGGTCTTCACGCTGGTCGAGTCCGGCGGAAGTGGCGGAGTGCTGTTCGCGATACTGCTTGGTCTCGCGAGCGATGTTGTCGGAGCGGACTTCCAGCGTTTCCTGGCGCTCTTGCAGTTCGCCTTCACGCTTTTGAATGCGCTCTTCAATGCCGGGCTGGTTGGCGGTGAATCGTCCAGCGGTTTTATCCCAGATGAACTGAGGAGCCTTACCGAAGAGGACCTCACCACCGGCACCACCGATGGCGGCGCCCGCTATACCTCCGACCGCGCCACCGATGAGGGCGGTGCTGCCGAGTTGGCTCATAAAGTTTCCGAAGTTGAAATCGCCGCGAGCCACGTCGCCTACCAGGGCACCTGCCGCGGTCAGAGTAGCGCCGGTGACAAATCCACCGGCTCCACCGGCGAGAAGGCCCACGCCTCCGCCAACTTTAGCCGAGCCTTTAAATATGCCGCGAAGCTCTTGGGCGCGCTCGGGTTTCTTCTTGTCGTCTTCCTGACCGCCCGCCTCAGGAGGAGGGGCGCTGCCCGGAGCAATCGCGCCGGCCACGAATCCGGGTGCGAAGCCGATAGCGGAAGCGACGCTTCCACCGACTTTCGAGCCGACAACGTAGCCACCGGCGATACCGGCGAGCGATCCGATAGTGGCGCCGGCCGAGATGGCGGTGCCCATATTACTAAAAGAGTTTGCGAAGAAGCTCAGAGGTCCGCTGGACTGGAGCGCACCGACGGCTGAGCCGAAGCTTCCGCCGACCAGGCCGCCTACCATCGCGCCTCCGAGGGAGAGGGCCAGGCCGCTGCCGATAGCGATTCCCAGACCGGTTGCGGTACCGAGAGTTTTTTCCATCGCACCGCCCCAGGCGGCACCTTTTCGGATTCCGGCTTTAAAGCGGCTGTCTTCGCCCTGAATTTGAGGGGTAAAAGATTCTTGGGGAGCGGCAGCGCCTTCTGCTGCAGATTTATCCTCTGCTTGAGCGGCCGCGTTGGGAGTTGTATTTACAGCCTGGTTTGCTACCGGGCGTTTAGTCGTTTGGATGTTCACAGGTTTCCTCCTGAGAGATTGTGTCCTTAGATTAGGATCACGCCGTGAAAAAGTCCTTAACGAAATGCGTCTGCCGGGTCATATGGATCTGAGTTTACAAAAAGTTCACAGACGGAAGCTGTGGGGGCTCCCGGTTTACTTGATGTTAAAGAATTAGGATGAAAATGCTACTCGAGAATCTTCTTTTCTTGAGCCATCCATTCCAGATAGGCCAAAATTTCGTCGACCATATCGTCTTTAAGATGGAAGGCGGGCATCTTACTATTGGCTCTCACCTGAGATGGATCTTTCATCAGTTGCCGCAAGGCCTCTCTATCCCAGTATTCGACCACGGAGAGAGGGCGATTGAGTTCGGGACCCACGACTCCACCTATTCCATTGATGGAATGGCAGACGGCGCAGCGCTGTTCGAACTGTCGGCTGCCCTTCATGACGGGATGTTCCTCGGGGAGATCTTCGGGGGAGGCCTTTGAGCGGTCGGTCTTAGTTTTGGCGAACTCTACCTTGTTGACGCAGAAAGGCGGATTCCAATGGTCCTCCGCGGGCAATTGCGGGTCGGGTATAAAGATAGGGTAAAAGGGGCCTTGGTCTTTCAGGGCCTTCATGTCCTTAGCCAGGGTGTTGAGGTGGTCTCTCTCTTTCCCCAAGCTCTCTTTCTCCTCAGGCGAGAGTTCGGGGGAAGCGAGTTTCTTCTCGAGTTCGGCCGGCTTCTCTCGAAGATAAGTCATCTTCTCGACCGGCAAGAAGGCGTCAGGCGCCGCCTGAAGATCGCGAAAGGCCAGCATGAAACGGCCCCGGTTTAAGATGTCGGTGGTCACTTCACTCACGTACCCGTCGCGGCAGTGAAATCGAACCACGCCATAGTCCGCCCCTACATCACCCAGAATTCTGAGCTGCTCCAAGCTCAGTCCACGGTAGTTTCTCTCTCCGCCGTGCAGAGAGTCGCTGTAGGACATTTCAGGGAGGTTCTCCAGAGCGGAGAATTCTTGAAACGAGGTGACAGTGGAGTCATCCCCTTCCTTTTCGATGACCAACTCCGCGGTCTGGGCGGAGTCGTCGAGAGGTGACGGTTGGTTCAGGCAACCGCAGACAAAGAGGAGTATGATCGCCAAGGCGTACTTCATGGCCCACCCTTCAGATTTGAATCGGGGAACCCCTACCGGCGACTAGATTCAAAGGTCTCCTAATTGGGCCGCCTTCATTTGAGCAGGTCGGTCGATCTGCTTCTCCAATGGTCCGAGAATGAAGTTCCTCAGTTATATGAGCCCGACCATTCCGGAGGAGTTCTTTCATTGTCTGGGTCGACTTCTGGAGAAACACGGTGAGTTTAAAGTCGAGGTGAAGTTTGAGTCTTGTTCTTCGGGTCCCACTTCGGAGCAACTCGCCGCAGGAACCGACCCTTTCACCCGAGGCCGAGCCGATGTCGGAGTCATCTGTGCTCCTACCTATATCCGTGGCCATCGTACGGGCGCTTTGGAGCTTCTGGGATACACGCCGATTTTTCAGGAGCCCCGTAACCAGGGGAGGGCGGTCTACTTTTCCGACCTGGTAGTAGCTGAAGACAGCTCCTTTACTAACTTCGAAGATCTTAGAGGCGGACACTGGGCCTACAACGACAGGGAGTCGTTGAGTGGGTATTTCTCCCTGCTGGAGTTTCTCCGGAGGGAGGGACTGGATGCCGGTTTTTTCCAGCGAGCGGTCTGTTCCGGAGGGCATCGAGATTCGTTGGCACTTCTTAGTAAGGGAGAGATCGACTGCGCCGCTATAGATTCCAATCTCCTGTTTTTTCTGAGTCGCTCCAGTGAGATGCCCTCGGTCCGACGAATCGCCGAGATCGGACCGTTTCCCGCACCTCCGTTGGTGATAGCGACCTCTCTCCCCGAGCAAAAGAAGGCGGCTATCCTAGCCGCCTTCCAAAGCCTGGTGAGTTGTAAGACCTCGCTCAACGAGTTGAGAGAGAAGTTTCTGTTCGATTCTTTAGTGGAAACCGAACATAGCCACTACGAGTGCGTTCGAGAGTTACTTGATCACTTTCCACCGGCGGCCTTGTAGGTCGCCCAATGGCTTCCCTGCCCGTTGGCCACAGCCCAAGCTGCCACCAGAGCTTGCTGGCGCCAGTCGTTCCAATCGAATTCCCCGATGCCTTCCCAGGCCTTGGGGTTGGCTGCCTTGGCTTTGGGCGCCATGGATTTGAAAGTAGGCTCGATGAATTGCATCAGGCCCTTCGAAGGGGTGCCTTTCTGAGCGTTGGAATCCCAATCGTTGACCGCGCCGGTATCGAAGTTCGATTCTCTTCTGGCCATCTCGGTGAGCACTTTGGGATCGGCGCCGTAAGCTTTGGCGGCTTCGGCGATATAAGATTGAATCTCACCCTTATCGCTGGTGTCTTTAGAAGCGGAAGACACTCCCCCTCCGGATTGGGCACCTGAAGCTCCCGCACCACCTCCGGCCTGTGCTCCGTTGGAGGCTTGAACGGGACCCGCACCACCGGGGAAGGCCGAGTTGCCGTTGGCCTGGCCACCCAGGAACGTCATCAGGGTTTTGATGGCTTTTCGGATCTCTTTGCTCTCTTTTTGACTACCACCGAAGGCGGGGGCTGAGATCTGGGAGAGAGCTCCGGCATTGGCGTTGGTAAGCGCCGGAATAGTTTGCACAGCTTGCAGTAGACCGGCGATGGCTTGCTCCGTGGTCGGGGGGATCCCCCCGTTGAGTTGAGGGAGAGCTCCGGTGGAAGCGTAGGGTGAGAGAAAGTTATTGATGGCGTTCATTTTAGTCGGTCTCCTTGAAATCGTCTTAGCACAAGGTTAGACGAGGTCGCTGACGGGCTGATGGCGTGGCGGCCGAACATGTAAACAGAACGTTAAACTCCTGGAGGGGATATTCAAGAAAAGCTCAAGCTTTTACACAAATCTGTTCAACCACGCTAGAATGTTGCAACCACGGCGTTCGATCGCAGTTTGGGCTTGCGCGAGACTTGCTTTGGAGTCGGACTTGTAAACCCGCGTCGCCAGAAGTTAACAACTTGTTCATCTTGTTCACAGGAATGCAATAGACGCCTCTATCTCTTCTCTGATGGACGACTATACTGAGTTTAACAGCAGACAACGAAAGAGAAGTGCAACGAAAGATATGGCAATCAGCGGAATTCAAGGTTTTCAACCCCAACAGTTCAGACCCGGCGGCGGAGCACCCGGTGCGGTTGGCGCACCCGGTCAAGCTCAAGGTTTTCAAGGCGGACCCCAGGGCGACCAGTTCGGTCTCAGCCGTGAAGCGCAGCAGGCCGCGGGGGCTCAAGGAGCTCAACAGGGCGGCGGAGCACAGCAACTGACCCAAGCCCTCACTCAAGGCATCGGACAGGTGATGCAAGCTCAGTCCTCCGGCGACCAGAACTCGGGACAACAAGCGCTGCAAGGTCTGGGGCAAACTTACCAGCAAGGCCAGCAGTCCGGACAGCTTCAGCAGGTGCCCGGAATGGTCCGCCAAACCGCTGAGCAGCTCCTCGGTATCAACCAGGGTGAGCAAGGCAAGGAAGCCGGCGGAGCCGGTGGCGGCGGCGAGCAAGGCGGTCCCAAGGAAGCCGGTGGTGGTGAACAAGGTGGCCCCCAAGAAGCCGGAGAGGCCAAGGAAGGCCAGAACGAAGGCAACAAGTACGACGAAGAGATTCTGAAGAAGCTGGAAGAGCTTCTGGGCAAAGACAAAGCCGAGGAAGCCAAAAAAGAAGGCGACAAGAAGACCGACGACAAGAAGACTGACGAGAAGGACAAGAAGTCCGACAGCAAAGTCGGTGATGAGAAGACCGAGACCAAAGCGGACACGAAGACGGACACCAAAACCGATACGAAGACCGACACCAAAGTGAGCGACACCAAAGCTCCCAAGACCGAGACCAAAACTCCCAAGACGGAGACCAAGGCACCGCCCAAAGTCAAAACCGGCGGCGGCAAGAAGTAAAAAGTCACTAGCAAGACAAAATAAAGAGGAGGCGGTATCCGCCTCCTTTTTTCTATTAGCGCCGGGGTCTGGCTTTGGTGTTGATCCCGACTCGGTTTTCCCGGCGGGTGGATACCGACACGACGAGTCGGAGTTCCACCAGGTCGACTCCCTTACTGGCTTGGAACTCGGCCAGATTTCGAATCACGATGCGCGGGGGGATGGAAGAATTGCTTTTGAACCAGTTGACATCGTAATTCGGGGATTCGGTCATGGGATCGGGAGTGATCAGTTCTCCCGGTCCGCCTGGTGGATTCAGCGGGTGGGGAGTGCCGGACGCGTCTCGAGGCAGGTCCACCGATTTTCGAATCAATCGATTGGGAGTGACGGTATCGTCCACGTAGTAACACACGTACTTCTGCCATAGGGTGCGCCCTCTGTCATCGTAGACGAAACCTCCGTCGAAACTTCGAAGTGATGGGAACACGATGCCGGTCGGGTCGTCCACGTAGACGGCGTCGATCTGAGAATCGGCCAACTCCCGGGCCAGTCGACTCGAACCGACCACAAGCTGCTTGCGGACTTCGATTCCGTCGTTGGAATCGAGATAGAAGTCGACCCCTTTGGAGATCAGAATTCCTACGCCCAAGCCTACTCCACCCAGCAGGGCGCAGACCAGGATAAGCTCGATCAGGGATGTCCCCAGGCGGCCTCTCATCAGCCTTTCTCCTGGAGGTAAGTTCGAAAGTCGATTTGGGATAGGCCATCGTTGCCTTCCCAGGTGACCGTGACGACCACGAGCTTGGTATCGTTGACCCCCGCCTGGACCTGGATGTTCTGAACTTGGATGGTGGCGTCGTAGACGATCTGGCGAGTCATCCCTTTCTCGACTTCCTCCATGATGAGAGGCTCCACGGGCGGGTTGGGGGGTGTCGAGTCGAGAGAGTCCACCCCGTCGTAGCGTGCGGCGATGCACTCTTCCATCAGCTGCTCACCGAAATACTGAGCTACCAGGACGTGGCCGGATTTGGTGACTGCTTTGTGCTGCATCACCCAGACCGCGAGGATGCCCACGGCTACGGTAGAGAAGAGTAACGCCGCCAGGATCATCTCCAAGAGAGAATGTCCCTTTTCGCGCCTCGCTTGCATACTAAAAGAATTCCTCTTCCCGGTGTGGAAAACCTGGTTTATGAAGAGACCTGCTCTCGTGCTCGGCTTACTCCTGCTCTTCGTGTGCGGTTGTGAGAAGCCGCCTCAAGGTCCGGAAACTTCCCGATCTAGTAGCGAGCCTCAGGAGATTTCGAGCCGAATTGCTCCCGGTGCCGGGCCCGTGATCGGATGGGAAGATCTGCTGCTGGAGAGCTACCCCGAGCCTGTCTGGGTGACCGGCGTGGAGGTGGAGGTTGTGGACGAAAACGGACAGGAGTTGAGTCACTCTCTGCTCGACCTCTTGACCGTCGGCTGGACTTACCCCGAAGAGCACGCCAAACGCTTTTACCCCGATTACCAGGCGGCGGAGGTCTTTTTTCGCCTGGCTGCGCCCACCAGCAAGGTCGAACTTCCTCAGGGGTACGGAATTCCGCTCTGGTCCAACGAGCCGCTTGCCTTGCGAGTGCGCTGGCGCAACACCGACCTTTATCAAAAGAAAAGTCGAGCCTCCGCGCAGGTGACGCTTCACTTCGTTCGTGATCGGGTGTTGACGGAGCCTCTCAAGGCGGTCGTTCCCGGCGACCTTTTCTTGCCCTCGCCGCTCGAGGGAAGGCAGCAGTACAACTTCACCGGCGATTGGGCCGCCTCACCCGGACCACCCCGAGGGACGCCCCTGAGCAGCGAAGTCTTCCAAGACGGATATCAGCAGAGCTTTACCGAGGAATGGACCGTGAGAGACGATCAGCCGGAGGTCTCTTTCCGGGTCACGAACCTGCGGCCGTTTCTACCGCCGGGACGTACCGTTTTTCAGACGGCGTACGGGTTCCCACCCTGGCAGGGCCTGACTCTCAAGCAAGGGTCTCGGGAGGTTCGATTGGCGGCGGAAGAGCCTGCAGCCTCCGTGGAGATGGAACTCAGGGAAGAAGAAGAGATCGTCGTCTCCGTGTCTCAAGAGACCCGAGCCAAATCGCAGTCGAATTTAGTCCGCCTTCTGCTCTACTTCACCGACCCTGATTTTCAGCGTTTCCCGGAAATGCTGCAGTGAAGTCGCCTTTCGAGTTCGATACACGCTCCCTGGCGGCGGCCAGAATCATGGCCGGGCTTGTCATTCTCTCCGACCTACTGGTGCGCGCCCGCTTTTTGCTCGCTCACTACACCTCCAAGGGGGCCCTTCCGGCCGCAGTGGCTTTCGAGGAAGGCCGTGACTCGGGATTTCCTAGCATCTATCTGGCCAACGACACTCCACTCTTTGTGGTGGTCCTTTTCTTCGTCCACGGGTTGGTGGCGCTCTCTCTGACAGTGGGCTACCGAACTCGACTGAGCACCTTCCTTTGTTGGTACCTCACGGCCTCGCTTCAGTATCGAAATCCGCTCATCAACACCGGGGGAGATGTCTTGCTGCGATTTATCCTGTTGTGGTGCATCTTCGCTCCCTGGGGTTCGCGCTGGTCGGTGGATCGACTGTTGCGAAGGCACCCCACCGATCGACTTACGGTCCGTTGTCCGGGCACGATGGTGCTCGGCTTGCAGATGGTCTTACTCTATCTTTGCTCCACCGCCAACAAATGGCATCCCACCTGGGTGAAGGACGGGACGGCTCTCTACTACGCCCTGTCGGTAGACCACATCACCACTCCTTACGCCGAGTTTTTGTATCGGCGACCCGAGTTGATGAAACTTCTCACTTTCAGCGTGATCGGCTTCGAATGCTTGGGAGGGCTTCTTTTGCTGGTGCCCTGGCCGCGACTGCGGTTGGGAGTGGTGCTGTCGTTTTTTTTTATGCACTTTTGCTTCGGTCTGTTCATCGAGATCGGGATTTTTCGCTACGCCCCGATGGTAGGGTTGCTAGCGTTTTTGCCATCTCTTTTCTGGGATAACCTTCCTCGAGGTAGGTGGGTCCCAAGAGCTTGGAAAGCCGCTTTGTATCGGGGATTTCGTCGTCTGCCTCGACCGCCGAAAGTGGAGGTCGAGTGGGGAGGGAGGGTCTCCGCCTGGTTTCTGGCCACGGCTTTCACCTACGGTGTGCTGACGAGTGTTCAAGGTCTCCTGGAGAAGCCGCTCTTGCCGGCGGCCGTCGATCGGGTCGGAACGGCCTTGGGGATCAATCAACACTGGCCCATGTTTATCTATCTAGACAAGGTAAAGGACGGCTGGTTTGTCATCGACGCCGAGCTGGCCGACGGAACTCGCCTCGACCTCATTCACGGCGGCGAAGTCGACTTCGAAAAGCCCACTCGAGTCGCCGCGACCTACGACGGCCAGCGCTGGCGTCGCTTTATGACCAACATTATCATGCCGGGTGGGTTCGGTGTGCTACCGCACTACTCCAAATATTTGAGACAGGAGTGGGACAAGAAGTATCCGGAGCGACCGATCGTCAAGTTGGTGCTCTACTTCATGAACGACCCCCAGAACCCGAACTATCGATACACTCCCGCCGAGAAGAAGACTCTGGACATCTGGGAGAAGGCCGAGTGAGAAGGCTGCTAAGTCGGTGCTTTACCCTCGACCTGCGGTCGCTCGCGGCGGCTCGGATCTGTCTTTCGCTGGTCTTGCTAGCGGATCTTCTGATCCGGCTTACCGTACTGGAAGACTTCCACACAGACTCCGGCTTTATGCCGAGAGCGGAGCTCGTTCAATTTAAGTACGTTCCCAGCTCGATCTGTTTGCATCTCTTTTCGGGTGCGACCTGGCTCATGGCTGTGCTGTTTCTTTTTCACATCGCCTGCGTGGTCGCCCTCGGCCTGGGCTACCGAACCCAATTGGCCACAGCGCTCTGTTGGCTGATGGGAAACTCCCTGCAGACCCGTAACCCGTTCATTCTCGACAGCGGTGACAGGCTGCTGATGCTGATTCTCATGTGGGGTTTCTTCTGCGACTGGGGGGATTTTTATTCGCTCGACGCCCGCAAAAAAGGAGTGCCCCGCGAAACCCGAGTTTGCCACGTCGGCACGGCGGGATTCGTTTTGCAGATGGTCTATCTCTATTGGTTTAGCGTTTTTTATAAATGGCATCCAGTCTGGTTTTCGGAGGGGACGGCGATTTATATCGCTCTCAATCTGGAGCTTTTCTGTCGTCCGCTAGCCAAGTCGGTTCTCCCGTTTTGGGATTTGATGAAAACCTCGACCCATCTGGCGGTCTTCACCGAAGCGGTCGGTCCGTTGCTCATTCTCACCGGTCAGAAGTGGCTGCGGTTTTTGGGAGTACTCTTGCTCTCCGTTCTGCATCTGGGGATTTTCGCATTGATGAGCATCGGCGTTTTTGCCCTGGTGTCATTAACTTATCTGGTGGCTTTCATACCCGGATTCGTATGGGACAAGTTTCAAAAAGGTCAGGTCGACAAGGTTGCTGTCCCTGAGTCCTCTGAACGGAGTTTCTGGAAAGAATTCACGGCAGCCATCCTGCTCACACTCGTGACCTGGTGGAACGTCAATCGGGCCTTCTCCGTGCCGATGCCGCTGCCGGTGTTCAACCTTTGCCACGCGCTGAAAGTGGACCAATATTGGAACCTATTTGCTCCCGTTCCTCGCACACTGGACTGCTGGTTCGTGTTGTACGGGGTGACCGAGTCGGGGAAAGAGCTGGACCTTTGGATGCCGGAAGCCAAGCCGCTGAGTTGGGAAAAACCTGAGTCGGTGGAAGCGACCTTTCGGTGCCATCGAGACCGTGTTTTCGGGACGGCGCTGGAGTACGTCTTAGAGGAGGGTGGACGGCAGAGCTACCTTTCAGTCAAGGCTCGGCAGTACAACGAGAAGCATCCGGACGATCCCGTGGTGCATCTGAAGTTTTACAGAGTGGAGCAGTTGACGGCGCTCGGTTACAAGTATGTGAAGCCGGAGCCGGTCATGCTTTTTGAGCGGACGGTTAAGGACATTGATGGCTCCCGGTCGTTGTAGCGCAGCCTTCTAGATAAAGAATCGCGGTAGTAGCTGGTGCCGGTGCCGGAGCAGGTGCCGGCGCGGGAGCAGGTGCAGGTGCAGGTGCCGGCGCGGGAGCAGGTGCAGGTGCCGGCGCGGGGACTGGTGCCGGTGCCGGAGCTGGTGCCACGGGTGCCGGAACCGGAGCAGGTGCCGGAGCAGGCGCGGGTGCGGGTGCGGGTGCGGGAGCTGGAGCTGGAGCTGCGGGAGCTGGTGCAGCGGGAGCCGGAGCTGGAGCTGGAGCAGCGGTCACAACGGGAACAGTAGTCGCGGGCGCAGCTGCTGGAGCGGGTTGCGGAGCGGGTACCGTCGTCGCAGGAGCCGTTGAAGTCGTGGTCGACGGTGGCGTGTGGGGCGGTGGAGGGTTGGGCG
>Ga0208701_100400_pt1 | contig 11377 bp, 9 predicted proteins | sample DeeseametaMP1482_FD_184188 | JGI IMG/M metagenome (GOLD analysis project Ga0208701, IMG submission 184188) | Marine microbial communities from the Deep Pacific Ocean - MP1482 (SPAdes) | ecosystem: Environmental > Aquatic > Marine > Oceanic | place: South of Fiji, South Pacific Ocean | collected... | reverse complement strand
GAAGCTGACCATCGCCAAGTTCTACACTCCGTCCGGCTACGTGATCAACAAGCAGGGCTTAGAGCCTGACATCAAAGTGGAGATGGAGCCTCGTTACGTAGGTCGCGGAGACAAAGACACTCAACTGCTGAAAGCGGTGGAGGTGCTCAAGTCGAAGAAGATCTCCAAGGACGGCGGGGGAGCGGGAAGTTGATCGTTTCCGATCTCAAGACCTACTATCTGCAGACTTACGGCTGCCAGATGAATCAGTACGACTCGGAGCTGATCGCCTGGATGCTGTCGGAGCGGCATTACGCGCCCACCGAGGACGCGGCCGCGGCTGATGTGGCGGTCTTCAACACGTGCTGTGTTCGAGACAACGCCGACCAGAAAGTCTACGGAGCGGTGGGTCACTTCAAGACTCACAAGGAAAACAACCCGGAGCAGGTGCTGGTGATTTCCGGCTGCCTGGCTCAGAAGGACGGCGAGGAGTTCGTCTCTCGCTTCCCTCAGGTGGATGTGGTGGTCGGCACCCACAATCTGGCGGACATTCCGGAGTTGGTGGAGCGAGTCCAACAGGGTGAGGGGCCGTTTGTGAAGGTGGAGAAAAAGGGAAACCATTTCCACCTCCCCTCCAGCCCCGCTTCCAACTTCAAGGGGATGGTCACCATCAGCATGGGCTGCGACCAGTGGTGTACCTTCTGCATCGTTCCCTATGTGAGAGGGCAGCTTCGGAGCCGGCCGCTCCCTCTGGTCGTGTCCGAAGTGAAGCGGCTAGCCTGGGAAGGCCATCGGGAGATCTTGTTGCTCGGTCAAAACGTCAACGACTACGGTCGCGACCTCGAAGACGACGTCGACTTCGCCGACCTGCTGGACGCTCTCAAGGACCTGAAAGGCTTGGACCGTCTGCGGTTCACTTCTCCGCACCCGTTCTACTACACTCAAAAAGTTATCGACAGCATGGCGGCCAATCGGGCCGTTTGTGAGCACATTCATCTCCCGCTTCAATCGGGAGACGACGAGGTGCTCAAGCGCATGCGCCGACAGTACAGCAAGGCTGAATTCCTGGATTTGGTCAAGCGGATGCGGGAGGCTATCCCGAATCTTTCCATCACCACCGACATCATCGTGGGGTATCCGGGAGAGACCGAAGAGCAGTTTCAAGAGACGCTGGACGTCGTTCGACAGGTTCGATTCACTTCGGCCTTTATGTTCGCCTACTCTCCGCGACCCGGCACGCCTGGAGCCATGTTCAAAGACCAGGTGCCTGAGAAAGAGAAAATGGACAGGTTGTATAGGCTGATCGAGGTGCAGAACGATATCTCGTACGAAGACAACCAGAAGCTGTTGGGCCAGGAGTTCGAAGTGCTGATCGAAGGCCGCAGCAAAAAGCACGCTTCGCGCTGCACCGGCCGCACGCGTTGCCATCGACTGGTGCATTTCGACGTGGACCTGGACCAGGATCTTCAGGGCAGACTCGCCCGGGTCAAGCTGGAGAAGGGGCTAACGTGGGGTTTTATCGGCAAGATGCTGGAAGTCGAGCCTCACTTCAGAGCATGGAGCGCCGACAAACAAACCGTGTAACCTGGACCGAGAGTAGCCTGGAGAAGACTCTAGCTCGTGGCCTGGCGGAAAGGCTGAGTTCGTTGATCCGGGCTTCCAGCGGACGTTGGGGTTGGCTCTTTGAGGCCAACGGTAAAGGGGTCGAGCTCCTTATCTGCTCCGGCAAGGTCAAGCCGCATCGGGTTCGCTGGAAAGTTCAGCTTCCCCGTCAAAGCGGCACGCTGAGCGCCGAGCAAGCGGGCGAACTCTCCCCATTTCACAAAAACATCCGGGATTTCGGAAGCCTTCTCTATCTCAAAACCCGCAGCGGTGGGCTGGTCTTGGAGGCCACTCGCGAGCCGAACCCCAATCTGCTCCGCGAGTTGGACATCCATCTGCAGCTCATTCAAGCTCGCAAAGAAGCGGCCGCTCTCCGTCGCAAGGTTCAGCGACTCTCCCAAGAGCTCAAAGACACTCGCCAGGTCTCTGCTCGATTGAAACCGGCCCTGGAAGAGGGGGAGCGTCGCACGGAGGCGCTCTCCAAATGGTATCGTCAGGCTTCCGAGATGCTGACCAGCACTCAGCTTCGAACCCGTCTTCCCAGACTCGCGAAGCAGGCTCAGCAACTGCTGGAGGTCGACGTTTCCGCCATCCTGGTGAAGGAAGCCAATCGAGTGCGGATATGGGGTAACGGGCCCTGGCAGTCGCATTCTTACAGCCTTGACGAGCTAGGCCCCTTGGGCCGCAAAGTGATCGCCAACGGGCAGGTCTATCGGTTTCAGGAAAGCCCCAGGCGTCGGGACAAGTTTTTGGAGGGTTTGGACGTGCGCTCGGCGCTGGCCATTCCCCTGGATATCGATGGGCGTGTCCTCGGAGCGGTGCTTTTCGGCCACCGAGAGCTCCACCGATTCTCCCCCGACGAGATTGATCTGGCCAGGCTCACCGCCTACCAGTCGGCTCTTTTTCTGGAAAACTCTCTTCTGGTCACGGGATCGGACGTGGAGCGAGTGGTGGCCCGTGCGGTATTGGAGAGTATGGCCGACGGAGTGATGACTCTCGACTGGGAGAAGAAGATAACTTCCTTCAATCCTGCTGCCGAACAGATTTCCGGATGGCGCGCCGAGGACGCTATCGGCCGGACCTGTTCAGAGGTCATGCGGGCTAACTATATCTGTCCGGGCTCCAAAGAGCCGGGGAGTTGCGCCGATAATTGCCCACTTCTGAGTTTGCTGGCCGACCAGGAACTCATGGAGCGAGGTCTCACCGTGGAGGGTGAGGCTATCCATAAAAGCGGGGATCCGCGCTATTTGTCCTCCACCTACTCGGTGGTCGCCGATAAGGGCGATCTGCTGGGTGCGGTGGTGCTGTTTCGAGATATCACCGACAAGAAGCGGCTGGAAGAGATGAAATCCGATTACGCGGCCGCCCTCAGCCACGACCTGAAGACCCCGCTGACCGCCATGAAAGGCTACGCCGTGACGCTCCTCAAACACGGCGACCGGCTGGACGAGGAAGCCCGCACCGAAGCTTTGGAAGTGATCAACTTCGAGATCGATCGGGTTTCCCGAATGTTCGACAACCTGTTGCATCAGGCCCGAATGGAAGCCGGGGTAGAGAACACTCACATCACGCTGGTATCGCCGCCCGAGGTGATTCGGCACGTGACCAGTCTTTATGCTTTCAGTGGTCGTTCCCACGAACTGGTGGCCGACGCCGAGCCCAACGTGGTGCTGAAGACGGACCGCGACCAGCTCGATCAGATTTTGAACAACCTCATCTCCAACGCCCTGAAATACACTCCGGATGGTTCCCGGGTGGTAGTGCGATGCCGTCTGGTCGAAGACGGACAGAAGGTATTGTTTGAAGTGGAAGACAATGGGCCGGGTATCTCCGAAGACGACCTACCATACGTTTTTCAACGCTTTCATCGGCTCGGTGGAGCCCGGTCACGCCGGGTTCGAGGCACCGGACTGGGTCTGCACATCACAAGAATGTTGGTGGAGAGTCTGGGAGGTGAAACGGGGGTCGACTCTCGCTTGGGCGAAGGATCGCGCTTCTGGTTTACTCTTCCGAAATCTCCCCCCGAGGCTACAAAATGCGACAACTAGTACAAGTTTTTATCTTTTTCGCTCTGAGCGCTTGTGTTCAAGCCCAGATGAGCAGTCACCTCAAAGAGGAGTTCCACGATCAGGAAGCCTACGGGATTCAGATCGTGGATCGTGTTTCCGGCCTTCGCTCAGCTGTGATGAACGAAGACACCAGAGTCATCTGTTTGCAGGCGTTCGGCGACGAGCTGAACGAGGAGAGCGCCAAGGAGTTGCTCGACTGGGTGCGGGAAGGCCATACCGTCTGGTTTTACGACGCGCGTTTGGCACCGCATTTTGGCATGAAACCTACTTTCTTCGAGTCCACCCGTTTTCGAAACAAGCCTGAGTCCGGGCAACTCGGCGGCAAGAAGTACTCCGGTGTCGCCACCACGGCGGTGAGTCTTGGAACTCATGCGGTGCAAACCGGAGTCGGTCAGGTGACCGTGTTCTTGCCGAGCATCGAGGGCGAAGAAAAAGATGATGAGGTGACCCACGGAGGGATCGAACTGGTCGGCGACACCGAAGCCCTCCTGCAGTTTACTCTCGACTCTCCGGCCCTGGTGGCTTGTCGGCGTGAAGGCCGTGGTCTGATCGTCTTCAAAAGTCTGCTCTGGACGCTACCTCTTTCCGGTGAGCGATTTCAGAGCAATCTGCTGGAGTTTTCCGCCGGATATCAGGTGCCCGGCCCGGCCGGGGTCGGCAAGGTCGGTTCCCCTCCGGGGCCGGAAGCTGAATACTTGGATGGACAGCCGGCCGAACCGGTGGTCGCTACTCAGTCCACTCCTACCAATGGGGATGCGGTGACAGATCCTCCCGTCCAACCAAACGAGTCGCCTGCGAAGGGGAACAAGCTGGGGCCGTGGGTACTGGAACTCAAGGACGGCACGATGCTGCAGGGTGAGCTGGAGACGGAAATGGTGGAATTCGAAACCGGCACCAGTTCACTCAAACTCAAGCCCGAAGACCTGGAGAGTCTGGAGTTTGGCTCCTCTATCAAGCTGGACCGCATCACCACGAAGGGGCGAGAGCAGTCGGGCTTACTGCTGACCTCACCCATACGTTTCCGAACCGATCGGGGGGTGGAAGAATTTGAAAAGGAAGACCTTCAAAAGCTCTCAAGAGCTGTAGGAACGACAGAGAACAAATGACCCTTTTGACCGAAGCAAAACTGAAAGACCTGATGACTCCCCGCCAGATCGTGGAGGAGTTGGACCGATACATCATCGGCCAGAAAAAAGCCAAACGCGCGGTGGCCGTCGCTTTGCGAAATCGTTTCCGCCGGGAGCGACTCGATCCCAGCCTCCGCGACGAGGTGATCCCCAAGAACATCTTGATGATCGGGCCCACCGGGGTTGGTAAGACCGAGGTGGCCCGCCGGCTGGCCAAGCTGGCTCAAGCCCCCTTCATCAAAGTGGAGGCCACCAAGTACACCGAAGTCGGATATATCGGACGAGATGTCGAGACCATGATTCGCGACCTTATGGAGATCGCGATCCGGATGGTGGAAACGGAGCGGATGAAGTCGGTAGAGGACAAGGCTCAGGAGCTCGCCATCGATCGATTAGTGGAGCATCTGGCGCCCGATGAAGACTCAGACCAGGGCGGAATGGTGAACCCGTTCCAGACCCTTTTCGGCGCCACCATGGGCATGGGGCAGACTCAGACCAAGGAAGAGAAGGAGAAGAAGTCTCCCGAAGAGTTGAAACGCGAACGAAGCGAACTGCGTGAAAAGCTCAAGAGTGGCGAACTGGACGACACCTACGTCGAGCTAGAACTGGAAGAGTCCGCCACCGCCGGCATTTCCGTAATGGGGCCCGGTGGTCTGGAAGATATGGGTATGAACGTAGGCGAGATTCTGGGCGGCATCTTGCCCAAGCGAAAAAAATCTCGCCGTCTCAAGATCTCCGAAGCCAAGGGCGTGGTGGCTCAAGAAGAGGCTCGCAAGCTTATCGACTCCGACGAGGTAAAGAACACCGCCAAAGAGCGAGTGGAGCGGCGAGGCATCGTCTTTCTCGATGAAATGGACAAAATCGCCGGCCGTTCTAAAGGTGGTGGAAGCGGCCCCGACGTCAGCAGGGAAGGGGTCCAACGCGACATCCTCCCTATCGTCGAGGGCTCCACTGTCAACACCAAACACGGCCCTGTCAAAACCGACCACATCCTCTTCATTGCAGCTGGAGCGTTCCACCTCTCCAAGCCCTCCGACCTCATCCCCGAGCTGCAGGGTCGATTCCCCATTCGAGTCGAGTTGGAAAGTCTCACCCAAGAAGACTTCGAGCGCATCCTCACCGAGCCCGAAAACGCCCTCACCCGGCAGTACGCCGCTCTCCTGGCAACCGAAGACGTGGAAGTCGAATTCACTGAGGACGGAGTCAAGGAGATGGCGGCCATCGCCCAGCGCGTCAACGACGGCACGGAAAACATCGGAGCTCGACGTCTCCACACGATCTTGGAGAAAGTGCTTGAGGAAGTCTCCTTCGATGCGCCTGAACTAGACACCGGCAAAGTTGTCGTGGACGCCAAGTTCGTCTCCGAACGACTGGCCGATGTGGTCGATGACAAGGATCTGTCTCGGTACATCCTCTAATCTTCGCTTCGTAAAAAGGCCGTGGCCGCCCGCGAGAGAGGGTTGCCACGGCCTTTTTCGTGCGTTTGAGGCAACGCTCGGCTCGGTTGCCGCAATCAGTCTGTTACGCGGCTCTAAAGTAGTCCACAGAAATGCGGTTGGGCCCGATGAGCGGAAGATCGTAGACTCTCCGCCGCCCGTGCTCGTCGCCGTTGGTCTGGCGCTCTCCGCGACGACGCCGCTGCGCGTTCAAATCGATCACCTTCGCGAGCTTTCCGGGGTGGGCTTTCGTTTCTTGGTTATGGTGTTTCATCACTAGACTCCGTTCGTTATTGAGTTTGTTCGGAAGGCCATCTTATGTGAGCCCGGCGGTGAGTTCTGTGACGGTTGTCAAGTTCTTCCCCCACCACCCTTGGGATAGGCGGCCACAAACTCGATTTTTGAGATTTCCGGTCCAGCGCTCAACACGTTTAGAGCTCGTAACCACGGACTTCGCACGTCCTTGCACGAGTTTGACGCCACGAAAGCTTTCGCGACCGAAAACTTTGGAGAGGGTTTTGTGCCGAACTAGCTCGGTTGAGGTCGACTTGGCGCTGACCTCAGGCTTGGAGGTCGACACGGTGTGGGTTTATAGTGCGACACGGTGCGGACCTCGAGCCGTGAGCGCGATCTGGTGGTGTCGTTTGGCTTGGAGGTCGACACGGTGCGGACCTATAGTACGACGCGGCGCCGCCCTCGAGCTGGGAGGTCGACGTGGCACTGACCTCCCCTGTGGACGTCTGTCCGCGCAAGTCGGGACGGCGGAATTCGATGATGTGGGTGTTGCGCAAGCCGGAACGGCGGAAAAATGCGGGTCGGAACGGCGGAATTCGATGATGTGGGCGTTGCGCCAGTCGGATCGGCGGAAAAATGCGGGTCGGAACGGCGGAATTCGATGATGTGGGCGTTGCGCCAGTCGGAACGGCGGAAAAATGCGGGTCGGAGCGGCGGCCTCCAACTTAGACGCTGAAGACCCGCGAGTCGTTGTACCACATACGAAACTGCATTTCGACCAGCCCCAACCACCCCGTTCACCGCAGGCCGTGAGGCAAATGTGACACTCACCCGGGCCCTCTCTGATGCGAACGAGTTTTCGGCCACCAAATCTTTCGCGACCCCAAACTCGAAGTCGCGCTCTCAAGGCCCGCCGTTACAGCCTTCGCGGACATCATAAAAACAGCCCGACCCGACCAGTTCCCAGTTTCTAGTCACCAATCATGAGTGTCCCCCGCCACACACATCCCCCAAGCAAAACAATTTATTCATGGATTTTTTCAGTGAAAAATAACATTTTCTTTATGGCACTCGGGCCCGATATCCCTCATGATGCAAACCACGGGGGCTCTCGCCTCGAATGATCAAACACGGAGAAACCAGAAATGACTATGCCCAAACTCACTCTCGTCGTGAACAACCAACAGCACACCGAGGCGGCCGTCCCGCCCGCAGAACCCCAGGCTTTCAGACGCCGCGAAGACCGCGAAATCAAAGAGAAGTTTTTCGACCTCCCGCTCTACGGACCGAGTCCTCAACGGCTGCCCTGGGAGTTCCTCAGAGCGGCGTGAAGAAGCACTCGCTCAAATCCACCCGCCCCAAGAGCGGGTTTTTTCATGTTGTAGCGAAGGTCTCATTCTGGGCGGATCTCCCGCAGCCACAGGCTTGACTCAAGCCCGGTGGCTTGCTATATTCGGCCGGTATCTTCGCATCGGTCTCGATCATCGAGACCGTTGTAGATCACAGCACCCCACAGTGCCACCTGAGGCGCTTCAAAACTCTCGAGTGCTAGAGCCATCTAGTGAGCGGGGTGCGAGGAATAAAACCGGAGGAAATAATGTCCGTCATTAGCATGAAGCAGCTCCTTGAAGCAGGAGTTCACTTCGGGCACCAAACTCGTCGTTGGGACCCGAAAATGGCCCGTTACATCTTTACCGAGCGTAACGGCATCTACATCATCGACCTACAGAAAACCGTCAACAAGCTGAAGGAAGCCTACAGCTTTGTGAAAGCCGTTTCCAAGGGTTGCGTCGATTACGAAACCTACGAAGTGACCGATAGCCCTGTCACCAGGCCTAAACCGATTCTCTTCGTGGGCACCAAGAAGCAAGCCACCGAGACCGTCCAGGAAGAAGCTCTTCGTTGCGGTGAGTATTTCGTCACCCAACGTTGGCTGGGAGGCATGCTCACCAACTACAAAACCATTCAGAAGCGAGTCGATCGACTCCGCAATCTGGAAGAGATGAAAGAAACCGGCGTTTTCGACAAGTTGCCCAAAAAAGAGGTCATCAAGCTCGAAGATCAGCGCATCAAGCTGGAAAAATTTCTGGGCGGTATCAAGACCATGCCCACTCTGCCCGGCGCACTCTTCATCATCGACCCTCGCAAAGAGTACATTGCGGTGAAGGAAGCTCGCACTTTGGGGATCCCGGTTATCGCCATCGTCGACACCAACTGTGACCCCGACGTTATCGACTTTCCTATTCCAGGTAACGATGACGCTATTCGTGCTGTTCGCCTGATCTGTTCCAAGATCGCCGACGCCATCATCGAAGCGAAAGCCGAGATCGAGCAAGACGTACCGGAAACCGAGCAAGCCGCCGAAGCCGGTGCCGACGGAGACCCCGCGGGCGCAACCGTGGAGACCGAAACCGTCACTTACACCACCGAAGATGGCGAAACCGAATCCGTAACTGTTGGTGTGTGGCGTTCCGAGTAGGGACACCCCGCCACTAGGACTTGGCCCGAAACAACTTCCCGTTTTGGGCATCCAGTCATCCCCTGGGCCTGCGTCGGACTTCGCTCAAGTATGTCAAATCACCCAGAGGGTACCCGACACTCAGCCCTCCCCGCACCCTCCCTTCGGGGGGTACCCAGGGGCGCCTGAATACCCAAAGCCGGAAAGTTCTTCCGCGCCAAATCCTGAAGAAAGAGGAAAAACGAAATGTCGAACATCAATGCAACGATGGTAAAGGAGCTGCGTGAGAAAACCGGCGCCGGCATCATGGACTGCAAAGAAGCCCTGAAAGAAAACAACGGGGACGTGGAGCAAGCAGCTGGTTGGTTGCGCCAGAAAGGTATCTCCAAAGCCGAGAAAAAGGCCTCCAGAGATACCAACGAAGGCCGTGTAGGCAGCTACATCCACATGGGTGGTCGCGTCGGCGTGCTGGTTGAAATCAACTGCGAGACCGACTTCGTCGCCAAGACCGACGAATTCGATGGTCTGGTCAACGATGTGGCTATGCAGATCGCCGCGATGAATCCACGCTACGTTTCTCGTGACGATGTTCCTCAGGAAGTCGTCGATACGGAGTTCGCCGGTTATCGTGCTGCCGTCATCGAAGAAGGCAAGCCTGAAAACATCGCTGACAAGATCGCTCAAGGTAAAGTGGACAAGTACTTCAAGTCGCAGTGCTTGTTGGAGCAGCCTTTCATTAAGGACGACTCCAAGACCATTGAGGAGCTCTTGAAAGAAACTATCGCCAAGACCGGCGAGAACATGCGAATCAAGCGTTTCGCTCGTTTCGACCTGTCTGAATCGTAAACACTTTCAGAAGGCAAACAAAAAACCGCGCCCACAAAGCGCGGTTTTTTCATTTGGGCAGGTCCGCCTACTCCTCGGGAAGACCTTCGACCTGAGGGAAGCCGGCCTCGCTCTTCACAAAAAAGCCATCTTGATTCATCTTGGGATATCCCGACGCCGCCCCGGACGAGGAGTAGTCGCCCGTTGCGCTTAGCATGAAGCCGGTCTTGGTCTTCTCGTAGGAGATCGGCTTCTTCGAGAGCGGGTCGGTCGGGACGGAGTCCAGGAATTTCGGTACCAGAGCATCCAGATTCTCCGGATAAGACATGGTATGGTCGGCCGCGTACATCTCCAAGCCGGCGAAGACGTCGTTCATTCTATTCTTGAGCTCCGTTATCTGCTGCTCGGAAGCCACTCCGGGGGTGCCCGTGGTCGATGAAGGGGAACTCTGCTGGGCGCATCCACCCAGTAGGCAGCAGAGGCCTATCAAGGCCCAAATCCAAGATTTTCTCACTATTCCTTATTTCCTAAAACAGATTCCAATGCTCGCTCGGCCTCCTGGCGCTGGCTGGGATCCCCGGCGCACTTCAAGGCCTCTTCAAAGCACTCGCGAGCACGCTCCGGTTTGCCTTTGGCTTGCCAGAGATAGCCCATCGACAGATGTCCGGGGCAGTAGTCCGGCGCTTCGCCCAGCACATGAACGAGAGGTAGGGTAGCCTGCTCCAAATCGCCTGACGCGCTCAGGGCGTTGGCTTTGGCAACGTACCCGTACAAAAGCTCCGGCTGCAGTTTCAACGCCTGGTCAAAATCGGCCACTGCTCCCGCGTAGTCTTTCAGGGCCGCCTTGGCCTGGCCTCGACCCAGAAAGGCCCACGAAAGCGACTGGTCGATGGCCAGACCCGCGTCGTAGTCGCGCAGGGCTTGCTCGACTTTCCCCGCGCGGAGAAGATAAGAAGCGCGCTGCAGAAGGGCTTTCGCGTCTCCATTTCCGGCGAGTTCAATAGCTCGATTGTGGTCGGCCAGGGCCTCGTCGGGTCGCTGCATCTCTTCGAAAAGCTGGGCCCTCGCGGTGTAAAAATCGGCTACTTCAGGCTGCAGTTCGATCGCCCTGTTGTAGTCGCTCAAGGAATCCTCGTGACGGGCCAGGATGCGGTAGACGGCGCCCCGACCTGTGTAAAGGTAACAGTTTGAGTCGCTCAGCTTGATCGCTTTGGAGAAGTCGCGAAGAGACTCGTCGTAACGCCTCTGCTGGGAGTACAACTCCGCGCGAGTGTGCAGGGCCGGCACGAGATCAGGCTCCAAACTCAGTGCCTTCTCCACATCGGCAGTCGCTTTCTCCAACTCTCCCAGCTGCATGCCTGTGTAGGCCAGTCCGGAGTAGGCGATCCCCAGGTCCGGCTTCAACTGGGCCGCCTTGGCAAAATCGGCGTTCGCTTCCTGAAATCGATACAGGTCGGCCAGGGTGTAGCCGCGGGCCACGTAGTGATAAGGCTGATTGGGCTGAAGCTCCACCGCTTTGTTCAGGGCCGACAGAGACTCCTGGAACTGCCCCGACAGGGCGAGCAATTCAGCTCTTTCGGCATACGACTCGGCGTTTTGAGGATACAATTTGAGCAGCCGCTCGGACAGTTCCAGGGCTTCGGGCAG
>Ga0208701_100398_pt1 | contig 11543 bp, 10 predicted proteins | sample DeeseametaMP1482_FD_184188 | JGI IMG/M metagenome (GOLD analysis project Ga0208701, IMG submission 184188) | Marine microbial communities from the Deep Pacific Ocean - MP1482 (SPAdes) | ecosystem: Environmental > Aquatic > Marine > Oceanic | place: South of Fiji, South Pacific Ocean | collected... | reverse complement strand
ATTCGGGCTGAGGCCGCTTGAGAGCGGCCGTGGGCTCACCGCTTTTTCCTCACGTGCGCCCGGCACGCCGCAGAAAAATCGGCGACCCCACAACCACCCTCAACTCCAAATTTCTTATGTGACAGAGCACTAGTAAGCCAATTCCACTCTCACGTTGCTGACGACGTAGTTCAGAGCGTCCCGAACCACTTCCGTCTCCGGATGTCGAACGATAAGCCAGCCTTCGCCTTCGTAAGAAAGCCCCTTCGGTTCGCCCACTCGGGGCTCTCGAAGGTCGGTCAACAGATCTCCCAGATCGTGCTTCACTTTCTCAAGTCCGTGAACAGCCACCACTCGTCCCGCTCCAAGGCCGCGCAAGAAAGCGCAACCCGCGGCGTACTTCCGCTCGCGCGGCGGTTCGAACTCGTGATGGATCATCAGCCGACACCAACCGGTGAAGAAGTCGATGTCGTGGGCCCGATTGATGAGTGGCATGACCGAGACTCCCGGGGGTCTGGCGGCCACCTCTCCGATGGCCACGGTCCCGTCGTCCTTACGAAACCACTCCATGTGAGTCAGTCCGGTATCGATGCCAAGAGCGTCCAAGGCCGCCCGCCCGGCTTCCCTGACGTCGTCGAACTCAGCGTCGTCGACCTCGCGGGGCAATAGAACCTGATACTGAATCCAAGGGTTTTGCATAGCGTCCAGAGGCCCCGGAATGTAGTGGGTCAGCGAGTGCCAGACGTGTCTGCCATTGATGGTCACGGTCTCAAAAGAGTGCTCCGAGCCGGTGACCCACTCCTCGACTTGAAGAGGGCGTTGCTCGGTGGGACCGCTGGCCCTCAACACTTCGCTCAGGGTGTGGTCGTCCTCCACTCGAAATGTCGACTGAGTGGCCGCCCCGTCAAGCGGCTTGACACAGACAGGGTAGCCGACCTTCTCAATGAGCTCCCAAGCCTCTTCAGGCTTGGTGACCGCGCGTGAGCGAGCACAAGGCACACCGGCCCGGCGCCACAGGTTTTTCATGCGGTCCTTATCGCGAAAGTTTCGGGTCGTCTCCGGGTCCATTCCCTCGATACCCAGAGCCTCTCGAGCCTCGGCGATCTGGACCTGGATATGCTCACTCGGTCCCAGCAGCCGGTGGATCGGGCCGAAAACTCTCGTGAGTTCGGCGGCGGCGTGGGTCAGTTGGGCCGTGTCGAGGCAGTCGTCGATACGGTAGAAAGCTTTAAGCCGTCCCTGTAGGTGATGGTCGAGGCGATCGGGCGGATCCTGGGAGATGATGCCCATATCCACTTCGGGCATTCGAGAAAGGGCGTCGATAAAGTACTTCGTGTTTTCCGAAAAGAACGGACAGACATAAACCACAAACATCCCGGGGGCTACGAAGTTGTCAGCTACTTACCTCTATTTTGAGCATCTAGAAACTCGGCGACGGCTTCCGGAGATCGCGCCACCGACACCCTTTCCCCGTCGACAAGAATAGGACGTTGCAAGAACTCGGGTCGCTCTACCAACAGGTCTAACGTCGCCTCCAGGCCTGCCTTCTTCAAATCGGCAGCCCTCGTCATCTGCTTCAGGTCTCCATCCAACCCCGAAAGGATCGTCTCCAACGCTTTTCGGGTAGGCTTCTCTTTCAGGTACTCGACCACCTCGAGGTCGACATCGCGCTCCTGGCACAGAGCCAGTGCTTGCCGGGATTTGGAGCACCTTGGATTGTGATAAATCTGCATGACAACTAGATACTCGTCCCAGACTGACTCTCCTACGCCGTCACGGGAGGACGGATCTCCTTAATCGAGAGAAAATTTGCATGCGCCGGAGTGGAGAAGATGCTATCCTGTAGGGGTGACCAATCGCGAAGTACGGGGCGTTTCGCTCATGTCGGCGCTCCTCCTGATTACAATCGTCATGATGGTGGCCGCTACCATGGCCGGAGTCTTCACAGTTAACATCAACATCACCAATCGCGTCGCCAACTCGAGTGTCGCTCTGAGCGAAGCTGAGGCCGGGCTGTCCGAGGTTCTCTATCTCATCACCCGTGCGGAGAACGTCGACGGAGAAGAGAACGAGGGCGAGGCCAACGCCTCAAGTCCGAAGGTGACCTACGGCCTGGCCGGTGAGACGATTCGGGCAACGACCACTCCGGGGATGACGCCCGAAGAAGCCTACCATGTGGTCACCTTCAATACCCAGTCGGATTTCCCGTACTCTACCAACAACACCAATCTCGACAGAGACAGCGGATACAACGGGCGCATCGTGCCCGACGGTATGCTCCACATCATCAGCACCGGATTTTGCAAAGGGCAGTATCGGACGGTTGAGTGCGTGGTAGAAAAGCCTCCCTTTCCGTTTGGCCTGGCAAGCTCCGGGCCGATCGTGTCCAGGGACCCGCTCAAGGTGAAAGGAACGAGCAGCCTCGCGAACTTCCGAAACGGCGAAGAAGACCGTCCCGGCCACATTGTCTGCAACTCTCCGGAAGGGATAACGATCGGCTCGGCGGCTGGGTTGCAGACCGAGATCTCCGGTTTCGTGAAGTCCTCCGGCCCCGCCAGTATTGCTCAGCCGGCGGTTGTGAGAGGCGGAGTTCGAACATTTGCCGACAAGACGACGTTAGCCGACATCAAAATCTCCGATTTTAATCTCGAGGGCGAAGCCGGGGTCGTGACTCTGCTCGACAGCAGTTACGACAAGCCACAGGATCTGGACGTCATGTACAGCTACTCCGGCGGCCATCTGCAGTATCATGATTCGATCACCCTGAATCAGGCGATGCTCTGGATCGATGGAGACCTCACCGTCCACGGTTCAGTGAAAGGTGAGGGGCTCATCGTGGTCACGGGTGATGCTACCTTTAAAAGCGGGAGTGACCTCAGCGGCACAAACAAAATGGCCGTTCTGGCGGGCGGCGACGTCACGATCGACGGCCAGTCAAACTATTTTGCCGGCCTGGTCTACACGGAAGGCAACCTCAAGGCTCGAAACATCACCATCGTGGGGAACGCGGTCATTAATTCTCCGGACCCGGATAAGGGTGTTGTCGACCTGGAAAACGTGACCATGGTGTCCAACGAGGAAACCGGTGATATGACAATCCACATCACCTCCTACTCGGATGCCGTGGCCAGCACCAACGCCGGACACGGAAATCCACCTAACCCTTTCACCACCGGCTGGGTCGACCAGGAAGGTTGGATTGGGCCCGACGTTTCTGACGCCGACCTGGATCACATCGCTGAGTCGCCAGACCAACTCTTGGGTGTTTTCATGGGTCCCGTTTTTGGCGACAACCTTACTACCGGAGTAGTTCCACCAATTACCTACCCTGGAGATGTCGGAAATGCGGGCGGACTCTGGGGCGAATTTGAAGCCCTCAGAGCCCACGCTCTGCAAACCCAACAAGAACTGGTCGCGATGCACACGGAGATCTCGGATTTGGAAGCCAAGATCGCCGCCGAAAAATCTAAAGACCCCGAAGACCGTGACAATTCGGCCATCGCGCAGTGGGAGGCCGACTTGGAAGCAATCAAAGACGAGGGTATTCCTGAGTTGGAAGAAACAGCCACCGCCGAGCACATCGCCCAGGGCAGGGTCTTCCTGGAAAACCTCCGCGAGTGGGCCCGCCAAAACACCACTTCAGACGGCTCCCTGCATCATGAATCGCGTCCCCCCGATATTGTTAGAGACGAACGCTTCAACCTCAACGAATATCTCCCCGAAAGCGAAAAAATCAAGATAAGCTTCTGGAAGGTTTATCCCAGACGCTTCTAAACTAGCCCCTCACCAGCGCCTGCTTCGAGGAGCAGCGCTGCAAACGAGCCGAAAGCTCTCGACATCGTTCGTCTCGGTACCCCGAGTATCGACTTCGCAAACAATCGTCAACTTCAAGGGTGGTTCGAGAATATCCAGGTTTCCGTCCCGATCACTGATGGTGAACTCCACAATGTCTCGGGCCATGACCCTCGAAAATCTGGAGCCGGTATTGCACGCTGAGTCCAGAGCCCCGTACGAGAGCACCGCCGGTTCGTCGGGGGCCCCACCCGCACCCTCGGCACGGGTGTAGTAAACATTCTTGGTGCCCGCATCGTAGAAGATTATTCCGAAGTCGGGCGACATTCGAGCATCACCGGTAGTACCGGAGAACGGCTGAGTTTCTTCGACCTCCTGCCAGCCTAAAGCCTGGCCGTCGAGTGCCACCGTCATCGTTTCGATCTGGGAATTCATGACACTGAGTTGAAACTTCTCCATCATCATCAGACAGTTGCGGTAGGTGTCCGACTTGCCGGTCTGTCTTCGAAACAACGACATAGAGGGGACAAAGAGTGCGACCATCATCGCCGTAGCGATAAGCAGCACGGTGAAGGAGACCAGCACTTCACTCAAAGTGAAAGCCCTATTCTTGGTGGCAGCGTTCATATGTGTTTGAACATGACCGCCCGTCTGACCAGCTGATAATCCACATTTCGATACGTCCATCTAACCGTAACGACCACAATCTTCGCCTCGTCAATCTCCATGTCTCCCCCGCTACTGAGCGGCGCGGGCCCCACCTCGATCTGAAGGTTGAATTCCGTCCCCGCCGCTTCTTCGGTGATGTGTGGGGCGGCGGATGGTTCGATAGCGTTGAAACCGGCCACTCGGAGATCGGCAAGGAGGCTGTCAGCCAGCAGTCCCGCCGTGTTTCTCAAAGCTGCCTTGGCTGTCCCGGTTATGGTGAAAGGGATCAACCCGGCCAGGACCAGAGAAATCACGGACATAAGCATGAAGGCGACCATCACCTCCGCCATGGAGAATCCCCGTAAGTCCTGCCTTGCTCCCACCGGAATAAGATAGCACTTGAAAGGGCGGGTTGCCACAGATCAAGAACTTTGCGTTGTGAAGAGGCCCTGGGAGAAAGACGTGCCGCTCGTCGTCCTATTCGTCCTCGGCTTTCTGGCAAGTCATTATTTTTGCAACCGAACTCCGGCGACTGAACCAGGTCGGTTCTATTTGCGCACCCAGCCCTCAGGGGCGAATGTCTATATGCTTCAGGCCGGCAGCGTCAGTGGAGTGAACAAGAAGTTCCTCGGCCGGTCTCCCGGCCCGTTTCCCATCAGTCTCAAAGAGCGCACAAGATTCACCTTCATTGTGGAACTTTTCGGTTTCGAAGAAGAAGAACTGCTGGTCAAGAAAGAAGAGCTCTCCACAGGCACGGTCTACCCACTCACCTCTCGCTGGGGAGGTCTCGGTCATCTGCTCTACTTCCTTCGCGACAACGTTTTCCTACTTATAGCGATTCTAGCCCCTATCGCGTTCTGGCTTCTTCGCATAAGACCGCAAATCAGGTCGAGCCGAGCCCAGGAAGCCCTCTGGACCACCGGCCGACTGGAAGTGGGGATGATGTTTCACCAATACCGGCTCCTCGAACTCTTGGGAGAAGGAGCCGCCGGGGCAGTTTACAAGGCAGATAGGCCGGGGGAGAAAAACGACGGATACTGCACTCTCAAGATCTTCCATCGAAAAGAGACCGGGGAAACCGAACACCAGATTTCGGCTCTCAAACGAGAGTTTCAAAACTCCGCCGAACTCTCTCACCCAAATATTGTCTATCTCTTGGATTGGGGAATCCACCGCGGCTATTACTATCTGGTGTCCGAATTCATCGACGGAGTGCCCCTGGACAAAGCTACCGGCTACACGCTGACCGACGTCTGCCGGTGGGGAGTGCAGTTGGCCGCGGCTCTCGGCCACGCCCATTCCCAGGGAGTCGTCCATCGCGATATCAAGCCCGCGAACGTCCTGTTGACCGGCGACAACCGCGTGAAGGTGCTTGACTTCGGCATTGCCGCGAGGATTGAAAGCAGTTCGGAGCACGGAGCTGGAAGTATCGGTTATATGGCACCCGAACAAGCGGGAGGAACGGTCGCTCCAGCGAGTGACTTTTACAGCCTCGGGGTTACCCTCTATCGACTGGCCACCGGAGAGATGCCGTTTCAGGGGGACGACTATTTTCAGATTCTAGCCGCTCAAGGTCTTGGAAATTACAAGCCGCTGAGGGACTATCTCCCGCAATGCCCCATCGAGTTGCAAGAAGCCGTCGACCAACTTCTCAAAAAAGAGCCTTCCGAGCGCCTGACCGACCCTGCGCGAATTCGGAGCTTGCTTGAGAAAGCGGTCGACCAACTCCAAGGGTAATTCAATCAGCTAAAGCTACCAGCACCTCGCCGGCCGACCGAAATCTCTTCTCTGGTGAGTTCGCAAGCAGTTTCATGACGACTGCCCTCAGCTTCGGTCCAGCCTTGGACTCCGGAAGCTCGGGAGGGCTTTCCCCTTGCAGTTTCAGCATCAAAAGAGCCATCACGTCCGTCTCTTGGAACGGCGGCACACCCGCGAGCGCCTCGTACATCACACAGCCGAGGCTATAGAGATCGCTCTCCGGGCTGCCTTTTCCACCCGTCACCTGTTCCGGTGCCATGTAGGTTGGTGTGCCAAGAGTTGTGTTCGTCTTGGTGATGGTGGCGTAGTGTTTACCTCTGGCCAATCCAAAATCGGCGAGAACCGGCTGCTGGTTCTGACGCCGGACCAGGATGTTTCCCGGCTTGAGGTCTCGATGGATGACACCGACTTTGTGAGCGTACTCCAGTCCACGACAAATATCCTTAAAAAGTCTGACAAGCTCTTCTTCGCTGTGATCGGAGCCCTTCAACCAGGATTCCAGCTCCTCCCCATCCACATAGTCCATAACCATCCAGAGTCTTCCGCCCTTCTCCCCGTATTCGTAGGCTCGAACAAGGTTGGGATGGTCCAATTTTCTACAAATGTCTGCTTCGCGCTCAAAACGGGTGCGAAAATCTTCAGCTTCGCTCCATTCCGGCAAAAGAACCTTAAGGGCATAAACGTTGTTATCTCCCGGTAGGCAAGAGGTGCACTTGTAGACCTCACCCATGGCGCCTTTCCCCACCAATTCTCCCCGGACAAATCGGGCGAATCTGTCTTGTTCGGGAGTACGAGAGTCGTGCTGATATAAACCGTCCGGAGCCAGCGGTGGAGAGGTGCGCAAGACGGTATCGAGAGAAGAGGATCGGTCCTTGACGGTAGACGGCCTCACGGAGTGTCGGGCTCCTCGCCGACTGCTCCAAAACGAGAAACCCAGGCAAAGCAGACCCGGCCAAGCCAGATTTGCCAGAATTTTCCAGTGAGTTTTGAGAGGCAAATGCACCGGCTCCGATTTGATCACGCTCTCGGAATAACGTCCCTCACGAAAGAGGGAAGAGACCGTATATTCGGTCTTGTCTCGAGGTACCAAGGCGGGAGTTCGATAAATTTCGTCCGCCTTGATGCCCAGGTAACCGACCCTTGCTTGGAGAGGGTCGGAAACCACCAACATGTCGACTACGTCCGATTCGGTCGTCTCGTTGACATTCTTCCAGTCGATGTCCGCCAGCGTGGTGGTGGCCCTATCATCCTGGAGCCGGGTCCACGCCTCTTCGCCTAAGTCTTTTGCCTGATACTCGGCCCCGAAGATGACAAGGTTGACGGAGAGGCTCACTACCAGAAACAGAAGCCCCAGAACGCCTAGAAGCTTACCAATGGGCATCAAGGCCAGAGCTTCCGCTTCAACCCCAGCAACTCAGCCTGTGCCTCAAACCGCGAGTCCGGGGTCTTCCGCAAGAGCGGCGCGTATAGCAAATCGCCGAAACTCACTTCTCCGCTCTTGATGGCTTGAAAAAGCGGCTTAAAGGTGGCCGGTTCCATGAGAAAGGCGTCGCCCCGCTCTTCGTCGGCTCCGACTTTGAGAAGGGCCAGTCGCTCGCCCACCTCGCGGTATTCACTTTGCATCCGTTTGGTTATGGCGGGTTCGGCGTTGACGGCGTTCATCTGCTTGCGAAACTCGCCCTCGAGGTTTTCCAGCGTGGCGTAAATTTCGCGTGCCATCTCTTCATCCAGAAGCACCGACCGAATTCCAACGTAAAGACCGCGGAAAGCCTCTTCCCTATCCTCCACCAAGCCCTCTAGCAACACGTCGTCATCGTCGCCGATGGATAAGCCGAACCTGGAGAAGAGTTCCGTGAAAAGGTCTTTTTTGCTCTGGGCTTCCTGCTCCTGATGGAGCACTCGAGTGACCGAATTGAGATAGTAGGCCAGGCTGAAAGGCTTAAAGAGATAGTCGTTGACATTCAGCCGGATAGCGCGAACGGGCGTATCTTCGCTGGCGTATCCGGTAATGATGATACATTTGATGTGAGGCTGGAGGCGTTTGACCCGATCGATCGTCTCCACTCCGTCGATCCCCGGGAGTCGCACATCGGTGATCAGCAAGTCGTAAGTGTTCAACTTACTGAGTTCGATCGCCTCAGGCCCGCTGAAGGCGGAACTCACCTCGTGGTTGTCGTCGGTGAGACAACCCACGAGAATGTCGTTCATAGACTTGTCGTCTTCCACCACCAAGATCCGTGCCATCACACCTCCTCGACCCCATCATTCCCCACAACACAAAGTCGAGCCTTCCCATCCGTTTTGTCCGAGGGTTAAAAATCGATTTACAATTCAAGATGGAAAAAGTCTTAGTTTCTTTCCCTCAGCGAGGATCTAACATGTCGACCATCAACAACAAGTTCTTTTCACCATCTCAACTCAAATCGATTCGCGACGCCGTCAACGGCACAGGAGGCGGAGAGTTTCGCATCAAGTCAGCCTTCTCAACGTCTCTCAAGGAGATGCCCAAGGTGGACGACGGACTGCAGGACGTCCTGATTATCGGGCCGACCGACAGTATCTTCAAATCCGATGTCGATCTTTCCGAAAGCCTGAAGGCGCAAGGGGTCAGGGTGGCGCAGGACTTCGACGAAATGGGCGCCACCGCTCGCCTCTCCCCTGAGAAGGTTGCCCAGCTGAAAGAGTCGGGATATCAAGTCTTCGACAACTCGCCTCGACCCATGTGGGGTCTGCCCGGCGCGTCCAACATAGTCCTGACCGGTGGCGACTATTCCATGCCGGAAGTAAAGCCCGTACCGTGGCTGAAGGCCGACCAGGTCCATCAGTCCGGCCGCACGGGCAAGGGCCAGACTGTGGCCGTTCTGGACTCCGGCTTCGACCACCCCGCCTACGAGCTAGCCGGCTGGAAAGATGTGGTCAACAACTCCGAAACGCCGGTGGATAGAGTCGGACACGGCACCCATGTCGTTCACGATGTGCTGCAGGCGGCACCCGACGCCGGCATCGTGGCTGTCAAGGTAATGAGAGACGACGGCTCTGGCCGGCCCTCGGATATCATCGCCGGGATCAGATACGTCTTGGAGCAAAACGCTCGCGGAGCCGACATCGACATCATCAACATGTCGCTTGGCGGCGGCCCCGACGGCTACCCGGACGAACTCCATCCTATCAACCGCGCCGTGAAGGCGGCCACCGAAGCGGGCATCACCGTGGTGGCCGCGGCCGGCAACTCCGGACCGGGAGCCAACACGATCGGAAGCCCGGCTGAAGCCGCGGAGGCCATCGCCGTGGGCGCCGCCCTCAATCCGGCGACCGTGAGCGACTTTTCCTCTCGCGGGCCTACCGAAGGGGGATTGGTCAAACCCGACGTCATGGCACCGGGGGAGTTCATTGCCGCCTGGAGCGTACCAGGCAGTGAAATGGAGCAGACGGCCCAGGCGGTGGAGGCCCTACGCCGCATGCCCGCGCCGATGCTCAAAAGGGTCCTGGAGCAGAATCCCGGGCTCGCTCAAGGCCTGGGCCTGCCGGCGGAAATCATCAAGCTTCCGGCCGACCAGATCGAAAAGCTGGTCAAACCGAATCTGCCTCCCACCTACATTCCCGGACCGGGCCTGGTGGCCGCACCCGGCACATCGTTCGCCGCGCCGCTGGTCGCCGGAGTCCTGGCGACTCTGGAAGAGGAGCACGACATCTCGCCCGAAGTCAGCATGACCTTGCTACGAGAAACAGCCGACACGATGGGACAGCCGGGCACCGTTCAGGGAAAGGGGTTCGTGGATGCCAAGGAAGCTCTGGATGTACTTCGGCGGGCTAAAAAAAGAGCGACTGTCGCTTAGACCTGGTTCGTCGCCGCCCGGTCCTCAATGAGCTGCTCCGATTGCCGGAGCACGGCTCTGGTCCGTTCTTTGAGCTCCGAGAAATCGCGACTGCTGCTGTCCATGGCTCTTTCCAAGCACTGAACGGCGACAAGCCAATCGGGGTCGAAGGTCGGACCCCATCCGAGCAGCTGGGAAAAGTCCCTGACAACTTTCTCGTAAAGTGCTTGCGCTTGCTCTTCTTGGCCCAGTCGCCTCAAGCAATCGGCCCAATCCAAGAGGACGGGTCCGATCAAGTTTCGACGGTAGGTATGCGCGGTTGCCATGGAGTCGTAGCGGGCTCGCCAGGCTCTCTCCTCAAGGTCGGTTTGGCCTGTTTCTTGGAAGTGCTTGGCAAGCTCCAGACCACATTCGCTCAACTGCCCGACAATCTGGAACAGGACGCCGGTCACGGCCATTCCCGGGTCTTCCTGGAAAGCGACTCTCAGGGTTTCGATACCCCGCTCCACACCTTCCAGAGCGTCTAAGCCTTCGCCGGCGGCCAGGGCACTACGCATCGCTATTAACAAAGCTTCTAGTTGGGGATCACCGCTCATCTCTGAATGGTTCTGTATTTCGCGTGGGAAATCCCTCAAACCGGTCCGAACCCGAGCAAAGTGAAACGTCTCACCTCCCCAGGTACGATTACTCTGCTGGCTGTGCTCTTTCTTCTCTCCAGTGGTGCTCTACTCGCCTTCCTAGGAGAACCGGTGTTCTGGCCGGGGTTCTGGGCCATTGCTTTTTTCTACGGCTTGATCTTCTACATCGGCGCGCTGGCCGCGCGACGCGAAAGCGGAGACAGCTCCGAATCCCTCTTTCTGGCCGGACGGGCCGTGCCGCTCTGGATGGGAGCGTTCACCATGAGTGCCACCTGGGTCGGGGGCGGATATATCAACGGTACCGCCGAGTCCACCGCGGCCAGTGGCTTGGCCTGGGTTCAGGCCCCCTGGGGCTACGCCTTGAGCTTGGTCTTGGGTGGGCTCTTCTTCGCCGGGCCGATGCGAAAAAAACGCTACACCACTATGCTCGATCCTCTCGCCTCGAAGTACGGACAAAAGCACGCGGCTGTCCTCTTTCTAGTGGCTCTCTCGGGAGAACTTTTCTGGACCGCCGCCATCCTGACCGCCTTGGGAACAACCTTCGGGACCGTGATCGGCGTCGACTTCACCAGTGCCATCGTCATTTCGGCGGTCGTGGCGGTGGCCTACACGACGCTCGGCGGCCTGTGGGCGGTGGCCAGCACCGACGTCCTTCAACTGCTTATTCTGGTAGTGGGACTGTGGCTAGTCGTGCCCTTCGTTGTGAAATCCGGTCCCGGGCTAGCGGCCTCATGGCAGGCCTACCAGATTTCTCCCGGATGGAATTTCCCCACCGGCCTCGGGGTCTGGCAATGGTGGGATTTTGCCCTTTTGCTGGTGCTGGGCGGGGTTCCGTGGCAAGTCTACTTTCAAAGAGTTCTCTCCGCTCGCGACGAACGCACGGCCCGCCGCCTCTCTTTTGTAGCGGCGGTTG
>Ga0208701_100395_pt1 | contig 11633 bp, 3 predicted proteins | sample DeeseametaMP1482_FD_184188 | JGI IMG/M metagenome (GOLD analysis project Ga0208701, IMG submission 184188) | Marine microbial communities from the Deep Pacific Ocean - MP1482 (SPAdes) | ecosystem: Environmental > Aquatic > Marine > Oceanic | place: South of Fiji, South Pacific Ocean | collected... | reverse complement strand
CCCCGCCGTACCCGATAGTGAGCAGCCGATTCCGGTCGAGTTCTCCTCGCCGGAGCTTTCCCTGGAGAATTTTCTCGCCACCATGGCTCTGGCCGGCCCGCTAAGGCCGGACCTGTATATCCAGGCAAACCGCCATCTCGATCTGTCGCAGATTCCCACTGTTGTGAGGGAAGAGCAGGGAGTGTCGCTGTCCAAACAGCTCTACTCCATCTTGGAGATAGCCGACCTGAATCTGGCCCCTCTTGAGGATATCGGTGATGCCCGTAGCGTGGTCATCTATCGCCAACCGTCCGGAGACCACGTCGAGCTTGTCTTGGACGATGAAAATCACTGGGTTTTCAGCGCCCGGACCGTGGGCGCCATCCCGAGAATGTACAAGGTCCTGACGAAAAAGGGCAAGATCGAGAAACTCGGATTCGAAGCTCTTAACTTCGACGTCCTTGGGATGAACGGAAACCTCTGGGTCGCCCTCCTCCTTCTACCGATCGTCGCGTACGGTTTGGGGAGTCTGGTCTTGATGTGCCTCAGGATCCCTCTGCGTCCGATATTGGAGAAGAAAGCCGGTCTGGATGAGGACTACCAGAAGAATCTGCTGAAGCCCTGGGCCTGGATCGCGGCCAGTCTCTTTGCCTGGTTGGGGCTATCCCTTTTGGACTTTCCTCCGAACCTTTTGGTGATCCTCACCGTCCTCGTCAAAGTGACGATTTGCGTATCCCTTGTGGTGGCTGCTTTCAGAGCAAGCGACGCCATCTCTATCTATGCTGCGAAGTTCACAGCCGGCACGTCCACCAAGTTCGATGATATGCTGATCCCGCTTATCCGGCGCACGGTCAAGACTCTGGTAGCCATTATCGGACTTCTCTTTATGGCTCAGAATCTAGATATTCAAGTCTGGAGTCTCTTTGCCGGCTTTTCTATCTTCGGCGCTATGGTGGCCCTGGCCGGCCAGGATATGGTCAAGAATTTTTTCGGTTCTTTAACGATCTTGACGGACCAGCCGTTTGCCGTCGGCGACTGGATTATTGTGGGTAGCATCGAGGGAGTCGTGGAGGAGGTCGGTTTCCGGTCCACCAGGATTCGCACTTTCGCCGACTCTCTGATCACGCTTCCGAACTCCAACCTCATCACCGCGTCGGTGGAAAACTACGGGCGGCGTAACTACAGGCGCTACAGCAAGAAGCTGCCGATCCGCTGGAACACCTCGCCCGACAAGCTGGAGGCGTTCTGCGAAGGCATTCGAGAGATTATCAGGCGTCATCCCTACACCAGAAAAGACTCCTATCAGGTCTGGGTTAACGATTTTAACGATTTTGCCCATCAGATTATGCTTTACGTCTTTTGGGCGACCCCCGATTGGAATACTGAACTTCGAGAGAAGCACCGGTTTCTGTTGGACATTCATCGTCTAGCCTCGGAAATGGGTGTCGAGATCGCGTATCCCAGTCAGCGCTTGATTCTAGACCGGCGAGAAGACGGTTTCGACCCGAATTTTGAGCTTGAGATGCAAGAGTCCGCTCGACAGCAGGGCAAGGAGAAGTCAAGGAAGTTGCTGGACCCGTCGCTCCCTGATGAGATTCCGCCACCTTACATCATCGAATGAGTCTTAACGCAACACCAGTCGGCCCTCAAAAAATCTGGTCTGGAATAACTTCCCGATTTCGACCGCCGATCCACCGGGTACCCTTTGGGTGCTGACAGCGTCGTCTCGACTTTATTTGTGCCCGACAAACCGCAGCCGAGCCAACGCCGTCAGGCGGGCGCCTCGACGCCCAAAACCAGAAAGTTATTCCAGACCAGATTTTTAAACCCTGAATAGGCCCTGAAATTTCAGTGAAATTTAAGCCGTCTCAAAGAGGTCGTCAAAAAACGTTAAATGACTCTAGAACGGCTTGAATACGGAGTTTTCGGCTCTTCGTGAAAGGCATTTTGGACCCGTTCGTGTTCACATTTTGTCAATATCTCCCTGGCTCGTTTAACAGAATTTTGATGGGCCGGTATTAGGTTGTGTTCAGGAGATGATTCGCAAATGAAATACACAATGAACTATCAAGACATCGGATATAACTCTAGCTCGGCAGAGGTTGAAGCTCTGCGCCGGGCCGTCGAGATCCGCTCACTCAGCAAAGAGATGGGTCGCCTGACCCAGGACGAGAACGGCATCGAGACCCACGTATGGGAAACACCCCTGCGATGCGGCAAGATGGAAATCGAAACCGTCACTGTCTGTGAACGCTCTGGTCGAGTCACTTACGCTCGTCACGAAATAGCTAAAGCTTCCTAACTCGCTAACTTACTTGCTCACACACTAAATGCAGACCCGTGAGGGGGTTCATCGCTTGTCTCTCTCACAACTAAACAGCCGCCTAGCTCACGGGCGGCTGTTTTCTTTGCGTTCCTAAACGAAGATGAAGGAAGAAGAAGATCTTACTTTCTTACTTCGGCTTTTTGAGATTGGGAAACTCGCTGTTGGACATAGCGAGATGCGAAACCCGAGGCTTTCCGGGTCCTTTGTGATAGCGATAGGCCAGGTCCGAAAGCTCGCTCTCGGTACGAGAGATGCGCTGGTGTTGGCGCAAGTGGGCTGCCCACGACTCTTCCAAATAGACTTCTTTATAGAGGTTGGGGTCTTCCAGCTCTACGAAGAGGTTCCACCACACCACGCCGTTGCGGTATCGGATACCCCGGATCTCTTCCATGGCTTCACGGAAGGCCGCGGCATCACTCGGCGCGATGCGGTACTCGACCGTCACTAAGATCGGACCGTGGCTCAACGGAACCTGCAACCGCGGCTCCGGATCGGGCCAGCAGTGAGCCGGCTCGTGGTCCAGGTGCTCGCCGGTTTTTAACGGTGCGAATAAGGTCGTGAAGAGACCCTGGAAGAGTAGGACGGCACCTAGCAGTAGGCTGTTGTGCATCCCGATTTCGCGCGCCAGATGTCCCCAGAACATACTGCCGCAGAAGGTTGCTCCAAAAAAGACCAGCAAATAGACGGCCATGGCTCTCGCTCGCACCCAATCGGGTGCCACCGATTGGGCGGCCAGGTGAAAACTGCTGAGAATACAGAGGTTGCAGATGCCGCCCCAAAACATGGCGCCGAACAGCACCACCGGGTGACCGGCCGAGTACAGCACCAGAAGGGTCGGAATGTAGCCGAGCCATGCTGTCCCCACGATCTGGTTGACGTTCATGTGCTGTCGAAGTCGGGGCAGGATGACGGTGGCTCCAAAAATGGCTCCCAATCCGTTGGCCACCAGCATCATACCGTAGCCGCGAGCCCCAAATCCGAAGACTTCCTTACACAGGAGAGGCAGAAGAGCCCAGACTACGCTGGAAGAGAAAACGAGGATACCGGTGCGGGCCACAACCACTCTCATAAGAGGGGAGTGACGCACGTGCTGCAGACCCACTCGCATGGCCGAGAAGAACGGCTCGGTGGGTGTCACCTCCTCGGGAGTGTCTCTTCTCCATCGGTAGAGGACGAAAACCACGGCCAAAAAGGACAACGCGTTGAGCAGGAAGGCGGCACCGGCTCCCAGGTTGACCACCACCAGACCGCCGATAGCGGGGCCGATGGCCCGAGCGCAGTTGATGACCACTCCGTTGAGGGTGACGGCCACCTGCAGGGATTCCTTGGGAACGATCTCCGGTGTGACGGAGTGCCAACCCGGAGAGTTCAAAGCGGTGCCCACAGAGAGGCAGAAGCTTCCCATAAGGAGGAGCCAAGGGTTCATCACGCCGCCTAGAGTGACAACGGCCATCACGGCGGCTGACAAGAGCATCCAGGTCTGGGTGGCGATCAGCCACTTGCGGCGGTCGACCATATCGGCCAGAGCGCCTGCCGGGAGACCCAGCAGAAACATGGGAAGGGCCGTGGCGGCTTGCACCAGGGATACCATCACCGGGTCCGGTGCCATTTCGGTCATCAACCAGGAAGAGGCGACCTCTTGGGTCCAGGTGCCGACGTTGGAGACCAGAGTGGCGATCCAGAGCATCCGGAAAATACGGATAGACAACACACTGCGTGGCGTAGGCGTTTCAACATGCCGGGAAGAGGCTTGGGCGCTTTGCGGCTGCAGTCTGGACGGTCGGTCGGGGCGGCTATTTTGCAGGCCGTTAGCCTGGCTGAGTATCCGCATTGTGTGTCCTGCTGTCTGTCATTTGATCTACTTTAGCGTCGAGCGCGGTACGATTCGTTACAAAAATATAAACAGAATCGTCAATATCTACTAAAGGCCAAGGCTGAAGAGTTTACCCTGGTTTCTTCTCGCCCATGACTTCCAAAGGAAGCTCTCGCTGGGAGCCTTCGGCATCTCTCACTTCGATGCGATGAGGGCCGGTCTTGAGTTCCCACCACAGAGAGGTGGATTCGGTGGTCGACACGTTCTTACCGTCGATGCTCCAGGTGTAGGGTGGGCTGCCTCCGGCAATCCTGAGCTTCACTCTTTGGTAGTCCAGGCAGAGATCGGGATCGGTGAGAAAAACATCGTGGGCCAGAGGAAAGACGAAACGCAGGCCATCTTCTCCTCCGCTCGGATGGGAAAGGGGGAGCGGTAGGCCCCTTTCGGTGGCCCAGGGGCGATAGAGGCTGGGCATATCGTGGACCAGTTTTCCCTCTTCCTCGATGCAGACCTCACAATTCTCCAGCGGTTTCTCCTCGAAGACGGGTTCGATCGAAGTCGATGGACAACGCCCGTTGGCCCGAAGACCGGAGAGGTTGCATAGCTCCACTCTGGACAAACCCTCCGGCACCGAAAATTCACCGCCGTCCCCCATTTGCAGCATGATGTCTCGAAACAGAGGACCCGCTCCGGTGATACCCGAGACGTCTTGCATCGGAGAGCCGTCGGAGTTTCCGACCCAGACCCCCACGATGTATCGAGGGGTGTAGCCGATACACCAGTTGTCGCGATAGCCTTTCGAAGTCCCCGTTTTCACAGCCACGGGGAAGGGGAACTCCAGCACGTTGGGAGTGCCGAAACTGGCGATTCGAGCTTGGCGGTCGGAAAGCACGTCGGAGATGAGATAGCAGGCACGTTCGGACAGGACGCTGTCGCCGTGAACAGGCGAGGAGTTGGGCAGCAGGGTTAGGGGCGAGTATACTCCACCTTTTGCAAGAGCGCGGTAGGCCGCCACAAGCTGAAGTAAGCTGGTGGAGCCGTCGCCGAGAGTGAGGCCGAGTCCATAATGCTCGGGGGTTTCCTTCAGGTCGTTCAGGCCCGATTTGCGAAGCGTGTCCAGCAGAGCAGTTGTGCCGACGCGTTCGAGCGCCCGCACGGCGGGCACGTTGTAGGAGCACCCGAGTGCGGTCCGGACGCTGACCGGACCGTGGAAATGTTTGTCGTAGTTGACCGGCACGAAGCTCTCCAGGTCGGAGTCTTCGTAGATATCCAGATCGGGGAGAATCGTTCCGGCGTTGCCGACGCTCTCCACCAAGAGGGCATAGGTGAAAGGCTTGATGGTGGAGCCGGGCTGTCGCAGCGAAACCGCGGCGTTGTGCTGTCCGTCTTGACGGCGGTGATAGTCCTTGGAGCCCGCCATCGCCAAGATCTCTCCGCTTTCCACGTCGGCCACAATGACGGCGGCGTTGCCCACTCTGTGTTGGGCGAGAAGCTCCAGATGGGCTCGAACGCTACCTTCCACGAATTTCTGGAGTTCCAGGTCCAGGGTGGTGGCCACCTGTCCGCGCAGACCGAGCGCCTCCCGCTGGGCCAGATCGCAAAAGTGGGGAGCCAGAAACGGCGGTGGGTCGGGATTAAGCTCTAACGTTTGAGCCGTGGCTCGTTCCGCGGCATCGGGGGTGAGACGGCCGTTCGATTCCAGCTTTCTCAGAAGCGGTGCGGTCCAGCGAGCCAACTCTTCCTGGCCCTGATCGGCGAACGGGTCCAGGACCGAGGGAGAGCGGATGGTGACGGCAAGAGCCGCCGCTTCGGCGGGGGATAGCGCGGAGGCCGGTTTGTCGAAGTAGTAGCGGCCGGCTTCTTCCACCCCATAGACGGAGGGTCCGAAGGCGACTCGATTCAGATAGGCTTCCAGGATTTCGTCTTTGTCGTAGACGCATTCCACTCTGACGGCCCAGTAGATGCCTTTGAGCTTTGCTTTCCATCCGCGCTCGGAGGGTGGAGATAAAGTACGCAGCAGCTGTTGAGTGATGGTGGAGGCGCCGGAGACGACCCGACCGTGCCTGATATTGTCGAAGCAAGCGCGACCCATGGCCAGAGGGTCCACCCCCGGATGATAGGAAAACCGCTTGTCTTCGGCTGCCAGGACGGCGTCGATCAGGATCGGCGGCATCTCCTCCAGCGAGGTCCAACTGTTCACCCCTTCCCGAGCGGAAAGGTTGCGACGCAGAGGCACGCCGTGACGATCAGTCAGGTTGAGGGATGAGTCGGCCCGTAGGTCGCGGTATTCCTGGGGCATCGGAGGAAGGAAAAAGAGAACGGCCGCCAACCCCAGCAAAGCCAGGGCGCGGCCGATCCGTTTTTTCCAGATAGGCTTCAACCGACTACTTTACGACGACGGTTTTGACCGAGGTGCGTCCGAAGAGCTCCGGATGATACATCTCCTCGGCCTGGGCGGCCGGGTGAAGATAAGTGCCGGGGGTTTGCGCTCTCACCAGATATTCGTAGGTGTGCTCTCCGGGCGCCAGAGCGTCGGCGAAGAGAAGCACCCGATCGTTGTAGTCTTCGAATCGATGGAAGGTTTGCCAACTCGGTTGTTCACCTCGGTTAAGAAGCTCCGCGAGTTCGCTGGATTCGGTGGCGAAGTCGGTCTTCACCACCGACATGCCGGCGGGCACGGGGTCTTTCAACACTACGTAGCGTCGTATGGCGGGGGCCACCACACTCAGCTTCACTTTGTAGATCTTGCCTCCCACGAATTCGCCGACAGGTTTGCCGTCCAGGTCCACCACGCTGCGAAGCACGGTCAACCCTTCGTCCACGGCAGGGCTCGGCTCGGTATCTTCGTAGCTGACGCCCACGGTGTAGTAGAGCCGGCCTTCACCCGATTTGGAGAGGACGGCTTCGGTCTTGGTGCCGGGCTCCAGCGTGGAGGTCACGGTAGCCGGACCCTTCGAAGGAGTCTCTTCACCCAGCTCCTTGTCTCCCAGTTTCACCTTTACCGTAAACTCGGCGTCGGGTGTTTCCACTTTGTTGGAGTAGGCGACCAGAGCCGAGAGAGCGGCGGCGTTGTTGGCGGTGGTGCCCCAATCGCCACTCGAGTTGCGAGCTTCCAGCAGCCAGGTCACCACCTTGTCGGCCATGGGCAGTTCTTGCTCCGTGGCCAGGAGCGCTTCGGTCACCAGTCCGGTGTCGCGCACGTCGGATGAAAAGAGCCAGGGCATCTTGGAGCCGTCGACATCGAAGTAGGCGGTGGCGTTTTCGATCTTGATACTGTTGAGCATCTCTTGAGCCAGGGTCTCGGCGCTCTTTTTCTCGTCCAGCCTGTAGGCTACGTGGAGTAAGTAGGCTTTGCCCACCACCGGCATCTCCTTGCGTTGATCCATCAACTTATTGAGGTCCGCTTTCCCGCTGAAACCGTAGCGAGTCAGGGCATCCAGGGCGGCAGCCCTGACCACCAACTCTTCGGAAGGAGAGAACTGATAGGTGGAAGCCGTCTTGTCTTGGAGATAGTTCTTCAGGTAGGACCGAGCGCTATCAACCCAGGTGCCTTTGATCTGATAACCTTTCTGTTTGGCCAGATGAGCAGCGCTCAGGGCTCTTGCCGTGAGGTAAGGGTGGACCAGTTCGGAGTCCGGCCACACCTTGAGACCGCCGCTGGAGTCGGCATAACCCGGAATCTGGTCCAACGACTCCTGAACCTTGACCTTCACTTTCTCCTGGTTCCATCCGGACAACTCCAGGGTGCTCATCAGGTCTTCAGCCAGCAAAAGCGGGACCAAACGGGAAAGTCGCTGCTCCAGGCATCCGTAGGGGTATTCCAGCAAGCTCTCGACGCTGGAGTCCAGTCCCAAGAGGATGGTGGAGGAGAGGTCGACCTTGAGTTCGGCGGTGCCCGCCAGGGCGGTCTTGGGCACCTCGATCGGCTGCTTCAGTTCGGACTCGGTGAGACTGCCGGTATGGGCCAGGTTGACTTTCTGGGTAGCCAGTTGGAGCGGAACAGTGTATTCCACCCCGTCTGTATCGTCTTTCAGCGTGCCTGAAAACCTCAGAGTAGCCGTGCCCACTTTCTCCGGCTTGAAGGTGAACAACACTTCTCGCTCCTCACCCGCCTTGAGAAAAAGTTCGCGTGGCTCGGAGTTAGTCGCGCTGACACCTTCCGACTCCATCTTGATAACGAGACTGGCTCCTTCTTCGGTTCCGTTCACCGCCAGGACACCGGCTTGGAACTCGTCACCTATTCGGGCGAAGGCCGGAGTAGAGGGCTTTAAGATCAGCGGTTTGGTGTTGATGATTTCGTGTTCGGCCGAACCGCACTCCGTGTCGGCGCTGATGGCGGTGGCCATCACCCGAAAGGTGGTGAGGTTTTCGGGGAGGTTGAATTTGACTTCGGCCTCTCCCTTGGCGTCGGTGACGACGTTCGGCTCCCACACGGCGGTGGATTTGAAGTCTTTGCGGAACGAGGAGCCGTAGCCGCCTCCGCCTCCGGAGTCTTCACCCTTGGTGCCGTAGCTTCGCTGACCGATCACGTCGAGTCGGTTTTCGGCCGTACGTACGGCCAGGGGCAAGCTACTGTAGTAAGTGTCGAAGAGGTCCGGCGTCTGGAAGTTGATGAGGTTCAGCACGCCCACATCGGCGGCCGTCAGGCTCAACTCCGCTCTCACCGGGTTGCCTTCGTGGTCGGTGACTTTCAGTTTGGTCGTTACTTCGTCGTTGGGGCCGTATCGCTCACTGTCGGTCTCGATGGTGACTTTTAGGCGCTTGCTCTCAGGAGAGACCGGCAGATCCACGTAGCCGATTTTGAAAGTCGGTTTGCCGATGTCTTCGGTGTCGTCGGCGGTGGCTGCTTGGGTGCGCCCTCTAAAGAGCATCACCGAAACATAGAGATTGGGGAGATGCTCCTTGGTCAGAGGCACCTCGATGACGGGGGCGCTGCCGCTCAGAGTCGTCGTGTAGCTGTGAAGAATCAGATCGCGCTCGTAGGTGACAAGGGCGGTCACTTCCCCTTCAAAAGGGTTCTTGATCAGCACCTTGGCGGTCTCGCCGGGGGCGTATCGAGGCTTGTCGGTCACCAGTTCGACGACATCCCCTTCGCTTCGACCCCAGGGCACGTAGCCGCCGCCGTGAGCGTAGAAGCTCGACTCGGAGATGACGGTGTTCTTTTTACCGTCGGTGCCGGTTACGCGGACGATATAGTAGCCCGAATCGGGGGGATTGACTTCTTTGGTGAACGGGCCCTTGGAGGATTTGACCTCCACGGTTTCCACCACTTTGTCATCCACTTCCGTGACCCAGCGAAATCGACCGTCGACATCGGACTTCTTGACCGAATTCCATTCGCGGCGGACAAGCTCCACTCTCAACGATTTCCCGCCGACTGGTTCGCCTTCGGGAGTCAGCGTGACCATCTCCACGGTCACGGGAGATTTCGCGGGCAGGAAACGGGAGCGAGGTTTCACTCCGATCCGATATTCACCGCGGGCCACCGGCACCTGGGTGGAGCCGGTGATGGAGCGGCGGTTGGTGGATACGATCGTGCCTTCGAAAACGAGATCGGCGTCACCCTTGTAGGGCACCCCGGCAATCTCGATTTTCTCTTTCAGTAGTCCCTTGCCGTCGGTTTGTCCCGTGGCTTTCTTGAGAACTTTGGTATCGTCGGTATCGTCGTCGGCTCCGTAAGTGGGCCCGAACTCGTAGCCTGGAAAGTCTTCTGAAGAGTAGCTTGCGGGCTCGATGCGGGCGGTCCATTCGACCTCCGTTCCCATCATCGGGGCCCCGAAGAGCCACTTACCTTCCACCTCGAACTCGGCGGAATCCCCCATCACCAGGGCCTTGGCGGGGCTGGTGACGTTCACTTCGAACTGGGCCGGTTCAAACTCTTCCACCCGAAACCAGGCGCCTGAAATCTCTTCGTCCACGCTCCATTTTTTGGCCAGATCGGCGGGGATGGAGTAGGAGACGCGATAGCTGCCGGTGGTCGCCTTGGGTTGGAGCTGGACCGTGTGGTTGAAAGTGCCGAACTCGTTGATGCTGACTTTACCCGTCTCCAGTTTTTCGTCACGGGAGTCGTAGACTTGGAACTTCAGTTCGGAGACCTGCGGCAGGACCCAGTCCCCGTTTTCTCGGTCTCTCAGGGAACCTTTGAGATGAACCTGCTCACCCGGTTTGTAAAGGCCACGCTCACTGTAGACTTTGGACCGGAGATAGTGCTCGGAGGACGACCATCGGAAAGGGACGTCGAACTGCCAACTGTCGACCTGTCCGAACCCGTCGTTTTCTACCCAGGCTTCGTCTTCTCCATGTTTGAGGAACATATAGAGGCGAGGGGAGTAGTAGGATTCTCCGCTGGTCTCGGTGGGGACGAGCTCCGACCAACCGGGTGCTTCGATGACTCCCTTGTCGTTGCTGGTGCCCCTCCATACCGGACGACCTTTCTGGTCGAGGATGGTGGCTTCAGCCTTGGAGATGGGCTTAGCCTTATCCAGGCTGGTAGCCATGATGAGACTGTTTTCGGGGCTGAATTTAGCGGTGGCGCCGAGATTGGTTACCTGGACCAGGCCCCGGCGTTCGTAAGAGTCGTCGCCCGCCTTCAGTTCGACCTGGTAGTAAACGAAGCCGAATTTCTTGCCCTTGAGGGCTTCTTTCATATCGAGCTTGTAGGTGTAGACCTGATTGCGTGCTTGGGTGGGGACTTCGGATTTCTTGACCGAGAAAGCGGGGCCGCTCCAGTCGGAGTTCTTTCCCCAGAGCCAGTCGCGGTCCTCGGCTGTCAGGAGGTCGGCCACCTGATTGCGGTCCAGACGGACCATACGGTAGGTGATCTTATCGATGTTCCGGAGGCCCATCGGGATGGTGAGTGTGTCCTCGGCTTCCAGAACGGCGATGCCTTCGGGCACGTCGGCCATGGGGCGCCGATCTTTTGTCTTCCACTCGAATGTGACGTCTTTGCCCAGTTCTTGACCGTAGACGTCGGTCATCTTTCGACTGACGGTGAAGGTGTAAGTGGTATTGGGCTCCAGAGCGAGGTAGAAGGAGTGACGGTTCCAGTCGTCGTCTTCGTCATACTCCTGAATCTCGATCGGAACTTCGGGACTGACCTTGATGTGTTCTTTGAGTTTTTTCGAGTTGACCTTATTGTTGAAAGCGAACGGCACCGAGTATTCGGGGCGTGCCGGCTCGTCTTGTTTGACGCCGTCCCATTCCAACGGGCCCAAGGTGTGGAAGGTCGAGAGGTGCTCGGTAGTGGAGGTGAGGGGGCCGTCTCGTCCTACCAGTCCTTTATCAACCTTGAGAGTGTAGGAGGTTCCGCTGCCTAGGTTTTCGGTGCTGACTGAGATCAGACGATCGGCTTGCAGTTGATTTTCTTCGGCGCGGTCTTTGTTCAGAGTTTTCAGCTGCTCGGCCGTGGCGACAGAAGTGGTAGGCTTGGGTGCGTTGGCAGGCGAGGTGTAGCTGAGGACTTGCTGAACTTTTTCCGGGTCCACCGGTTGATCGAACTCTAGAAAGATCGGCTTT
>Ga0208701_100394_pt1 | contig 11687 bp, 9 predicted proteins | sample DeeseametaMP1482_FD_184188 | JGI IMG/M metagenome (GOLD analysis project Ga0208701, IMG submission 184188) | Marine microbial communities from the Deep Pacific Ocean - MP1482 (SPAdes) | ecosystem: Environmental > Aquatic > Marine > Oceanic | place: South of Fiji, South Pacific Ocean | collected... | reverse complement strand
ATTCCAGTCCTCGAACGGTATTTGGGTCTCGCCCTGGTGTTTGAGAAGGTCCACTCGCTCACTAAGCCACGCCTCGGCTTGATCGAGCCGGTTGTTAGGGATGTCGAACGCGAAGTGATAATAAGGCGACATTTCTTCCTCGGGGTCTTCCACCGTTTCGAACATAAGGACGGTGCTACCGGTTCTGAAGACGGCGTAGTCGCTTCCAACGGTCAAAATTGGGAATCCCAGATTGCTCGAGTAGAAATTTATCATTTTCTGCAGATTGGTGACGCGAAGGGATAGGTAGTCGATGTGCATTTTTGGACTTTAAAGATTTTGAGCTCGGTTCCCGCCTCACCAAGGCTGCAGCGAATCTGGATATCCAGGAGCGTCCAAAGGTTGATCATCTATCTCGGAACCTCAGCACCAGGCACAGACAAGTGTTCCTTGAGGGTGTCAAAGTACTTGCCACGGTTCCTTCGGTGTGTTTTTGTCTCTCGTTTCCAATCCACGGTGGGCAAGTGTTCGGACTCAAGCTTAATGTCGAGGTCCTCAGAGAATCTCTCGATAACGTCGTATCCTTTTGAAAGACTCGTACCGCCCTTGAAGAGCACGGTGAATCCCTGTTTTTGAAGTGACCAGAGGGTGTGTGTCACCCAGTAGTCTTTTTCCACAAGGGCTTGAGGGCGCTCAAGTCTGTCGGAAACTATCAAGATCAGTTCTACGAAATCGTCGCGTTCGTGAAGAAAGGGCTTCTCGCTCAATATGTACCGGCCGTTACTTCCAGAATCGTATGTTCGACGCTCTTGCTGCCGTATTTCTCCGCCATCTCAAGAAGTGTCGGTCCATCAAAGCGACCATTCCGTAAGGCCAGGCCAAGGGCTTGCTTCATCTCGCCGGGGTCTGCTCCCGCCCGATCAAGGTTTTGAAGGAGATCCACAACGAAGAACTCCTTCGAAGGCTTTCTTGGGAAGCGTACCCGCCGAAACTCAAATTTCTTCCTACCGACCTGTTCCACGCCCGTCTTGGACTTGTTGTAGACCAGGGAGATGGCCTCGACCGCCGTCGTTCCCAAGCCCAGTGAGTTCCAGACACTTGGTCCGGTCTTGAGGTACCGGTTTCGCCCAAAGAGTGCCTTCAGAATAGCATCTTCGCTAGGAGGAACATCACCAAAGGCTCCCTTCTTGGGAACATAAAAAAGACCGTTTCTCAGCTTCCTCAACTTGCCTTCCTGCACCAGGTTTTGAGCCAGGCGAGTCGGGTTGCTAGAGAGCTTCTTTAGGTCTCTTGTCCTGTAGGCTTCACCATCATTGAACTTCATAGATCGTATGTTTTCTCCACGGAAATATCATACAAGAGACATCCGATTCTATCAATATCGATGACTCGATTAGAATCGCCAGTGTGCCATCTCGACCACTCTACTCGGCACTAAACTCACCTGACCCAGCCTGCCTCGCGTGTCGAACGCGCAATCCTCTTTGTTTTCCACTTCGCCGTGCTTTCAGCCAGGGAACCGGGCTTCCGACCCCATCCCAACGACACTCAGCAAGCTGGACCCATCTCCACTCGCAAATTGCCCGTTTTCTGGCGAAGAAGGGAGTCAATGTGACCATTCGGGCGAAGCAGGTACAGCTTTCCGGAACACACCATGTGTATTCACACTGAAGGAAGTGCTGCTCTATGAGGGTTCCCTGAACATCTTAGGTATGGATACTTTTGACCATTAACTGTTCTACTCAGTAGGCTTCTCATAACTCTCCTGGAGGTTGAGTTGAAGCTGCTCCAGTTCCTTCAAATCGGCTGCGTCAGCCAGGCGGGCTTCGGCGGCTCTTCGCTTCTGGTCGAAGGCCTCGTACCGGAGCTCGACACGTTGTTCCATCTGACTTCGACTTACCGTCCCAGCGCCTTTGAGGGCCGGTCGGTCTTGAAAGGCGAGCAACTTGTCCACATTGTCTCGCCAATAATCCAGGGTCAGTGCCCTGATTATAGAGTTTTGTGCGGTATTTTTTCCCGTCTGCGGCAGTTGTCAAGGATTCCTTGACAACTGAATTCTCGTCCATTTCCTGATCACCGAAGATGTTTCTGGCATGCAAGGAGACGTTTTGTTTGGTGGTTTGGAACAGCTCCGCGATTTCAAGTTGGGTCAGCCAAACAGTGTCGCCTTCTAGACGCAGTTGAAGACGGGTCTCCCCGCCGTCATAGGCACACATTTCGAACTTTCGCTGTCGAGAGAGCCCGCAACCAAGACATTCCTTGCACCCCGACTCGATCATGACTTCTACGTATAGAATGACACGGTCAAAAATGAGTAAAACAGCAAAACCCGTGACTACTCGGTTCGAGGAGCGAAAAAGGGCGAGTGTGGGTGGTTTGTCAGCACATCAGTGAAAGCCTACGCCAAGCCACGCTATGGCCTTGCCCGGATTCCCCCACTTGGCGCCATTAGGCGCGTCTGTGCCTGAGTCTGACCGGCAGGCGAGTCAATCCTCGGAAGCGGTTCATCTGTTGCCATTCGAGTGAGCCCTCGACACGAACAACGTATCTTTCCAGCAGACCGCGCAAGAGAACCTCGGCCTGCAGGCGCACCAGCGCGGCTCCGGCGCAGAAGTGAGTACCACTGGCAAACCCGAGGTGGTCGTTGGGGTAGCGCTCGGGGAGAAACTCGTCGGGGCTTTGAAAGTGAGCGGCGTCGCGATTGCAAGAGCCCAGGTGTAAGGCAACTCGACTCTGCGCCGGCAGAACGTCTTCTTGCCAGGTGAACGGCTCGGCTAGGACGGTGGGGTTGGTGGCCTGAGTGGGGCTATCGAAACGAAGTATCTCCTCGATGAGACCATGCCATAGCTCCGGCCTCGCCAGAACCTTCTCCACCACCTCGGGCCGGGAGTCCAGAGCCACCAGTCCGTTCCCGATCAGGTTGCGGGTATTGCCAAATCCGGCGGCGTACAAGCTGCTGGCCACGGATATCAGCGAAGTGTGATCGAGACGTTCTCCGCCGTCCTCGGCCTGCAAGAGCGCGGTCAACAGGTCTGATTTTGGGGCGCGGCGGCGTTGCCCGCTGAGGTCGTCGAACAGCTCCGTCAACTGCGCGACCGCCTGATTTCCCCTGGCCAACTGCTCGCTGCTGCGGGTCAGGCCACGTGCCGCCACGATATTGCGGGTGGCATCATAAAGGGCCTCGCGTCGCTCTGCGGGGACCCCGATCAACTCCGCCAGAACCGCGCTGGGAATGGGTTCGGCCCAGCGCTCGAGCAGGTCGAACGGCTCATCGATCGGCAGCCGCTCCAGGCTATCTTTCGCTATCTCCTCTAAGCGTGGCCGGTACGCCTTCAGATGCGCCGGGGTGAAGACTTGCATCACCAGTCGTTTGACCACTGTGTGGTGGGGAGGGTCCTGAAAGGCCAGCTCTTTTTTCTGCGCCGCCAGAATCGCGTTCTGGCCGTGCCGGCAGATCAGCTCGTCGACGTATGCCTGGCGAGAGACGTGGGCCGAGCGCAAGAAGTCCACGGCAGCCGGATAGGAGAGGACGAGATAGACTTTCTCCGCCGCCGAGTAGGCGATCGGTCCGCTCTCGCGCAGTCGAGCCAGCCGAGGGTACGGATCGGCCTCGCCGGGTATCAGGACGCTCTGATCAGTGAACACCCCGGGAATTTTGCGATGCCCGGGAGAGCGTCCTGCCACATCTCATGGTCCCGCTCGATGGTCTGGACGAGGGAGCCGACAAATGGAATGGTTCTGGCCGGTGGACAGGAATGTAAGCGATCATGAAATGGTCCACCCTTTTGCCGGCTCTGGCCTTCGGAGGTCTTCTGCTTGTTGCGAAGCGCGACTTGCCGGCCTCCGCATTGGAGCAAAAGTATCTTTCCGAGGAATCAAGATTTCTGGAATTCGATGGCTGGAGGGTGCATTATCGCGATGAAGGTCCGCGGGAGGCGCCCGTCCTGGTCTTAATTCACGGCACCGGAGCCTCTCTCCACACCTACGACGAGATGGTGCCTTCACTGACCGATAGATTTCGAGTCATTCGCTACGATCTTCCCGGCTTCGGACTCACCGGCTCGGGCCCGAACTGCGACTTCTCTCCCGCCTTCGATGCCTCTTTTCTCCACCGAGTCTTGAAAGAGCTGGAGGTCGCCGGCAAGGTGTCCCTGGTCGGAAACTCGCTGGGTGGACGGATCGCCTGGGAGTACGCACTTTCTCAGCCTGAGCGTGTGCAGTGTCTGGTTCTCATCGACGCGCTGGGGTACCCACTCTCTAAGTGGCCTCTGGCTATTCAAGGAGCCCGTCTACCGCTGGTCGGAGAACTGCAGCGTTATATGACGCCTCGTGGCCTGGTGAGTCGGAGTCTTCGGGAGGTGTACGGCCGGCCCGAACGAGTCAAAGACGAGGTGATCGAGCGCTGCTTCGAACTGCTCTTGCGCGAAGACAACAGGGCGAGCTTCGTGCGCCGAGCTAGAGTTGATGGCACGCAAGAGAGTGAGCGTATCGCTTCGGTAAGCCAGCCCACTCTGGTGCTCTGGGGTCGACTCGACCGATGGATTCCGGTTGCCCACGCCGATCTTTTCGCCGCCGACATCAAGCAGGCGGAGTGCAAGATCTATCCTCACCTGGGTCACGTGCCGCAGGAAGAGGAACCGGCGACTGTTGCCGCCGATATCCTGGATTTTTTGGAGCCATGGGTCTGAAGACGTTGCTACGCCGAGATGGAGCAGCCCACGCTCGCCTGAAGCAGACTGACCGAGTGTCCAGAAACGTCCGAAGTTTGCGTCGTCGCTACTACGCTTCTAACTACTCTAGAAGCTGCCGGCCAGAGACTTGCGAATCACCGGTCGCTAGCGCCGATAAGTCTAAAGCGGTGGAATTCGCTGGAAGTGCGAAGTCCTCGACTGCCTTGTCACCACTGCGGTGCAGGGCGGGCCCACTGGTCTTCTTGCTCCGTGCACCTTTATCTGCTCCCAGCTTCAATAATCGAATTAAGGCGAGCTTCAGGTCGTCGTCTCGCGCCTCGACGGCATGATGCAGAACAGTCCAACCGTAGTCGTCGCGAAGGTTCACATCAACACCTTGAACTTCAACCATGGCCTCCACCGCGGAGTCCATCCTGGAGTCTCTGACAAAATGATGCAACGGGGTCATTCCGAACTCATCCTTGTTGAGCGGAACCTTATAGCCGTCTTCTATCAAAACGGCCAGAGTTAGACACTGATTCGCACCCATCTTACTTGGGGACTCGAGAAATCTTTGGACAAGGTAGTCGCCAGGAGCTTGACCCTGGTCGTTCACGACTTTCTGGGATGCCCCGCTCCGCAAGAGAACCCACGCCGTTTCCGGATTGAGGTCTTCTTCACAAACGACCTGAAGAGGAGTGAGCCCATCTTCTAAGAGATCATTGACAGCAAAGTCTTCTGATTCGACGAGTTTGCGAACTTCGGAGTAGACACCTCGGCGTAAGACACCTTCTTTCGAATTGTCGACAGGGGCTTTGGGTCGAGGCGCGTTCGAGAGCATTTTGTTGATCCTGGCCTTCTTCGTGTCACCCACAAACTCTCTGCGTGCGTTTTCAAGAGTGGCAAAACCAGCGAAGGTCGCGATCATGAAAACGACCAACAGGGGAATCTGGACGGCGGAGAGTCGAAAAATCGATGCGAGAGGAAGTCGACCAACCCGGAGTTCGAAGTTGTCAGAGCCGGGGCCGGGACAGACCTTCACTGTTTGCCGCTCACCGACGGTGACCCCGGAGACTTCTAGAAACGTAGCTAATTCCATTGTTTCTTTATTCGCGCCCTGAAGAGTCTGACCGATGGCCTCTTCCACTGGAGCCAGCGTTTCGATAAGCTCTCCATTTTTGAGCAGGAAGACGGGTGCGTAGCGGTAGGCGGTAAAGGAGCTCTCTCCGCCCCTTTTGTACACAGTATACGAACGACAGCAAGTCCCCACGGCAAGAATGTCGACGAGACTCACCTGACGTGTCAACTGCTCTCGTCCGCCAGAGCGCTTTTCTACAGCGGTCAGCGTACCCTCGGTCTTGTCGACTTTCAAGACTCGGTCGTGCGTGTAAGGCCCTCTCATAGAATAGAGAGTCAGAAGAACAGCTACCGCCGCAGTCGCTGCGAAAGGCCAGTAGAGCGAGCCGAAAGGGACGCCGTAAACCAGCACGGGAAGAATAATGAACACAGTCTTTAGGGCCGAAGTGACCCACGACTGACCGACGTGGCGAACCGTGTATTCTCTGTAGCTGTTTCCTGTCGCGACGCTAAAACTCATCCGCTTTCGGTGTTTCCGACCTGGATACGATCTCCTGTAATGAAAAGGTCTTGCCCGGAGACACCGTCGAAGTCGACCCCTGAAGAGATCTAAATGAGTCAAAGTGTTGAGGGAATGTCTGCCGTAAATTGGAAGAAGATCGGCCTGCTCTTGGTCTTGATTTGCTTGGCGGCCTATCTGGGCGGCTCCAGGTATTTCGAGTACGTCAGGCTTGATGAGCTTGAGAAGCGGGCAGAGCGCAGAAGACAGAAGAAAAATTCACCGTCCCCGATCGCCGTCACCCACGCCGATGCTCAACTCCTCGTTCCGCTGCGCAAGTTAGACCGATTCAGTCTGAGGATCCTGGACAGCGATGAGTGGTCCGAAGAGCTTCTACGTGAGGCCATCGGGGCGCCGATAAAACACGCTGGGATGGCCGAGTATCAAAGACGCCTGACCTTGCTCGACAAAAAGATCGAACAGTTCAAGTCACGAGCCACGGAGATCGAGAAACTCTCCGTACCCGATGAGCTAGTCGACCTTCATAAGTCGGACCTGGAGACCTATGAGAGGACTCTTGAGCTGTTGCGTCTGAGGCGAGACCATCTGGCTCAGGTCTGCGAAACCGGGTCTTTTTTATCTCAGGTTGAGAGGTCCGCGCTTTTTGATAATAGCAAGGAGTTGACGAAGGACATCAAAGCTTCGCGCATCCAGCAACAAGAACTCCGGAAAGCGTTCCTCCAGAAGTACAACGCTGAAGCAGCCTATAGATTACCTTCCTTGATTCCAGACCGACCTCACGCCGAGGTGACGCGGTCTATGCTTTCTTTGCTCGACGGCAAATACCAGATAAGCCGCAGTCTTTGGTATTGGCGGCGCCAACAAGAGGAGACGCTTGCCGAACTCCAAGTAGCTGAATCCCCACCGTATCTGCTTATCCCTCAGCATGAGGCCAGGATTCGTTACCATCAAAGCGTGGTGGACCTTGCCAAGAGCCTTATGAGGAATGAGCCCAAGACTCAAAAAGAGCTCAAGGAGCGAGGCAGGGGTGCGGTAGCGAAATACGGAGAGTTTGAGCTTGAGCAGGGGATTCTCAAACTGTATCCCGACCTCCGAAGCCTCTAGTTGCTTTTTCAAACCATTCACAATCAAGTCGCAGCACATCACCCCGTTTTGTGTAGAGAAGCACGCCCGACGAAAGAGCCGTGAGAGATATGTCATTCGCCCGCACCTCCTTGAGGCAATGGGGAAGCTCTCTCACGGTCTTGCCTTTGGACTTCAGGTCGATGACGGCGAGTTGGCGGGGGTATTCTAGATACCATAACTTTTGATCGTAGATGGCGTTTTGAGGGCTTGCACTGTCGTCAACCTGACGAAGATTCCTGAGTTCCCCATTGGGTCTTTTCAACAGGCCCAATTTTCTGGGGACTCTGCACCATGCCTCTTGGTCTGAGTTCTGGTTCCACTCACCCAGAATCCAGTCAGGATACAGAACGACGGTCTGGAACATTTCCAGATGGCGACGATTGTTACCGTGGGAGTCGAAGAGAGTTGTACCGCTAGAATCGCTGAAGATCCAATTCTCCTTGTCTAGAAAAAGGTCTGATACCCCTTGAATCGGCTTCTCACTTACCCAGATAAGTTCGGCCAACGGCAATGACCAGGCTCGTCCTCGTTCGTCCCGGGATATGCTCAATACGATATTGTCGGACGCTACGAATTTTACGGTTCCTTCGCTGCCGGAGAGTTCACGCCACTGTGAGCTCTCACTTTTTGTGTCGAACCAACGAAGACGCTTCCCACGGGAGCGTTGGTGGACGGCTTTACCTTCGGTCAAGCCCCAAACCCCCTCTTCGAACGGCTGCTGCCACACGCAGTTAGCGGTGGTCTCTTCTTGGATACACAATTTGCTTTTGCTACGACCCGATTGGGTGAGAACGACACCGCGATCTGAGTCGAGGATTTGCGAGTATTGACATCTGGAGACGGTCTCACCGCTTTCTGAATCGATACAAAAGGTGGTGGAGATTCTTTGCCCCATGACCCCATCAGGAAAGGACTGATCGTACCAAATAGAATTCGCGGTTGTCCTGAGTCGGGCAAGCGAGCCGCCTTCTTGGGATGGCCTCCACCATAAGACGCCCGGCTCTGGATTCGTCTCTAGCCCTAAAGACGCGGAGCTAGCAGCGGTCTTGCTCTTCTGTGGACTCTGGGACACCGCTTCTTCTCGCACTGCTTGGGGCGGCGCACCGGGCTCGGATTTGCCTATGCTGAGTTCTCCCGGCTCGTCGCCGCGAGGATGTTGCGCATAGCGGAAACTTCTTCCGCAACTCCTACACCGGCCGCTCATTTGGCCCCGAACAGTCGGACCGAACACCTTGCTAAAAAGGGGGCTACTTGGGTGTAAGAATGTTCGAACAACGAGGAAAGCCGGAGTATGGCTAAGGACCGCTTCGGCTTTGTCGTCTAAGACCCCGGACGAGAACTTCTCAACACCGTCCAGATATTCACGACAAGTTCTACACTCAATAGGCGGCAGATTCTTTTGCAAGCTCAGAGCCCAAAGCTCGCGATGGATCGGATCAGACACAGCGCGAGGAGTTTGCCGTGGGGCCGTCCATTCCTCGACCTGGCGAGTTAACGAGTCGGAGCTCACCTTGAAGACAACGGATATCTCGGTCCCAGACGCGACACCGCAGAGAAAATGAAAAAGGCGCTCTCCATTGCTGGTCGAGCGCCTTCCTATTTGCTTCACCCGGTTCCGTACCCTGATGATGCGGCCGACGAACTCTTACGAGAAGCGGCGTTGTCTCATTTGTCCTGGTTGAGATTCCTGTGACCAGTCTTTGCAGACTGTCACTTGTCCTGAGATTTATCCCTACGGAGGGACACGGCACAATCAGGACGTCCGTTGTTTGGCCGCCAACCTCTCCTGCACCAAACTCCCGTGGTCCGCATCTATCGGTGCTTGGACGACGTTTGTTACCGTTGCCGGCAACCCCGTTTTTCCAAACTTCACTTCCGTCACCGGAACCGAAGACTTAGCGTCGGGCCTCGTTTCGAATGCCTTCAGACGAAACGCTGCGCTTTACTCTGGTCTGTAAGCTACCCCTGCTCCATTTTTCACACTCTCGTGTCGCGGTTACCTAGCAGTTCCGCCCCCGCTTTTCGTCTGCACGTCTACTCGCGTAGATGCCTGACTCGCTCCGAGTTAGCTTCGTCGGCTCACAACTCCGACAATGTCTTCCGTGGCTTGGTGTGACCACGTCTCCCACACAGTGGGCTCTGGGCTAGTCTTTCGTCTGCTAGCAACCGTCTGAGTCTTCTTCGCAAGCTCTCACTTAGCGAGCGGCTTCTTCTCCTCTTGCGAGGCGTACTCAAAGTCCGCTACCCGAGTCACCTTTGATTCTCACTCTTGGATTGTCGAGTGCGAACACTCTCCTCCAAGTTCAACTTCCGGCGTCACCGCTTTCGTTGTCGACACGTCGCCGCGTCGTCGTTTGAGTTTATGGTGAGAGTCGTTACTCTCTCATCTCTTCCTCAAACCGTGTGAATCCCACACTCTCGAGCATCCCGTTCATCTTCCTGGAGGAGTGCTTCCACTGTCATTTCCTACAGCTTCCGTCATACTGCCGGCGAGTTACTTCCGACCTCTATCTCTTGCGAGACTCCAACAGGCTTCGGGCCCGTTCTTACTTTCTCTCAGCGGGTAAGACTGCCGCACCACGATCTGGCTTTCGTGGCCACCCTGTACTCTCTGCTCTCACACCACAGTGTGTGACTCGGGGCTTCATCAGACTCGACTCATCTCCACCGAAGTAGAGCCTTGCCGAATCTGCATTCGTACAGTTCCCCTTTTGTTCAGAGTCACCTGAAACGTTGCCAGTTCTTGCCTTCCTGGCTCAGGGCGTCTTCCGGTTTGACGCAACCGCACTCATCTTTTGTGACTGTGAGGTGACACGGCTTGAGAGTGTTCCGCTGCTTGGGATGCTATCTCCAGGCTTCTGTAATCAGTTCTTTTGGCGGTTCGTCTTGAGTTACCTCAAGGACCTTTTCCCGTTGCCGGTTCCAATCGCGCCTGTTACAGCTCTTCCCCGGTTTCTGCATCCGGGGCGCTACCAAGTGCTTGTATCCGTTCTCGGTTTGACCCGAGAAGGCTCGAAGGTTTGCACTCAACCTCTAACTCTTCGGCCGTTACCCGCCGAGGGAGTTAGTCCTCGCCGCATCTCTCGCTCCGCGGGGCGACTCCGTGACTGGAGTGAATGCAAACTACACGACTCTACAGGCTTTGTCAACCCTCTCCTTGAGAAAGTTTTGAGAGCTTCGGAAGCCCGAAATGAAGCCGTTTGTACGGCGATTTCGTCGAGCATGGCGAAGAACTTCGTCGATCTGTTTGCAAGTCTTTGACCTGGTTGTTACCTAGTTAACACCGTGCCGGTTCTAGACCTGGACTTACCCGGCAACTTAGTCGCGTTTAGGAGCCCCTTTCAGGAGAACCTCGCGGTGTTTCTCGTACCAGGGTTTCAGGCGTTCGGCTTCCCGTTCGATATCTTCGACTCTGGTTTCGTAGAAGATTGGGCCTGGATTGAAGGCGTAGGGCTTGTCATAGGTGATAGCTGCAATTTTTCTCACCACCGCTTCGTCCACCCGCCCCCAGGAGTAAGTCCAGTCTTCCACGGAGTCGGCTTCCCCGGTGGGGTCTTTGAATTCCAGCTCGTAGCGACTCTCTTTTTTATCCGCGGCCAACTCCACGATATCTGGGATGGCGTTTTCTTTGAGTAAGTCTCCCAGGGCGATGACGGCGCGTCCGCGAGGGTAGGGGTGAGGGTCCTTGAGGAAAGGGCGGATGACGGTCGCCACAAACTCGGCCTTGACGTGGTTGCGAGGCATATCCGAGAGGCGCTTGATGGCTTCTCCCCTGACCGCCGGACTCTTGTGGTTCAGTAGCTCGAAAAGCTTGTTCTGAAGGGCGGCCTGGTCTCGAACATCGTCCACATTGAGGTCGTGGAGGACTTTCGCCACCACGTAGTCTTTGGGGTCATCGAGAGCTTGCAGGCGAGCCGCGGTGACGAATTCGGGTGGGCCAGCCTCGGTTTGGTCGAGGGCCTCTTCGGCCAGAAACCTGACCCGAGCGTCGCTCGATTCGGTCAGGAGCCTGGCCAGTTCGGACTGGACTTGAGGCACGGGGTCGTCGCCCATGCTGTGGGGGGCGGCTCGGAGCGCCGCCGTTTGGAGAGCCGGGCTCTTGTCGTCAAGGTGTTCTAAAACGACTTCCACATAGCTCGGAGACCCTCCGAAATTGCGGGTGGCGTCGGCCAGCACCGAACCGTAGGTTTCGCGTAAAGACACAAAGGCCGAGACCTTTTTCTTCGGGTCGTCCGTGGTCCGAATAATCTCCAAAAAGACAGGCCCGTTTTCCATAATCTCCAGCTCGGTTCTGGAGAAAGACTGCCCGTCCCAGG
>Ga0208701_100393_pt1 | contig 11723 bp, 9 predicted proteins | sample DeeseametaMP1482_FD_184188 | JGI IMG/M metagenome (GOLD analysis project Ga0208701, IMG submission 184188) | Marine microbial communities from the Deep Pacific Ocean - MP1482 (SPAdes) | ecosystem: Environmental > Aquatic > Marine > Oceanic | place: South of Fiji, South Pacific Ocean | collected... | reverse complement strand
ATCAAACCTCATCCGCAGATGATGAAGGCACTTCAGGGAAGGGTCGAAAGGGCTGTCCGAAATGGAATCAGTCTCTTCGATGCGCCCTCCCGTCAAAATGTCTGGGAATTCGGAATTGAGGCTGTCGAGCATCTCGGATGACAGTCGCTCGGAGAGCCGGAGCAAGAGTTCATCGCCTTCAAAACGCATGGAGTGATAGCGACAGTAGAACCGCTCGATCTCCGCGCAGGCTTCGTCCACACTTTCCGTCACCTTGTAAAGATGCAGGTCCGGAGGCGATATCATCCCTTTCCTCAGGAGAGTTGTCTCGACATACTCGGCCCATTGGTCCCAACAGCCGTAACCCGGTGGTTGAAGCAAGACGATCGGCAAGAGTTGGGCTTTTCCAGTCTGGACCAAGGTGAGGGCTTCAAACCCTTCATCGTGAGTGCCGAATCCCCCCGGACAGAGAACGACGGCGTGGGAGTCCTTCAGAAAAGCTAGTTTGCGAGTGAAAAAGTACTTGAAGAGAATCATCTTGGGGTCGCCCTCGATGAATTCGTTGGCATCGGTCTCGAACGGCAACGCGATCCCCATTCCGAAGGAGCGCTCGCGTCCCGCGCCTTCGTTGCCGGCGGCCATCACTCCGGGGCCCGCGCCGGTGATGACCATATATCCGCTCTCGGCAATGCGACGGGCAAACTCTTTGGCTTGAAGATAGACGGGACCGTCCGGCGCTGAGCGTGCCGAACCGAAGATCACGGCTTTTCTAGCGTGACAGTGCTCCTCGAGAATGTCGAAGGAATGCTCCATCTCTTCCAGGGCGGCGGTGGTCAGTTTGAGGTCGGCTCTCCTGGCGTCTCCCGACATGCGGAGCACGGAGCCGAGCATCCGCTGAATCAGATCCTTGTGAGGCACATCGCCGTCGAGTTGGCCGACGAATCTTTCGGCAAGTTGGTTGAAGTATTTGGCCTGCTCGGCGTCTGGACGCATATCGGCTCCTGGCTCCTAAAATACCGGGACAAGCCACCGGTCATGTTACGAATAGGTTGCCGGCTGTTCTTCCCCCAGAGCTTTTCTCACTTGGAGCTCGAGGAGAGGTAACCTGGGGTTAACGTTTTTTTGATGCCAGCCCACTAAAATGAAGGCATGCAGATCGACTCTACAAAACGTCCCTTGAGCTTGCGCAACACCAAACAGGTCTCACGCAAAGACCGCTATCGAGGCAAGATCAAGGTCACTCCTCAAGATATCAAGGACCACCTCGCCATCAAGTGGGACCCCAATCAGGTCCCGTCGCAGATGATCGGCAAGAGCGGGGACAAATTCACGGTCAGCAATTTTCGTTGGGGATTCAAGGAAGAGGGGGTTTCTGAGAGTTGGAAGCCCCAATTCGCCAATACCGAGATCGATACATCCAAGGTAAAGAACGTCTACCTGACCCTGCAGCCTTTTGCCCCGGAAGTGGTAGCAGCCCACGGACTTCTCGTTTTTGAGATGGAAGGCGATGAGGCGATCAAGGGTGAGAACGGCGAGAAAGACTTCGGACTGGCTTTGAGCGTCGAGGCTCGCTCTCCCGAGGGCGAGGCCTACAACCTCCTCAAGGGTCTGAAGAAGACGTTCGGCCAGGTCTACCAACTCGGGTCGCTCTCCGACCAAATGCAAAAAGTGGGTCGCAAACGCGGTCATAAGTTAGTCTTGCATCGCCTCGATATCGATAGTAAACAGAAGAAAGCGTTGCTTCAGAACAGCCTCGACGCTGCCACCGAGGATCGCTTGGGCGAGTGGTATCATCTGCTGACCAACTCCTGCATCACCGCCGACATCGATCTGATTAACTCGGTGGTTCCGGACTCTCAGCAGATGGCGCGTTGGAGCAAGATTTTCAAGTTTTCGCGTCCAGCCACTATGTTGCCGGTGGTGGCGGGAGCAACCCTCAAGAAGAAGGGCCTTCTGGCGGATGAACCGGTGCGGGTCATCAATCCCGATCCCGCCATTTTTCCGGAGATCCAACACGAAAAAACAGGACTCCACAGCACCCTCGGCGCCTTGTCGCGTTCGTGGGCCTGGAAACCGGGCTTCGTTCTTTCCGGCACCGGAGTGGGTGGAGCTTTGGGTCACGTCATTGGCAGCCAGTTCGGGCCGGTGGGACAGATTGTCGGTACTGCGGCGGGTGCTCTGACCGGCGCCTGGGCGGGCGACCGTACCTCCGATGTTATCGCTGTCAAGACCGATATCGAGGTTCAAAGCCAAAGTGATTGGTACGCCGAGATGGGTGGACTGACTGCCGAGCAGGCCCGCTCGAAAATCTCCAGTCCGGCGAGCGTCTAGCCCCGAAGTCGCCTTCGAGATGGCCTATCGATTTGAGCACACCCAGCTTTTGAGAGCCGAGATGTCGACTCTGATCGATTTCTTTTCCGATGTCTCAAATCTCGATTCGAACACGCCCTCATTCTTTCGGCTCCAACTCCTCGAGGGTCGCCCTGGAGGCGCCTTGGAGGAAGGGCAGACTTTTAGCTATCGTTTCACCCTGTTTGGAATAAGCTTTCCCTGGGTGACTCATATTGATCGGGTTGAAGCGACTTATTTTGTCGACTCCCAACAGAGGGGAGTTTACAAGAGCTTCCGACACCTCCACGCGTTCTACCCTTCAGAGCACGGGACCCTGATGGTGGATCGCTTGGACTACGAGCTTCCTTTCCTCTTTCTCAATCCAGTCGTCAATACGCTTGCTGTGCGGCCGATGCTGGAGGCTATTTTCAGGTATCGGGCGCTTCAGGCGGGTGAGAGGTTCGGGGAAGTGCGGGTCTAAGCAATTGCTAGGTGGAATTCTTTCAGGAATAACGGCACGGCGGCAGCCAGGACGGCGGTTTGATTTTAATAGGTGACACCGAACCGATTCCGGAGAATTCTTCGTCGAGTGGACGCTCGGGAGCTATTCGCTCCCGCTTGGATTCGTCTTTTCGACTATGAAGGCCAGACCTTGCCGGAATGGTTTGTTCCCGGGCTCAGAGGCGCTCGGCCAGCTCTGGGATTTGGTGTTCTCGACCCCATTGAGATTCGAGTGGAAGGTCCCCGGATGACCTTGATAAGCGCCGGAAAGGGCAGAACTCTCCTGGAATATCTCCGTGAAACCTTTTGCCCGGAAGGGGACACTTATGCTCGCAGCCTCGTGGAGCAGCTTTGCTACGGCGTCTTGCGAGTGCACGATGGCTTCGGGGCGGTTCATGGAGCCATTACTCCGGCCAACGTCTGTACGAACGACGACTTCATGCTTAATCTTTGGTCGGTTCCCACGGCTCGCCTGGAACTAAGTCTTGGTTGCTGCGATGAGAAGTGGGAGGCTCCATACCGGAGCCCTCAAGTGCTGAGTGGAGATACTCCTACTATTGTCGACGATATCTTCTCATTGGGAATGCTTTTTATGCGCTTTTTGTGCGGAACTCCCGCTAAGTTTGAGGTGTGGCTGGAAAACAGGTCCCAGACCTGGGGGATACAAGAAGCCTCATTGGCGATTGTCGACCGCTGCCTCCAGCAGGACAGAGAGAAACGTTTTGGGTCGGTGGCGGAGTTGGCGGCGGCTCTTCAGCCGGAGACACGGCTGGTTGAACTTAATATAGAGGGAGCCCGCCCTGACCAGCGACTCGCGCTGGACGCCTTCGCCAAGCAGAGTATTGAGCGGGCCATCGAGCATTGGCAGGACGCTCTCAAGAAAGATTGGCTCAATTTCTCTTATTACAATAATTTGGCGGTCTGTCGAATCGCCTTGAAAGATTGGGACGCGCTTTTTGATCTTGAGAAGGCCTTGCGTTTTCATAGTTTCCATCCCCTTGTCGAGACGAATATCGGTCTTTGCCACGGCCATAGGGGGGAGATAGCAGCCGGTGAGTACTGGCTAGAGAGAGCCTTCAAGCTCAACCCTTCCTTCCATCAATCGAGTCTTGTCCTCGCTCAAATCGCCCTGAGAGCGGGCGCGCCGGGCAAGGCTCTCAGATACGCGTTGAGGGCGATGGCAACTCAACCGCGATCTCGAGGCGTCAGAGAACTCGTCGCGGAGATACTGCAACGTACGGGTGATGATAAGGAGGCAGAGGCGAATCTTGCCTACGCTGCTACCCTGCCGAAGCAACTCCCCTTGATCGACCACTTGATATTGGAAGAGACGTCGCCACCGTGGAGTCTTCAGATCGAGAGCGGGACGGAATCGGTCTTGGAGAGATTTGAACTCAAGAATGAGAGGGAGCCGATTGTGTTTTGAAAGCGCCTTCCTGAGCGAACAGCCCACGGCTCTCCAGGCTTTCGCCTAAACGCTTCCTAGCTTTATTAAGCCTCGATCTCACCGTGCCGACGGGTACCTGAAGGGTGTGCGAGATTTCCTCGTAGTTGAGTCCTAACAATTCTCTCAGCACCAACACGTCGCGGTCCTTGTGGTGGAGGCCGTCGAGCGCTCGCTTTAAAACCAGAGCGTCGACCACGGAGTCGGTTCGGTCCTCGCCCACGATATGGTCGGGAAGTTCTTTGGTTTGCGGGTGTTTTTTGGAGAATCTATAGGCGACGTGCAGGACGAGACGGCAGAGCCATCCGAGGAAGGCTTCGGGGTCTTTTAGTTGCTGGAGTTTCCGATACACCAGCAGGTAGCTCTCCTGCACGACGTCGTCGCAGTGGTCCGGGCCGACAACCGAGTAGGCGAGTTTTCGGGCGTGGTTGTGGGTCAGCTTGAAGACCCCCTCGAAGGCGTCCTTACGACCCATTTGGGCTAGAGTCACGGTGGCTGCCAGATGCTCTTTAGCATCCTGCTCGCCGGGCGTTGCGAGTGGCGGCGCGGGTTGGCGGAGCGTGAAGCCGGTCACTCGAAACTCCAAGGGCTGATCGGTAGGTACTTCTCTAGCTTCTGGTCTACCAGGACCGTAACTCCCCTTTCGCTTTCCAGCCTCCATCGTTTGCTATCTTCGATCCCCGCGACTCTCAAGTCGGAGGGGAGACTCCCACGGCGGGCGCGGTGTGCAAGCAGGCGAGAATAGACGCCGGTCGTCTCTCTGATGTCTCGGTCCTCGAGGCTAAGGACGTGGTTTATGATCCAGCCCTGGTAGTAGTCGGCGAGAGACTCCGGGTTGTCTTCTTTTTCAGCCAGAGCAAGCTTTTCAGTCTGTTCCAAACCGCTGATAAATTTAGGGCGCATATCCAGCCACTGCTCCACGAACTGAAGTCGCGACCTGCGCACCAGTATTTCGGTGGGACTGGGCTCTATTCTCACACCGAGCACACGCATCTCTTGGGCGGCGTGATGGGTGCTGAGGTAACTAGCTCTTTTGGAATGCACGCTACGGAAAACGGCATGCGGTGGCTGGGGTAGATTTCGATCACCTATCCACACGGAGTAGACGGTGAAGTCATAATCCAGAAGATAGGGTAGGGCGTTTTGTTGCAGTTGGGATAGCTTCTCGGAGGTCGAGTCCAACTCTTCAAGGGTCCTTTCGGGCGCTTGCAGCCAGGGTATGACTCCATATCGCCAGATGTAGTTGCTGTAGTGATATCGGATTCCGTGAAACTGCTCGCCTTCCAGGGCCAAAGCAACCTCGACCGGCCGGGCCAGCAGATAGGAGCGACTGGCCAGGTCGTCCATAGCAAGCAGACAGGCGGTCGCCTCTTCAAAAGACGCGGGCTTCCGGTTTTGCAAGGCCTCCAAAATCTCGGTCTCAAATGCTCGGAATGTCTCAAGGCTTTCCTTCTCGACTTTCGATTCGGGCGAGAAGGTTGGCAATTCGTTTTCCCGGCCAAATCTGGATTCCAGGTCTTGCCAAAAGCGGATACCGAGGTTTCTTTCCAGGTGCCCGACCGGAAGATTTCGGTATGGAGTTTCCACTTGCGCCGACCACTTCTCCACCCGAGGATTGGGGAGCGTTGCTAGGGCGGCTAGAAGCAACGGTGATATCAGCACGGCGACGGCCACGATTTTCCCGAGCGGTCTTCCCGGAGGATGCTCCAGCCAGGGAAACTGGCTACGAATCCAGACCAAACTTGCACAGAGGAAGGCCAGGCCCAGGACCAGTGTTAGGAGCGATATCGGTTGACAGATAGACTCTATCTGTCGTTGCAGAGTCTCCGCGAGGAAGAAATCGAGAGGCTTATAGTATCGGTCGTGAGGCTGCGCGGTCAGATGGTACATAGCGCTGGCAGGGAGGAGTTGAATGAGTGGAGTTAGGAGAATAAGAAACGGAGCGATGCCGAAGATGTAGAGGAGATTGCAACCGCCGAATTCCGATCTCACCAGGGGCCTGCAAAGAAAAGCTACAAGCAGGGTCAGCAGGACGCCGGCGATCCGAACTATCGGGTCACTCCATTGACCGGAGACCGCCAGGATCAGGATACAGAAAAAGGCCAGCGGCCAGAATCCGCTGAGGTAAGAGGCGGCCAACCGGTCTGACAGAAGGTATCTCTGCTCCATTTCGACGCCATCCAGAATCAAGTCCGGAGGTGTCTCCGTTTCTATAGCTTTGCTCAGGGACGCCCACAGTTGGTCGGTATCGTTATCTGCTCGCTGTTCCACACTCTGTCTCCGTTTCAAGGTTATGGAGACAGGGCTTGCCCAAAAAGTTCATTTTTTTCTATCAGAAGTTGATAGGATTTCCCGGAGCCACGACATCGACTAAATCCAAGAAAATTGCCTTAGCCGGATGAACCACGGTCTCTACCTCGGGCTGGGTGGCGAAAACGATGAGGGTGATGTCTTCAGAAGGTAGGTACCCTACCATGCCTGAGAAGCCGTTGATATTGGGGTTTTGAAAGTACCAGCCGCCTGACACCACAAAGCCGGAAGCGAAATAAGCCTCTCGGGGTGGAGCGACGTCCGGTTTGCGAATCAATTCTTGGAACGACTTAGTCGTCAAGAGTTGACCGCTACCCCAGGCGGGAACCCATTTGGCCAGGTCGTCGATGGTGGAGTAGAGCGGGCCTGATTCGCCGGCCCAAACGGGGTTCCAGAAAGTTATGTCTTCATACACGCCGCGGTCCGAGCCGAACGCGTGGAGGACGGGGGACGGCAGGTCGGGATTGGTACTGTAGCCGGTGCGAGTGAGACCGAGCGGCCCGAAGAACTCTTGCTGATAGAGAGCGGCCATGGTTTGCCCGGTCGCAGCTTCGATGACCAGTTTCAATATGGTGAACTCGGTGTGGGAATAACGTTGAGCGGTCCCGGGGGGAAAGTTCAATTCCTGATTACGGACGGAATATTCGATCAACTCCTCTGAAGTAAAGGACCGAAACGGATCGGCCAGGACATCCTCGAGGAAGTCTTCTTCCAGCACGTAGTCCTTGTATCCACCGAGGTTCTTGATCAACATGCCGACGGTCGCATCGTCGGCCTGGTAGAAGTCGGGAAGCCACTTGGAAATCTTGTCATCCAGCGAAAAGTGGCCCTGCTCTACCAACCGCATCACCAGGGTCCCCAGAAAGAACTGAGACACCCCACCGATCCGAACAGTCATGTCGGTGGTCGCGGGGACGTCCGTCATCGAGTTTCCTAAAGCTAACTTGGAGATCTCAACATTCCCTTGCCACACGCCCGCGATCACGGCTTTGGCCCCGTACTTTTCCTTCAGCGCGACCACTTCGGTGTTGAAAGCGACGGGGCTGACGGCGGTCTGGGGATCGAAGGTCTGGGCTAGCGCCGTCGTGCTGTGCCCACAACCGGAGCTAACGAGACAGATAGAAAGGATAAGGAGGGCAAGAGTGTTCTTCATGCCGGGGTCTTTAAACTGGCGGTCCGTTTGGCCTTCCTTGCAGGTTTCCTGACACCGAGGCTCACAAAATATCGACGTGTCCGGCCATCTTTTCATAACTCGCGGGGATCTCACTAAGCTTGCTTGTGACGGCTGGCTCATGCCCACGGGATACCAACTGACGGTGGAAGACTACTGGCTCAAGCAAGAGCCCGACGGATTTCGGTCAGCGGTCAGAAAACTGAACAAATCGCTGGGCGATGATTGGCGCCAAGGCGACAGGCGGGTCTTGCCCGTGCCGTTTTGGCACGACGACCGGAGCCGTCCCTGGCTAGTGAACATCATCTACAAACGAATGGACCGATTGATCGAGGCGGTGGAAGAATTCGTCGATACCGTGCTTTTGAGCGCTTCCAAGCCGGTCAACGGGAGGGAGCGCCACTTGCTGGCTCTTCCCGTAATCAGTACCGGGTTCGGTGGGGGCGCTAAGGTGAAGGGCCGGGTGATCAACACTCTGGTGCGAGACTTGCTGGGTTTAGTGGCAAGAAAAAACGTGGACATTGTGCTGGTCACCTATACCGCCCCTGCCTTTGCCGCCGCTCAGAAGGCTCGGATGGAGAGCGGCTTTTCCTGGACCGATCTGGCTCCGGAATTCGTGGAGAAAGCGAAGGCTCTAGCCAAGATCGGGAGCGAGCAGGGCTTGGCTCTGTTTTTGGGAGCGGGGGTAAGCTGCAGTGCCGGTCTGCCGAGTTGGAACGGTCTGCTCTCCAAGTTGGCCGAGAAGATCGGAATCACCGGCTCGGAATTGACGGAGTTCGGCAATCTGGATGTCCTCGATCGAGGCAGTGTGTTGGAGCGCCGGTATCGGGCTCGCAAGCAGGACGTCAACGACCAGATCGCTCGAATCTTTTCTCGCACCTGGGACTACAGTTTGCTCCACGGGCTTCTGGCCTGTCTGCCGGCTCGAGAGGTGATCACGCAAAACTACGATCGGCTCTTTGAGGTGGCGGCCGAAGGGGCGGGCGCTCCGGTGGCCACACTGCCGTATACGGCGGGTGACGTTCACAATCGCTGGCTTCTGAAAATGCACGGCTGCGTCTCCGTGCCCGAAGACATCGTGATCCGCCGCGAAGACTACCTGCGCTATTCGGAGCGCCGGGCGGCTCTCGCCGGGATTGTCCAGGCCACCATGTTGACCCGTCAGATGCTTTTCGTCGGCTTCTCGCTGCGAGACGGTAATTTCCACCGCGCCGTCGACGACGTGCGTCGAGCGCTTTCCGGCAACAAGCGGAACAGGCTGGGCACGGCGCTCTTTCTCACTCCCAGTGCCTTGACGGCCGAACTGTGGCAGTCGGAGCTCGATATCGTGCATTTTGCTTCTTCCAAGAAACACGAAAGCTTGGCGGCGCGTCGGCTGGAGATTTTCATGGACTGCTTGCTCGGACACTGCGGTTCTAACACCGGCCATCTGCTGGACCCGACGTTTTCCCATCTGCTGAGCAAGCCTGAGACCGAGATCAAGAACGCGCTTTTGGGACTGGTCGATGTGCTCAGCAAGGACGCTCAGACTACCGTGGCTTGGAGCAGAGTGGTGGAACTGATGAGGTCGATGGGCTGGGAGGAGCCGGAGTAGCTGGAGTAGCCGGAGTAGCCGGACAAAAGAAAAAGCCCTCTGACTGTTTCAGAAGGCCGACCAAGAAGTGTGCTTAAACGTATTGTCCCACCGACTAGAGAGTTGTCTACCCCTTGGGGAAATAATTTTTTGAGCCGCGCTGAGCGAACAGGACGATAACCTGAAACAGGATTCCCAGCTCAGTGTACTCCGGGGCTTTCGTCGTCGACTCGTCTTAGATTCCGAGCAGATTCCTCAAAGAGGTCAACCTGCTCCGTCCCTGCCAATCCGCCACCAACCCCCGAGCGGTCTTCAACTGCTGCACAGCTTCCGACGATCGCCGCTGAGCATGACTCAACTCATCTTTGAGTCGGGCGATCTCTTGCTGAGCACGCTTGAGTTGCTTCTTGTGCTCGGCGAGCTGTTGTTCCAAATCCTGCTGAGCTTGCGCCGGTTCGGCCGTTTGGGTGCTCACGCTCTTGCCGCGACTCTCCAGCCAATCTCTCAAATCGGCCTCCCGAATCCACCACTGCTGACCCTTTTTGCCGGGGGCCAGCTCCGCTTTCAGCTCGTCCCGCTGAGCGGCTCTTCTCAAGGTGTCCCGCGAGCACTCCGCGATCCGTGAAGCCTGTCCTAAAGTTAAAACGCCATTAGCCATAGCAATCCTCCGCAGGGCCGCTTCGCTGCATGCTAAGCATGCGCTGCGAGGAAAGAGAAAATATTGAAAGATTCTCAGACTCGGAAAGTGTCTTTTTGAGGATCGTAGCTACCGTCGGCGCCGATCATGGCGACCACGAAGCCGTCGGAGTCCAGCGGATTGATCTGGATGAGCTGGTCGTCAAACTGAGCTCGATAGTCGGCGTTTTCTACCTTCCGATGGCCTACGAGCCAGTGATCGTCAGGTTGGGCGCCGATCTCGCGCTTGTTGTCTTCGAAGACCTCGCGCTCGCGTCCGTTCTCAGACCAGCCGCGATTCTCCGTCCAGGCGAGTTTATAGAAAGCTTTGGTGCTCTTGTCTTTGACTTCGGCGGCATCGAGCTTTCCCCCGGGAGCGGCGTGGGAAGCCACAAAACCCTGGCCGCGCGCGATCAGCGGCATGCTGCGCTCGAAGCCGTGCCACTCTTCGAGGAGATCCAGGCCGTAATTTTTTGTCACCCAGTCTTTCACCAGGCTGGATTCTCCCACACGGGTGTATTTGAGGTAGCCGTGTTCGGGATTGATGTCGTCGTGATTGCCTCGCAGATAGACGAAATTGTCGCCCAGGTTGGACTTCAGGTCCATGACCATTTTCATGGTGCCCATACTCTCCACCATCTCATCGTGCATGGCCTTGGAAGGTTGGCCGTTCAAGAAGTCTTGCTCGGCCTGCAACCAACGGTTGGCGGCCCGACCCTCCCCGTGCATCCCATCTCCCAGACAGAGAAGGTTCATTTTGCCTTCTTGCAAGAGTTCCAGAACCGGTTTGCCGTCCACCTTGTGCTCCAGCGCTCGGGTCAGGTAGTCGCGTTGGGCGTGGATGTCGGGAATAACCATAGTGGGGACGCCCTTGGGAAGGTCGACAATTCCGGAATCCTTACTTTGCTCCGCGCGGGCGGATTGGATGGAGTTGAGGAGAGAACTTTTGCTTTCGAGTGAATCTTTCGCAGCAAACTCTTTGAGACCGGCAAGCGTGAGTACCGCACCGATCGGTCCACCCACGGCTGCTCCAGCGGCCTTCAAAGCTTGGGCTCTTTGGGCTCCTACCAGCAATTCCACACCGGCGATGCTGATCTTCTGCCCCGGCTTAAGCAACTGGGGCTCGTTGGCTTGCAGTTTTTTCCCATCCACGAAAGTGCCGTTGGTGGACCCGAGGTCCATGACTTCCAGACCGCCGTCTTTGGCCCGCAGTTGAGCGTGCCGGCGACTGACGAGGTCGTTCTCAAACTTCAACGGGCTGTTATCGTTTCGGCCAATCTCGGCGGCGCTGCCGTTCAAGGGAAGGCGCACCCGCTGTTTCTCCACTCCCACGAACACAGGCGGAGAGCTGATCTGGGCGTTGTCCTGGATCGGTGCGGCGGTCTCGGCGGGTGAGACTTGCCCGGCTCTGGAAAGAGCGGTCGGCCTGTGTCGCGGCGCGAGGTTACTGAGGTAGCCTACTTCCATGCCTACTATCTTACGACCCTCATGTTAACGGGAGCCTACAGATTTCTGAACAGTTTGTGGCAGTGTGGGTGTCTAGCGGCGGGCGGTAGCAATCTGTTCGACGGCCTGAGGCAGGCCGACGATGCCTCGTGCGGCGGGCCGGGGGCGCCTCAAGCCTCCAGGCCGTTTTGAGGCAGGCCGACGATGCCTCATGGAGGCTGGTGATTTAGTCGGTGGCTTTTCTCCGCTGTTCGTTCCTTGCGCTGAAACACACACGTGTTTCGCTCGATGGT
>Ga0208701_100390_pt1 | contig 11784 bp, 11 predicted proteins | sample DeeseametaMP1482_FD_184188 | JGI IMG/M metagenome (GOLD analysis project Ga0208701, IMG submission 184188) | Marine microbial communities from the Deep Pacific Ocean - MP1482 (SPAdes) | ecosystem: Environmental > Aquatic > Marine > Oceanic | place: South of Fiji, South Pacific Ocean | collected... | reverse complement strand
AAGCCACTCTGTGGCACCGGCGACTGGACAACGCTCTCCTCCATCCCCTCCTGGGACCCCTGCTTTTCTTTATCGCCATGCTGCTGGTCTTCCGATTCACGTTCATCTTGTCCGATCCGTGGATCACTTTCCTGGGCACGGTGCAAGCCGTCCTCGCGGGATGGATCGCCGCCCTGCCGATACCCGCGATCGTGGCCTCCTTCTTCGCCGAAGGTGTGGTCGGAGGCCTGGGAACCGTGGCCGCGTTTAGCCCGGTGCTATTCTTTCTCTACCTCGGGATGAGCTTTCTAGAGCGGAGCGGATTCCTTCCGCGAATCGCGGTAGGGGCCGACCGACTGCTGCGCTCTTTCGGGCTCTCCGGTCGAAGCCTGGTGCCTCTGCTCCTCGGCTTCGGCTGCAACGTGCCGGCCCTTTCCGCCTGCCGCACCATCGACTCCACTCACGAGCGTATCCGAGCCGCGATCGCCATCCCGTTTATGTCCTGTGGGGCTCGTCTGGCCGTCTACAGCTTGTTCGCGGCCATCTTTTTCCCGGGTCGCGAAGCCTGGGTCGTCCTGGGGCTGTATCTAGGTGGTATCGCGGTCGGTCTGATCTCGGCGGCGCTGTTCGGAAAGCGCGCAGCCGACGAATCCGTGCACTCGGTCATCGAGCTGCCTCCCTTCAGACTTCCCCCGTTTCATCTGCTAGTGCGAGAGGCGTGGTCGCGTTGTATGCGATTTGTGCAAGGGGCCGGTCGTATGGTTTGCGTGACTGTAGTGGTGGTCTGGGCGCTGCTTCACATTCCTCACGGAATGGACACCAACGTGATGGATTCGGTCTACGGCAAGGTGAGTCAGATCGCCGTGCCGGCTTTCAGACCGATGGGAGTGGAGGACCCCCACCTGGTAGGTGCGCTGATACCGGGCATCATCGCCAAGGAAGTGGTCATCGGCTCTATCGCCACCTCGATCTCCGGTATGCAGCCTCTCGAACCGGTGGGTCTCGGCAACGGACTTGGCCAGATCGGTGGCGCTTTTCTCACCGCCCTGAAAGAGACCGGGGCGGGCTTGCTGGCTCTGGTCTCCGGTCTGAATCTCGACATCTCGCCTAATGAAGAAGCGACTCCTGAACTCATGGCGGACCTGGCCACTCGAACGACGGCAGCCGGGGCTCTCGGATACCTGGTGTTCATTCTGCTCTACACACCCTGCGTCGCAACGGTAGCGGCCCTTCGCAATCTGGTGGGATGGCGTTGGGCAGGCTTTCTCGTGGTCTATCAATTTGCTGTCGCTTATGTCTTCGGTATCCTGGTTTTCCAAATCGCCAGATTGGCGGGCTTTTCGTGAGCGAGCTGCTGCAGGTCCTGAGCGCTTTCCAAAACCCCTCCACGGCTTCTACCGTGGCGGAGCGGTTGGGACGTTCCGAGCGAATCGTCTACGGTCTTCTGCGACAGCTGGAAGCCCGTGGTCTGGTGGTACCGGCCGAACCTGGTCTGGGTGAGTGCAGCAGCGGATGTGGCTTCTGCTCTATGCAGAGCTTTTGCCCCAAATCGGAGACCGAAGGACAGGATCCCGCTCCGGTTTCGGTTAAGCCCAAAGTCTGGAGACTTACCACGCTTGGACGATCAAACCTGGCTAGCCCGACTAGCAACGCTGGGTAAAAATTTCAATCTGGAGTTACCCAAGCCCCGACTGGAGCAGAAAGGGGTGCCGGCGGCTGTGATCGCGCCCCTGGTGATGCCTTCCTGGGAAAGTGCGTTGGAAGACTCCCATCTACTCTTTATCAAGAGAGCTAGCTCGCTTCGCAAACACTCCGGACAGATGGCGTTTCCCGGCGGAGTGATGGAGGAACAGGATCAGGATCTCCTCAGCGCCGGATTTCGAGAGAGCCTGGAAGAGGTCGGTCTGGAGGAGAAGAACAGCCGAGTGTTGGCCGAACTGCCCGCCGCCTTCACTCCCACCGGATTCTTGCTCCAACCGTTCTTCGTGGCCACCACCCAACAGCAGTTCGTGCGCGAGCCGGGCGAGGTGGATTCCATCCATCTCATCCCCGTCACCGAGCTTCTCAGCTGTCCTGTCAGACTGGAGTATCGAGAGTGGCAGGGACAGACCTACCGGGTGATCTACTTCGACACCACCTCGGTTTGCATTTGGGGCGTCACCGGACGAATCACCGAAGTTTTGCTCCAGCATTTTTTCGACTGGACTCCTCCCTCTTGAGTTCCATCGTCATGCTATGCGGGGGTGTGGGTGGAGCACGGGCGGCTCTTGCCTTGTACGAAAACTTCCCACAACATTCGCTCACGTTACTGGTCAATACCGGAGACGATTTCACTCATCTGGGGCTTGAGATCTGGCCGGACTGGGACACCGTCCTCTACCATCTGGCCGGAATAGAAGAGACTTCTCGCGGCTGGGGTCGAGCCGATGAAGGCTTACGAGCGATGGAAGAGTTTCAGCGCTTCGGAGCGCCGGACTGGTTTCACCTCGGAGATCGGGATTTGGCCCTTCACGTCTATCGCAGTTGGGCATTGCGGCAGGGTTGGTCCCGAGCTCGCCTCTCCGATGCCCTGGCCCAGCGATTTGCCCTGACTTGTAGACTTCTTCCTCTCACAGAACAAGGGATGGACACTCGCCTCCAACTGGGTGACGGACGAACGATGGAGTTTCAGGATTGGTTCGTGAAAGAGCAGGGAGTGCCGGAAGTCACAGCCGTTCTGAATGAACAGCCGGACCGGAAGGCTCTCACTGAGGGAGTCGTGGAGGCTCTCAATACCGCCGACTTTTTGGTCATGGCCCCTTCCAATCCTTACTTGTCGCTAGGACCCATGCTCTGTCACCCTGAACTGGGCACGGTGATTCGAAACTTGGATATGCCGAAGCTTGCCGTGAGTCCGCTTGTCGGAGGCAAGGCGATCAAAGGTCCTCTGGATCGATTGATCGCATCGCTCTCACCCTTTGAAGGGCAATCCGCCATCGCCGACTACTGGAGTGGCTGGGTCGACGGCTTGCTTCTACCCTCCGACGAGATCGAGACTGTGGAGAACCCTCCTTTGAGGCTTTTCGGTGGCCCCACTATGCTCAAGTCCTCTGGCGACCGTCAGGCTTTCTGTCACGGACTGGAAAAGGCTTGGGCGAGCTTCTGATGCATTTTTTGCTCCCTTTCAAAGGCGTGGAGTCTGCCAAATCCCGATGGTCTGAATTGGGGACCAAGCGTCACCACCTGGTCCTCCAGATCCTACGCCAGAATCTGAAGACGGTCGCATCGGTGGTGGGCTTGCAAAACGTTTTTCTGGTGACACCGGACCCCTCGGAGGTCCTTTCGGACCTGCCGATTCTCAAGGTTGACGGCAAAGGGTTGAACAGAGACCTCTGCCAAGCTCACGAAATCTTGACAGCTCAAACCGAGGTCTCCCAACTCGCGGTCCTGCTGCCGGATCTACCGGCTCTGGTGGCAGCGGATATCCAGTCAGTGATCTCCGCCCTTCAGGAAAAGCCCGTGGTGCTCTGCCCCGACCGGGAAGATTTCGGAACCAACGCACTGGCCATGAGACCGGCCGGTATTCTCGATTTTCTGTTCGAGGGTGCTTCTTTTTCTCGGCATAGCGAAGCTTGCCAAAACCTGGGGCTGGACTACGCCGTTGTGCGGACCGAAGGACTGGCCCACGATTGCGATAGTGTGAAAGACTTGGAAAGTTTCTGCCTGTTATGAACGTCACTATTTTACCCATTTCCAATCTGCCCGAAGTGAAGCCCGGCGACGATCTGGTCGGCCTCTTTGAACAAGCCGAGCCGACTTTAGAACCCGGAGACATCCTGGTCGTCACCCAGAAAGTGGTTTCGAAAGCCGAGGGACGATTGGTTTCGCTGGCCGAGGTAAAGCCCGGTCCGAAGGCCTTGGAGATCGCCGCTCGATGGGACAAGGACCCCGCTCTGGTGGAGCTGGTCTTAAAAGAGTCTTCCGAACTCTTACGGGAAGAGAGAGGCGTTCTGATCAGCCGAACCAAGCACGGCTTTATCTGTGCCAACGCGGGTATCGATCTCTCTAATGTCGATGGAGGAGCAACCGCCTGCTTGCTGCCGTTGGATTGTGATCTGTCGGCCCGTGGGTTGGCCGAGGGATTGAAGGAAAAATTCGGATTTTCGATCCCGGTGGTGGTCAGTGACAGCTTCGGTCGACCCTGGCGTCTGGGTATCACCAACGTGGCACTGGGCAGCTACGGGCTGCAACCGTTGCTCGATCTTCGGGGCACGGTCGATGCCTGCGGGATGGAAATGAAAGCGACGGTGATCGCGGTGGCCGATACGCTGGCCGCCTGCACGGAATTGGTGGTTGGAAAGACCACCGGGTTTGGAGCCACTATCGTACGCGGATACTCCTATCAAGCGGACACGACCTCCGGAGTCAAAGATACGGTCAGACCGATCGAAGACTGCTTCTTCGTATAGAGTCTGACGCGCTAGTACGTTTTTCACAGGAGGCCACTAGCGAAGATAGAAGCAGTGGGCATGTCTAAGCGCGCAAAACTTACGGCCGATAAAGCACGAGAACGCATCACCAGTCTGGAGGAGAGCGTTTCCGTCCGAGAGGGCAAACTGGAGCAGCTGAAGTCCCGCATCGCTCGCTCCTCGAATCCGGACGAAAAGCTGCTGGCCGCTCAAGAGCGATTGGAGCGTCGCATCGAGTTGGAGCAGGAGCAGATCCAGAAGCTCAAACGCCTTCTGGGCCGCCAACCCAGTAGTGCCGGTCAAGAGTCGAGCGAGTATTACGGAGAAGAAGAGCTCGAAGATCTTCATCGTTCGTTTGAAGAGGTCAGGCAAGACCTCTCTCAGGTCAAGATGAAGCTGGAAAGCGCCGATCTCCCTCGCGACCTTCCCTCTCGACTCACCTCGTTCGAGGAACGGATCAGCCGCCGCGAAGAAGTGGCCTCCGACCTCTACGGTCAGATCCTCAACCTCGAAAGCGCCCTCGACCAGGAGCGACAAACGGTGCGTCGGCTCTCTCGCCGTATTCGCGAGCAGGACCAGAACATCGAAGCTCTCCGCGAGGCGGTGGAAGACTCGGTTGTGGCCACCGTCGATATGGTCGAGCGACTGGAAAATCTGGAAGAGCGGAACAGTGAAACTGCGGTGGAAGAGGAAGTTGTGGAGAGCAACCCTCTGGCCGAGCAACTGGAAGCGATGCAGAGACGCCTGGAAGAGCTTGAAGAGCGACTCGAAGCCACCAACACCAACAATTCCGAAGAGATTCTTCTGGAGGCTCTGGACGATTTCGACTCCCGCCTGGAAGGCATTGAGCGGTTGGCCAAAGACAACGCCGAAGCGGTCCGATTTGTCTCCGAAGAGCGACCGGCTCTAGCGCAAGCCGAGCCGGCGGCTGTTCCCTCAAATGCTATCGAAGTACCCACTCCGGCAGCGGAGCAACCTGCCGTTTTCGAAGCCCCTGTGGCGGCTCTCGCCGGCCTGACCGTTCAGGAGGAGAAGCGCGCCGGCTGGGTACCCGCGACTTTCGCCGGCGGAGGAACCAGCGGAAAATTGACGGCTCGTTGGCAAGTCGCTAATTTTCACGGCAAGAAGAACGGGAAGTGAACAGAGTCCAGCCCCTCAAAGCAGTCGTCATGGGAGGCGGCCAGGGCACACGCCTTCGGCCTCTGACCTGTCGACTTCCCAAACCGATGGTGCCTCTCTGCAACCAGCCGGTGATGGAATACTGCCTTCAGCTGCTCCGAAAGCATGAGTGCACCCACATCTATGTGACTCTTCACTACCTGGCCGATGAGATCATATCTCACTTCGGTAATGGAGCCGACTTCGGTCTCCGAATGCAGTACAGCGTCGAGCAAGAACCGATGGGTACGGCGGGCAGCGTCGGCATGCTCCGCGAGTCTTTGGACACCACTTTCTTCGTGGTCTCAGGAGACGCTCTGACCGACTTTGATCTTCAGAAAGCCCTTCTCTTTCATCGCGAAAAGCAGTCCAAAGCAACTCTGGTCTTAACCTCCGTCCCAAACCCGCTGGAGTTTGGTGTCGTGATCACCAACGACGACGGATCGATCGTGAAGTTCTTGGAGAAGCCGAGTTGGGGCGAAGTGTTTTCGGACACCGTCAACACCGGCATCTATATCTTGGAGCCGGATGTCCTGGACCTGATCCCACCCGATCAGTCTTTTGACTTTTCCAAAGACCTGTTCCCTGAAATGCTGAGGCGAGAAATGCCTCTCTACGGCTACGTAGCCGAAGGCTATTGGTGCGACATCGGCAACCTCGAGCAGTATCGAAAAGCCCATCAAGACCTTTGCCACGGACGGGTTCACCTGGAAGTGCCGGGGTCGGTCCTACGCAAAGGTGTTTTGGTGGGCAAGGGTACTCAGATCCACCCGGGTGCCCATCTCGAGCCGCCGCTGGTCATCGGCAAGAACTGTCGCATCCGAGAGGGAGCCAGACTTCTTGAGGGGACCGTTTTAGGGGACAACTGCATCGTGGAAGAGGGCGCGACTCTCCATCGCGACGTGGTCTGGGAAGACACTTTCGTGGGTCGTAAGGTCCGTTCGAAAGCCGCCATTTTCGGGCGCAAAGTCACTCTGAAGTCTCACGTATCGGTGGGCGAAGGGGCGGTCATCGCCGACGATGTGACCGTCGGTGAAGGAGCTCAGATCGAAGCCGGTGTGCGCATCTGGCCTCAGAAGACGGTGGAGCCCGGTGGCAACGTCTCACTCTCTATCGTGTGGGGACAGAAGTGGCCGGAATCGATGTTTGGCCGAGAAGGTATTTCCGGTCTCGGCAACATTGAGATCACTCCTGAGTTTGCTCTCAAGCTCGGTTCGGCTTACGGCTCTCTTCTCAGCAAAGACTCGTCCGTCACACTCGCTCGCGACAACCATCCCGCCTCGCGGATGATCAACCGCGCTTTGATCTGTGGGCTTGTTTCGGTGGGGGTGAGCGTGCATGACCTGCGTATCACCCCTACCCCACTGAGCCGTTTCGTCTTGCGAACCACCCAGGCGGTCGGCGGCATCCACTGCCGGATCGCCAAGGACGACATCCGAAATCTTCAGCTTCAGTTCTTCGACGAGCGCGGCGTGAACATCAGCGCTGCCGTGGAGCGAAAGATCGAAAACTCGTTTTTCCGAGAAGAGTTCAGACGGACCTTGATGGACGAGGTCGGCCATATCGACTTCCCCAGCCGTACCATCGAACAGTACACCGAAGACTTCTGTTCCCGCCTCGATGTGGCCCAAATCCGGGAAGCCGGTTTCAAGGTCGTGATCGACTACGGCTCCGGCGGTGCCTCGGTGGCCCTTCCTCAGATACTGGGCCGACTCGGCTGCGAGTCGGTCAGTCTCAACGCTCACCTGGACGCCGTGAGAGCTCGCGAGCTGTCGTTTGATTCCAAGCTTCGTATCAAACAGCTTTCCGACATCGTCATGACCTTGAGAGCCGATCTAGGAGTCGCCCTGGACCCCGACGGCGAGCGAATGATCATTGTCGACGATACCGGCGAAGCCCTGGACGGTCCCACCCTGTTATTAATGATGGCGACCTTGATATCCAAGACCGAACCCGGCGCACTCGTGGCCGCTCCCGTCTCGGCTCCCGACGCTCTGGAGACCATCCTGGAGCAGAGCGAAGGACGAGTCATTCGAACAGGGGTAGCTCTGCGACCGCTACTCCACCGCAGCCAGCTCGGGCGAAACCGTATCAGACTAGCCGGAACCAATGAAGGAGAGATACTCTTCCCCGAATTCAGCTCCGGCTTCGACGCCATGTTCAGTTTCGTGAAGCTTTTGGAGTTGCTGGCCAATCACAAGGTCTCCCTCTCGGAGATTCTGCAATCCACCCCGAAATGCTATCAGACTAAACGCGAGATCACTTGCTCTAGCTCCGAGAAGGGTCGAATCATGCGCCAGCTTCTGAACCGCTACCGGGAGAAAGAGCTGGAGATGACGGACGGTCTTAAAGTGCGTTCGGAGAACGGATGGGTGCTGGTCGTGCCGTCTCCGGCTCGACCGTCCATGATGCTGTGGGCCGAGGGCACCAGCCAGGACACCGCCGATGCCTTGCTACAGGGGATGGGAGACGTGATCCTCGAGCTACTGAACCAGCCTGCTCCGGTGGATGCCAACCTCCCTCCGGCCCCCTCTTCCCTGAACTCCATGCTCCCCGAAGAGAAAGCTTTCCACTTCTGGAACGGACAGCGCTACCTCGGGGTCCGGGCCCGTACCTTCATCGAGTTTCTCGACACCCTGCACTACATCGAATCTTCTTCGCTTGTCTATCACTTCAAGCGAGGCGACTTCTCCAATTGGGTGGAGCACGAGCTGAAAGACGCCTGGCTCGCCGAGCAGATCCGAATGCTGGAGCAAGACGACGATCGCAAAGAGTCGCTGCGCTCCAGCCTGGTCAACCTGCTAACCCAATCGGTCCATCATCGGGCCCGGGAGAAGCAAGACTCCGGTCCTGTTTCGAAGCCGCCAACGGTGCCGAACCCTTCATAGACGTTCTAAAAAATCTAAGACCAGAGCATTGAACTTGTCCGGTAAAAGAATCGGACCCATGTGACCGCAATCCATCCAAACGGTCTCCGCCGAAGGCAACGTCTCGGAGAGAATTCTCATCACTTCACGCTCCAGGGCCGGCGACTCCCGGCCACCCGTCAGAAGAATCGGACTCGCGATACGGAGATACTCCGTGTGAGGTGTCCGGTCGTGGACGAGAGTTTTTACCTCGGTTTTGATCTTGGCTTCTTTCTGACGCATATAGTGTCGAGTGCCTGCAGAGGCCGACTCCCAACCGCCTGGGCCGCCCCAAAACTCCACGAAGCGGGGAAGCCAATTATCGTCCTCGTCCTCGCGGGCAGTCACTTCATTCTTTCGAAACTCTTCCAAGTATTCCGACTCCGCCGATGCCAGCACACCCCAGGCGATCGGGTCGTACACAACCAAACCCCGGACCTTTTCCGGATACCGTGCCGCTAGCTTCATGGCGAGAAAGCCTCCGCACGAATGCCCCACTAACACACAAGGCTCCACCATGAGTTCTTCCAGCGGGGCCAACTCCGTGTCCAGGTCGTATTTTCTAGAGTTGTCCCACTCGTTATGACCGTAGCCGAGCAGGTCCGGTGTGAAGACCTGATGATCGGTAAGAGCGGACTTCAACGAATTCCACTGGCGACCGGATAGTCCGGTGGAGTGGATACAGACGACTCTCAAATCTTGCCGGTCCGTTTTTGGTAGCTTGAAATGAAGCTGACGTTGGAGCGTTCGAGCTCGCTGAGGTCGGACTCTTTGAAGCCGGGTCGCACTTTGTACCAGGGGCGCTCTTGAAAGTAAGCTTTGAGTTCGGGGTCGGTGAACGGGCGGCCGTGCAGGGCAAAGATCTCATTGCGGATCAGTGTCAATTCCCAGGCCGTGTAATACTCCAGATCCTCGTCGGTCAACCTCTTCTTACGAGTGAGCCAGGTCCATTGAGGCTCTCTGAGCACCTCCGCCACCCGCGCCTTCTCTTCAGCACCCAGAGCGGGCATCAACCGCTCTCTGTCTTTAGGCGGCACTCCGAGGATAGCGAGCTCACCCTGCCCCATCGCCCCTCCACCGGACTGCGCCAACTCCCACTTTTTTCCGGTGCGATGAAAGAGCGCCATACCTCCGGCTTCGGACATCTCCCATTGGCAGACAGCCCAGTTGCCGCTCACCTTCAACTCCGAAACCGTCCTTCCGGCGAGGGCTTTGGAGACGGCGTTCTGGAGAGCCGGGTCCTGTGCTTGAGCGGGCAAAACGAGCATCAACAAAATCAAAAGAACTCTTTTCATGGTTCGTGAGGTTCTTCATAAATTCCAATAGTCTTACTGCCAGGTCCAGCCCATTCGGGCGCGAACTGCCGCCCCATGAAGAGAATTCGCGTTGTATCAGTGGGCCTCGGCCCCATAGGCATGGCCGCAGCCCGGCTCGCCCTCAGCAAACACTCCATCGAAATAGTGGGAGCGGTGGATCCCGACCCGCAAAAGGTGGGCCAGGACCTGGGTACACTCCTGGGCCAGAAAGAGTGCGGAATCGTCGTCTCCCCCGACGCCTCCATCCTGTACGCCGAGCAGAAACCGGACGCGATCTTGCACTGCACCTCCTCCTTTCTTACCAGAGTCAAGGACCAACTGTTCCAGGCGGTAGAGTCCGGCATCAACGTCATCTCCAGTTCCGAGGAACTCCTCATGCCGTCTCATAGCCAGCCGGATCTGGCCATCGAATTGGACCGCAAAGCCAAAGAGACAGGCGTAACCGTTCTCGGCACCGGCGTCAACCCCGGCTACGCCATGGACTTTCTCGCCATCGTCGCTTCGGCCGTCTGCTTCGACCTTCACGGAGTTCGCTGTACCCGAGTCGTGGACGCCGGCACTCGTCGACTCCCGTTGCAGCAAAAAGTGGGAGCCGGCCTCACCGTGGAAGAGTTTAAAGCGCGCCAGGAAGGCGGCGGTTTCGGACACATCGGAATGACCGAGTCGGTCGCCCTGGTCGGCGACACCCTCGGCCTCAAACTCGACACCATCGAGCAGTCGCTCGAAGCGGTGTTGGCCGAGAAAGAGCACGTCACCGAATTCCTCACCGTCGCCCCCGGCCGGGTGGCCGGTATTCGCAACATCGGAGAGGGACGTCGTGACGGCGAACTGATCGTGCGACTCGACCTCACCATGGCCGTCGGCTCCGACAACCCGCGTGACGTGGTGGAAATCCTCGGGGAGCCTCCCGTCAGGATGCAGATCGATGGAGGGATTCCGGGGGACCAGGCGACTGCTGCCATTCTTGTTAATAGCTTGCACGGAGTGGTGGAAGCTGGGCCGGGGTTGAAGAGTGTGGCGGAGGTTCCCCCGCCTCGTATTGCTCGATAGCGGCCTCGAGCCAACCTCGGCGATCGCAAAGCTAGGTTCTGAGGGGTGGAGATTTGAGGCACAGACTCTATAGACGTTTCGCCAATCTGATCCCTGACAACCTGCGCAGGGAACTATCGAACGAGATACATCTCGTGTCTGACAGATTAAGAAAACGCACCCATTTCGAGCACACTTACGCGAACACGCTCGTGTTGAGTGTCCTCTTTGAGAGTCCGGATCTACGCTTTCTGCTCAGTCTTGGATTTCCAAGTCACAACGAGCCAGCGATGCCCTATATGCAGAAACGAGATATACTGTTCTGCATAGTTCCTTGTTATATTGATGCTTTTCGACTCCGACGGGAGTTGCAAACGCTACCTCTTTTTGGGCTGACTACGGACCAAGTGATCCTTCTTTGTAACTCCGAAGAGGACACAATCCTCGCTCGGGAAGTCGGATTTCAGTCCGAGTATATTAACCAAAACTGCTGGGTGGACGAGAGTTTGTTCAATCCAGATTCAACGATCGAAAAGGATCTGGATGCTGTCTTGATTTGTAGCCCGTTACCTCTAAAACGGGCTACCCTAGCAGCCGGGTTGAAGAATCTTGCGATAGTCACTCACACTCCTTACCCCAGAGGGCTGAGAGACACGATTTCCCCCTCTGAGTATCATGAGCGGATTTCCGCGAGCGAAGTTGCTCAGATTATCAATCGCGCCAGGGTGGGGCTGTGCTTATCGCCTTTCGAGGGGGCTTGCTACGCGGCTAGTGAATATTTGCTGTGTGGGGTACCAATAGTAAGCACACTTTCTCGAGGAGGTCGGTAAGCGATGTTTCGCCGCCTAGACTTTTTGTAGATTCGAGGAAGGACTTCTCATGGCGGCGATCAACGCCGATCCATGAGGCAAAATGTCGATAAAGCGGGCTCCGTTTCAGAGCTTTCGC
>Ga0208701_100382_pt1 | contig 12214 bp, 9 predicted proteins | sample DeeseametaMP1482_FD_184188 | JGI IMG/M metagenome (GOLD analysis project Ga0208701, IMG submission 184188) | Marine microbial communities from the Deep Pacific Ocean - MP1482 (SPAdes) | ecosystem: Environmental > Aquatic > Marine > Oceanic | place: South of Fiji, South Pacific Ocean | collected... | reverse complement strand
GCCTGGTCTCGGAAATGGGCTAGTTGCAGGTATCGACCGGCCATGGTGCTTGTCAGGTCGGGAGGGAGTTGGAGAGACTTTTGATAGGTATGCAGCTCTTGAAAGGGATAGTGCATCATCGTTGTTGTTATGTAGCAGAGAAACGGCTTCGGGCGGTCCCTTAGCAGGTCGATAACTCTCTCGAAGAGAGCCGCGTCGCTCAAGCCCCAGCCCACGGCTTCACCGCGAGCCGGGGCAGGAAGGTCGGACGTGAAGTACTGTTCTTGGAAGCCGAACCCGTCGCCCATTTGACGAGTGTTCCAGAAGGCGCCGTCGTAGCTCATAACGTGGAGTGTGCTCCATCCCCGTTCGGAGAGTATTCGAGGGAGGGCTCGCGTGGAGTTGGTGGGGAAGAGGAAGCAAAACGGCCCTCCGCTTGGAGGTTGAAGCGAATTGAGCATACAGAACATGGCGTCCGAGGTGCTGCCGGAAGCCGTTTGATCCAAGGCGTCCCCGTACAGGCATTCGGCCCGCAATGAATTCAAGAACGGAGTCACCTCTTGTCCGCCGACTTCCATCCCGATGACGAAGTACTGGAAAGACTCAAGCTGAATCACAATCACGTTGGCGTTCGCGGCGCAGCCGAACCCGGTATATTCGGGACCAATGGTTTGGTTCGAGACCTGTAGCCTCTTTCGAATAACCTCGTCCGGCACCGGTTTGGGGTCGGTCAATCTAGGCCGGAGCCAATGATAGAGGTCGTAGAGGTGGTAAGCGGGCAATCCGTTCTCGCTGACGTGCGACCTATTGTAGAGCCTGTCCGCGTAGAAGTGCTTGGTCCAGGCATCCGCCCGCAGATACCAGAGCAGATTCCCGGATAGGAAGAGGGGCACTAGCACTGCCGGCAACATTCGTAGCCGACGTCTCCCAGCTGAGTCCACCGGCGGTGCAAGCCAGAGCACAAAGAGAAGAATCGGTAAGTCGAATAAGAGCAGGTAATCGATCGGTTCGACCAGGCTCTTGAGCTGAAGATTTGCGGCTTCCATCGGTCCTTGGTGGTCGGGCGACCACAGGTAGACGAAGTGGTTGAGCATCAGAAAGTCTTGGAACTGGCGGTAATAGAGAACGTCGCCCCAGAAAAGCAGAGAGAAGACAAACACAAGGCACCAACAGGCAAAGTCGCCGACTCTTTGGGAAAAAAGGAAGGTGAGACTGGCGGCGCTGCCCAGGAGGAAGACGGTCCAAATCCAGGCGACAGGACCCGGGGTTAAGTCGGAGGACATAAGGCTCAGAGCTAGCCCCGACTTGAGCAGTATGCCGACCACGATGCAAGCCGGAAGAACAGACTGAATCCAGATCGGAGATTTCCCTTGGGAGCGGAGCGCGGCTCTGGCTTTGTAGGCCATCGAGACGGCTGCGAGAGAGAGAAGAACCAGCCCCGCGGCAAGAGACTCCATACTCTATGGAAAGGTAACTGTGAAAATATTGCTGGTTCCCTGGACTCCACCAAGCTCTGCTCTGAGGATGTAGGTCCCCGCGGTATAAACGATCAGGTCTTCGAAAGTCGCCGTACCGTTGACCAGCGGCTTGCCGAGGGTTCCCGCTAGACCCGTTTCTCCGTTGGGACCGGTGTCGGGGTTCGGAGGATTGCTGCCGCTGCCGGTCGGCTCCCCGCTCCCGCTGCCGGTCGGCTCTCCGCTCCCGCTGCCCGTTGGCTCCCCGCTCCCGCTGCCTGTCGGCTCTCCGCTCCCGCTGCCCGTTGGCTCCCCGCTCCCGCTGCCGGTCGGTTCCCCGCTCCCGCTACCTGTCGGCTCTCCGCTTCCGCTGCCGGTCGGCTCTCCGCTCCCGCCTCCCGTGGATCCGCTCGTCGACTGGCTCAGAATCGCCTCATCGCCGGGAAGTTCAGGTGGAGCGAGAAGAGAGAGGACAACCGTTCCTGCTGCTGCCGGCATAGGATGCCCGAACTGGTCTAGTACCGAGACACTGACAGGACTCAAAGTCACCCCGTGTCCCACCGTTGAGGAGACACCGTTGAAGACCAGAGTGGTCGGCACTTGCGGGGCGGTGGGAATCGCCCTGACCGTCAGCGTGCCGCTGGCCGTCATCGTTTCTTCCAGGTCGGTTGCGATAATGAGGGCCTGTCCCGGTCCGGCTGCGCTGGCCACCCCCTGGCTGTTCACGGAGGCGACCGTCGAGTTCGAGGAACCCCAGGTGGCGAACTCTGTCAGGTCTTGTGTGGTGGAGTCGGAGAATCGACCCTGTACTTGAAAGGAGGCGTTCGCGCCGATGGATACGACGGCGTTCGCGGGAGTGACCGTGAGTTCGGTCAGGGTCGCCGAGCTTATGACGCCCGCGGAGGTCTCTGTGAGCCCTCTGTAGGTGGCGCTGATCTCGGCGGATCCCGGCATCCTTCCAATCACCTTCCCCTGGTCATCCACGGTGGCGATAGCCTCCAGGTTACTTGTCCAGGCAACTTTGTCTTCCAACTCCAAGACGGTCCCGTCGCTGTAATCTCCTCGAGCCGTTAGAATAGTGCCTGTGGCGGCCGCTATCTGAAACGAGCCGGGTTCCACTCGTACACCACTTAGCCGTGCGTCGCTGAAGGTCAACACAAGCTCGTCGGTCACATCCAGCACTTCGGCCCGCGCCGTAGCCCTTCCGGACAACTTTGGTGAGAGAAGACCGGTTTGGTCGATCTCCGCCACCTGAGGTTCCAGTACCGACCAGGTGGCCGAGGTGGTCAAGTCTGCGGTACTCGCGTCTTCGAAAGTGCCCACAGCAGTCAGGCGTGGATTGAATTCGACCGGAAAGACCGTGCCGCTGGACTGCACCTGGAGACTCATCAAGGGAGAGGCCGCTTCAAGGAAGTCGGGGTCCTCGATGACCAGAGTTTGACCTGGTCGTAGCTCCACCGTCATGGAGAAGACAGCCGCAACGCTGTCGTCGTGAAGAAATTCCAGAATCAGGCGGGTCACAGAAATCGGGACTTCCCAAGTCTGCTCGGAGCTTCGCACTTCGAGCACCGGACCAAACACAACCTCACCGGCTTCATCGAGGCCTCTCAACCTGATTCTGTTGACCGACGGGTCGAGAGTTTTGGCTACCGAACCTGAGAGTCTCAGCGTCAGGGCCGCGGTGGTTGGGCCGAGAGTCTGAGTGCCACTGGCGCCACTCTCGGGGCTACCCCCACATCCAATCAGGGCAAAAATGAACAAACAAACGAGCGCTCTTCTGAAAAACATCGCTTCCCCCGAATTTCCAAGAGTTGTAGCAAAACTACACACGTTGCAACCATAGTCGTCGACAGAAGTGCTGCGCAAGGAGCCATTTGGCTCCACTTACCTGTTAGTCAGTCCAAGAAGTCTGAAAGATGGAGGGGGGCAGTGCTGTCCGCCCGGGGTAACGGGTCCACAAGGCCATCAACTTTGGCCGTGAGTTGACGCCGTAATACCTGAAGAGTTCTTGTACGTATTTATGAACGGTTCTGGAACTCAAGCTGACCTCTTCCCCTATTTCTTTCTCCGACAAGCCCATCATTAGTCCGTCCATGATTCGTTCATGTCGGGATGGAATTTGGACGGGAGAACCAAAATATTGTTGACTCCCCAGGTCGAGAAAGAACCACTTGAAGCAATCCGCAATGTAATCGAGTGTTTCCCGATCCCGTACCGTGTAGTCTGTCGCACCCCATTCTCTTCTTGCAACGAGAGTGACCTGTTGTTCGTTGATGTTGCGAATCGAGGCCATGACTCCGTCTAGCGAGAGACTTCTCAGCCCCTCAATATGCGGGTCTGAATACCAATCCGAATCGGACAGCATATCCTGCCGGCGCAAAGTGCTCAGGCCTCTCTTCGCCATGGCGCGATTGAACGGATCGCGGCGATATGCGCCACCCTCAAGATACCAGTCGTTCAAGATTCTGGCCTGAGAGTCATTGATCCCGAGAACGAACCCGGTTCCTAGACGGAAGTGATCCTCCTCGCGGGTCATGGCCACCATCCCCAAGATGTCGGTACCGGTCAGTTCCATGGTGCCGAGCAGGAAATGCTCAATGCGCTCTTCGGGAGTCGCTATCTCTGTAACCTCTCCGCAAAGCTGAATGACTCGTTTCAGGTCTACCGTACGAATCTCCGCCATGGATCAGTTATTCGCTCTGTGGAGGTAATATCCGTCTGAAGAGGACTCGAGAAACATCGTCCTCAGGTGAGATTCCTCGTTCAACCGTGGAGCGATGCGAGCACGTTCACCGATACGGCTTCCCGATGAACCATCACGGAAATCGTCTTGGCGCGAAAATAGGGCTCGGACATGTAAATGTAACCCTCGTTGCCTCTCTCAAAGGTCCCAGACGAGTTCTTGATGATGTAGAACTTGGTACCGTTCTGATCTCTGGCGATCCCGGTGATGTGCATCAGATGATCGTCGTTGGTGGTGTAGTTGTCGAACTGCTCCTGGCGAACTTCCTGAGTGACCTCCAGTTCCGGTTCGGGGGCGAGGCAGATGTCCGCTTTCTCTTTGGCGGTGCGTTCGTCCCACTCTTTCTTGGGGAGGATGGCGATACCCCGGGAACGGTGCAAGGAGTGCTCGCTGACATCGCCGTCCCAGCCCAATGTGTAGCCCTGGTCTAGGGCCGAATCGACAACCGAGATAAACTCCTCGAGCGGGACATTGTAGTAGGTGTTCGCCGACCAGTTGTCCGGTAACTCCAGGCTGAATTTCTGGTAATACGGATGATGGGTGTAGGAAGTGAATTCGATGTAGTCCTCGGCGCGAAGGCCCATCTCGTCGGCAAAAGTGCGGGGAGTGTACTCTCTGCCCTGGTAAGTGAAACGCTCCGGCGGAACACCCAGGTATGCATCGAGGATTCCCTCGAAAGCTGCGGGCCAGGCCTTGCTGAGCTGACCACCCCTGTTCTCGATGAGTGCATCCAGAGCGGCTTTGAGAACAGTGTCCATCTCGTGATGGTTCGGCTTGGAGCCAGAGGGAAACACGGACTCCGGTACCATGCCGTAATCACGAACCACTCTCACCACGTCGCCCGCGACGCTTCCGGGGGCAAACCTCGTCTTGCCGTGGTAGCGGACATAGCGTCTGATTTTTTCGGGGTAGACCATACGCACCACGAACATCTCCGAGAGATCGTGCCGGCCCTTCCCCAATCGAATTAACTCCGATTCGAGAAAAGAGCCGGTGGAGTATGCCCAACAGGTATTGGTCTGGGACTGGTTTTTGACGGAGGTGGCGTCCAACTGCTTGACTACTTCAAACTTAAAGCCGGACTCCTCCGCCCACACCTCTGCGACTAGAAACAGTATGGCTAGACTCAAGAATAGAAATTTTTGACGCATGGTCACCTCACCGGCCGGTCTTCCCCGGAGCGGTCAGGTTGCCCCCCGAGACGCGTTACAAGAACGACAAGGCCGAGTGCTAGTACGGCACCGAAGGCCCACAAGAAGCCATCCTTTATGCCTTGGGAGAGACCGCTACCATCGACTCGGCTCCACCCCAATGGAGTAAGCGATTCTCTCCCGGCCTGGTAGTAGTAGCGTTCGACAGTCGACCCGTTCAAGATTTCAAGAGTGGTCTTGTGCTCCGAGCTACTCTGGCTCCGGTCGGAGAGATCGATGACGATATCTCCCTGCTCCTGAAGTTTTTGGATGTACTCTTTCTCCTTGGCCGGCTCAAAATAGAACGTGGAGCCCTGCGGAACTTGGAGCAGAGGAACGATGGAGGGTCGGCCGTCCTGAAAAGCCACCACTTTAAAATGCTCCAGCGCCTCCTGGTTGGCGGGCTGCCAATCGGCCTGCTGTTTGAGATGGAAGGAGAGCCGCCAGAGAAAGGTCCCCACGAAAAGCACGGCCACCAGCAGGAGCAGCTGACTTCTTTCACTTTGCCTCAACATACCGGTGCCGCTCCCTGGTGTCGGCTGAGTTGAGCTTCGACATACTTCGAGTATCGCACCGGTCTCAGTCCGCAGGAGACGAGTCTTTGTTGAAGCCAACGGGGAAGCTGATGATCGAACTTGACTTCTAATACCACCTCGTCGAGGGGTAGAAAGTTCTGTCCGTTGACGACTCCGGCGGAGAGGTAATCATCCGGCGGATGGGCCGACAAGTTGTAGTCGAAAGTGACCCGTAGGGAAGGGTCTATCCGGCCGATCCAAGCCTGCCTCACGTAGGACACCACGACCTTGGGCCGGAGCGGATAAAAGGGATGGTTGTTTTCGACCTGATGAGCTATGGAATGGGAGAAGCCTTCCACCAATGAAGGTATGTCGTGGGGTGAAAGCTCGTTTTCGTAAAGTTTGAGAGCGCACTCCTTAGGAATCTTGGCCCGCTCCTTCGATATCATCTGAGCGTACCGATGCTTGATCTCAAAAAAGTAGGGTGGGTCGGTCTCTTCACCGGACCCGTAAGTGCGAAGGCGGAACTTTCGCCGTCTCAGAACGCCGTCGAGCTTCTCGTAGAACGCCTGGAAATCGTCGGTGTCGTAGTAGAGGGAGGTGACTCGATAGTCTCCGGTTGGACCGGCGTGTGGGTCCGGCAACAGCCCAAACTGGACTTGATCCAGAAACTCTTTCTTCCAAGCACCGTGGAGAATGAACTTCAGTTCGTGGCGCGGTTGACCCATCGACATGTCATCGGCTCCAGCTCAAAGCGGGTCGGTATGAGCTCCGATATGGTAGAGCACCTTCATGTTGCCGTTGACCTCTCCGATGGTTTCTACCACGACTCCGGGATCGAGGGCTTCCTTTGCTTTCACGGAGTAGACGGCTTCCAGCGCCAGTCCCTGTTTTACCGACTCGACCGAGACAAGGGAATAGGTGTCGAAAAGCTTCGCTAGGGCGGGTCTCAAGAGCTCGTCGGGCCGGCTTTCGGCGGGCATTTGAACCCTCAAAATCGCCTCTGGTGAACCGTGAGGTCGGCCGAACTCGAAGCGGTTCATAAGATACAGTATCAAGCAGACAAAACTCGTGGATAGCAAGCAAAGGGAGTAGAAACGCGTGCCGGCTGCCATACCGACGGCGATTCCAAAAAAGAGAAAACCGACGTCTCTGGTCTCCTTCACCGCGTTTCGAAATCGAATGATCGACATCGCTCCCACCAGAGAGAAGGCCCGGGCTATGTTGGAGCCGATGACGATCATGATGATGGACGTGATCATGGAGATCAGGGTGAGAGTTTGCAGAAAAGACTGGCTGTAGCCGGGCGTTCGGTGAGTGGCCCGATAGGTAAACCCGATCAGCATGCTACAGAGACAAGAAACAGCGATGGCGAAGAAGGATTCCCAAACTGAGACGGATGTACCTCGACCCCCCTCCAACTCGAGAAAACGTAGCACTTGTTCCATAGGGGCGGCAGTTCGCTAAGACCCGTTCTGGGGCCTGCGGTAGGGAAGGGTCCCTTCCTGCTGCCGGGAATTGTGGGTAGTGGCTTTCAAGTTTTCGTACCCGTTGCGAACGGTTCCTCACCGGACCACTCGCCTCTCTTTGGGACGAATCTTCTTCCTGTCGAGCTTGCTGCTGCTGGCTCTGTTGGGCACGGAACTCCAGGACTACCTCATCGAAGATCGTCGCAACCTGCTCTTTTTTCGAGATTCGTTGGAGAATCCGGTCGCCCGGACCGTTGTGCTCAAGGAGTTCACCGAAGGAGTCCGTTCTCACGTTTCCCAGATCCTGGAAGGGGAATCGGCCCCGGCCGACTCCACCTTGCCTCGCATCGACGTCTTCCTAGACCCTTCGGACCTGGATGCGGAGAGGCACGAACGCAGCACCGTGAGGCCGGCGAGCGAAGCGAGTGGTTACTCTCCGGAAGAGTCTCTGAAGGCTTTTTACAGCGAGGGCAAAGCAGGTCTTATCGAATGTGAGTTTGAGATGCGCGGCCTGTCCGGATGGCACCATCGAGAAGAGAAGCCGTCGATTCGACTCCGTTTCTCCAAGAAAGGGCCTTCTCTCGGCTTTCGATGGCTTGAATTGAGCGGGCCTGAGGACCCCTGGGATCTTGGCAACTGGCTTCCGGACGAGCTGGCTCGCGGCATGGGGCTGATGACCGGTCTCAAATCCCACGTGGTCCTCTATCTCAACAAGAAGTCGAAAGGGGTTTATATCCGTTCCTTGAGACCGGCCGAACGGCTAGCTCTAGAGAATGGACGCCTCCCGGGCAACTGGATCAAAGGCGACCGACTGGATATGGGAGATATCTGGTCCTATCCCGAGGTGTGGGATATTCGGGGGGACGAAACTCCTGAATTTCGAGCTTGGTTGAATCAGTTTCTCCAGTTGGTGGCGGAGATACCGAATCATGTGGCCCGGCGTGGTGAGCTTGCTCGGTATCTGGATGAAGACTCGTTTGCGAAGACCGTTGCTCTCTACGTCTATGCGGCGACCACGCACGCCGATGATCGGCATAATCAACAGTTTTTTTACTCGAGCTATCATGGGACTTTTGAGTTTGTCCCCTGGGATGTCAATGCATGGGGGATCCACGAGCCTGTCACGATTCACCCGAATGTGCGTCAGAATAGGTTGGTGGACCTGGCCTATCGAGACCCCGCTTTTATCTACGCTCGAGACCGGCATCTTTACGAGTTGTTGCAGAAAGAGGAGCAGACTATCGCCACCGCTACCGAGCTCTTCGAACGCTTGGAGCCCGAGCTTCAGGCCGATCCTGGTCTGCAGCGACTGCAACGGCGGACTCTCTCCGATACGGCCGACACCCGGCGTCTTGAGCCGATGTTGACCGACCGCAATCTGGCCGTGGAGCTGACGGTTGGGGATTTGGAGGCTCTGCAGACCGAGCTTCTTGATTGGATACGAGAACGAGGTCGGTTTCTCGGCTCCTATTTGAGCGAAGCCAAGGTTTCCGTGGTAGGCGGAGTTGTGGCCGTTCATGGCAATGTCGCCGTCAAAGCGGTGCCTCAAGGAGATGAGAGCAAGGCGGTTTTGCTTTTCCCCGTCTATGGCTTCGGCAAGAACGAGTTGGGGGATGCTATCCTCATACCGGGACCGGCTTTCTACCAGCTCCCGAACTCGCAGGGCTGGGCCTTCTCCAATGCTGTAACGGGCGCTCCTCTCACCCTGGGAGCAGAACAAGTGCAGCCTGTGGCTCAGCCGTTCACGCCACAACTTCCTCCTCAACCCGTTCAGAAGCCGGTCGAGCACATAACTCTCGGTCCGGGTCCGGTAAATGTCACCAAAACTGTGGAGTTTCCGCCTCACAGCGCGGTGGTCATTCAGCCGGGCACCGATCTCAGGCTGGGTCCCGACGTTTCGTTGATATTTCGAGGGAAAGTCCTGATGGAAGGAACCGAAGAGAAGCCGATCACCGTGTCCCGGCTGGAGCCCGGATCTCCCTTCGGTACCTTTTCCATCTTGGGTGAAAAGAGTGCCGGCTCGCGACTAAATCACGTGACGATGGAAGGCGGAAGTCGTGCTTTCAGGGCGGGGCTCGATCTGAAGGGAATGTTCAACGTGTACGAGTGTCCTGATTTTGCCATGAGCGACTGTTTGTTTCAGAACAATAGTCAGGGGGACGACACTGTTAATCTTGCCGTGTCCAAGGTGGCGTTGGAGCGTTGCCGGTTTCGTGGGGCGCCGATGGACGCGCTCGATCTGGACGGCTGTTCCGGTGTTCTGCGCAACTGCGAATTTGCGGACAACAGGAACGACGGTCTGGATATCATGGAGTGTGATCTTGAGGTCTACGACTGTGAGTTTGTGAACTGCGGGGACAAGGGGATCAGCATCGGAGAAGAGTGTCGTACATTGATAGAGCGGACGAAGTTGACGGGGTGCGTAACAGGGCTGGAGCTCAAGGACGGCTCTCGGACTCTGGTGCGTGATACCACTTTCGAGGATTGCCAGATGGCTGTCCGGTCTTATCGTAAGAAGTGGCTCTTTCGTACAGCCGGCTACGGCAAGCTGGAAAGATGTCAGTTTTTGAACTGTGCTCAGGATCTGGATGTCGACCGCTACGGCAGAATCTGGCTGGAGGATTCCGAGCCGCGGGTGAGTCAGGCCACGGCCATGCGGGTGAGTCGAGATGGGGTGTTTTTGCTGGGGGAGGGGCCTTCGGTTAGGCCTTAGGTCCGCGGGCGGAGGCGGTCGATTCCCGGTTGCAACTGCAGTCGGCAGCACTTAGTTCCCGTCGGGTCGAGGCATTGGAGCTGTGTCGCTCGTGATTTCGCTTTCCCAGACCCAGGATTTGTAGTGCCTCAGTTCGAGGTCGACTCCGGCGAACTTTAGGCAAGCCAGGCAGAAGCGAACGGTTTCGTCGTAGGGTGCCAACCAGTGATAAATTTCTCTGCCGTCCCAGGCGTTAATGGACCAAGAAAAGCCGTCGAGGCCGGAGCGCTGGAGCGGTGGGTTCCATACTTCCTGGTCTTCGGCCATTTCGAGAATCTTGAACCAATCTCCGGGGCTTAACTCTTGGTGGCGGAAGCGAGGGTTGCCGGTGCCAAAGAAGTGGGTTTCTATCCACGCCTTATGAGCGACGATTGTTGCCCGGATGAATCCATAGAAAGCTTGAAGCAAGCAGATTTGAAAGTAGGGTTCATTGAGCGCCGGGGGTCCGGTAGCGTCTTCCGGGGAGCCTTCCCATATCCGTTGTAGCTCTTCGAGGTGAACGACGGCTTCTTCAAGCTCCACTTTGCGGCCGAAGTATCGGCTCACGATATCATCGATAGTGTAGCCGCTCGTCAATCTGACAGGTGTGATTGGCAAACTGGTCGTGAACGATTTGGCAACATCAAGGTCTCGGAGGTCTTCAAAGACGGCGAAGATCTGGTCTCGGTCTTGGCGAACCCCAAGAATCAAAGAGTCAGTTCGAGAACCATAGCAACTGTCGACGAGTTCTTCGTCGATTTCCTCCAACGGCAGCTCCATAGGCACCACAACTCCGTGGGAAACGAGCGTTGACTCCAGGTCGGTCAGACCGCCCGGCTCATCTGTGCGCCACGAGTATTGATTTCTAAACGACAACCTCTTAAAGGAAGAGTCGTTTGGTCGATACTCCAACTCCACGTCATAAGAAACATCGACCGGACACGACTCCGGGAGCTGCCAATCCAGAACTGTCTCGAAGCGATACTTCGTCACGCTTTCCGGCCCCATAAAGCGATCCTCGTTGAAACGAGAGGTAAGACGACAGTGAAACGGCTTGCCATTCAGGGGAGGCAGGGAGAAGAGGTACTCCCCCAGCTGTGACAACCAATCCGACGTCACCAAAGAAAGGTGGAAGTCGTGATTGAGCCCGACTTCAAACTCGATCGATGTGTCCGTTTTCTTGCTGGGAAGTTTCACGAATCAACAGATTCGAGTTGCCCAGGCCGACTGCCTTGCCTTCCCGGGGCTAGCAAAGAGATTCTTCGCAAGACTTAACGTTTTAAGAAGCTGGGCAGGGCGGTAAAGATCAATCGGCCGCTATGCTCAATCCTGAACTCCAGAACCGCCTCAATTCAGGGTCACCCGTCTGGATCTCGATCACGGGGCTACGTCTCAAGCGGATTTGGTATCTTCCCGTCTTTCTGCGTTTCGCCATTCCGTCTCACCGTCAGGCCGAGCGGTCGCCTGGATGTCTCATGGCTGAAGCGAAGAAAATCAATGGAGTTTTCCATACGCTGACGGTGTGGAACTCGCGGCAAGAAATGCGTGCTTTTACTTCCAGCGGTGTTCACAAGAAGGCCGTTCGCGCCTTTTCGCGTTTCTTCACGGGGCACATCCTGGGTTACGAGGGTACGGAGATTCCTGATTGGGAGGAAGCGCACCGGCGTTGCTTGTCTGAGGGGCGAGAATACTAAGGCTTGATGTCTCTGGGACCAGTTATTCGACAGGCGACGAATACCGAGCGGATTTCCCACGTGGGAAATGAGAGAAGGTAATTTAGGTGAAAATATGTGCACCAAGTAGGAGGTAAACGGCAATTTGTCTTTAAGTGTCAAGAAGTGGAGGGCACTTATGACAGATATCTTGTACAGACAATCACCAGCCTTGTGGTCCGTGGATGTTTTGGCTTCACACGGCCATCAGGTCGTGACCGACCTGGCTAGAGATGCCGCGGCTTCTTCGAGCACCATGCGCTACTTGTTAGGGAGATGCATGCTGGCGATGGAGCGGCTCGGGACTCATAAGGAGATGGGATTGAGCAGTCCGGTTCACTTTGCTACTCAGCATCTCAAGATGAGCGAGAATTTGGCGAAAACAGCACTAAGAGTCTCCAGGCAGCTGGAAGAGTTGCCC
>Ga0208701_100372_pt1 | contig 12857 bp, 9 predicted proteins | sample DeeseametaMP1482_FD_184188 | JGI IMG/M metagenome (GOLD analysis project Ga0208701, IMG submission 184188) | Marine microbial communities from the Deep Pacific Ocean - MP1482 (SPAdes) | ecosystem: Environmental > Aquatic > Marine > Oceanic | place: South of Fiji, South Pacific Ocean | collected... | reverse complement strand
GGTCTCGACCGGGACCAGTTGGAGCCCGGGCACGTGGTATCCAACTCCTCCAACGGCAGCGCCATTCAGATCGGACCGGAGTCCGAGATCAGGGGAGACGTGGTGGCGGTCGGCGGTATTAAGATCGGCAATCCCGTCGAAATTCTGGGAGAGGTGAGACCTAACGCGGGCGCCCAGAACGTGCCCGAACTGGGGATCGACGACATCTTCACCAAACTCGCTGCCGTCGATTCTCGGGACGTCCATCACGACACCCAGATGGACGATGAGACCACCATCGACTACTTCACGGAAGCGACCGTGCCGTTGACGGTCAAGGGCGACTTGATTCTCGACGGTGGGGTGCTCTACTGCCAGGACGACTTGACGGTGTGGGGTCAGGTGAGAGGAAACGGCGCGATCTTTTCCAGGGGAGACGTGAAGATCGATTCCGGCGCCGATCTCTCGGCCAGCGATCAGATAGCGCTGGTGGCCAAGGGCTCGCTGGAGCTGCACGGCACCGATCAAAACGATCAGTTCTTCAACGGCCTCGTGTACTCCGAAGAGGAGATCCTGGCCGACAATATCACCATCATCGGGGCGGCCGTCGTCAACGGCGATGAGGACAGCCTGCTGCAACTCGACAACGTGAGCCTGATCAAAAGCCCGGTCTCCACCACTCTGGTCATAGGCCTTCCGGAGCAGTCGGGGTTCAGCATACCCGACCTCAGTACCGACAACGACGATCGAGACGGTTTTGAGAGGTTTCTCGGGATCGGCACCGAGAAGACGGAGTACCTGGAGCCGCCCAACATTGTTCAGACGCTTCAATCCACCCTAGCCGGTGCTCTTCAGGTCTCGGCGGTCAAAATGCCGGACGTGGACGGAGAGGCCCGCTTTTCCGTGCTCTTCGAAGGAGTCGTCGGGCGAGGAAACGGCACTCTGACCGGAGTCTCCGACCTGACCGCCGAGGAGATCGATAACCTTCAGCTGGAGACCTATCCTCATCGTTTCGAGAAAGGCAAGCTCTACATCCGCTACGAGCGAGCCAACAACGTCACCAAAGACGAAGCGGTCAACGCTGTTTCGACCTACCGGGCTCTTCTGCAGGATATGCTGGCCGAACCGATCGAGTACACCAAAGTGACGGAGAAGAAGAAGCATCGCTTCCTGGGTAAAACCAAGAAAACGACGACTCGCAGCAAGAAGGTTTTTGATCCCGCGGCCGGGACCAACATAGACGTAGGAGCCTATTTGGACCGTCTTGAGAATCCGAAAAAGGACCCGGGCCCGACCATCGTCGACTTGAACCTGAATCAGGTCTTCGACCCGGCCGAGACCTCACGGATTCTTTTTTGGAAGACGATATAGGGGTGGCGCGGGGATAGCCTGGACAGCTGGACTCGCGATCCATCCCAAATAGCATCGTCGGTTTTCGCTGAATACGCGGAGCATTAGGCGCTCAAACCTCCTTGCTCTTTGGGCGCCTCACGAGTCGATCTATCCAGGCAATCCCCGCGCCACCCCTAGCTCTCTTCTCACCGCACCCAGATCCTCGAATCTCTCTTTGGGCTCTTTTTTCAGCATCCTGAGCAAGATCTCACAGAGCGCTTCCGGCAGGTCATCTTTGATGGTCCGAGGATGTGGGGGGTCTTCCATGAGATGTTTGGTGATGACGGCCATGATATCTTCCGATTCGAACGGTAGCCGTCCGGTGAAAAGGTAGAAGCCCAAAACACCGAGGGCGTACTGATCCATGGAGGGGTCGGGGTCCTGGTCGCGGATCTGTTCGGGGGCCATATAGGTAGGCGTGCCCATCACCGTGCCTGTCACCGTGACCGTCTTGATATTCTGAAGCTTGGCCAACCCGAAATCGGCGATCTTCACCCGACCGTTCTTGGTCAACATAATATTGTCGGGTTTCAGATCTCGATGAGTCACTCCCTGGCCGTGGGCGAACTCCATGCCCGCAAGCGCCTCGTCGAAGATACGCAGAGCCTCTTGATAGCTGACTCCGTTCTCCAGATACTCCTCGAGAGAGCCGCCTTCCACCAGCTCCATAACGAGATAGATGAGCTCTCCATCTTCCCCCCAGTCGTGAAGAGATACGATGTTCGGATGGATGAGCTTTTGACAAATCTGCACTTCTCTTCGAAAGCGGGCTATCGAGTGCTCTTGCTCCACCGCCGAGAGGACCTTGACGGCCACCTGTTCGCCGGTTTTGAGATCTTTTCCGGCGATGCCGCGATAGACGGCGGCCATTCCGCCTTTGCCCAGAAACGCGGTCAGGAGATACTTACCCAGGCGTTGGCCCAAAACGCTGTCCCGGGTTTTGTCCGCTTCCGACTGCAGTTTCTCCAAAAACGCGATTCGCTCTTGAGCCGCTTTCTTGTCCTTGACTTGCTTTCGGATCAGTAGTCCGACGGGGACTCCCAGAAGGGCCACCAGGCCGAACAAGGAGAGATAGGATTGCAGCCTGGTCGTGAGGTCCGGTTCGAGCTGATAGCTACCGGAGCTTGGCCACGTTCCCGATTTGAAACTTTGGCGAGCCAAGGTCTCTTCTCGGGGGAGATATCCGGGAGCCGAAAACCTGAACAACGAGATCTTTTCCGCTTCGAACTGAAGAGGCTTGTCGGCAGTCCCCAGGTCGTCCCATTCCTGTTTTTGGTTACGCAGCTGCACCTGGCAATCGGCCGGCTCACAGTTGAATTTGACCTCCACCAGTTCGGCCAGACCGAGCCGGCAACAAAAAAGGAACAGTATCAGGAAAATCACGGAAGATCTCATTGTTGATTGCGGGGCGAGATGCTGCGGACCAATTCGAATTGGCGGCTCCCGGACTCCTCGGATTCTTTCAAGACCAGTCTGCACAGCAACGGGAGTTGGAGAAAACCGGTGTCTCCTGAGTGGGTCAACTCAAATTCCTCCACATCGTCCACCATCACTCTGTCTTGAGAAAGCCGGCCCTCGATACCGCTCAACTCCGCCGCGCTCAAGCGTCGGGGGGCTTCCGTGCCCGGGTCCGTACCGTTGCGCCATAGACCCCTGACGATCTCCTGTCTTTCCGGAATAAAGGCGTAGACGATCAGATGGTCGGCGTAGATCCGGCGACCGTTCTGACTGACTTCCACGACCGGGTGGACCGCCACCGTATGGGAGTCGGGGCTGATGCTGGTGCCGAAGACCGTGGTCTGTTCGATTTCGCTTACCATCTCTCTCATGGCTAGCGTTGCCCGCTGCTGCATTTCGGCTCTTAGGGTGGTGCGTCGAGAAATCTTGAGGGCGGGAATGAGAAACTGGAAGAGGAGTCCTAGCAGCAACACCGTCAGCGTGAAGCCCACCAGCAGTTCCACCAGGGTCAGCCCGTGGCGGGGTGATCTATCGATTTTGATTAAAAACACGCAGCTCATAAGCCAGGGTTTGGTCCTTGAGTCGTTCGGACCAGTCGACCTGAACTCGGGCTAATCTGATGTGGTCGGGATTCAGGCCGGCGATGGTGGAAACCGAAGTTGTCACCTTGAAGATGGTCGAGCCTCTCTTCTCTTCTGTGACCGAGCCGGCCAGGTCCGAGAACGGAGTGGCTCTCAGTCTTTCGAGTTGGTTTTGGGCGATGTTGCTGGCCGAGAGTCTGTTTTCGGCCCGAAGGGAAGCTAGAGTGGAGGAGGGGATCAGATTGAAGAAGATACTGACCATAACGGCCAACAGACCAAAGGCCACGACAATCTCGACGAAGTTGAAACCTCGAGATCTTCTTTGCAGAGTGAGGCTCGGCACTCTGTAAAAGTTCGGTTTCGTCCTTGCTTTACCCTGGCCCAAAATATCCACAAGAATCACAAGCTTTACAATGCAAAGCCAATACGGTAAGCTCCTATCAATGAGCCAGTCGGGAGAGGTTATGGATGTCAAGCGCAGAGAACTCTACGATTTCAGTCGCTGGGGTCGAATCTTCGAAGCCAAGAGGACCCGGGGGGAGCTGTTGCCCTGGTCCGACTCCTACAAGCTGTCAGCGGGTGAGCGCCATACTATCGACGACTCCATCGCTCAATTCGAGCTCGGGGAGAATGCCCAAGGGCGTTCGTTGCGGGCGGCGGCGCGGCGATACGCCGAGAGTTCAGGAGACTGGAGCTATCTGTCCGCGCTCGACCTCTTCATTGAGGAAGAGCAGCGGCACAGTCACTACTTGCGCAAGTTTATGATCATTCAGAGGCTTCCGCTGGCCGGGGCACACTGGGTGGATGAGACCTTTCGGTGGCTTCGAAAGCGAGCGGGGCTGGAACTCTTCGTGGTGGTTCTAGTGACCGCCGAAATCGTAGCGCAGCCTTACTATCGAGCCCTTCGCGCCGCCACCAACTCGCCTTTGCTCCAGGAGATCTGTCGCGAGATCTTGAGGGACGAGGCCCAGCATCTCTGTTTTCAGGGTAACGTCTTGAGAAAGCTTCGCCAACGTCGATCGGGTGTGTCGCTCAAGATCTGGGAATGGCTTCATCATTTGCTCATGATGGGTACTTGCACCGTAGTTTGGCACTCTCATCGGAAAGTTCTGGCTTGCGGTGGGTACAGTCTCGGCAGCTTCACGGCCGCCTGTCGGCGGACCCTGCGGTCTCTTCACGGCTTGGCCCGGACGCCGCTTGTTCAGGGCAACTAGGGCAGGCTAAATCTTGCCTTTGAGTAAGATCCAGAAATGAAGTTTCGCCATCTCCTCCTCTTGTTATTCCTCTTTGTCGCCCTGCCAGCTTGGGCGATAACGCTTGACCAACTCGACGCGCTCATCGCCAACTTCGAAGTCGACAAGGCAGAGACCGAGCTGAGAACGCTTCTCCAGAGTGAGCCCGAGAATCCGGAATATCTCAAGCGAATGGGGTTTGTGTACGTTTTGAGGATACGGCTTGCTTCCGACGAGCAGCAGAGGTCTGAGTCGGTGGAGACGGCGTTGAGCTATTTGAACAAGGCCAAGAGTCTTGGACTGAAAGACCCCTTGGTGGACCAACTCCTGGCCGAACTACCCGGAAGTAGCGGCGAAGCAGTTTACTCTAAGGTCGATTCGGCTAACGTCGCCATGAACAAGGCCGAGGATGCCTTCGCGGCCAGGCGCTACGAAGAAGCTGTGAAATACTACCAGCAGGCGGCCGAATCCGACCCCGATCTGTACTTCGCCCCACTCTACCTGGGCGACGCCTGGCTTCACCAGGGGGACACCGTCAAAGCCTGCCAGGCTTATGACCGAGCGATCGCCATCGACCCGGATGTGGAAACGGCTCACCGGTATAAAGGCAACGCCCTGATGAAACAGGGAGACGTAGAGAGAGCGCTGCGTTCCTACGCCTCGGCGGTGGTGGCCGAGCCTGGTTCGGAGATGGCCTGGGAGAGAGGGCTCCAGCGTTGGGCCGACGCCACCGGAGCGGAGATTAGCCTTCCCGGTCTCAAGCCCGCGGTGGCCGTTGGGGAGGACGGGAAGACACTCAAGGTCCAGGTCGGCGACCAGAAATCGCCGGAGTTGGCTCCATGGCTTGCCTACGGGGCTGCTCGCATGCTGTGGCGCGAGGAAGAGTTTGGCAAGCGTTATCCCGGGCAGACCTATCGGCGAACGCTGGCCGAGGAAGTGGACGCATTGGAGAAGGCGGCGGTTATCGCTTCCGAGTTGGAAGCAGCCGGAGACCTGAAGCCTTCGGGCGACCTGGCCCTGTTGATCGCTCTTCAGGAAGACGGGCTGCTGGAGCCGTTCATCCTCTTTTGTCTGCCGGATGAAGAGGTTCTGCAGGATTTTCTGCCTTATCGTGACGCCCATCGGGAGAAGATGGTGGATTTTTTGGTGGAGTATGGGGTTCGTCGGGGGAAGTTGTGAGTTGGACATTCCAAGGAGTTCAACTGAAACTCACGGATGTGATTTGAGAAGCTCCACGATTTCTGCGTGGCCGTCTTTCCAGGAGCAGACGAGGTTGCCTGTGCGTACCTCAAGCGTCCTTTCCCCGAGTGAGTTCATGCCCCAACGATATCGAGTCTTGCCCCACTGACTCGCATATTGACGCGCTTTGGATAGAAGGTCCGGCGTCCACTCTTGGGCAGCCTCGAGGGCTCGTTCTGTTTTCTTGGCGCCGTGAGATAGCAGGAGGCGGACAATCAGAGCAGACCCATGCCGAGCGGCCTTCTCGAGTGAGTCTTCCGCATTTGGGTCGGCACCATGTTCGAGCAATATTCTCGCGGCTTTGTAGTGCCCGCAACTGCAGGCCATCGGGAGCGCCCGATACTGCCCGCACTCCGGAAAGTCAGGGGGAACTCCTGCATCCAAAAGTCGCTTAACACGGGCCGCGTGTCCCCAGACAGCACAGAAATGCAGGGCGTGGCTGCCGTCCTCGTTGCGTTGGAATGGGTCGGCGCCGTTGCTCAAGAGGAGCTGGGTCGCCTCAACTGACTTCATACTCGCTCGATAGAGAGCCGTTTGACCTGAAGTATCCAGACTGTTTGGGCTGGCGCCGAGTCTCAAAAGTAAGCGAGTTGTTTTTACTGGGTGAGAGTCGGGATGGAAAAGCTCTTGGGGAGGGCATCCGTGCTCCACCAACAGGCGAATAAGCTTATGTTCGCGGGGGCCGACTCTCCCGGCCAGGCTCGCATCCGAGCCTGCTTCGAGTAAGAGCTTGCTGATTTCGAAATGCTCCTCTGCGACGGCCCATTGCAGCGGAGTCAAGCCATCGTCTGTCTCGTCCAACGAAACTCCGCTTGCAAGCAGACGTCTTACAAGTTCTAAGTTTCCTTCATAGGCGGCGTCGTGTAGTTCAGACATCCTCTCATTAAGGTTCGATGAGCGGTTGATGTCAAACTCTCCAGGGGATTCATACGCCAATGAGAACGGCATTCCTCATGAGTTCCGAGTCTTCAGATTTTCATGTCTGGCTTCAGGATCAACAGGGCCGGGGCACCTTCTCCTCCGAAGGCTCTTTCTCGCTCAAACGGGAGCGAAGTTGGCAAAAGCTTGGTGCTTTTCAGCTGCCGTTTCCGGAAGCCTGGGTTCTCAAGTTGGTTCAGTGCGCGGTGGCATTAGGAGCCGAAGAGGTGCACGTCGCCCAGACCTGGCGAGAGAGTCGCTTTAGCTTCGTCGGTGGTCGGGAAATCTCGCCTGAGGACGTGGAGAGCGCCGTGTTCGAAATGCCGGAGTATCTGCCCCGTGCGCTACTGACCTTGGGAACCGCTATCCGAGCGCTGGGGAAAGGAAGTCAACACCCGTTTTGCTTATGCTATCCGGGAGGGGTTGGTCAGGCCTGGACGGGTGAGAGGTTTGTCAATCGCCAGCTGAGTCTCAAGGGAGAGGCGCAGTTTTCCATCGTGGTCAGTCATTTCGAAATCGGCGCGGGTGTTTCCGATATCTGGTCCTTATCAGGAGACGCGCTGCGAGAGAAGATGTTGCGCATATCCGGTACCTTGATCGATCAATGTTACGCCGCTCCGGCCCGCGTTTATCTCGACGGCAGGCAACTGAACGGTCTTCAGAACGATCCCGTCTTCGGGCTGACCACTTCGGTGAGACCGCTGGCGTTAGTAGAGAAACGGAGCGATGAACTCCCCACTTTTTCGTTTCCGGTGAGCCGGGCGATGAAGGTCTGCGCTAGCTCTGACCTCCAGATTGAATCGGGTTTTGCCGAGAGTTTGGGCAAAGGAGAGATTGTAGACCAGTCCGTGTTACTTTTAATGAGTGCCTTCCTGGAGAGCGAGGAGCACAAGCCGCTCGCCGGCCGACTGCGCAAGCGCGAGCAGTGGGCTGAGCTGCTGTGGCTCGTGGATGGAGTGATTTCTCAGCGGGAGCAGCTTCCCTGGAAAGGTCCGGTGTCGTTTGCGGTTATGGTCAGCGGCGACGGGCTGGAGACGGACTTGACCGGATTGGCGTTGCGCCGGTCGGAAGCCTATTTTCAGCGTCGCGATACGGCGCTTAGGGAAATTTCCGATCGGATTCTTCAGAGAGGATGCTCGGCTCGGTTCTACTCGGAACATCCTCTGGCGAAGCTCTACGGTTGGGCGGAGAAGTGGCTGAGCGACCGTTGGGGTAAGCGGGTGCCCGCCCTGGCAGGCCGACACGCGCCGGCTGCGTTGGAAGCAAGGTCGATAGAGCTGGAGAGAGCCGTCGAGGCCACCCTTGCTTTTTTGCAAGATTCTCTGGCGAGGTGACGGAACGGCGGCCCCGAAACAACTCGTTGAGCCACTATGGAGCAACCTGCCTCGAAAGAATTGAGGGGATTCTTGGCCCAGTTGGAGTCGGTCGGCCGAACCGAGTCGGAGGGCACGTTCACCCTTTCTCCCCAGACCGCCGCGCGAGCGATGCGACGGTTTCAATTGCCCGATCCGTATATGTACATTCTGCAGATGGTGGCGGCCGCCACCGTGGGGCGCTCCCAGCATCTGGCAGTGGAGACCACAAGTCGACAGCTCATCTACTACTTTGAGGGTATGGAGATCACCGAAGAGCAGTTGCGAGTACTCGATACCTTTCTCTTTCCGGGCGTAGATGCTCCCGATCATCTGACCGAACTAGCTGTCGGCATCGAGGCGGCCCTCAATTTCGCCGAGGAAGTTCAGGTCGAGTCCGTCGTGCAAGCGCGTGGCTTTCGCCTGGTGATCAACGCCAAGGGGGTGCGATTGGAATCGGTGGATGGCGGCTCGGAAGAGACGGCCTACAGTCGAGTCGTGGTGAAGAAGAAGCGAGAGCTCAACCTGCTCTGGAGCACCAGAACACACCCCGAACTGGAATGGCTGGAGGCCTGTCGCCACACCATTTTACCGTTGGTCGTCGGGGGCAAATCTTATCCCACCGAACCCATGCCGGAGGTTCCTTCCGAGACGATCTTATGGGGCAAGATCGTTCGTAAAGGGGACCCCATGAAACTGGCTCAACCTTCGGTGCAATCCAGCGCGCTCGAACCGACCTTCACTCTGGAGCACGAGGACGCTTTCGGTTACCTGGCTCTGGTCGGACGGGAGGAGGCTAATCAGAACGGCCTTCTCTTTGTTCACAGGGGGTTGGTGGTACACAGGCCCTTGTCCGACCTGGGGCTTCCCGTGGTCTGCGGTCTGATTCACTGCGACTCTCTGAAGAAAGACATCTCTCATACGAACTTCGTGGAAGACGGGCGGTTTGAGGAGCTTCAGATGTACCTCAAGATGCTTGCAGTCCGGCTGGTGGTGGAGTTTTGTCGCCGGCTCAACGAACATCGGGAGCACTGGAAGAAGCTTTGGGGTACGGTGGTGGGGCTTCTGGAAAGCGGGGAGTTGGACCCTGAGCAGGAGACGGTGGTACGGGAGTGGGCCGACTTTGTTCACAAAGCAGGGGAGGACCAGAGTCCCTTTTCTTCCTTGCAGAAAGCTAGATTCTTGGAGAAAGAGGGGAAGATCGACGAAGCCGCCGGACTGCGCTGGAAGCTCTTCAATCGAGTCAAGAAAGAGGCCCTACTCTGTTTTGACGCCGGGCTTTTCAACGGTCTGCCCGATCGCTCCGAGGTGTTGACGGAGGTCAGCAAAGATCTCGACCTGCCGTTTTCCAGGGACCTGGCCCTTGCCGAGCTTTTTGTCGATTGTCTCGTGGGCGGAGAGCCGGAAGTGAGAGAAGCCGAGGATTCCGATGACCCGCTGACTCTTCATCGATTGGCTCTGTTGAGACGATGGAGAGGCGATCTGGCTGGAGCAATCGAGTATCATCTGCAGGCTCTCGAACACGATCAGGCTGATATCTTGATTCGGGGGTGGGGGATACGCTATTGCGCTGAACTGGAGTTCTCTCAGCAACGCTATGAACAGGCCGAACAGCTCTATTCGATGGCCGAGCAGGAGCTTCCCAAGCAGCGTGACCTCTGGGAAGAACGAGCTTACTTCAAGCGTTTCCTTGGCGCCGAACAACGGGCGGAGTCGTTCGCCTATCTCCGCCGTGCCCTCGACGGCGTGGAGGCCGACTCGTTTGTCCATCTGCTGTTGGTGGAAGAGTTAAAGAAAGAGGGCAAGTCCGTGCTATCTCGCTCGGAACTGGCGGCGCTGCAGACGAAGTCCACCTATCTGAAGCTAAAACAGTTCTTGGAGGAAGGCGAAGGAGCCAGAATTGAGGCTGTGCTGAATCAGGGCTTCGATTTGCAGGGCTGGGTGTCCAGAGAGGAGTTGGTTCAAGCCAAGCTGGCCTCTGTCAGTCACGCTGAAACGGCCTTCAGTCCCACCTATCTCTACACTCGATACTGTCGCCGCCGATGTGCTTATCAGCTCCATCGTCTAGGGGCGCGGCAGGAGGCGGAGCATCTACAGTGCCGAGGACATCTGCTGGAGCATCTGAGAATGATTCTCAAGAGCCTCGAACTACTCTCCAATCAAGTCAAACCCCCTAGGGGCCCCGAATCTGAGCCCGAACAGCCCGGAAAAGAAGGAGCCTCGGGCTGAATGTCTCAACTTTGCCAGATGAGCACAGCAACAGTCGAGACAGCAAAAGAACAGCGTCCCAAGGACGTTATGAAGAAGGTCGTGGCCCTCTGTAAGCGCCGCGGATTTGTTTTCCAGAGTTCGGACATCTACGGTGGACTCAAGAGCGCCTATGATTACGGCCCTCTCGGAGTGGAGCTGAAGAGAAACCTGATGGCCGAATGGTGGTCGGATATGGTGCACCAGCGCGAGGACGTCTTCGGTATCGACGCTTCCATCATTATGAAGCCCGATGTCTGGGTAGCCTCCGGCCACGCCGGTGGTTTCGCCGATCCTCTGGTCGACTGCCACATCTCCAAGGAGCGTTTTCGGGCAGATAAGGCGCCTCGACCCAAAGTGGGTGATGAGCTTCCCATTGTCTGCGCTGACAAAGGGCAGGCCAAGCAGTACCAGACCGCTATTCAAGAGCGTTTTGGAGTAGAGCTTATTCGAAAGGGCAAAGACCTGTTCGGCCTCAAGGTCATGGACGAAAGCACCATCGGCTTTTTCCCCGAGGGTGCCGATAGCCCCACCGAGACCTTCCCCTTCCGCGGCTACGTGTCGCCTTGTGTGGGAAGCCCGTTTCTCAGTGAAGAGCGTCAGTTCAATCTGATGTTCCGCACGGCCCTTGGCGCGATCGACCCGACCGCCGAAGCCTCTGCTGTCCTGGCGGAACTCGTCGAGTCCGAGGACTTGTTGAACGCGGTCCAGGAGAAATTTGCGAAAGATGTCAAGCGCTATAAAAAGTGGAAGGACAAGGGCTCCCATCCGCCCGAGCCCACCGCCTCCGTCGTCCCCAAGACACTGGAGAAGATCGAGGAAGGGAAGGTGCCCGAAGCCGACCTGCGACGCACTCTGATTCAAGCCGTTTTGGAGCACGTGTCGAAACCCGCGATGTGTTATCTGAGGCCGGAAACAGCTCAAGCTATGTTCGTGCAGTTCAAGAACGTCTTGGACTCCACCAGCGCCAAAATCCCCTTCGGCATTGCTCAGCAAGGTAAGAGCTTCCGCAACGAAGTGACCGTCGAGCACTTCATCTTCCGCTCGGTAGAGTTCGAACAGATGGAGATGGAGTTCTTCTGTGAGCCCGGCACCCAAGCTCACTGGATGAACTACTGGAAAGACGAAAGAATGCGATGGTGGCAGCAGTACGCCAACTATCCCGACCACTTCAAATTCCGTCCCCACGACGAAGATGAGTTGGCTCACTACGCCGACGGCTGCTTCGACGTCGAGTATCTCTATCCGTGGGGCTGGGACGAGTTGGAAGGCATCGCCTCCCGCACCGACCACGACCTCCACGAACACGAAGAGCACAGTGGCACCAAGCTACGCTACGTGGACTCGGAGAAAGAAGACCCGGAGACCGGCGAGAAGCCCTGGAGCTATCGACCCTTCGTCATCGAACCGGCAGCCGGCGCCACCCGCGGCGTGCTGGTCTATTTGCTGGACGCCTATCACGAAGAGGAGCGCCGCACGGCCAAAGGAGAGACCGAAGTACGCACAGTGCTCAAGCTCCACCCCCGTCTAGCTCCCATCAAGTGTGCCGTCCTGCCGTTGGTCAAGAACAAGCCTGAATTTCCCGAAAAAGCCCGCGAGGTGATCAACGCCATGTTGGCCGCCGGTGTGCCTGCCAAGTATGACGAGAAGGGCGCCATCGGTCGACGCTACGCCAAGCACGACGAAATCGGCACCCCTTTCTGCATCACTATCGATGGGCAGACTTTGGAAGACGGCACCGTCACCATTCGCTATCGTGATACCACCGAGCAGGAGCGGATCGCCGTGGCCGACGCGGTGGAAGAAGTGCGGGCGCGGCTTAGTAAGATCTAGGGCGACTGCGATATCGTCCGTTGTTGAGAACGAAGAATGCGGCTGCGAAGGATTTCGCGGTCGTGTTTTGCTTTTGGGGGCGGGTGGTCGTGGGGACCGGGGTTGGTCACTGGCGGATCGGATGGACGGGGGCTATCGGGCCGCTTCTCGTTGAGTGGATTTCAGGGGCGTTGCGCGGTTTGGAACCGGGGGATCGCGCTGGTTGGACTTGCGGGATTCGGGTTGATGGCTGTTGCGCGGTTTGAACTCGGGGGATCGCGCCGGTTGGACTTGCGGGAATTGGGCTGAGAGGCGTTGCGCGGTTTGGACTCGAGGGATCGCGCTGGTCGGACTTGCGGGATTCGGGTTGATGGCTGTTGCGCGGTTTGAACTCGGGGGATCGCGCCGGTGGGACTTGCGGGATTCGGGTTGATGGCTGTTGCGCGGTTTGAACTCGGGGGATCGCGCCGGTGGGACTTGCGGGATTTGGGTTGATGGCCGTTGCGCGGTTTGGACTCGGGGGATCGCGCCGGTTGAACTCGCGGGATTCGGGTTAATGGCCGTTGCGCGGTTTGAACTCGGGGGATCGCGCAGGTTGAACTCGCGGGATTCGGGTTAATGGCTGTTGCGCGGTTTGGACTCGGGGG
>Ga0208701_100364_pt1 | contig 13521 bp, 8 predicted proteins | sample DeeseametaMP1482_FD_184188 | JGI IMG/M metagenome (GOLD analysis project Ga0208701, IMG submission 184188) | Marine microbial communities from the Deep Pacific Ocean - MP1482 (SPAdes) | ecosystem: Environmental > Aquatic > Marine > Oceanic | place: South of Fiji, South Pacific Ocean | collected... | reverse complement strand
GGCGCCGGTGGCTGAAGCCGGCAAGAGAGGCGTCACCAGAAGCCGAGTGCAGATGCTGAGGAGAGCCAGCCGTGGACTCAAGTACGGATTTTTTCCCTTCCACGAGCCCAACCAGATTTTGAGTGATCCGACCGGGAAGGTTCGTGTCTTTCTGTCCCATCAGGATACCGACGGACATTCCAGCATCCTGGGTGTGGACCCGGGGCCTTACGAGCCGGTGAGCGTGCTGCTCGCGGTGGCGGACTACTGCGCCGAACGCGGGGCTATCTATCTCGAACTTTTGGTGCCGGCCTACGACCCCAAACTGCAAGCAGCAGCCTATCTAGCGGGTTTTCTGCCTTGTGGATACTTTGTCGGGGCGGAGATGCAGCACCACCAGCGGTGCGACATCATCGTGACCAGCCGGACTTTTGTGCCTCTCCATTTCTCCGGGTTGCATCTGACCGAATCGGCGAAACCTTATCTACTGGAGTTTTTTAAAGTCTACACCGAGCGTTTGTGGGAAGACATGCTCGAAGCGTAGTGGTCCTGGCCAAGTTGAACAAGAAACAGAAAGCCCTTGCCGAGAAGATTTGGGAGCGCTATCGGGGCGCGACCGATGCTTTGATTGGTATCAAGAGAGGTCTTCACATCACAGGGCGTGTCGAGAGAGCGTTTCTTCGAGCGATGCAGGAAGCTTTCGCTTACCACTATTTGCGCTCACCGGAGTTTCAACGTCTGTGCGCCGACCAGGATTTCTACCCCTGGGATTTGAGGCGCCAGGACCAGTTACCACGGATTCCCTACTTTTTCGTCACCTGCTTGAAGTATCACGAAGTCAAGAGTGTGCCTGACGAGGATGTCGCGCTGACCTTGAAATCGTCGGGCACCGGTGGGCAAACCAGCGCCATCTATCTCGACCTGACTTCGCTGCGACGCATAAAGCGAGTGGTTCGCCATATCTACGGCGATCTGGATATGGTGAACGACATCCGGACCAACTACCTCTGCTTTACCTACGACCCGGAAGTGGCCAAGGATGTCGGTACGGCGTTTTCAGACAAATTGTTGACCGGCCTGACTCGAGTCAACCACGTCTGTTACGCCATTGTCTGGGATGAAGAGAAAAACGACTGGCATCTCAATGTTTCACGGGTCGCTCAAGCTCTGGAGCGTTTCGAGTCCTCCGGCCGCCCTTTCCGGGTCCTCGGGTTTCCCGCTCATACCTGGTCGGTGCTTGGTCAGATCGTTAAGGAGCGCGGCCGAAATTTCCGTTTCGGGCCGCGAAGCTGTGTCATTACGGGCGGGGGATGGAAGAATTTCGACGACCAGCAGATCGACCCTCGGATCTTTAGAGAGAAGGTTGGACGGTGGCTGGGGATCCCGGCCTCCAACGTCCGAGACCTCTACGGGATGGTGGAGCACGGCGTCCCTTACTGCGAGTGCGAAAATCACAGGATGCACGTTCCTATCTACAGCCGTGTTTATGTCAGAGATCCCATCACCCTGGAAGTGCTGCCCCCCGGGGCGGAAGGCCTTCTTCATTTTATCACTCCGTATCACCACTCCTATCCCGCCGTCAGCCTTCTGACCACCGACCGTGGCAGACTTCACGAAAGCTGTCGCTGCGGCAGGCGGTCTCCGGTCTTGGAGCTGCTGGGTCGGGCCGGAGTGAAAAAGCATAAGGGTTGCGCCATAGCCGCCCTGAAGGTGGGGGTCGGGAAATGAAGCAGTACCTTTACGGTGAGTTTTCTAAGGCCGAATTGACCGCTCAGGACGTGGACGATCTGATTTCCCGGGGTCAGGAGATGAGTCTGCAGGATGTGGCTACTCGGGAGATCTTGGACATTCTCGACCGAGCCGGGCGATTATGGAGGAATCCTAACTACCACGGTCGGCAGAAAGCCGTCGAGAAGCTTCCCTCGGTGGTGGGGTTTTCGCCTCAGATGGTGGAGCGCGGTCTCGAAGAACTGGCCAGACTCCTGGACCGTTCCGAGCTTCAGCGCAAGCTTCGATACGATTTGGGTCGCTCGGCTCGGCTGGACGGTTGGGTCTGGCGAAAGGGCTACAACGGCTACATCCGCGCCGTGCCCCTGGGAGTGGTGACCCATGTGAGCCCGGGGAACGTTTTCTTGGGAGCAGCCGACTCCTTAGTCCACGGATTGCTAACTAAGAACATCAATCTCGTGAAAGTCAGTCAGGGGGACCCGCTCTTTCCTCTCCTGTTTGCACGCAGCCTAAAAGAAGCCGACAGCGAGAAACGCCTTCATCATCGATTCGCGGTCATGACTCTGCCCGCCGACAGGGCTGAGCACGAAACCATTCTCCGGGAGCGTTCCGACGGTATTGTGATCTGGGGTGGAGGCGATGCTGTTCGGGCCTGGTCGACCGGAGTTGGAGACGGGGTTAAGGTCATCCCCTACGGCCCCAGGTTTTCATTCTCTCTGATCACGGCTGGATATTTGGACAGCTGCGAACTATCGGCGCTCGACTACGACGGTCTGGTGCAAGATGTGATCTCTTGGGAGACCCGCGCCTGCGGCTCACCTCAGTTGCTCTTCTGGCCCCAGAAGAAGGTCGACCTTCTGCCCGAGTTTTGCCGCAATCTGGCCGAACGTTTTCAGCAGTGGAACCGCCTCCTTCCGCCGCCGGATTTGGACTTCGACGTGAAAGTCGAGTTGCGGAAAGAGTTTGAGTTGACTCGATTTCTGGCCTTACAAGACCAGGCTCAGCTCTCTCATGCACCGGATCTGGCCTGGTCTGTTCAGGTGAGGCGCTGGGAAGACCATCGGGGAAGCCCGCTCAACAGGACGTTGATGATCGTTCCTTTTCCCGATGTGGCGGTGCTGATGGATTGGCTGACTCCGATGAGACGTACCCTCCAATCGGTGGGGTTGGCGGGCTTGCCTCGTGATTTCCGCGGCGTGGGTCTGGCCCTGACCGACCTGGGCGTGCATCGGATCACCGAGTGGGGTGAGATGTGGCGACCCAATCACGGTAGCCCTCACGACGGCACTTTCCAGCTTCGCGAGTTGGTGCGTTGGTCGGTGATCGAGTCGCTGCCCAGGCGGTTCGATGCGGAAAGAAGTCTGCAACCGATCCCTCCTTCCAAGACCCGCAAGTTGAAGAACCTCTTGGATATCGCGAGGGGGCGAAGTGCCTATTACGCCAGAGTCTTGCCTGAAGTCGAGATCAAAGGCGCGCGGGACCTGGAGCAGTTGCCTCGACTAGACGCCGAGACCCTACGTCAGAACACCCCCCCGGCAGGGGAGGACTTGCTGACCGGTCCGCTGGAGGGGGCTTATATCTTTGCTTCCGGTGGCTCCACCGGTGCTCCCAAGTTCAGCTTTTTCTCCCTCGATGAGTGGGAGGAGATCACCGATATACTTGCCGCCATCTATCAGAAAGCCGGAGTGACGCGGGGCGACACCGTGGCCAACCTCTTTATGGCGGGAAACTTATGGACCAGTTTTCTGGCCGCCAGCGAGGCGCTCGAGAAGTTGGGTTGCATCAAGCTACCGATTGCCGGCAATGTAGACGCCCAAAGCATTTTGGGTTATCTGCAACTCTTCCATCCGACCGTTTTGTTGGGTTTGCCGTCCTTGCTCGTGCGGTTGGCTGAACTAGCCGAAGAGAAGAAAGTGTCGTTGAACGTTCGGACCATCCTCTACGGGGGAGAGGCTATGTCTCGGGAGGCTCGTCTCTATCTGCAGGACGTTCTGGGTGCCACCACCGTGGCTTCGGCGGGATACGCTTCGGTGGACGCCGGGCCGGTGGGCTACCAAACGCTCGACTTGCCGGTCGGTCACCACCATCTGCTCTATGATTATCAGTTTATTGAGTTCTTGGAGCCGGAGACGGGCAAACCGGTTCGAGACGGTGAGATCGGTGAGATCACCGTGACCTGCCTTCGTCGCCGGCTGATGCCGTTGATTCGCTATCGAACGGGCGATCTAGGACGTTGGGTGGACAGTTCGGCCTGGGTTTTTGAGCTGAAAGGGCGGATAGGCGATAGGATCAGGATCGGAAGTGCCGACGTCTATCCGGCCGATGTGGCGCGCACCTTAGACCAACTCGACGGCGTGGGTCACATTTTTCAGTTGGTCATCAGCAAGAAAGGCCCGAAGGACCATCTGGAAGTCCGAGTCGAGCGTTCCTCGCGGGGTCAGAAGGTTTCGGCTGACAGGGTGAAGGAAGCTCTTTTGGAGGCGCTGCCCGAGTTGGAGGAGGCGTTCCGCGAAGGCTGGCTGGGAGGTCTGGAGGTCGACTTGGTGGCTCAAGGAACCCTGGAAGGCGTGACCAGGACTGGAAAAATCAAAGCGGTGGTCGATCTCCGCTAGAGCAGCCCCTGTTAACATGTTGTTTACAAAAAAAGTTTATTTTGCCCCTTAACTTTTCAGCGACCTGTGAGATAATAGCACCAGAAAGAAGATTTATAAGGAGCAAAACAATATGGCTTGGCATTTAGCATTAATGGCTGCCCCCGCAGTAATGAGTTTGGGAACGACAGTATTTTCTTGGCTGAAAGGGCGCAGCGCTAAGAAAAAGTTGAAGGCCCAGATGTCTCAACAGCAGGCCCAGTACGCTCCCCAGTTGGCACGAATTCAGCAAGAGATGGCCGCCTACAAATCTATGAACATGGGCGCTATGGGTGGTATCAACAACAACTATATGGCACCCTCCGGAATCGGCGCAAACGCCTACGGTCCCGCCGGCGGCGGATACTACCCGCAGTCGTTCGCCTAAAATATCGGCGCGAAACAAAAGACAAAAATTCAAATTTAAGAGCATCTGAGGAGCGGCTCGCTCCGAGGATGCTTTTTATGTTGGGGAGTTTATGGAGCCTTCCAGGGAAACCATGGGCGCTGTCTAATCGTCTCCACGGAGGAAATCATGCTTTGTATTCAGTGCGGAACGGATAACGGTGAAGGGGCCAAATACTGCGTCAGTTGCAACGCGCTGATGCCGGTGGCAGCGCCCGTCGGCAATCCGGGTCAATCGGAACTCGACATTGAAGAGTTGGTGGACTACCCCATTCCGGAGACCCACTATCAGAGTCCCGTGCTGCAGCAGTTGGCCTGGACGGTGCATGAATTCATCGAAGAAGAAGCTGAATTGGAGCCGGTCATCGAGGCCTACGAGGCTTTTCGAGAGATCTTTGACGGTTTCAAGTTAGAGATTCCGCGACTCAAAGAGATCTGTTACTCGCAGCAGGGCGTTCTCGAGGATGACCCTATGCCGAGCCAGATCAAGTACATGGTAACTCAGGCGGAAACCCTCTTCACCGAGGGAGAAGATCTTTTCGAGGGCTATCTGGACGCTTTGGAAGCTTTGGCCGAGGACGACCCGTTCCCGGATCCTCAGCCTCTCATCGACGGCACCAAGAAATGGCTCCAGTGCAACGACAGCGTCTGCATCGCTTTCGACTTCCTGGTGGGTCGCACCAAAGCGCTCACCGAGATGATCGAGGAGATTGACGATGAGCTCAAGGACGTAGATTTGAGCAAGTTCGAAGCAAAAGATTCCGATCTCATTCCGGCTGACAGTACCGATCTTGGTTAACGTCTGAAGGAACATCTTGTCTAAACATATTCTCTTAATTTTCATCGCTCTCTTACACATTTGCCTGGCCGAGCCGGACTCCAAGCCTGCCGCTGAAGGCGCCAAACCGGCTCAACCGAAATGGAGCACCGATGGAATGGTGGTTCCGCTGGGGGAAAGCCGGACGGTGTCTCTCAAGCCTTTCGACGGAGTCTCTATCCAGTCGGCCGACCCCTCGGTGGTGGAAGTGGAAGACTTGGGCAACGGCCAGTACCGCCTTACCGGCAAAAGTTGGGCCCGAACATCGTTGCTAGCTACCGCCAACGCCGGACTTCAAGTGCCGGAGTTGCCAGTCAGCGTGAAACCCTGGTCGGCCCGTTGGGGTGAGGGACCGGGAACACTGACCTACTGGGGTCCCGTCACCGATAAGAGGGTGGAGAAGACTCTCGATCGCTGGTTGTCGGCGCGTACCATGATAGGCGCTGATGTGAATCTCGAGAAGTTGGAGTCAAAGGACGAGTCAGTCCGGATCTATCGTGCCCGAGCCAGCGCTCAGGGAGCTTTACCGGTAGATATCAAAATGACTATCAAGCTCCTTCAGCATCCGAAGCAAGCTCTGCGGCCGGCAGAAGTCGTCGTCCTCTCGAACCATCCCGAACGTATCATCTCCGACGGTGTCCTGTTCGACCGGCAGGTCGACAGCGCGCCTTTCCGCTTTATGTGGCATCATCGCAACCAGCCCGGAGACCCCGACCGCTACCTGGTCTTGCAGCTCACAAATCCAGCCCCCGCGGAGCGTCGCGTGAGAATGCTTTGGTTCGGCTACGGCCCGTCGCCGGACGAGATCCACGTTGGTCACACCGCGGCTTTAGACTATGCCGTGGCGGGAGCCGTCGGTTTGGGAGAAGAGCTTGTCTTGCCGGCTAACGGTACGCGCACTATGGCTATTCGAAGGGTTAAGCCGGGGCAGACGATGAGCGGTATGGCTTACCTGGACGATGTCTCCAATGTCAACGGGCCTCTTGGAGTGAGGGTGCTCGCCACCAGCAATCTCAACCTTCCAGAGACCCCCGCCACCTCTCGCGATCCCGGACGAACCGCGAGCGGGATTTTCCCCGCTTCTATCGAGACCGACGCGACTCACGTCGTGGGTGGCCCTTACACATATTTGCAGTTCGGCGGGGAGCCGTACGAGAGTGATGTGACTCACGGCCACCCCTCGTACGGCAATTTTGGTACCGTTTACCGAACTCGACTGGTGGTGAACAACCCCACCTCGGAGTCTCGGGAAGTCAAGGTCGGGTTTGCTTCCGGCGGGGGCGCTGCTCGAGGCGTGTTGTCGCTCGATGGGGAGATTTACGACCTTCCCATGGGTATCACGGGAGAGGGGTTGCCGGTGAAGAACTATCAGTTGGAGCCCGGAGAGACTCGACAAATTGATGTGGAACTGTTCCCTCAAGCAGGCTCAAACTACCCGGTGAGAGTGGTGGTGCGCTCGGACTACGACAGGCGCGCGGAACAGAAGATTCCGGCCCTCAGACCGCTGCGTCCGGCCATTCCTTAGAAAAGGTCTGCCACGGGAGCGAAAATACCGGTCATCGTCTTGACGGCCACGACGGCCACGATGCCCCCCACCACAAACAGCATAAGGACGGGAAAGATCGTCATGAGACGGTGGACCTGAGCCTCGTAGTCGGGTCGGAGGCTATCGGCGGCCCGCTTGAGAGAAGAGGAGAACGAGCCTGCTTCCTCGCCGCTCACCACCAGGCCCAGCTCAAAAGATTCGAAGGCCCCGGAAATCCTCATGACCTTGGAGAGTTCGACCTCTTTACCCAGGCGCTCGTAGGCCATAAGGACTTTGTCCCTCAGCCAGAAATTATCACAGGAATCGGCGGCCAGCGGCACAGCCTGACTGGGCAGGAAACCGGCCTCGATTAGATTCGACAGGGTGCTCAAGAATCGGATCCGGGACCCAAGTTTGACCGGTCCACAGATTATCGGGATGGTGGAGAGAAGGTGGTCCATGATGCGGCGCGGTCCGCCGGTCTGTTTACAGAGGCGATAGGTCACCATCACCGTCCCCACCACGAGATAGGCCGGAATGATGATGGCCAGAACTGTCTTGAGATAGGCCGCCAGACCTTGTGTCACGAGTAGAAAGAGTGGCGGAAGAAAAACGACCGAGTGAGCCACCACGACTGGATACACCAGCATGCTGGTGATTTTCTTATGCATCTGATAAGAGGTCTCGGCGGACTTGGCGAGTTCTTCCAGTTGCCTGTCCAGCTGTCCCGACTTCTCGCCGGCTCGGACCAGCGCGATCTCGTAGCGACTAAAGTGATGAGGATGTTTGGCCATCGCCTCGGAGAGCGTGCAGCCGTCTTTTTCGATGAGCTGAGCAAGGCTCGTGCCGACCTGGCGCAACCCGAGCTCCGAAGCCGTTTTGACCGCTCTGCCCACCGGTAGGCCGGAATGAACCATGGTGGCCAGCTGGCGAAAAAAGACGGCTTTGGTACCTCCGTTGACTCCGAAGAGAACGGTCATGGGATCGGCGGGCTGCGTTTTGCTCATAACGTTAGCGATTCGAGGTCTTTTCGTCTTTTCCCGGTTGGAAATAAAGCCACCGGACCTCGGGCTCCTCCAGGTACTTTCGGCAGATCGCTTGCACCAGATCGGGAGAGAGGTGGTCGTAGAGCCCGGCGTAGTCCTCCAGGTAGGAATCGCTCAGTCGATAGAACTCCGAGTGGGCCAGTACCTTGGCCCGTCCTCGGATCGTTGAGGAGGATAAGGCAAGACTGCTTTTGAGATAGTCGCGGGTGAGTTCGAGTTCGTGCGAAGGGAGCGGTCTGGAGGCTAACTCCTTCACCAGACTTTTGATCCTTTCTACCATCTCTTCGGGGCGCTCCAACGACTCTGCCGGTCGCAAGGCGACAAGCCAAACCTGGCGGGCGGACGACTCCTCCAATGTCTCGCTGGCCGATAAGGGAAAAACTTTGACCGAGGTGACGGCCTCTTTGCCGCCTTGGAGTTTTCGAGCCAAGACGTTGGTGTTGGGGCGTCCGGCCAGGGTCTGGAGGGCCAGGTTGAAAGACAAAAAATCTGAAGAGCCGCGGGCCGGTCCGGTGAAGCCCACGACGAGAGCGGGGCTGGAGCCGGTGGGGGTCTGTATTGTTTTTCCCTTAGGCTGGTCGGGAGTTTCGGTGGCTGAGGGTTTGGAAAAGCCCGCGGGAGAGCCGTCCGAAAACCAACCGCTCCAGGCCGGCCGCAATCCCTGATCCAAGGCCGCCTGGTCCACGGGGCCCACCACGACAAGATGGGCCGACTCGGGTCGGAACAGGCGAGCGCCTTTCAGTTTACGCGTGGACTCGTGCTCCAGACCGGGGATGAAGAATTCCTCCAAGAGGCTGGGAGAGGGAGCGGAGCCGGTCTGGAAATCGTTGACCTCGGCAAAGAGCTTCAGCTCCTTAGCGCTTTCCACAAGAAGTTCGGCACATTGCTCGGCGGGGGCCCAGTCCTGGAAAAAGACTCCATTGGGGGTGACCTGGTAGCTCATCCTTCCCTTGCTGAGAGCGGCCTCAAGGACGGCGATCTGCCTGCTGTCGAGAGCGGGCGAGAGACGAAAAAATCCTGCTATCGCTACAATGGGAAAAGATTCGATGCGTTGGATTGTCAGTCCGAGACCGTTCGGCAACTTATCTTTTTTGGCTTCGGGTAGAGAGCGATAGGCGCGAGACTTAAACTGGTAGAGTCCGGTGCTGGGCGTTCCTTGCGGCTTCAGTACGAGCTTGGTTTTCGACTCAAGTCCGGTTTTCAAAAGCTGCTTGGCCTCAGCTACCAGGGCGGGGAATTCGGACTCATCGACCATGGTTTCGGGCTGCTTCCCGTACAGTTCGGCCAGCGCCAACATCTCCGCTCGTGTTTGCTGGGATTCGTATCGGTCCAGCCAGTCGCGCCGGAGACGAAGATACAGAGCCCTCGAATCCTCCGGGGTCAGGTCGGCCAAAGAGTCGTCGCCGGAGACACTGGCGGACACATCCAGACGGATCAAGTCTTGGCCCTCTTTCTCCATGGAGACGTTGCCCCGGCCGAGTTTCATTTCGGCCAGCACTTCGGCTACTCGAAAGACTCTCAGGTCCGAGTCTTCAGCTGAAAAGAAGTAGGAGGTTTGGGCGCGGTCAGACGGGACCGTCAAGGTCTCGACCTTCGCGGGCGGTGCGAGCGATGCCTCACGAGCTTCTGTGCGGCTGGGAGCGAGAGGAGCGAGAGTGGCCGACAGCACTTTCCGAACCTCCCTGGAGGTGTGCGGACCGACGACGGTGATGACCACGTCTCTTTCCAAATCGAGTTGGCGGAGCCAGTCCTCGAGTTGCTCTTGCTCTAAACTGGCCAGAGTTGCTGCTTGGCCTTCGACGTTTGGCTCCAGACCGAAAGAGGCTAGGATTTTTCTCCTGCCTTGTTCTTCGGGCGACTCGGCAGAGGCGATCTCACGCTGAATGACCTTTTTTTCCAGGGAGAGTCCTTCCAAATCTGTCGGGACGCCTTGGAGACGAGAAAGCTGGAGCTTCAGGCTTTCGAGTCCGCTGTCGGCGGGGACGACTTCGGAGAAAACGACGGTGGTGGGAGTGACCCAGGCCCGGCAGCTGTCACCGAGGAGCTCGTTTCGTAGGAGAAGGGCGCCGGGTTTTTGCCCGGTGCGACTGCGAAACATGAGGTGCTCCACCAGATGAGCAGCGCCCGCCGGCGGTCGCGTTCTGCCGGCTTCCGCGTAGCGCAACACCAAACAGGTCGCCGTAGTTGTGGCGTCCGGAACTGTTTGAACCACCAGCGTCGGATGGCTCCCTTCGTCCGAACGGAGGGCCGGTCGACGCTCCACTTCCCCGCCGGCCAGTTCGTCGGACGCGCCGTGGGAGATGCAAAACAAAAACAAAACTAGAAGTATGGAGGTCGTCTTTCTCACTACCAATGGTCCATTTTTCCCCGGCCCAGAGAGCCCTTTGTGGGATGACAGGGGTTTTGATCGGACACCCGAAGGGGAGTCGCCCGTGAGTCAAAAACAGCATAACGAGTTGGTTCGGAGTAACTTTCTGCTTTGGGGCGTTCAGGCGCCCCTGAGCCAAGGAGGATTGAGCGATTAGTATTTTCACATACTTGAGCGAAATCCGACGCAGGCACAGGGGATGACTGGAAGGCCCAAAGGGGAAAGTTGCCCCGAATCAACTCGTTCCAACGCGCCCCGGCTTCCCATGGCACCATTCCCGACCTGGGGCAAGAGGGGTATTGCGGTGAGCGATCATCCGGCCGCATCGGAAGCCGCCAGAGATGTTCTTCGAGAGGGCGGAAACGCCGTTGACGCCGCTGTCACTCTATCTCTTACTCTCGGTGTGGTTTGCCCTCAATACACCGGTATCGGTGGGGGCGGCTTCGCTTTGGTCTGCCTGCCGGGAATGGACCGTCCCCGTCTTTTCGATTTTAGAGAAACCGCGCCCGCCGATTCAGACCCCGACATGTTCGGCGATGATGAGTTGACGTCCATAAAGGGTGGACTTGCACCCGGGGTACCCGGTACGGTGGCAGGTATGGCCAGACTCTTGGAAGAGTTCGGCACCATCTCCTGGCAGCGAGCTCTGGCGCCCGGGATCGAGTTGGCACGTCATGGAGTCGAGGTCTACACCAATCTGCGTCGCGTGGTTCTGGGTCGAAGAGAGCACCTGGTAGATTTCCCCGAAACGGCCAGGATTTTCCTCAATCAGGACTGCATCACGCCCGGCCGGCGCATGCGTCTACCGGACCTGGCCGACACCTATGAGAGGCTGGCCAGGCTAGGACCCCGTGAATTCTACGAGGGCGAGATTGCCGAGCGAATTGTGGAGAGTGTGCGAGAGCACGGTGGTATTTTCCAGAAGAAAGATCTGAGCGACTACACCGTGATCGAACGTGAGCCCGTCAGTTGCACGTATCGGGGACGCGAGTATTTTACCGTCTGTCCGCCGTCGGGTGGAGGCATTCAGGTTTTGCAGATGCTGAAAATGATGGAGCCGTTCGACATAGGACCCGAGCAGTTATTGAGCGCTGACTGTTATCACTTGCAGGCCGAGGCTATGCGCTTGTCCTTCGCCGACCGTTCAACCTGGATCGCCGACCCGGACTTCTTCGAAGTGCCGGTGAAAGCAATGTTGGACGAGCAGCGGTTGCGTGAATTGCATTCGCAGATCACGCCCGGCAAAGCCATGGAGTTGGTGGAGACACCTCCTTTGCAGGCCGAGGCTCCGCGTGGTGTGAGCTTGCCCGGAGTCGGAGGCACGGCAGCCTACGCTACGGGAGACTCCGAGGGAGGGTATGTGGTGGCTACAGAATCCGTCAACCTGTGGTTCGGCTCCATGGTTATTCCGCCCGGTACGGGAATTCTCATGAACAACGTCATGGACGATTTCAGTCGCAAGCCTGGTACTCCCGACGCCTTCGGCCTGGTCTCTTCCCGGATCAATCAAGTGGAGCCCGGTAAGCGACCGGCCTCTAGTTCCGCGCCGACCCTGGTGATGGAGGAAGGCAGACCCGTGGCCGCGCTCGCTTCGGCAGGCGGACCTCGGATAGCGACTTCGGTCTTCCAGATGGCTCTCAACTACTTCGACCACGGCTTGAACATTCGCCAGGCTCTCGATGCGCCCCGGATCCACCACCAGTGGTTACCGAACGAATTGGTGGTGGAAGACGGTGTGTCCATCGACACTCGGAAGCGTTTGGAAGATATAGGTCATAAAGTGGTGGTCGGTCCGAGCAGAAGTCATGCCGCCGCATTCGTCTGGGACCAGAACGAGAAATGCTACTTCGGTGAAGGCGACTTCCGAGCCGGGGGCGCCGGGGCCGGTTTCCACTAGACGCCGCACAACAGCCAAATGACTGTAAACATGTAAACATTTCTCAAAAAAAGTTGTGAAAACACTAGATGAGATGTAAACACTAGGTAAACTGGTTGATAGGAAAGAACATTCTTTTATAACCTTGTAGAAATCATCTCCAGGAGGCGGCGCATTGATTACAGGACCATCGGGAAACCCCTACAACATCCCCACAGGCTCAGGAAATTTGGGTATCAATTTCAACTTTATCGGGCCAGTCCAGCCGAACCAGCAGGTCGTTGCCACGGCCCAAGCCGGTGAAGGTCAGGCACAGCTAGGTATTACGCTCAGCGGGGGAGCCGAGATCCTGGAAGGCATCGACTTCAGTCAGGGATTGGGGAGTTGGCTCGACGGGTTGTTGAACGACCCGAGCTTGACGGTTGCCGTCGCCTACGCCGCCAACGGCTCCTCGGCCACCGCGGTTGCCGAAGACGGATCGCGTGCCAACGCGTCCGCGACCGACGGCTCCAGCGCCTTCGCCATCGCGGACGACGGCTCCAACGCCACCGCGACCGCCGACGACGGCTCCTTCGCCTCCGCCGCCGCCGACGATTACTCCACTGCTTCGGCCACTGCCGATGACTATTCAATCGCCGCCGCCTCGGCAGACGATTACTCCAACGCGACTGCCGGAGCCGACGACTACTCCTGGTCGGCGGCCAACGCCGATGACGGCTCCACCGCCACTTCGGCGGCCGACGGTTTTAGCTCCGCGGGCGCCAGCGCGGACAATTGGTCTGACGCGACCGCTAGCGCTGAGAACCATTCGAGCGCTACCGCTGATGCGAACTTTGGAAGCTCTTCGGCAGCAGCTGCTGACCATGGGTCTTCGGCGGAGGCGGATGCAGTGTTCGGTTCGACTTCGGTGGCTGATGCGGACTTTGGGTCTCAAGCGACGGCGGGGGCGACCGACGGTTCCCTGGCCGGCGCGGAAGCGGAAATGTTCAGTGAATCGACCTCCCTTGCGACTGGAGATTCAGTCTCGTCGGCCGTAGCGTCCGGGTTTTCGGACGCCAGCGCTACCGCGACCGACGATTCGGCAGCGGAGGCGGCAGCCAGTGCGGAAAGTTCCGCTTCGGCTTCAGCCAACAACTCCGCGGTGGCC
>Ga0208701_100363_pt1 | contig 13535 bp, 11 predicted proteins | sample DeeseametaMP1482_FD_184188 | JGI IMG/M metagenome (GOLD analysis project Ga0208701, IMG submission 184188) | Marine microbial communities from the Deep Pacific Ocean - MP1482 (SPAdes) | ecosystem: Environmental > Aquatic > Marine > Oceanic | place: South of Fiji, South Pacific Ocean | collected... | reverse complement strand
TCAGGCGTCGAGAGCGAGCGATCTGGCTCGACTACTGGCTGGGTTGGAAAGGGAAGGAAACGGATTCGCATTGGGCTCGGGCGGTCGGGTTCTCTGAGTCGGTGGCATAGCAGGGTCTTTGGTTGAGTCGATTCTGCGTCTGCCGGAGTGCGGCTCGTCCGGGCGCCTTCGAGGTTAAGAATTCTCGGTCAAACATCAAACTTCTCTTCCGGAGGAACCGCCCCACCCCGGAGCAAACGGCCTCGCCACGATGAATTCTTGGCTACAACGTTCCTGCGACGACAACCGCTGGCGTTCTCAGGTCCTTCAGCTTCTTGAGCACGGCTATCTCTCGGCCCAGCACCCCTGGGTGGTGAGTTACGATCTTCGGCGCCTGAAGGCTCGAGTCGATCACTTGCGGGACACTTTCCCATCCGGATGCCTGCATACCTCGGCAGTTAAGGCCAACCCTTTGCCGCCTGTTCTCAAGATGCTGGTGGAGGGAGGAATGGGCCTGGAGGCGGCTTCTCAAGGTGAGTTGGAGTTGGCCTATCACGTGGGGTGCCCGGAGGAGAAGATCGTCTTCGACTCTCCCGCGAAGACTACAGACGAGCTGGAGCAAGCCGTTGCAAAAGGGATCACTCTGAACGCCAACTCCGGCCAAGAGCTTGAAAGGATCAGCGGATACCCGATTCGAGGCCGAGTGGGGCTCAGGTGCAATCCGGTCGTGGCCGGTGCTGGTCGAGCGAGCGCTACCATGGTGGCAATGGCCGGCTCGAAGTTCGGGGTGACGCTGGATGAGGCGCGGTCGTTGTTGACCAAACACTCCTTCGTCTCCGGGCTTCATTTTCATGTGGGCTCTCAAGTGGCTACCCTGGATGAGCTGCTAGAGGCGGCTGCGAGAGTCGTGCAATTGGCTGATGAGTTTGAACAGATCACGTGGCTGGACATCGGAGGCGGGTTGCCCGCTCGTTACGCGGCCGGTGACCCGGGTATTCCGCTCGAAGTCTACTTACGCAGATTGAAGCAGCGGGCACCATCGTTGATAAACTATCCGCTCACGACCGAACTTGGACGAGCTCTCCACGCAAACTGCGCGTGGGCGGCCTCGGTGGTGGAGTACGTCGCCGAAGGCCGGGCCATTCTTCATTTTGGGGCCGACTTTTGTTTGAGGGAGTGTTATCAACCCCAGAGCTGGTGGCATCAGTTTACGGTTCTTAACAGCCGAGGCGAATCCAAAAGCGGGGAGACCGCTCTTTATGATCTCTACGGACCACTCTGCTTCTCAGGCGATCGGGTCGCCGGTGCAAGGGAGTTGCCCAAGCTAGAGCCTGGCGACATCGTGGTGATGCATGACGTCGGCGCCTACACGCTGAGCATGTGGTCTCGTTACTGTAGCCGTGCCATGCCGGAGGTGGTCGGCTTCGATAACGGTTCGTTTCGAGTACTGAAGCGCAAAGAAGAACCCGGGGAGCTTGTTAAATTTTGGTCGGGAATCATTTAAAGGTAAAGGATAAGGAAGGAAGGGGCCGCTTTTCCGGTAATGTTATTGGTCCGGAGGAGGGTCTATGTCCGAACTTACCGCCCTACAACAGTTTGTTTCCGAGATTGACGCCGGCAGAGTGAATCTCTCCGACGTGACGGAAACTTCATTAAGCGATTTCTCCCTGACAAGACGCGAGAGAGCGATCATCCTGAGCGGTCAGGAAGGGCTCATCAAGTCGGTGGCGGCCGGACAAACCTGCATTAACGAGGTCAAGCTCGAACTAACCCCGGAGAGCCTGCAGAAGATCAGCGGCTAGGCACGTCGTCAATGAGCCTTCCGGCGTCTCGCCGGCCGAGGGCCCGGACAGCTAGGTGGAGCGCTGGAGGTGGTTTGCAACCCCCGCGCTAGAAGAGAAACCGACAGCAACAATGTACTGAGCTTTCTCTTGCGAACAGACATTCTGCGGTGTTTCCTGTGAATTTGATGACCGGTTGGGTCGATGAGGCGAGAGGGCCTTACCCTCTATGAACCTGGCTTGCCGAAGTTCTTGAGAGCAGATTTGAACTGTTTGATCAGGTCTGTTGACCCCACGATACCCGCCGTCCGGTTTGTGTCGATACGACCGCCGATGTCACGGCCTTTCAGGTCGTGCACCCGGAGTACGGGGTAGCTTCCGTATTTCTCCGCAAACCGCTTGGTTGTCTCCAGATCGTTGAGGGTATCGATGAAGACAGGAATGAGCCTTTCAGATGCTTGCACTACTCTCTGGTCGCGAAGCGGACCGCTCGCGAATTGCCGGCAACCTTTTCAGCCGGGGTTTTCCCCGAAGTGAAGCCATAGCGGCTTGTTTTGCTTGCGAGCAATCGCCATGGCTTCGTCGTAGTTTGTGTACCAGGTGATGTCACCTATTTTCACGGTAGACTCGGCCCAACCGGTAGCGGCCAACAGGGCCACGAGAAAGAGAATGCGTCTCATGCCTTCCTGTTCCCGAATTGAGGGGGCAGTCCCCCCCGAGAGCACGAGGGAACAAAAAAAGGGGCTGCTCTGCAGCCCCGATTTTTCACTACGGTGAAGACCTACTTGGTCTTTTTGGAAGGAGACTTTTTCTTAGCGGGCTTCTTGGCCGCTTTCATCATCTCTTCGGCGCGACGGCTCATTTCTTCGGGAGCGACGTCTTCCACGTGAGTGGCCAGTTCCCAGTGCATGCCCATGGGGTCTTGCACTTTGCTGAAGCGGTCGCCCCAGAACATGTTTTCCGGCTTCATCACTTCCTTAGCGCCATGCTCGAGGGCGCGCTGGTGGATCATGTCCACGTCGCCAACGTACAGGTGCATGGACATGAAGCTTCCGGTCTTTCCGGGCGCTTTCATGCCGTTCATGGCATCAGCCACGAAGACAGTCTGACCGGCGATGTTGACGCACGCGTGCATAACATTCTTGCCGTCGGGAGTCATCATGCGATACATCTCCTGAGCGCAGAACACGTCTTTGTAAAACTGAATGGCTTTGTCAGCATCCTTCACTACCAGGTGGGGAGTTATCATGCTGATCCCTTGAGGGATGGGTTGAGTTTTCATAGTAATTCACCTCGTTTTGTAAGGCGAGAGGAGGCTACTTTTTTTGTGTTTGGAGCCGGCCCCCCGCCGAGTCATGACGCGAAAATTGGCGTCATATGGTCTTTTGCACCATTGTTTTGGTCTTTAAACACGAATCGAAATTAATAATCGTTATGAAACGGTGTTCTTGAGTTCGTTCACGGCATCTTCTCCGATTTGAAGGAGCAGGGCACGTTCGAAGACTCTCTTCACCGGTCCGAGAAAAGCACGCTTGCCGTCTTGAGAGACGGTGAAGGTTGCGTTGTTCAAGAGTTGCGTGAGTTGGGCTCGTTCCTCTTCGGAAAGATCGCCAAAAAGCGCGTCCAGACTGCGGGCGTGGAAGTGGTTGAGTAGGGAAGCTTTCTGGAAGCTGAGCCAGTGTTCTTTCGGAACCTCCTCCAGCACTCTTTCAGTAAGAATCTTAACCGCTTCATCGGGCTGATCGATCTGGGCTGCCAGCGATAGAAAGAGCGGTAGCCCTTCGGTGAATTTGTAGAGACCGTCGACTCGGGACTCGTCGACCTGGATGCTGGAGAGGAACGTTCGAGTGGTGGCGAGGTCGAACGGAGTGAGAGTGATGTTAGCTATTTGGTGCTGCCACTCGGACCAGCGAGTATCGGTCCTCAAGAGATGTTCTCGGCCGGAGAGGACCACGATGGCACCCGTGGTTTCCAGAAAGTTTCCGGACAGCAAATCTGTGCGGATCCAAGTGTCGATTAGAGGGGCGAGCCATTCGTAGGTATCGAAGATGAGGACCGGTCTTTTCCAGCAAAGCGCTTTTCCCGAACGAGCCTTGATGTGGGAGCTGAGGTCTTCTTTGAAGACGTCGGTCAGGGCTTTGACCGCGTTGTCTTTCGCCAACGCTTCGGACTCCTCTTTGGCCTCCTGCCTCCAAGAAGTCAGAAAGACAACACCTGCGCTCATCGCTCCCAGGACGGGGTTGATCCCCGCAGCGGTTTCAGCGGCTTTTTTTAGATGACCGAAAAAGCCGCCGGGCTCGCCCGATTCCACCGCTTCCACTCGCTTTCGAAAGGCGCGTAACTCCTTCGAGAATCCGCTCATATCCACGGATTGTTCTTCCAACTGCTTGGCCAGTTCACTTAGAATTCGACCCAGCAATCCGACCCCGGATCCGTCCGATTCGATACCTTGATGGTCGACCCCGGCCCACACCACTCGAGTCTCCACCTGCCGTTTCAGGGCTTTTAGAAAGAAGCTTTTTCCAGTACCACCCGGGGCGGCTAGAGAGAGCAGCGTCTTCTGGTGCAACTCTCGAGGCCGGGGGGCTAGCAGCAGACTGGTGGCTTGCTTCATTTCCTGGTCTCGTCCAAAGATAGGGATCGGCTCCTGCTGTTTCTTGGATGATGCTTTGGGAACGACTCTTTTGTGGGGAAACGTTCCGCCGGCTTCTTCCACCAACCAGGTTTGCAACAGATCGACGGCGGCATCTCTTTCACCGACGAGTGTCGCCTGGTCCCATATCAGGGCCCCGAAATTCTTCGGCTCAGTCAACAACGTTTGAGGCCAGTTGACCACGATCATGGCGCGATAGTCGCACTTCTGCTCGGTGGCGGGAAAATTGGCTTCCCAATCTGAGAGTGGAGACTGCCGGATGATAAAGCGAAGGCGTCTTCCAGTGAGGCCGGGCTCCTCCAGCCAGACTTCGTAGAAGCAGGCAACCTGACCCAACTCGGTCAGTTCCACGGTGGACGGCTTTTGTTGCTGGAGGTCGGCTTTCCCCTGATGCTCTTCCAGAAGCCAACGGGTGAGCGATTCAGCTAGCTCTCGAGGAGTGGCGGGGCTGGTGGTTTCTGTTTCCCGGCTGAAGGTGAGCATGGCCCGACCCCCGGCGGTCTTGGCCGTCTGACCCGCCGTGCGGATAATGCTGCCGGCCGCGTCTCCCGCGACTTGGCCGACTTTGCCGACGGCCTGACCGGCAGCTTGCCCGGCCTTGCCGACCGCCTTGAAGAGACGCCGGGCCAGGCCCGATTTTTTCCTATGTTCGGAAGCCTCTGTATCCATATCTCTACCGAGTTCCCGCTCATTTACAGGAGACCCTCCAACCAGGAAAGTCTAGGCCGCCGCGAAAGCGACCGGCAACTATGTCTTACCTTCCAGACAAGTTCGGAACCTAGGCCGTGTTCGGAGTCTTTCATTTTCTCGTAGCGAGCCTTCTGGGCGCGCTGATTTCCAACAAGGTGGTCCGAGAGACGTCCTTGCTGTTGGTGCTGGGCACGGCGCCACTCTACGGGAGCGCCGCGCTCGTGGTAGCGGCCAACTGGGGATTGGCGCGCACACCTTCTTTTCTAATCATCCTTGGGCTCACGATCGCTCTCTTTTTCGTGAAGGCAGAGCCGCCGAAGATGGACCGGCTGGAGAAATGGCAACGCTGGGTCCTGGGATTTCTCTGCCTGATCATCGTCCTCTTCACCCATCACCACAACGTCAACATTCTGGATACCGACCGCTATCTCCACGACGCTCATATCGTGGCTTTCTCCAGAGGAGTCTACCCCCCGGTGAATCCGTTCTTTCCCGAGCTTGCCATGAACGGTCACTTCGGACGAGATTTGATGATGTCGGTTTTGACCCAGCCGGGGAGCGATCCGGTGATCGTCACCTGGTGGGTCACTCCGTTTGTTCAGCTCGGGACCTTCCTCACGCTCTTTGCCTCCACCCTGGTCTTCTCGGGTTCGGTCGTTCGAGGTCTGTTGGTCTCCAGCATGGTTTTTCTGGGGATGGATTGCGGATTTCGAGTTGGGTTGATCGACACATTCGACGGCTCCAACGCTCTGGCTCATCCCTGGCTGATTCTTCTGGTCTATCTGATGGTGAAGATCTTGGAGACCCCCCGATGGCAGAACTGGCTGGTGGCCGGTGTCGTGCTTGGGACCTACCAACTCGTGTACATGACAAGCTTCGCCCTGCTGTTGCCGACCGGACTGTTTCTGTTTCTTTGGAAATGCCGAGACAAGAAAGCTTGGCTCGGATTGATCCTCACCGGCTTCTTAGCAATGGGCTTGGCCGTGACCGAGGGGGGAGCTTTCACCGACATGGCTCGTCGCGGACTGGACCCGGAGTTGAGCAAAGCGGTCCAAAATCAGGGGCTCAGGGTGAGCATCTCTTTCCCGAAGGAGAACCTCTTCCAGGTCATGGCGCTCACCTCCGACTATCAGCGAACCTCGGTGGCCTACAAGACCTCTCTCTTCGAAGGGCTCTACTCACCGCCCACCAAGCAGGGTTACGTCTACATCTTCGACCCTGATTTCCTCACCACTCACTGGCTTCCGCTCTACCTCAGCCCCCTCGCCCTGTGGTTTTGTCGAAGGTCGGCGCTGGCTCTCGGATATTGGATCTTTGGATTTCTCTCCTATCTCGTCCCGGGTCTGGTCGATTTCGGACCGATTTTCGAATACGAGTACTTCCGCTGGGAATATACGGCGGCATTGGGGTTTGCGGCGGCCCTCGGGTACGCTCTGGGCGAGTTTCTGGAGAGCTGTCCGATCCGTTGGAAGAAAGGGGAGACGTCGAGATTGGAGTTCGGTCCGGGTAGCGCGAAGTTTTTGGCTGCGCTTTTGGTGTTGATCGCAAGTCTGGCGGCCGGTGAAAAGGCCCTGAACGATGCCGTGATAGCGTCGCAAAAAGATGGTCATCGCTGGTTTCCCACGTCGGCGGAGTACCGGCTTTCCGAGCCCGAATTTCGATTGACCGAGAACGACTTGAAGGCCGCTGCCTGGCTGCGAGAACGGACCGAACCGAGTAGCCGGATTCTGACCAATCGCCTGGAGCAGAGGCCCTATGGAATGTGGCCCGATACCACCATCGCAACGTTGTCCGGATCATTCCCGGCGGGACACGCTTTCCCACCTAGAAGCCAGGTGACTCCCCATGGCAACCCGGCTTTCTTGCCGAACACGATGTTCACCGCCTTCTGGGCCACCGGCGATTGGAGCGTGCTATACGGCAGCGGTGTTAGCTGGGTCGTGGCCGATAGCAAGCGCCTCTCGCCGGAGGTGATCGAGAGCCTCAAGGCGACCGAGCATCAGGAATTTGGTGACACCCTGGTGGCCAGGGTTCCGGCTTGGCCCGAGTTGGATACACAGCCGCAGGTGGAAATGCTCAAGGTGGCGGCGCCCCAGGGAGAGTTGAGACTCGGACATCGCTATCCTTTGGAAGTAGAATACTTTAATGCCGGTGGACTGGCGGCAGTCCAGGTCAGGGTAGAGCAACCCGAAGTGAAGCCCCTGATCTTCTTCGCCGAGCCGGGTGCGCAGCTCGAGGACTGGTCGCTGGTCGCTCCCCACGACGAAGGCACCTACGAGGTGACTCTGCTGGACGCTCTCGACAAAGAGTTGGCCAAATTTTCCTTCACCGTGAACTTTCTGGAAAGACTGGCTCAAACTCGTTTGGTCTTTGAGTACCCACAGATGAAGGCTAGGAGCCTCTATCATCTGGAGGGCACGCTGGAGGGCCCCGCGATAGAATCTCAGGGAGAGCTCGACCTGTACTATCGATTCAAACGGCCCAACGGCGACTACGCGTGGGAAGTCGATTCCATCTACCAACCGATCGATATCCACCTCCCCGAGGAGGACGGAATCGCGCTGAAGATTTTCACCCCGGAACTCCCCGGAGCCTACGAACTCGAGTTCTGGTACTTCGACAGATTTAGCGGCCGAAGCATCAAGAGCGACTCCACCGTGACGCTGAATGTCGAGTCCTGATGGTTAGCTGGTTCGGTCGGAACTGGCAGAAAGTCATGGGGGGTCTTTTCTGGGGCGCCACCATCGTTGCCTATATCGTTTACACTCGACAGCACGATCTCAGCGCACTGGAGACTCTGAAGCGGCTGGCCGCATTTGTGCGAGAGTCGAGCTACGGACCACTGGTCTTCATCGTTCTCTATACGCTGCGGCCGATCTTTCTCTTTTCCGCGGCGCTCCTAACCATCGGTGCGGGGGCGCTCTTTGGCCCGGTTTGGGGCATGGTGTATTCCGTTGTCGGGGCGAATCTGGGTGCGACCCTGGCGTTCTACTTAGGGCGCTTCTTCGGGAAGGGCCTGCTCGAAACCGATGCGGACGACACCAAGTTGGGACCTTATATCAAAAGAATGAGGGAGCGAAGTTTCGAAACGGTCTTCTTGATGCGACTTCTCTTCTTGCCCTACGATTTGGTGAACTACTTGGCCGGAATCCTCAGAGTCAATTTCTGGGCCTTCCTAGCAGCCACCGTTCTGGGTTCGATACCTGGGACGATTTCGTTCGTTCTGTTCGGTGCTTCCAGCGGACTCGACTCGGGAACCCCGAAGTTCGATTGGAGAATTTTGGCCGCTTCGGTCGTGATCTTCTTGCTCAGCATCGGCGTCTCAAAACTGCTTAGAAGAAGAGAGGAACCTTCATGAAGAAGTATCATACCGTCGTGGTCGGCGCGGGTTCGGGAGGGTTGACCGTGGCTGTGGGTCTGTCCAAGCTCGGCAAACGTGTGGCGCTAGTGGAAAAACGTCATGTCGGTGGGGATTGCACCAACTACGGCTGCATCCCCTCGAAGACCCTGATCCATGAATCAAAACAAGATCCGTCAAACGCTCTGGCCACGGTCAGGCTCCGTCGCGACCATTTACGCGACGAGGAGACGGAATGGGTGGGAAAGCTTAAGCGAGTAGACTACATTCGAGGGGAAGCAACTTTCTTGGACTCCCACCGACTGCGTGTGGAAGGGACCGACGCGACGGAACTGTGGGCCAAGAATGTGGTGCTGGCGACCGGCTCTCGTCCCCGTGAGATCGAAGTACCCGGCTTGCCGGCGGACCGCCTTCTGAACAACGAGTCGGTCTTTGAGTTGGACACGCCACCCAAGCACCTCGTTATCGTCGGAGGCGGCGTGATCGGCATGGAGATGGCGTTCTGCTTTCGCCGCTTAGGGAGTCGGGTGAGCGCGATCGATAGGGGAGAGCGTCTTCTGAAACAAGCCGAACCCGAGGTGAGTGAGTTATTGGGAAAACGGTTGAATGAGGTGGGAGTCGATTTCTATCTGGAGACCGCTCCGGAGAGATATGAGAAGGGGGAGCTTCACCTCACCGACGGCATCCGCTTAAAGAATGTCGACAACGTCCTCGTGGCCGCGGGGAGGGAGCCCAATCTTCAAATGGGATTGGAGAGCGCCGGCGTGGAATATCATCGAAACGGTGTCCCCACGGATGCTTTCGGGCGAACCAACATCTCCCATGTCTTCGCCATCGGCGACATCAACGAGCGTTCTCGCTTCACTCATTCTGCCAATCATCAGGGCCGCCGGTTGGTGAAGAAGATCGTCTTTCCGTTTTTGCCTCAAGGGGAGGAGCCACTCTATCCGAGTGCGACCTTTACCGACCCCGAAGTCGCCCAGGTCGGACCGACGCTCGAAGAGCTTCGTCGCCTCTACCCGGCTGAGTCGATCAAGACAGAAATCATCCAGCTCAAAGATACCGACCGCGGCTACACGGCCGGGTTGGAGCACGGATTCGTGATGATTCACGCGCGTGTCCTCACGGGCAAGGTCCTCGCGGCCACAGTGGTCGCTCCGTCGGCCGGCGAAATGCTATCCCTTCTGACGATGGCTATCTATCAAGGGGTCTCGATGTACAAGCTGGCCGATCTGGTCTTTCCCTATCCGGTGTTGTCGGAGGCGGTGAAGAAGGCAGCCAACAACTACGTGTTTTCTACTTTGCGGTCTCTGCCCGGTGACACTCTGCGATTTCTGAAGAGCATGTAACACAAGCGCCGTGACTCGAACCTTCGATAGGGTATCCCTCGCGACCGGATTTCGGTAAGTCTAGGGAGTTGCGGTGGCGTTGGGTGCGGCGTCCACCGGCGGAGACGTGGTGGCAGCGGGAGTGGCCGTGGTCGAAGGCGTCGGCGCGGTCGATGGCGTGGCGGTACTCGATGGCGTGGCCGTGTTCGACGGTGTCGTGCTGACCTTTGGAGATGCACTCGGAGCAGGCGCGGCAAGGAGTTGGCGCAACTCTTCCAGCTTAGCCGTTTCAGCAGGAGTCTTGCCCTCGTCGTTTTTGATAGTGGGGTCGGCGCCAAGCTTCAGCAGTAGCTGTGCCGCGGTAACGTTGTCGCAGTGGTGGAGAGCTGTCCCTCCGCCGTTCCAACTTTTCTGATTGGGGTCGGCTCCCTGATCGAGAAGATATTTCAGCCGTCCTGTTCGGTTGGCCCCGAGGAACTGAAAGAGAAGAGGGTTGCCGTCCGTGAGATACATATTCACAAACTCTTGAGGTAGGCTTTCGAAGAAGTTCTCGTCTCGAATCTTTCGGGAGAGGGCAAGGGAGCCTTGGGGCGCGCTCAAGAGAGGTTCGGCCACATAGATCCCTTCCACGGCGTCCGTGTATCCCAGAACTTTGCCTGTGCCGTCTACGATGGCTTGAAGCTTGAAACTGCTGAACCGCTTGTCTCCCTCGAACGACTCGGGCAGAGTTTCCTGATTAGCCACGACCTTCCCGTCGAGAGTCAGGCTGTCGCCCTGCAAGGCCGTGACGACTCTGGCCGGCAGGGTGAGATTTGCCATGAGCTTACTGCCGTTGGGCCCTTCGTAGAGGGCGATGCCGGCGTCGCCGTCGGAATATTCGTCGGTAATTTTGTAGCCGGCCTGGAGGATCTCGGCCTCTCTGAGCTTACCGTTGAGCTCGAAATTGTTGATAAGGAGATTGCCCTGGGGTAGGGGAGCCGCCTTCGGAATCTCCGGTGTGGGCGTTTTCTTGGGAACCACCTGGGTGGTCTGCGCGACCGTGGGAGTGGGGGTCGGGTCCGCTTTGGGCGTGTCCCCACGATTGGCAAGGAAATAGCCCACAGGGGCACCGATCACTAACAAGCCTATGACGATGAGAGGGAGGGGCGACTTCTTCTTTCGCTTGTCCGGGTCTTTCATGCCCTTGAAAGGACCGGCCTCTTCCAGCAGGTCTCCTTCCAAATCGTCGTCGTTCGGTCGCGCGCTTCGAGGTGTCGGTCGCGGTGCGGCCGAGGCTTCTTCCACGGGCTTGTCGTGAACAGGGGGGAGTTCGACGGGGCCCGGCTTGATCTGCTCGACTTCGTCCGGATCGTCTACCGCCACGGGTTCCTCGCCGGTCTTGGCGGGTTGCCATGTCTTGATCCACGGGAAGGTGTCCGGTAGACAAAAGACTTTGGGCTTCACCTGGTGGGGATACTCTTGTTTGGCCTGCTCCCATGACTTCCACTCAGGACCTCCCCACTTGGCGCCTTTCTGTCTCAGGAGCAAGGCCCAGTTGTTGAGAATGAGATGAGCCATCTGAGGTTCATTGTGACGCGCGTAGGCCAGTGCTTGGCCCATCTCTTGATTGATCTCGTCGATGGCCTGGGGCGCAGCGGTCATTCGGGTGTGGAAATAAGCCGAAATCATGCGAAAGATGGCCGCGTCGTGAGGAGAAACTTTGCCTTCTTTAAGCGAGTCCATCCCGAGTTTGAGGACAGGGTTGCCGCCCTGGCCGGACCAGGTGGCGGCGCCGGCCTTGTCGTCCGACATCATGATGTCGCCGATCATCGAGGAGAGTGTGATTTTGGCAGCCCAGGTCGGATCGACGGCCTTGGTTTCGTACATGGTCTTGGAGAGTAAGGCGTGAACTTCTCGCGAATGCCTAACCTGACCGTCGCTCAGCGCGCGGTCACCCTCTTGTCCTTGGGGAAGGTCGGGTGTTTGGGTCGGTTCCCATTTTTGGGCATATTCGAAGGCGCAGACCACGGATTTGCCTTCGATGGTCGTCGTCCAGGCTCTGACAACCTGACCCTCCGGTACCTCCGAGTGGTGAATGTACTCTCCGTAGAATCCGGTGCCGTGGGAGAAATCGTCGTTGACTTCCAGAGTCTGTCCTTCGATCATCCAGATGCCGGCCCCGAATCGGTCGAGAATGCCCACAATTCCCGGCATGGGGGCTCTGCGTTCGGCTTTCTGACACAACTCAACGAGAGTCTCGGGCGGGGCGAAGACGTCTTGTTTGAAGCCCAAGCCTAGGAATCGGAGAATAATGAGCGGGCTTTTGTTTTCAGGGGCGACCAGAACGACTTGGAGGCGAGTCGGCTTGGGCGGGAGGGCGGCTAACCGCACCGTGGAGCGGGGTTTGGCTGAGGGAGCGAGTTCGGCCGCCTTCTTGGCGGCGGCCAGCAACGACGACAACTCTCTTCCGGTGTAAACGACGCTAAACTTATTTTCGCCGGAATAGCTTAGGCAGACACACTCTTGGTCTCCCATGTTGCCGATCTTCAGAGAACCCTGTGGGTCTGTTATTTCGCCGACGAGGTTGTCGGGTTCTAACATTTCGCCCTCATGCTGCTAGCCTTTCGAACTGCCCCAGCCAAGTTCTTCCCTTCCAGAGGTACAATTTCCCAGGTTTTTGTGGACTCCGAAGTTTATTCGTGAGGAACGGCACCGGGTAAGCAGTCCATGACATCCTGAAGGAATTGCAGATCTTCCCCCGAGAAGGGCGGTGCCGTCATTCGATTGTCGAAATAGGCGACGACGAACACGTTGCCGTCTTTGTCCTTGGCGGCGGCAGCTAGAGCCGAACGAACGTTGTGCATAGCCACACTGCTGGTCGGCCCGATCCGATCATCAGACGCCGGATCGAAGGTGACGAAGCCGTTGCCGTGCTCCAGGACCCTCTCGAAGATGCTCCGACTGAACGGAAAGGTCTCGCGCAGAGACTGGTCTCCGCGATAGACCAACTCGTCCGAGCCTTCGAACCAGAAGCAGCCTCGCTCGGCATCTAGTACGTCTAGAAGCTTGCCGAGAAGTCTCTCGTAGTCCGAAAAACCCTCACGGTTGATGAAGTTTTTGAACACATCCAGGTTGTAGCTTTTCATTGCTGCGAGAAGCTCCCCCTCTCCTTGGGCCAAGAAGGTCATTCCATGAGTTGGAGGGGAGCCCTGCTTCGTAGCTCAACCGGAACTTAGGGCTAGTAGCTTTTGAGGACTCCTTTGGCACCGCTTTTGAAGGAGGTCCCCAGGCTTCCCCTTCCCGAGGGACGATAGGCCGGGATTTCTTTCATCCGACTGTCGATGTGCTGCTCTCGCTTGGCGTTGAGTTCGGCTATTTCTTGCTTGAGTTCATTTTGACGAGCGTTTTGCTCCTCCAGATAGTCCATCTGGGCCTTTTGGGACTTGGCTCGCAGTTGGGCCGGGAGTTGAGCTGTCGGAACACTCTCCAACCGTCCACTGCCGTATAGATTGACGAGATCCTTCGAATGGGACTGGCGCGACTGAACGACGGCTCTTTCTACCGCGACGCCCGGTTCGAGGTAGGATTCGGCTTCCTGGCAGTAGGCGCTCTGGCCGTGGCCCTCGGCGTAGACCTTCGTCTCCTGGAGTTGCCGGTATTTTTCCAGAATGGCCGCGTCGTAGGGTGAGTCGAGTTTGGCTATCTCCTGGTCGGGATCGATCGATTCAAAGTCGGTGCCGGCCAGGGGGGCCGCGCTTTTCCAGGAG
>Ga0208701_100362_pt1 | contig 13548 bp, 10 predicted proteins | sample DeeseametaMP1482_FD_184188 | JGI IMG/M metagenome (GOLD analysis project Ga0208701, IMG submission 184188) | Marine microbial communities from the Deep Pacific Ocean - MP1482 (SPAdes) | ecosystem: Environmental > Aquatic > Marine > Oceanic | place: South of Fiji, South Pacific Ocean | collected... | reverse complement strand
GGCTTCCAGCTCGGCGAGCTCGGCATCGAGGTCTTCATCCTCGGACTCCTCGTCGAGGTCTTCGTCGTCGGCTTCCAGCTCGGCAAGTTCAGCATCGAGGTCTTCATCCTCGGACTCCTCGTCGAGCTCTTCTTCGTCGGCTTCCAGCTCGGCGAGCTCGGCATCGAGGTCTTCATCCTCGGACTCCTCGTCGAGGTCTTCGTCGTCGGCTTCCAGCTCGGCGAGCTCGGCATCGAGGTCTTCATCACCGGACTCCTCGTCGGCTTCGAGTTCGGCGAGCTCAGCATCGAGGTCTTCATCCTCGGACTCCTCGTCGAGCCCGTCCTCGTCGACTTCTAGCTCGGCAAGCTCGGCATCGAGGTCTTCGTCACCAGACTCCTCGTCGAGTTCTTCCTCGTCGGCTTCGAGCTCGGCAAGCTCGGCGTCGAGGTCTTCATCACCAGACTCCTCGTCGAGTTCTTCCTCGTCGGCTTCGAGCTCGGCAAGTTCGGCATCGAGGTCTTCATCCTCGGACTCCTCGTCGAGCCCGTCCTCGTCGACTTCGAGTTCGGCGAGTTCGGCATCGAGGTCTTCGTCATCGGACTCCTCGTCGGCTTCGAGCTCGGCAAGCTCGGCGTCGAGGTCTTCATTACCAGACTCCTCGTCGAGCCCTTCCTCGTCAACTTCGAGTTCGGCTAGCTCCGCCTCAAGGTTTTCGTCCTCGGGCTCCTCGTCGAGTTCTTCCTCGTCGGCTTCGAGCTCGGCAAGTTCGGCATCGAGGTCTTCATCCTCGGACTCCTCGTCGAGCTCTTCTTCGTTAACTTCGAGTTCGGCCAACTCCGCCTCAAGGTCTTCGTCCTCGGACTCCTCGTCGAGCTCTTCCTCGTCGACCTCAAGCTCGGCTAATTCAGCCTCAAGGTCTTCGTCCTCGGACTCCTCGTCGAGCTCTTCCTCGTCGACTTCTAGCTCGGCAAGTTCGGCTTCAAGGTCTTCGTCGCCGGACTCCTCATCAAGGTTTTCCTCGTCGACTTCGAGTTCGGCTAGTTCGGCTTCAAGGTCTTCGTCCTCGGACTCGTCATCGAGCTCTTCCTCGTCGACTTCGAGTTCGGCCAACTCCGCCTCAAGGTCTTCGTCCTCGGACTCCTCGTCGAGCCCCTCCTCGTCGACCTCAAGCTCGGCTAATTCAGCCTCAAGGTCTTCGTCGTCGGACTCCTCGTCGAGCTCTTCCTCGTCGACTTCGAGTTCGGCTAACTCATCCTCAAGGTCCTCGTCCTCGTCCGGTTCGAGTTCCGCGAGAACATCGCCGCCATCATCGAGGGCTTCGGCCGTGAAGTCTTCTTCCAACTCCAATTCGTCAAGGAACTCTTCATCGTCGAGGTCTTCCTCAAGCAAGTCTGTCAGGTCGTCGACCTCTAGCTCGTCTTGCTCGATGTCTCGCTGGAGCTCGAGAGCATCGATTTCATTCTCCAGTCGACTGAAAACTTCGTCTTCAATGCTCTCGTAAGATTCGTATTCGTCCAGTTCCTCGTATTCGTCGTCCTCGATGTCGTCGTCGACATCCTCGAAAAACCGTTGAAGGTCCGCTAACTCCGAGTCTTCATATTCCAGAGATTCGTACTCTTCCGACTCATAGTCGTCATAGAAGATCGGGTCGTCTTCGTAAGAGCCGTATTCCCCGTCGTCGGCTTCGAGTAGCTCGGGGGAGAAATAGGTCTCCATCGACTCCATTTCCCAAGGCTGGCGATGGGCTCGAAAGTCTTGGTAGTAGGATTGGTCGGCGGGTAACCCTAGCTGCTCTGAGGCGCTTCGAAGATTGCCGTGAACGCGGTTGGAGATGGTGTGCTGAAAGCGAAGCTCGGCCGGACGGCGCACCAGGTAATCGATCTGGTTGTCAGGCTCGTCGATGGCGTCGATATCCCAGGTGGATCGTTCAAAAGAGGGATAGATGCTGCGAACGAGTTCGTCAGACTCAAACTCGTACCCGCCGCCCTGGCTTCGCTTCAGTATCTCCAGAGCTTCAGCCGAATAACTATGCTCCACCCCTCGGAAGAAACCGTGAATCACCGGTATAGATTCGAAGCGCTGGGGCTCTCCGCTGCGATGAAAGGAAAGATACTTGGTAGGGGTGCCCACGACATGGGTGAGGGAGGCCATGACACGGCCTCGTTCATTCTCTGCCTCCCAAACCATGGCTTCTATCACCCTGGTCGGCCGGCCGGACTCTTCTCGAGCCATCAAGTCCGCTTTGAGCTCCTTGAGGATGTTGTCGATATCATCAAGGCGCGCTCGTAGGTTGGCGAGCCGGATATCGCCCAGCTTGCCACGCAGGAACTTAACCAGTTCCCCAAGCTCTTCTTCCTCAACTCCGTTGAGCTGGAAAGAACTTCGGGATTCGGCTTCGAGCGCCAAGTTTTCGAGTTGCTCGGCCTGCTCTCTCAGCCGGCGCGAAACGTTTATATCCTTGGGCTCAGACATATGAAGGGCTCTGCCCAGTTGTCTGAGTGGTACACATCAAAAGACCCCATTGCTCCGACTCAAGATTTATCGGAGCGAGCGGCTTCCTCGGGGGGATAATCGTTCCCTTCTGAACAAAGGAAGGATGGGGTTTATTCGACGTCAGCGTCGACCACGGTCTTTTCAGGTCGCTTCTTTTTCTTGCGGATGGCTTGCTGGCCTTCGACCGTGCGCTCGGCTCTTCGCTGACCGGCGGCGCCCCTCTTGCGGGCCCTCAGTCGGCGGCTTTCTTCCTCGGCACGCACAGCTGCAGTGATAATGTGGTGCAATCGGACCTTCTCCGATTCTGCAATGGAAATGAAAGACTGGATCAACGAAACCGGACGGCCGTTCGACTGACGGTCGTCTTCGTCTTCACGAAGCTTGTTTAAGATCTGCTCTACATCTTCCATGGACTCCTGGAGCGCCTCAAGTCTAAGAGAAGCAAGGCGGTCTTGGGCGAGGTTAAGGAGATCCTCTAACTTGGTCTCCTCTTCCTGGCGTGAACGGAAGGTGTGGGAGTCCTTTGAGTCTATGAGGAGTTCCTCAAGGGCTTCAGCTTCGGAACGAAGCCGTGCCGCTAACTCGAAACTCGATTCTCTCATCTGTGGCTCCTCCGGGCTGGTGTAGTCTCGTGAGTGGCATGTTTTTCACCACTCGTAGGAGATTCCTGTTCTCTAAAACAAATCTAATCGGTACTGAAACGAAAGTGAGATGTCATGTCACAAAAGAGCGTTGAAATCTATACCTGGTCTACCTGTCCCTACTGTATGCGTGCCAAGCAGTTGCTGGACAGCAAAGGCGTTAATTACACGGAGTATTCTATCGACGGTGACGACGAGGCGCGAGCCCAGATGGCGAAGCGTGCGGGGGGGCGGAGAACCTTACCTCAGATCTTCATTGGCAAGAACTATCACGTGGGAGGCTGCGACGACCTCTACTCTCTCGAAGGGGAAGGGGAGCTCGACGACCTCTTAGGGATTTAGTGGTCTAGTCTGCTTGCGGTTGAGCGGCCTGGTCGGGTCGTTCAGCCGCTTTCGGAAAGTCTGGGAAAATAAAAAGACCCTCGGCATCGGGGGGGGTCATCCGCCAAGGGTCGCGAGGCGTAGCCTCTGAAAAGAATCTATAACGATTCGGGTTTTGAGATAAGGTACAAGCGTACTAATCTCAGCTAGTAATTTGAGCCTGGACTAGTTCAATAGCCGATTTTAAGGCGTCATCGAGCTTCTCCGGCTCGCGTCCACCAGCCTGGGCGAGGTCGGCCCGACCGCCACCACCACCGCCCACTTGTTTGGCCAGTTCCTTGATCAGTTTTCCTGCGTGTAGGCCCTTCGAAATGACTTCAGGGGCCACGTAGACGAGCAGGCTCACTTTGCCTTCCTTGGCGGCGCCGAGGACGGCAACACCCTGGAAGCTCTCTTTCAGGCCGTCGGCCAGGAGCCTCAGTTGCTCCGGTCCGCTGTCTCCCACCGCTTTCACGATCACGGGGATTTCCTGGACTTTGGATTGGGAGTCCAAAAGCTCTTGAGCCAGATTGGAGGCTTTCGCCTGCTGAGCGGAACGCAGTTGCTTTTCCAGTTGCTTCTGTTGCTCCACCAGTGCGCCGGCTTTTTTCTCCAGATCGGCGCGGGAACATGACAGAATCGAGCTGAGGTTGTCGAGAAGCGCTTGCTCCTCTCTGAAGCGTCGGAGGAAGGGAAAGCCCGAGACCGCTTCCAGTCGACGCACGCCGGCGGCGATGGCGCCCTCCGTGGTGATTGTGAGGAAACCGAGTTCACCGGTGGCCAGGGTATGCGTGCCACCGCACAATTCCATCGAATAACCGTCGAAGACCGGGGTCTCCAGTTCTCCGGAGCCTCGTCCTCCGATCTTCACCACCCGCACGCGGTCTCCATACTTATCTCCGAAGAAGGCCAGGATGGAGTCAGGCTTTTCGCTATACGGAATCTCGAAGTATGAGATGGCCCCGTTTTCGAGGATTCGCTCGTTGGCCAGCCGCTCGATGGTGGCCAACTGTTCCGGAGAGACGGCCTGGAAATGGGTAAAGTCAAATCTCAGGCGATCGGGCGCGACCAGCGAACCTTGCTGATGGACGTCCGGCCCCAGCACCTCACGGAGAGCCCAATGTAGAAGATGGGTGGCGGTGTGATGTCGTTCGATCTGTTTGCGGCGAGCTGTGTCGAGCGACACTTGAAGCTTCGCCCCCTCGGTGAGCTTGCCGGCAGCTTTCAGATCGACCATGTGAAAGACCACGCCCTCTTGCTGGCGGGTATCGAGTACCTCGAAGGAATCACCGTTGAGCTTGAGGATGCCGGTGTCGCCCAACTGACCGCCCTTTTCGGCATAAAACGGGGTTTTATCCAACACCACGGCCAGTGAGTCTTCATTGGTGATGGTGGCCTGCACAACCGCTTCGCCGGAACTCTCGGCGTAACCGGTGAAAGGTGTAGGAGGAAGCTCCAGTTCCTTGTCCTCGGCCGACACCACGATTTTTACCTGGGCTGCGCGGGCTCGGGCTCTCTGCTCTTCCATCAAGCGTTCGAACTCCGGTTCGTCCACTTGAATATCGAGTTCGCGAGCCATGGCCTGGGTCAGGTCGAGAGGGAAGCCGAACGTATCATAAAGCTTGAAGGCGGCGTCCCCGGGGAAGACCTTCTGGTTGTCGGCTTGGAGTTGTTTGACCTCATTTTCGAAGAGCGTCAGGCCGCGGTCCAACGTCTGGTTGAAAGAGGTCTCTTCTGCTTTGATGATATTCTCGAGTTTGGTTTGGTGCTCCAAGAGCTCCGGAAAGACGTCTCCCATCTGCTTGGCCAGTACGGGCACGAGCTTGTAGAGGAAAGGGTCTTGTAGGCCCAGTTGGCGCCCGTATCGCGAGGCGCGTCTGAGCAGGCGTCTGACCACGTATCCGCGGCCGTCGCTGGAAGGGATGGCGCCGTCGGCAATAGAGAACGAGATCATTCTGATGTGGTCGGCACAGACCCTCAGTGCGATGGACTGCTCGTCGGAAGACTGGCCGGGCGTGTAGGTCGCTCCGGACATCTCGCATAGGGCTCGAATGACCGGCTGAAACACCTCCGTATCGTAGTTGGAGATGACTCCGTCAAACCGTTTTCCGCCGTCGGTGCATTCCACCACGGCACAGGCGCGCTCGAAGCCCATACCGGTATCCACATGTTTGGCCGGAAGTTCTCGCAGGCTGCCGTCGGCTTCTGCGTTAAACTGAATGAAGACCAGGTTCCAGATCTCGATCACTAGCGGGGAGTCTTTGTTCACCAGGGCGCCCCCGCTGGCGTCGGGTGTGAGGTCAACATGAACTTCCGAGCACGGTCCGCACGGGCCGGTGTCCCCCATCATCCAGAAGTTGTCTTTTCGATCGCAGTGGATGATGTGGCTGGGGTCGATATCGGTGCAGGTTTTCCAGAGTTCTTCAGCCTCCAGGTCGGCCGGGACCTGGTCGTCCCCGCCGAAGACAGTGGCGTAAAGTCTGTCTTTGGGCAAGCCCCAGACTTTGGTGAGGAGTTCCCAGGCCCACTCGATGGCTTCTTTTTTGTAATAGTCGCCGAAAGACCAGTTGCCCAACATCTCGAAGAAGGTGTGGTGGTAAGTGTCGTGGCCGGTTTCTTCCAGGTCGTTATGCTTTCCGGAGACCCGGATACACTTTTGGGTATCCGCGATTCTTCGAGACGACGGCTGCGCCAAACCAAGGAAATAGGGCTTGAACTGGTTCATGCCCGCGTTGGTGAAGAGCAGAGTCGGATCGTCGAGGGGCACGACCGGTGCGCTCGGCACGATCTTGTGGCCCTTCGATTCGAAGAAGTCAAAAAACGATTGTCGGATTTCAGCGGATTTCATGCCGGGCGCTTCTCCTGGCGCACCGCTTCTCCTACCGCTGCTAGACTCAGGTGTCGGGGTATCGACGCCTCAGGACTTCAAGAAAAGAGTCTACAAGAAAAGGGTCGAAGTGGCTTCCCCGTCCCTCGGAGAGGATGGCGGTGACCTTCTTTACTTCCATACCTCTCTTGTACGGTCGCTCGGCGGCCAGGGCGTCAAAGACATCGGCCACACTGATAATGCGGGCGGCCAGCGGGATCTTGTCTCCCACCAATCCGTCCGGGTATCCCTTGCCGTCCCAGCGTTCGTGATGACCTCTTATCGTTGGGCAGAGATAGCGCAGGGAGGCGATGGGGCGGACGATCTCTTCGCCCCAGATCGGGTGCATCTTCATGATTTCATACTCTTCGGGGGTGAGCTTGCCGGGCTTGTAAAGGATCTCGGGGGGGATTTTGACTTTGCCGATATCGTGAAGAAGACCGGCTCGAAGCATGTCTTGACCTTGCAGAAAATCGCTGAATTCGGACATCCTGTTGATGGAGTCGGGGCTGCCCTGAAGGAGGATGTCGAACTCGCCGACATCGCGGAGCATGGTGCCGAACTTGATCTCTTTGCGGGTCTGCTTGTCTCGAATGCCGACCTCGTCGGCAAGCTCCAGCGCCAGATCGAGCACTCGAGTGGAGTGTTTATAGGTGAACTCTCCACCCAGTCGGAGGATCAGTCCCAGAGAGGTGACGGCGGTCTCCTCGTCCAGGTTTTCCACTTCTTCCTCTTCATAGAGATCTTCCAGAAGGCTCCCAATGGCCGCTCCCGCCACTCGAGTGCTGACGTCGGTCCGGGCACTGGCGAGGGCCGCCTGGCTGCTGTTCAGATTGATGGGGTTTCCGAGACTCTGCCCTCCCTGGCCCCCACGGGTCAGCTGTAGCCGTCCTCGGTGAGCGAACATCCGCTGGGCGATGCTGCGTTGGGTTTTCTTGGAAGAACTCCAGTTGAGACGGATGGGTCCGGAGTCTTTCTTACCCTCTTCGTGGCACTCGTCCAGGAAGCTATTGTGGACGGGCATTTGCGCGGAGACCTGTCGTGTTTTCAACCGCTTGCTGACCAGACCGACCGATTGGCTAAAAACGGGCTGGCGAGCGAGGTGGGTCTCGGCTGCTCGACCCGGCCTCCCGGCGGCATCGGAGGAGCGCATTTGTGCTCCGCTCTGAGACGAACCGAGAAAGCTTTTGGAGGTAGCGTGTCCTCTGGGCGTGCCGGGCCGCCTCAGTAGTTGGGGTGTTCTCTGGCCGGGCGGCCGACTTTGCGGTTTGGGCTGAGGTTGAGGCTGCTGTTTGGCCTGGGCCGGTGGTTTTTCTTGTTGGGGAGCCGACTGGGGAGCGCCGAACGAGCTTTTGGCAGCCTGGCTTCCCGGCTTTCTCCCCAAAACAGAGCCGCCGCTCGACTGGCGGGCCGCGGGTTTTTGAGAGGCCTCCTTCTCCACTCGAGGCCCTTCGAAGCGTTGCTGTGAGTTCGCTCTGGTTTCTTTCTTCGCTGACTGCTGGGCGGGGGCTTTTTGTTGGGGAGCCTGTTCGGCAGCAGGTTTGTCGGCCGGCTGTTTAGGAGGAGCCGGTTTAGGGGTGGAAGTCTGGGTCTGGGACTTGGCCTGAGCTTCTTGCTGAGGAGGGCGGGGGGTCGGCGGTTTCGGTGTGTTGCGGTCGGAGGCGGGGGACTGCTTCGGTCCGGGAGTATTTTGCTTTTGCTCTCCGGCTTTCTTCTCCGGCGAGGCTGCCTTATAAAGTGATGAGCTTCCCGATTTCTCAGGCTTTTGTGCGGTCTGTTTGAACCTTGCTCTGAGCTTTTTCAGTGTCTCCGGGGTCGGCGTTTCGCCTTCGCTGAGAAGGGCCAAGCGCTGTTCCGGCAGCTCTCCGTCCGGCGAATCGGTGGAGGAGCGGTTGAAGAGTTTCCAGGTTGTCTCTAGCTTGGATAGAAAATGGTTGAGCTTCTCCCGGGTACCGGTGGGTCCGCTGGAGCGCAAGAGCGCCTCGGCGACCTGAGCATCAGATGGCGTGGCACTTTGGGCGGCGGCTTTTCCGGTGTTGGACGGGCGCTGACTACCCAGGCTGGGTCGTTTGGCACGGATGAAGGGGTCGCTCACTCACAGATGTTATCACGCAGGAATTAGAATCGACAAGGCAGGCGGCAAGATTGGTAGCTGGTCCGTTAGTATGCCCGGGACTGACCCGACCAAGATCATTGTCGCTGCCAGAGTTCTACCGTGGTTATATCCCAAGGTCGGTATAGGTACGTCCGAGTGCGGCCTACTATAGTGGCATACCAAAATTGATTAAACGAGAGGTACACAAACGATATGAAAAACTTATTCAAAACCACCATTGCTTCCCTGGCCATTCTGGCCGTGACCGGGTTCGCTTCCGCCGACCCTACCGTGGAAGTCACCGAGATGGATGTCTACAGCACCAACTTGGAGCCGGGATACTCCGACTCTATTGATCTGGCCACGCTACCGCAGCTGGACGACACGGTCAAGATGACCCCGGAGTTCGAACAGCCCAGTAACTTTATGTCCGAAGAGGGCGTCTACCGTTACGCTTACTATGAGAAAACCGGCGAATGGTTGACTCTGGAGCAAGCTCGCTTCGCTCTGGAGAACGAGAGCCCCGTAGAGTCCATGCGATAGGGCATACCTGACAAGAAGGCCTCACTCTTTCGAGTGGGGCTTTTTTAATTCTGCCAACAGCCTCTTTCCTCTAGGTTACGGTCGCTCGATGAGGCCCTGGATCCCGTCGTACTGAGGATAGTTCGCGGGGAGACCAATAGCCTCGTGGTTATCTCCGTGGCAAGAAATGAAATAATAGTCTTCGAAGTTGGCAGTGTTGTAGCCGACGTTTAAACCCGTCTCCAGCTTATAGGTCGTCGTACCGGTCGCGGGGCACTCGGGGAGAGTCTTGAGATAGTTCGGAAGGAGTAACTCCATTCGAACAGGGTACTTCCCCGCATTGTCGCTAGAGTACATTTCGCAGGCGGTACCGATATTTTTTAGGTTGGACAAGCAGGAAGTAATGCGACCCCCTGCCCGTGCGCGCATAAAGTTTGGCACGAGTACGGCACAAAGAACCAGAAAACTCGCTACCACGGCGATAACGAACAGCGTGGAAAGGCTTGGCTTCTTTCCCCCGGCGTTAAGGAGGTCACGAGCGAGCCCGGGCTGCTCCTCCGCCTCTTGCTCCTTCTTGTTCAGGCCTGCGTCGTCGCTCATTTCCCGGATCTTCGCAGAGCTTCCGACGACTCCTATAGCAGGAGGCGGCGAAAGGCTCCAATGAGGAGGGAGGGAAGGAATAGGGTTTTCTTTCCTCGACTCAGAACAGCCCTCCGATAAAGTGAGGCTAGGAGAAGAACCTTGGATAAGAATTTCGAGAAACTGCAGTTTTTGGACGGAAGCGCCTGGGGAGCGGAGCAATTCGCGGGGAAGGTCACGGTCGTTTCCTTTACTGACCAGAAAAGCCAGGATGTGTCCGCCAAAGTGGGGAGCGCCCTCGGCAAGAAGTTCATGGACGACCCTAAGTTTCAGATAGCCACGGCGGTGAAGGTGCCTAGTATGTTCAAAGGTTTGGCCGGGGCTCTCCTTAAGAGCGGTCAGGCCAAGGCTCGCGATTCGGCGGTCAAGAAGTTTGAAAAGGAAGGCTTGCCGGTGCCGGAAGGTCTCGCCGAACGTATTCACGTGGTCTTCGATCTTGACGGCAAGTGTTCCAAAGAGGCCCTTTCCGGTTGGAAAGACGGGCAAGCGAGAATGGTGCTGGTCAACAGTGACGGCGAGAAAGTGGCCGAGAGCATGGGAGATGATGCCGAAAAGGCCGTCGAAGAGTTGGCTCCCAAGGTCCAAGAACTTCTGGGCTAAGATTTTCCATATCTCCTAACCCGGGGCCCTGCGGGAATCCGGTTTGATTTGCTGAATCAGCCGTCATGAATAGCATAAATCCCGCCACCGGCGAACAGATCGCCTCCTACGACCCCATGTCCGATCAGCAAGCAGAACAGATCATTGAAGCAGCTCACCAACGCTTCAAGACTTGGCGGAAGACGACGTTTCAGGAGAGAGCGACCTTCATGCGTCGCTGCGCCGAACTGTTGAGGGAGCGCAAGGGCAAACTAGGTCTGCTGATGACCGAGGAGATGGGCAAGCTCGTTCGCGAGGCCGAGGGAGAGGTCGAGAAATGTGCCTGGGTCTGCGAATACTACGCCGACAACGCCGAGGGCTTCTTGCAGAACGAATCGATCGAAACGGAGATGTCTCGTAGTTTCATCACCTATCAACCGATCGGTGTGGTGTTGGCGGTGATGCCCTGGAACTTTCCTCTCTGGCAGGTCTTCCGATTCGCAGCCCCCGCTCTGATGGCGGGCAACGTGGGAGTGCTCAAGCACGCTTCGAACGTTTGCGGCTGTGCGCTGGCAATCGAAGAGGTGATCGCCGACGCGGGCTTCCCGGAGAACTGTTTTCGGACCTTGCTGATTCCTTCGAAGCAAGTCGAGCGCGTTATTCAGAACCCCCTGGTACGGGCGGTGACCTTGACCGGAAGTGTGCCGGCGGGTGCGGCCGTCGCAGCGGCTGCCGGAAAAGAGTTGAAGAAGACGGTCCTGGAGTTGGGAGGGAGCGATCCCTACGTGGTTCTGGAGGACGCGGATTTGAAACTGGCGGCCCAGAAATGTACTCAAAGTAGACTGTTGAACGCCGGTCAGAGTTGTATCGCGGCCAAGCGGTTCATCGTGGTGGAGAAAGTCTACGACGCTTTTGTGGAGGCCTTCGTGGAAGAGATGAAGAGCAAAAAGGTCGGCGACCCCAAGGCCGAGGGCATCGATCTCGGGCCTCAAGCCAGCACTGATTTGAGGGATGAGCTGCATCAGCAGGTGAAGGATTCCGTAGCCAAGGGGGCCGTTTGTAAGTTGGGGGGAGAGTTGCCGGATGGGCCGGGTGCTTTCTATCCTCCGACGGTACTCATCGACGTCACTCCAGGCATGCCCGCATATGATGAGGAGTTGTTTGGGCCGGTGGCCTCGGTCATCAAGGTGGCTGATGTGGAGGAGGCTGTTCGCGTCGCCAACGACTCGGAGTTTGGGTTGGGCGGAGCCGTCTTCACAGGTGACGTAGAGAGAGGCTTGAGGCTGGCAGCCGAAGAGATCGACACCGGCTTTTGCGCCGTGAACGATTTCGTGAAGTCGGACCCGCGTCTACCGTTTGGGGGGGTCAAGAAGAGCGGATACGGACGAGAGTTGTCCTACCTGGGGATTCGAGAGTTTGTGAATATCAAGACGGTGACGACGCCCTAAGCGTGGGCTGAGTTCTTAGTCTTCGTCGGATTGAGTGAAATCCGACGGCTTCAGGTCGTCGATGAATTTCTTGAAGTTGTTCACTTCAAGCTGGGCGTCTTTACCCTTGTCTTCCGACTCTTCCAGAATGATCTGGTCGGTGACGTAGATGGGGGAGTTGGTCCTCAAGGCCAGAGCGATGCTGTCCGAAGGTCTGGCATCGATCTCAAGCGGGCCCAGGCTGGACTCCAGCACGACCTTGGCGAAAAACGTGTTCTCTTGAATGTCGTGAATTACGATCTTGTTCACCTTGGCTTTCAAGGCTTCGATCACGGACTTCATGAGGTCGTGGGAGAGCGGTCGGGGCACTTGAGTACCTTCCAACGCTAGCGCGATAGCGGTAGCTTCGAACGGGCCGATAAGAATCGGAAGATGCCGTTTGCCCTCCATGTCCTTCAGGATCACGACCGGGTCATGAGTAAGGAGGTCAATCCCAAGTTTGTCCACCTTCATTCGTCGCATGCCCATTGTCAAGTCCTTTCTGGCGCAAATACTGCTGTCCCCAAGGGGAAGTTAACCAAGCCGGTTTCCATTCCTTGTCAGAATTGCCAGATACCAGAAAAGATCGGGAGAACCTACCTGAGAGAAACAAAAAGGAAGATTGCCCACCGGACGACTCGAAGGCCTGCGGCGTGGATTTCCCCGTAGCACTCATTAGCGATTGGAAAGGCATAGCCGGCAGAGAGATCGCTCACGCCCTGGCCAGTTGCGAATTTTCCCTTATCATCAACGGCCCGGAAGACGAGATCTTTGAATTGCAGAGTCACGACTATCCGGGCAAGTTGCTGGCGTTCCCGTTCGACTACTTCTCCGAAGAGGCCGTGGAGATGACGCTGTCTGCCATCCTGGATATCTTCGGTCACATCGACGTTTTGGTGAACAATATCTATCACTGGTCCGACGCCCGTTTCCTGGAGTTGACCGACAAACAGTTCGAACAGGCCTACAAACATAATGTGCTGGGAAACTTCCATGTGGCCCGCGCGGTGGCACGACTGATGGACGCCCTGGGTTACGGAAAGATCATCAACGTCACTTCCACGGCCTGTTTCTCCGGAGCCCACACCCCGCTTGCCGCGTCTTGCGCGGCCCTCCACTCCATGACCAAATCGATAGCCAACGAGTTGGCTCCCCATATTCGCTGCAACACGCTAGCCTGCGGTTTGCTGGAGGAGGATTGGGTTGTGGAAGCGGGCGACGATCTGAAGAACAGTCTGATCGCGGACATCCCTTTGAAGCGGCTCTGCCAACCGCACGATGTGGCGGAGCTGGTGGCGCTTCTGGCCACCGGGGCTGATTTTATGACCGGGCAGTTGTTGGTGCTTGACGGGGGCGAGAGTATCAAGCTTTAGCGGGCTGTTGACGCCTCGCTTTTGATGGCGAGAATACCAATGCGCTCGGCTGACGTCCTGTACTCGGTTTTGCTGTACGTTGGCCTGATAGGGTGAAGCTGCAGGTCTTGCATGCCGTGGTGGGTGGCATGACCATGCCGGTTCGGGTTGCATGGCGCCCTGATAGGATCGAGTTGCTGTTTTGCAGGCCTAACATGCCGTGGTGGGTGGCATGGGCATGCCGGTTCGGGCTGCATGGCGCCCTGATAGGATCGAGTTGCTGTTCTTCGGGCCTAGCATGCTGTGGTGACTGGCATGGGCATGCCGGTTCGGGTTGCATGGCGCCCTGATAGGATCGAGTTGCTGTTCTTCAGGCCTAGCATGCCGTGATGACTGGCATGGGCATGCCTGTTCGGGTTGCATGGCGCCCTGATAGGATCGAGTTGCTGTTTTGCAGGCCTAGCATGCCGTGGTGACCGGCATGGGCATGCCGGTTCGGGCTGCATGGCGCCCTGATAGGATCGAGTTGCTGTTCTTCAGGCCTAGCATGCCG